>JAEIGA010002001.1_pt1 | contig 32479 bp, 48 predicted proteins | sample 9270691 | NCBI WGS metagenome assembly JAEIGA01 (sample SAMN17057246, study PRJNA624740) | gut metagenome | biome: biome; isolation source: fecal sample | host: Bos grunniens | place: China: Xizang | collected 2019 | reverse complement strand
GGTGACAAGCGGAACACCTGCATATTCATGGGAGAGTGCAACATGACTATTTTAGCAATCATCCTCGCTCTGGCTGTCACCTTTGTGACAGCGGAGCTGATGGAGTGGTAAGGAGGGCAACATGGCAACGATAATCGGTAGTGCAAGGATTGACGAGCGAGGCAAGGAGGAAAATTGATGGGGAAAGATAATGGTGGAGGAAATAAGAATCACGATCCGAAGACTGGAAGGTTCATAAGAAAAGCTGGGATAGAGGACTTAAAAGATGAACGACTCCAACAAGGAGAAGCAGGATCACTTTTCACAACTATCAAATCTGCCATAGAAAAAGATGATCCCAATAGTCCTGTCTATGCCATGAGCGATGGTAGTAACACAGCTCTATTACACAGCATATCAGACTCTTCAGTAGAACATCTCATATCTACTGGAGGAGGTTTGGGTTCAGAACTTCTTGCTCAATTTATAGAGCAGAGTAAGTCAAAGGGAATAAATTTTCAAGCCACCCCTTCCTCCAAGAGTTATTATGAATATCTTGGGTTAGACAGCGTGAATGCCTATCATAACAAAAACAAGTTGTACGAAGATCTGCGCATGTATCTGATAAATAGTAGTGATTTTAAGACAGCTGCTAATCTTATAAGAACTCGTAGTGGAAGAAAGCCACTTTAATAAGAACAGAGGAAAAGAGAATGTCATTTTGGTCCACTATTGCAAGTAAAGTAAAGGAGATTATTCAAAAGATGTTAGGTTCAAGAACTATTGAGCAAACGCTTCATGTTGCTCCAGTTATTTCAAGCCAGATGGAGAGTGCTATACAGCTGTGGAGTGACATGTATAAAAATCAGGCTCCATGGTTGAAGGAGCCAACATTTGCTGACCCAAGCAGGGTTGTATCACTTGGTCTTCCTGCGCTTATATCAAGCGAAAAGGCAAGGACAGCTCTGCTTGAATTCAACAGTGAAATAACAACTCCTACTGAAGAGGTGGAGGTTGAGAATCCTAAATACCAGTCACCTCAGCCTGATGAATTCGGCAACGTATTTCCTACAATGGAACCTCCTACAATAACGAAGGAAAAACCTGTTACGGATACAGCAAGAGCTGAGTATCTCAATGAACAGTACACTAAACTCAAACAACAGCTGAGAAAACAGCTTGAATATGGTATAGCAAAAGGTGGTCTGGTCATAAAGCCTTATGTTGTAATTAACAAGCGAGACAAGACAGGTCAGGGAAATGGACCGAAAGCTATTGCTCAAATTGAGTTTGATTTTATTCAGGCAGATGCCTTCTATCCTCTGGCATTTGATGCTTCCGGAAACATAACAGAAGCAGCATTCCTACAGACAAAGGCTGATAAAAGTGTTATCTACAGAAGACTTGAGTATCACAAGTGGGACGGAAACATTGTAACCGTAATCAATAAAGCCTACAAGTCTTCCAACAGAGATCTTCAGGGTGATATGAGTGGCGTTGATCTGGGTCAGGAAGTTCCACTTACAGAGATTCCGGAATGGAAAGATCTTCCTGCGGAGACCAAGATAAGAGATGTTGACAAGCCTTTGTTTGCTTATTTCAAGATGCCCGAGGCAAATACAATTGATGTTTCAAGTCCCCTTGGAGTGTCTGGGTTTAGCAGAGCAATACAGCTTATCAAGGACGCAGACATGCAGTATTCAAGACTACTCTGGGAATATGAGGCTGGCGAGATGGCAATTGATATTGACCGTGATGCTCTAAACTTCAAGGAAGGTACAGACAGCAAGGGGAATCGTGTTACTCATTCAGTCATGTCAACCCTACAGCAGCGACTGTACAGAAAAGTCGATTTGGGTGAGTCTAATACATACCAGCCTTATGCTCCAGGACTGCGTGACAGCCAATATATACAGGGTCTAAACACAATTCTGATGAGAATTGAGGACGTAACAGGACTCTCAAGAGGTACGCTTTCTGATGCTGCTTCAGAGGCAAGGACTGCTACAGAGCTGAAGATACTCAAGCAAAGAAGCTATCAGACAAACGCAGACATCCAACAGGCATTGGAATATACACTAAAAGATGTTATCTACATCATGAACGTATATTGTGATCTGTACCAGATAACTCCGCAGGGTGAATATGATGTGAACTTTGAGTGGGACGATAGTATTATTGTTGATATTGATGTGGAACTCAATAAGCGTATGACACTGCTTCAGAATGGTCTTATCAGCAAACTTGAACTCAGACAATGGTATTTTGGAGAGACTGAAAGACAGGCACAGGAAGCACTCATGAAGATACAGCAGGACGCACAGGAACAGATGAAACAGGATCTTGCTATGCAGGCAAATCAGATAAGGCAAAATGATACAGGCGAGGAAGACTAACACATGTATTCAGAACAGCAGATAGATGAACTGATACAGCCATTAGTTGACAGACAGATTGAAATAAATAATTCAATAATTGAGATCATTGCTCAAAGGATAAAGGAAATTGGAGAGTTGCTTCCCTCTGATATATTCAAGCTGGAAATGCTGGCAAAAACAGGAGCTGATGTACGAGTTATCAATAACAAGTTAGCAGAAGCTGTAAGAAAACAGATTCCTGAAATCAAGAAAATAATCCGAGCTGTAGCAAAAGATGCTTACTTGGACGCAAAACCTTTTTATGATTACAGAAAAAAATCTTTCATACCTTTTGAAAAGAATGAACAACTTCAGAGAGTTGTAAAAGCTGTAGAGAAACAGACTTCCGGAACTTATGTGAATATGTCAAAGGCGCAGGCATTTATGGTCAGAGATCCTAAAAATCCAACGGTCTTAAAGCCTACAACTGCTGCCAGAACATACCAGAACACTGTAGATAAAGCCATACAGACCGTTCAAACATCAGGCTTGGATTATTCTTCTGTTATGCGTTCTACCCTGGAGGAGCTTGTAGATAGTGGTCTAAAAGAGGTAACTTATAACGCTGAGAGCGGAAAAATCCATACCCAGAGAATGGACACGGCTCTACGAAGAAATCTGTTGGATGGTGTTCGAGCTGTAAATCAGGGTGTACAGGATGAAGTAGGTAAACAGTTTGGAGCTGATGGATATGAGCTTTCTGTTCATGCCTGTCCTGCTCCTGACCACTGTAAAATCCAGGGACATCAGTTTACAAAGAGTGAATATGCTAAGATGGCTCCAGAGTCCTTTGTTGCGGACAATACGGACTTGAAAGTAAATCTGTCTGGACTTATAACAGACGTGAATGGAAAGACCTATAAACCAATCGATAGAAAGATTGGAACGCTCAACTGTAGGCACTTTGCCTTTGCTATCATCATAGGTCAGGCACCACAGAACTACACAGAAGAACAGCTTCAAGAGATTCTTGACAAGAATGATGAAGGGTACACGACTCCGGAAGGCAAACATCTTACCATGTATGAATGTACACAACTACAGAGAAAGATGGAGACCAAGATTCGAAGAGCCAAGGATGGCCAGATTGCAGCAAAAGAGGCAGGAGACATTGAGCTTGCTAAAAAGTATCAAAACAAAGTGACAAAGTACCTGAAGGAATACAAGGCTTTCAGCGATGCCTGTGGATTGAGAATGAAGACTGACAAGATAAGAGTTGTTGGGTACAAGAAAATTAGATAAAATTTATTGAAAAGCCCTTTACTTATCAGGAAAAACATAGTACAATTTAATTGATGGATGACATTGGATCTCTCCCCATCTCATATATGCGGAATACGAGGTTGGCCAACCCCTTGTGTTCCGCATACTCATTTTAGGAGAACTGTATGGAAGGAATTTTATCAGCGGTGATAGCAGGTGGGCTTGCTCTGATAGGCGTGATAATCACAACAATGAGCAGTAATAAGTCCATAGAAAATAAACTGGTAACCGCACAAGCAATAACAGATACAAAGCTTGACAATCTCACTAATGAAGTGAGAAAGCATAACAGCTTTGCTGAAAAAATACCTGTTATGGAAAATGATATAGCTCAAATGAAGAGTGACATAAAGGAGTTGAAGCACCATGAATAACCATGTATATGACATTCTCAAGTGGGTAGCAATAATTGTACTTCCTGCACTATCAACTTTGATAAGTGTAGTGTTTCAGATTTGGGGTATTCCCTATGGCTCAGAGATAGCGCAAACAATTACAGCTATTGCTACATTTTTGGGAGCTGTATTGATGGTTAGCAGTGTTAGTTATTTCAAAAAGAAAAAAGATTTGCTTGATATGGAAGCAGAAGAGTTAACATACGATACAATGGATACTTGACCTGTAAGGTCTTTTATCAATATAGTCGAGCATAACGACATATAAACAAATGCACATTCAGTGGAGACTGTAATCCACAGTTAAACATAACAGATATAAAGAATGTAAAGGAGATGTACAATGACAATTAAAGAAATCTTTGACGCTGCGGAAGATGGAAAGCTCACATACGAGCAGTTCCAGGAATTTGCAAAATCGAACAAAGCCAAGTTTGCTGACATCAGCGAAGGGAACTATGTTTCAAAAAAGAAGTATGAGGACGAGATGGAAGGTCTTAATGATCGTATCAATACTCTGAATGAAACAATAGAAACTCGAAACTTGGATCTTGAGCATCTTCAGCAACAGCTGGAAGAGGCAGGAAATGATGTAGATCGTTTGGGCGAAACGCTTGATGCTTTTTCGGAACTTCAAAATAAGTATGATGCTGATACAAAAGCTTATCAGGACAAGCTTTCTCAGCAGGCATATCAATTCGCCGTCAAGGAATTTGCCAATACCAAGAAATTCACCAGCAATGCTGCTCGTCGTGACTTTATACAAGCCATGGAAAGCAAGGGTTTGCAGATGGATAAGGACACAATCCTTGGTGCGGAAGATTTTGTAAAAGCCTATGCTGCAGATAACTCTGATGCATTCGTTGAGGATAAAATTGATCCTCCGGAACCTTCCAAGCCCACAGCAACATTTGTTCAGCCTACTCCTGGAGGAACACCTCCAATTGACAGTACAGGAGGGTTTGCAAATGCATTTCACTTCACAGGAGTAAGAGAAATTCCAACAGATAAATAAGGAGGGAAAGGAATTATGGCTAATGCATTGAACTATGCAAAAGAGTACAGCAGAGCTCTCTCACAGATGTTTCCGTATGTGCTCAACTTTGGTGCTCTTTATAGCACCCCGAACAACAACAGATATCGTTGGGTGAATGCTAAAACAATTGAAATCCCCAGCATATCTACCACAGGTCGTGTAAATGCCAACAGGGACACCGTGGCGTTCGCGCAGCGTAACTATGACAACGCTTGGGAGACCAAGGCTCTTAGCAATGAGAGAAAGTGGTCTACTCTTGTTCACCCGATGGATATTGACCAGACCAACATGGTAACTACCATCGCCAACATTACGCAGGTGTTCAATGAAGAGCAGAAGTTCCCCGAGATGGATGCTTATACTATCAGCAAGATCTTCAATGATTGGGTCGAGACAAGGAATCCCAGGACGGGCGAGATTCATACTCCGGATACAACACTTCTTACTGAGGAGAGTATTCTTGGAGTATTTGATGAGCTTATGCTTAAGATGGACAACGCAATGGTTCCGGCAAACGGCAGAATTCTGTACTGCACCTTTGAGGTTCAGAAGCTTCTGAAGACTGCAGAAAAGATCAGCAGAAGTATGGATATAACTTCTGGTCCCAATGCGATCGACAGACGTGTTAACAGGCTTGATCAGGTTCAGATCATTGGTGTGCCTTCCACGCTTATGAAGACACTTTATGATTTCTCTACAGGTTATCAGCCTGAAGATTCTGCAAGTCAGGTAAACATGTTCCTTGTACATCCGCTTGCGGTCATCACACCTGTGAGCTACACCTTCTCAAGACTGGATGAGCCCAGTGCAATGTCTGAAGGCAAGTACACCTATTATGAGGAATCGTTTGAGGATGTATTCATTCTTAACAAGAAGAGCGATGCCATTCAGTTCAATATTACTGAAGGCAGCACAACGGAAACAACGGAAACGACTGAAACAACAGAGACGACCGAAACGACTGAAACAACGGAAACGACTGAGTAAACAGTTTTCCGGCAGGCAGTTTGAGGGAGTCCTGCGTAGAACAACAGGACTCCCCTTTTTATAAATGGAGAAGAGAATGGAAAATACTATCAAGATTCGTAAAGGGAATGTTATTCTCAGAGTTTCCGAAGAAGAACTGAAACGCTACGAACAAAATGGGTTTGTTCGAGTAGAGTTGTATGGAAAGGCTGAACAGAATCCTACAACAGAAGATGTAAAGTCTTTGGAGCGAAAACTTATGAAGGCTTCTGAGGAAATCAAGAGTCTGAGAAAAGCTCTGTCAGAAACAAGCTCACCTGTAGACGTTTCTGAGTATGAAACAGAACTTGAGGTTCTTCGTGATAAGAACAGAGATCTTCACGAACAGCTGAAGGATACAAAGAAACAGCTGAAACAGGCTGAAAAGCGTTTACGTCAATATGAAGAATAAGGGGGATCATTGATGTATCTTTCATATACGGAATATCAGAATATGGGTGGTACATTGGATGAGTCTTCTTTCAATGAGTATGAGTTTGAAGCTCGTACCATAATAGATTGGTACACTTTTAATAGACTTCAGAAGGATACAGAATTTCCGGAGTCAGTTCAACGGTGTATGTATCAGCTTATAAAACTTGCCAAGCTCAAAGCAGATGCGATGACTCTGGGTTCACAAACCACTACAGCTACAGATAGCCAAGGGAATGTAACTACTGTGACAACCAGCGCAACGGTATCTTCTCAGTCTAATGATGGGGTGTCAATAAGCTATAATGTTGTGAGTGCTTCAGAAGTATTTGATGCATTGAAGTCACAAACAAAAGGGAGTGCTATTGAAGAACTGGTACAACGCTATCTTCAAGGTGTAACAAATCAGCTGGGGAGATTGGTGCTTTACAGAGGGGTGTATGAAGATGAATAATAACCCTTTCTGGTGGGATAAGGACATAACTGTTTATAACAAGTATGAGGATCCCCAAACACATGTGGTTCAGTGGTACAAGAAACAGCTCAGTAAGTGTTTTTGGAGTAACAGAGGACAGCGTCTGACTCTGGGTGATACAGTGATAGAGACAGGAAATATCATTTGTAGAATTCCCAAAGATGATTCCTTCTTAGAAAAGTATCTTTGGGTACAACTTCCAAATGATGAGATGGCAAACCACTTCACTTTGGGCAAGGGTGATATTCTTGTAAGAGGGCATGTAGAAGATATTATTGATGAGTATACAAAAGGAAGTAGAGCTACTGATTTGATTACAAAATATTCAGAGCTTCAGGGTTGTATGCAAATCAATGAGATCTCAATAAATACAGGTGATGGGTTGAACAATGAGCATTATCTTGTAAGAGGGGTTTGATGAAACTACATATTGATGTACACATAAATGAAGCTAAACTTGAACAGGAGTTCAAATCGCTGGCGGATGACGAATGTATGTACCAGATACATAACTTATTGGCTAAAATGTGTGATCCGTATGTACCAATGGCTGAAGGGGTATTGTCACAGACGTTCAACATAAGTAAAGAAAGTGTTCGATACAATGCACCTTATGCTCATTATATGTATGTGGGTGAAGTGTATGGACCTAACTACCCAATAATTGAAGATGACATTATTGTAGGCTGGTGGAGTCCTCCTGGGAAGAAAAAACATCCGACTGGAAGAGAAATTAAGTATAACAAAGAGTCGCATCCGTTGGCTACTAAAGAATGGGACAAGGCTATGATGCGAGATAAGGGCGACGTGTTTTTGAATCAAGTGAAAGAGATCTTGTTGAGAAGGTGTAAGGAATTATATGGCTGATGTAGATAAAAATCAAGCAGTTATAGACTTTTTGTTGACCTGCCCAGCAATACGAGATAATCCACTGTTCTTTAATTTCCTGAATGCAAAGGACGACAACAAACAGCTGATCGTAACAGGAAATGAGAAGTCAATAAACAAGGCATTCATTGATGGTAGCATACAGAAGAGATACACCTTCACTATTATTGACTACAAGTCAGTGGCGTATCAAGCAATTGTGAATAGCCCATTACTTGTAAACGAAAATGTACAAGAGTTACTTGAGACTCAGGCTATTATTGACTGGATAACGCAACAAGAAGAGCTAAAGAATTATCCGAATTTCGGAGAAAATTGTATCATTGAAGAAATGCGTTCGCTGACGGAGAACCCGAATCTCAATGGAGTAGACACGAGCGCTTCGCCAGCGTTAGCAAAATATAGTATGTCAATTCAAATTGACTACTTAGACACATCAAAAGTTTTATGGAATTAAGGAGGAAAAACAAATGGCAGTAGAACAATTCAATCTTGCAGATGGACAAAGAGCAGAGAGAAAGCTTCTCATCACAGTAGCAGAGTGGACGGAGACCGTAGGAACCACACCCACACAGGTGAGAGAAATCCTGGGTCGTAGAACAGAAGATTCCAGTATCGAGTACAATCCGGATATTCAGACTTCAACCGATATTCTGGGTATCAATTACACTGATGTTAACAAGACACAGCCTCAGCAGGACTTTGATCCTTTCCTTATCCTTGGTGGAAGCAAGCTTGGTGCGTTCCTGAATGACAAGAGAAAGAGAAATGCACTTTCTGAGCTTTCCAGCTTCACTCTCTATATCATCACAGCTTTTGTAGGTGATGCAACTAACGGCTACTCCGCAGAGAAGCATGAAGACTGCACCATTCTGTATAATAGCATGGGTGGTGATGCAAACGTGAATATGCCAATCAGCGTGTATTTCAGCAACAAAGTCACTTCCGGTACAGTAGACAAGCTGTCTGATGACTTCACATTTACGCCTGATGTTACGGTATAAGGAGGAAGCATATGGGTATCGCAGATAAGAAGAAGTCTGTTGAAGAGGATATCGTTGATGTAGATCTTGGAGCGATAAAGAAGAAGCGTTTCCGGATCAATGGTGACAGCAATAAGATAATTGAGCTGAATACCTCTGATATGAACATTGTTTCAAGACTTAACAAGATATATCCTAAACTCCAGGATCTTGCAGGCGAAGCTGTAAGTCTCAGCAAAGATGAGTTCAATGACAACACTGAAGAGGGTCTCAAAAAGTTTGCTGAAAGGCTGGAAGCAATTGATAGCAAGATGTGTGATCTTATAGATGAGCTGTTTGACGCAAAAGTCAGTGCCATGTGTAAAGATGGTGGGAATATGTTTGATCCCTTTGGTGGCATGTTAAGGTTTGAACATGTGATAGGTGCTCTTGCTAAACTGTACGAGAACAACTTCAATACAGAATTTGGGAAGATGAAGCAGCGTATGAGTAAGCACACAAGCAAGTACATTAAATAACATATGTATGAACTGCCTACTTCCATAAAAGTGAATGAAACAGTCTACCCAATTCGAGAAAAAGGTGATTATCGAATGGTGTTAGACTGTTTCAATGCTTTGAACGACCTGGAACTCCCACAGCAGGAGAGAATGCTTGCCTGTCTCGCAATATTTCTTGAAGATGTACACAGTATAGAGGATGTGTATAAGTTACCTGATACTGAGGAAATATGTAAAGAGATGATGCTCTTCTTCAACTGCGGTCAGCCTGAGAACGGAAAGAAAGTAAGCTACCGACTGATTGACTGGCAAAAAGATGAGACTCTTATCTGTTCTGCGATAAACAAAGTTTCCGGTAAAGAAATTCGATTAGAACCCTACATCCATTGGTGGACTTTCATGGGTTATTATGTGGCAATTGGAGAGAGCTCTCTTGCCACGGTAGTCAGTATTCGTAGCAAACAATCCAAAAATAAAAAACTTGAGAAGCATGAGCGACAGTTTGTAAATGACAATCCACAGTACTTTAACTGGGATAGACGTACCATAGAGCAGATTGAAGAAGACAATCTTATAAAGAGTATGTGGAATAAAGAATAAGGGAGGTGTGTTATGCAATCCCATAATGGCGATGTTGAACTTTCCGTCACATTAAGTACCAAAGGTGTGAAAAGCGACGTTCAGAGAATAAAAGATGAGATCTACAATCAAGTCAAGAAAAATGGTTTATCTCTACACCCCAGTATTTCAGAAAAAGAACTGGAAAAGGTATTAAAAGAGATAAATGAGTCATCTGATAATACCATAGAGTTAACTCCTGAAATTGACAGGAATAAAATGGCCAAAGCTGAGAAGCTCTTCAAGAATGTAGTTGATGTTGTAAACAATAGAGCCGATGACTGGACTTCTGCTATGGAAGGGTTGCGCACATATCAGGATGCTTGCATACAACTTTCTTATGCTGAGAGCAACCTTCATAAGAAATGGATAGATGACAATTTCAAGCTTGTTGACAGCAATGAAAAGGTGTCTGATTCCATCATGTCTCTTTCAGCTAAACAGTTGTTGGCGTATTCTAAGAAAAGAAAAGATCTAATGCTTTCTGAAAGTAACATGAAAGAAGCTTTGGCAGAAAGTCAACCTCTGGTATCTCCAAAAGTGGATGTGTCTGAAGATGACATGAATCAAGCTCTTGTTAACAGCAATCCAACTGTAGAGCCTGATGTCTACATACCTGAAGAAACAATGGAACAAGCTATTCTTGAGAGCAATCCAGTAATTATTCCAAAGATTGAAATAAAAGAAGATGACATGAATCAGGCTCTTGTTAACAGCAATCCAGCTATCAGTCCCAAAATGGAGTTCAATAATGAAGCTGTAGATGAAGCCGTGGACAATGTCCTTCACAATACATTGGATAATATTGTAATTGGTGGAGAAGGTGGGAGTCCAATTCTTTCTGAAGAGAATGTTGTGGATGTCGATGCAATAACAGCTGTTGAGTATCTCAATGACTTACTTGACCGTCTTTTAGAAAAACAACATGAGATGGTGGGTACAGATAAACAAGACGGTGAAGAGTGGAATAAGATAGAGAATACCATAGATAAGACATTAGTATTAAGAGATAAGATAGCCAAAGAGGGTTCAAACGCTATTCCAGATTTTTTGAATCAGGCTCTTGAAGATCGCTATAACAGAACTCAAGAAGCTCTCAAACAAACTCAAGAAGAATTGGCAAAATCTATAGCTCCTACAGAGGATGCTGAAAATGCTCAAAGAGAATTTGATAAGTTAATTGAAAAAATTTATGGCATGGACACAGCTCTAAAAGATGGGAAGACTACAGCCCAGGAGCTTGCATTTGACTTACAGAAATTTGATGAAGGTTTCAGATATTCTGACACTTTTGCGGACATCATGAAAACCTTTAACAGTTTGAAATCTCAATTTGATTCTGTAGTTTCCAAAATGCACGAGATGGAAATACTTGGAGAGTCCGACAGTGATGAATACAAGAAGATGGCAGAGAGAGCATCTAAACTGGCTGACGCTATTGGTATTGTCAAGGACGATATGCTTACAATGCGCAATTATGGGTCAGCATATGAAGTTGGTGGAGATCCAAGCGAGTATGCAAAAGTTGAAAAACAATATAACGCTCTTGCCCAGAGATTGAGTCTTTTAAGGCATGAGCAGGAGAAGACTGCAGAGAGTTCGCAGAAAACATCTAAAAAATTTTTTAACTATGCTAAGACCGTTCAAGTCTTATCTAATAATATAAAACATATATTGGGGTCTGGTATCTCCAAAATACCTGCTGTGTTCAAGCGTTTGACAAACATGCTGAAAGGTACAAACAGACAGCTTAACAGGTTTGGTATGAGCTTTAAACAAATACTCGGGTACACCTTGGGAATCCAGGGTATATACAGTTTGTTCAGTAAGCTGCGTGGCGCTATAACTATTGGCGTGACCAACCTTGCCAAGTGGAGAGATGGGAATAACAGAGCAAATGAAAGTCTGTCAACCCTTACATCTTCATTAACATACATGAAGAACGCATGGGGTGCAGCGTTTGAGCCCATACTCACATTTGTTACTCCAGTTCTTAACATCCTCATAGAGAAGATAGCTGAGGTTGCCAATGCTATATCTTATATGATGGCGAAACTTACAGGACAGTCAACATGGATGAAAGCAGTCAGGGTTCAGAAGGACTATGCCAAGAGTCTTTCCGGAACTGGTGGTGCTGCCAAAGAAGCGGAACAGAGACTTGCAGACTATGATAAACTTGTCATGGTAAATACAAATAATGCAGGTGGAGCAAGTAGTGCCAATGCTGACATTGATGATATGTTTGAAGAAATGTCAATGGATGATGCTGTTGACTGGGTAGATGACTTTTTGGCAAAGATAAAACAAGCATGGGAGAAGGCAGATTTTACAGGTATTGGAAATATCATAGGAGAGTGGTTGAAAAATGCACTTGATAGTATCCCTTGGAAAGAGGTACAAGATTTTGTTAAAAAGCTGGCACACAGCATAGCTACCCTGTTAAATGGATTCTTTGAGACAGAAGGACTTGGAACAACAATAGGAAAGACTATTGCCGAAGCCTTAAAAACTGCTTTCATGTTTGTCAATGAGTTTGTTCACACATTACACTGGGATAGCATTGGAAGATTCATTGCTGATGCTTTACTTGCTATCTTTGAAGATGAAGAATTATTCAAAGAAGCAGGTGAAGCTATTGGAGGAACCATACGTGGATTCATTGATTTAGTTTGGGGCGCATTGAATGAGTTTACCCAGAATGATGGGTTTGAGAAAATAGGTCAAAGAATAGCTGATTTTATCAATTCTGTTCTGAAGGAGCTTAATGCTGTGGATGAAAAGACTGGTTTAACAGGCTGGGAAAAACTCGGACAGTCTATATCCATGTCAGTTGAAGGGCTACTTGATGTGTTGAGTACAGCATTGGGAAAATCTGATTGGAAGTCATTAGCGAATGGAATAGTGCAGGTGTTGGAAAACATAAACTGGCTTAAAATAATTGATAAATTAAATAATGTGGCATCTAATCTATTGAAAGCAATTGCAAAAGCTATTGAAGGAGTTACAGATGAGGGTGTTAAAGGAGCACTTGCTACTGCTATTGCTTTACTCATAACAGGACTTGTTATATCTGTTGATACTGTAACATTATTGATACTGGCAGCGGATGTTATACTGGGATTCAATCTTGGAAAAGTCATTGGAGACGTAATAACAGGTGGAGAGGACTCACAATGGTACAAGGACTTCAGTTTTACAACCCTGATTTTAGATGTGTTCGGTGTAGGTGATAAAGATGAGTTAGAAAAGGAATTAACCACAAATCTTACACATGCTATAATTGAAGCTCTCTCTAATGTAAAAGGAGCAGTTGAGCAATATCTTGGTGACTGGTCCATAGGTGCCATCATATTGAAAGTACTGACTTTTCCAACGACGCTGATATTGGCTGTGTATACCGCTGCAATAAATATAATCATAAACTTCATGGACATAGTGCAGTATGCAACAATGAGAGGGTATGAGCTTGGAACCAAAATAGGAGAATGGCTGAAAGAAAAGATTTCAAATATCAAAGATCTGGCTATTGATTTATGGGAAGGAATAAAGCTGTATTCAGATGACATTGCCTTTTGGATAACTGACTTGTGGGAGAGCTACATAGTTCCTTTCAACGATAACTTGACATTATTCATAACATCCATTCCGGATAATGTAAAGACCATGGCCAATGATGTTATCAGTTTTGTAGAAAGTCTACTCAACAAGATTATATCTGGTTTGAACTCTTTGTTCAGCAGTGTAGGAAGCATAGATATTGAAGTGCCTGAATGGGCAACTAAAATAGGCTTGGGTGATTTATCTTTTGATGTACCCTCGCTGAGACAGATATCTCTTCCTCGTTTAGCACAGGGTGCAGTTATACCGCCAAATAAAGAATTTATGGCTGTACTTGGAGACCAAAAATCCGGTGTGAATATTGAAACTCCACTTGATACTATGGTTGAAGCGTTCAAGATAGCTATGGAAGATTTTGGTGGTAACAATAATCAGCCCATTGTGTTACAATTAGATGGAAGAACTATTGCACAAGCTGTGTGGGATGAGGATAGAAAGAAGTATAAGCAGACACGTTCATTCAACTATTAAGGAGATAGACTATGGCTACAAATTTTGCAGGTTACTTGTTAAAAGCAACAAAGACAAATACCATATTTCCGCATAAGTACATAGCACTTGAGTCATGGGAAAGTACACCTGACCAGCGTGAAGAGTTGAAGGCATATCGTGATGATAATACTCGAAATCTTACAAGGCTTACAGCACAGGGAAAGAAATCTGTATTCTCATTTACTACAAGGGATAGATTGACACTTGCGGAAAAGATGGAAATACAGGCTTTCTTTACTAATGGTGAGTCTGATAACGAACAGAGGAAAATCAATCTCGAATTCTGGAATGAGGAAACAAATAGCTATGACACAGGCGACTTTTACAGACCTAACATGAATTTTCCAATATATAAAATCGAAGGTGACAACATCATATACAAGGCACTGAAGTTTGAATTTGTGGAGTATTAAACTATGGCAGATATTGTAGTTGAAAGGCAGACGGTCATATCTTTTCCTGATAGCAATATACCCGACATAACGGAAGGAATTATGGAGGGTTCTTTGCATGTTTCAGAAATACTGTTATCAAAGCACATAGCTTTTGGCGAACTCAATAGCAATATGTTTGAGGTTGAATTGCAGTATGATAGCGACTTATCGGGTAAAAAGATATATGTTTATCAGAACATTGGCACAGATGTTATTCCTATATTTACTGGTTACATTCAATCAAGCCGACTTGATGACTATGGTGAGTACAGGAAAGTCATAGCTTATGACTGGTTTTATAAAAACGGTTCACAAGATGCTACAGCGTGGTGGAATGCTTTTTGGAACGCTAATGACTCAAGTACGCTTGGGGTATTGTTAAGAAATTTCCTTTTGTATTTTTCAATACCTTATGTCGATAAAACTTTATTAAATGATAATATGACTGTTACAAAGACACAGGACTTTACAAGTATTCGTGTAGAGGATATGTTATCATTACTTTGTGAAGCTAATCTTTGTAATCCGAATTTTAATAGAAGCGGTTATCTTGAGTTTGTTACTATTTACAATGCTTCAACAAAATCTGTAGTAGATAACTATGAGTGGAACAATTCAAAATTTGAAGATTATGAAATAACAACTATCGGACTTGTTCAGATATATAATAGTGATGGACATATTGCGGTAACTATAGGAAGTGGAACTAATTGTTTACGCATAAAAGACAATCCATTTTTCTTTGATAAAAGTACATCAGAGTTAACCACTATAGCAACAACAATTTATAATACTGTTTCGTCCATTCAATATATGCCAGCTGATATAAAGATGATTTTATCAGATACATCTATTCATGTAGGAGATTTGGTGATTTCTTCAAAAGGAACGTCCCTTGTGTGTGAAATAGAAATGTCTGGTCCGCTATTGATTGAGGAAACTTTACGTTCTGTTGGTGAGGAAGTTGTAGCTGAAGCAGATAGCTATGACCCGAAAGAGTCAAGAATACAAAAGGTACAAAAGCAGACCGCAGCTGTAGGTCAATCTGTTTCAGTGCTTAATTCGCAAGTACAAGAATTATTCAAGCGAGTAACAAATAGATATTTACTTCCTTTTGGTATGGTACTTGACGAGGTAACTGACCTTGATGATGGCGGTACACCTAACAATGTATTGATGTTTCGTTACTCATCAAATTCTGATAGCAACAGTTTAACCGTCCATGCCGAACTTAATTTCAATGTACATACATTTGAAAAAGAGATAGATAATATAGATTGTTTTCAGGATGCACTTGTTACCGTTGCAGTAATACTTGATGAGACAAACAGATTAGTTGATTTCGTTGAATATTTACGTGATGGATGGCATGCAATAAATCTTGATTATCTGATAGGTTCTGCCCCTTCAGGAACACATGATATTTATGTGGCTATACAATCGCAAGGAGCAAGCCTTTATTCAATGAAAGTAGTATCTGGATATATCAACGCTCTTGGTACGGCTGCGTCTGGTCCGAAGCAATTCTATAACATTGCTGATATGTCAACATGGGTTCAGACTATTGCTAATTTTTGTATTGATAATTTTGTTGGCGATGTCAATCTTCTTACAGTTACAACTCAGTCAAATTGGAACTGGTATGAAAGAATTTATCGTCAAATACGGGTTGACCCTTTTGGAACTTATAAAGTTACATTTGATGTGCAGGTTGTTGAGAATTTTGTAAATGATAGACATTCTCAAACAGATAATCTTGTAAGATTTCAAGTAGGATTTAGAACACCAAGCACATACAATTATAAGAATGATTTATGGGCTGAATCAGACCCCTTCCCGACACAAGCATCTGATAGCTTTGTTAGTATGGAGTTAACATACAATAATAACCAATACGGACAACAAACTAATCAGGCATTTGGAGTCAATTATTTGATATTTAATTTTTCAGGTATGCCTGTTAGCAGTTCGGGAAAATTCAATATTAGAAATTTGAGCATCATCAAAACGAACAGTGATTTACAGGTTATTGATTGGGAATCTAATTTATATGTTTGGAATTTCAAAGGTCAAATCAGCAATTTAGTTTATTTCAAAACAACTGGAACATTAGATGCCGTCATATTGAGGGGTTGTGGAGGAACTCATGACAGTTACGCATTTGTAAATCGTATATTTTCTGTAATAATTTCAAAAGAAGAAGTTAATATAGATAACTATATTGCTGAATATTGTGCGTATGGAACTGTGGGTTACGCAGATGCACAAGTTGAGTTTAAAAATTCAATAACTTTATCAAATGGACGTGTGGTATATGCTTATGCACGAAAATATGCAATAGCTAATGCATCTGTTGACGCTATGCAATCATTCTATTCTACAACCTTGAATAGTCAAGAAGCTAATGCACTTGGTGGTTCATATGATGTATATACAATGGACGGAGATACCACACATTATAATATATCCTATGAACTTGATGATTACTTATGCGAAAAGTGGGGTGAGCCAGTATGATTAAACAATATGCAGGAGCAGACAGAGCGTTGACATATTTGTTTGAACACGCAAAAGAGGTGTCAATAACGCCAGTATTAACAAGTGGAAAATCAAGTGCTATCCTTACAATAGATGGAGTTCAAACAATAATCTATTGTGATATAGATATGTCACAGCTTAATTTTTCGCAACTTTCTGCACAACAGATTTTAGATTTGAAATCAGCACTGGGTATAACATGAGGATAAATGATTTTGTAGAAAAAGAATTGCAGATGTTCCGTGATGAATGTAACTTTTCTGATGAAGAATTGGAGTATTTCAATCTTCGTGCAAAAGATAAATCAAACGGACAGATAGCTTTAATTATGAATTGTTCAGAGGCAAAAGTATCGAAGCTGGCAAGACGTGTTAAAGACAAGATGATAAGAGTTCTGTAAGGTATAATTTTCGTATAATAATTATAAAGACATCGTATAAATTACGGTGTCTTTTTTATTTTATACTCATAATATGAGTTATGTACAGTACAACGTAAATCCACAAAGAAGACTTGTAGGAGACTGTGTCATAAGAGCTCTCTCAACAGTCTTAGATCAAGACTGGGATACAACATACCTTGATTTGGCTGTTGAAGGGTTCATGTTAAAAGACATGCCGTCTTCAAATGAAGTCTGGATGTCTTACTTACTGAAATGTGGGTTTGATAGATTTATCATTCCAAGCACTTGTCCAAACTGTTACACGGTCAAAGACTTTTGTAAAGACCATCCTCGTGGAGCTTATCTATTAGCTACTGGAACTCATGTTGTTGCTGTTATCAATGGTAACTATTTTGACACATGGGATAGCGGAAACGAAGTTCCCGTGTTCTATTTCAGAAAGGAGAATTGACTATGGCATATCCAGGCTATTATCCTCAGTACCAGAACCCACCTATATACCCTGCTCCTCAACAGGTGAATCAGCCTCAAATTCAACAACAATTGCCTTTACAACAAATGCCCCAGCAGATGCAGAGTGGTGGCTTTATGAGTGTGAGAACAGAACAAGAAGCACGAAGTTATCCTGTGGCTCCAGGAAATGTTATGACTTTCAAAATAGAGAATCAGCCTTATGTTTGTGAGAAGGCTCAAGGCTTCTCACAATTGGAAGGTCCAGTGTTTAACAAGTACAGACTTGTTAAAGAAGAGGAAATTATCGAACAGGATCCTGTTAAAACCAATGAAAATTCTTTAGAAAAAGATATAGAGTATTTGAAAGAAGAGGTCAGACTCTTAAAGGAAAAGATCTATGCAAAACCAAAGGCTCTCATGAAAGATAATCAAGACCGAAACAAAGGAGGACACAGAGATGAATAACTTTGGCAATATACTTTCTTTGTATAATAGGTTGACTCAGAACCCTTCGCAGGCTCTGGTAGAAAGAGGACTGAATATTCCTCCGGAACTCTCAAACAACCCTCAGGAAATCGTTCAGCACTTGTTAAATTCAGGTCAAATATCTCAGCAACAAGTAAACCAAGCAATGCAGATGAGAAACAATCCGATGTTTCAAAATTTGTTTAGATAAATATTGAAGTCGGTGCACAGGCTTTGATATAACGGATCATTCGCTTAAGAGAATGGTTCCTAACCTACAAAAAATAATAGGAGGAAAAACACATGGCATTAACAGAACAAAGTGGGGGAATCCCCGCAACAATGCTTGTTGGACCGACGGGAGTCGGCACAGGCTATCCTTATCCTGTCTATACCAGTAATGGTGGAAACAGCATGGGAGGATTTGGTGGAGATGGCTGGTGGATAATTCTGTTGATTATTCTACTTGCTGGAGGTTGGAACAATGGTGGAATGGGTGGTTTCAGTGGAAATGGTGACTTCCCGTGGCTCATGACAGGTCAGCAGAACATCAATACCAACACAAACAACGGCTTCCGTGATGCGATGCTCAACGATGGTATTACATCAATCCGTGATGGTATCAGTGGACTGTCAACACAGCTCTGCGGATGTTGCTCCGATATGCAGATGGCACTTGCAAACGGCTTTGCAGGTGTAGAGCAGGGCGCAAATGCAAGACAGATCGCTAATATGCAGACAGCTTTTGCAAACCAGACAGCAATGAGTCAGGGCTTCAATTCTGTACAGAGTCAGCTTGCAGAATGTTGCTGCGAAAATAGACTTGCTTCTGCAGATCTGAAGTATACAGTTGCTACAGAGAATTGTGCAGACCGTACACAGTCTATGCAGAATACTCGTGACATCATTGACTCACAGACTCGTGGAACACAGGCTATTCTTGACAAACTTTGCCAGCTTGAACTTGATGGTGTTAAAGCACAGGTTGAGGCAAAGAATGATCGAATTGGCGAACTTCAGACACAGCTTAATATGGCGAACCTTCAGGCATCGCAGACAGCACAAAACGCATTTATTGCGCAGGGATTTGCAAATGAAGTAGATCAGCTGTATAACAGATTGAATAACTGTCCTGTTCCTACCACGCCTGTTTATGGTAGAACACCTATCTTCACCTGCAATCAAAACGCAGGTTGTGGATGCGGTAACTTCTGATCGGAGGTGAGCTTATGGCAGAATATTTAGCAAACGCAGTACAGAATGTATCACTGGATAATCCAGTCATCTTCAGTGCTTCTATACCTTGTCCTCGTGGTTATGTATATCATGAGGATGAAACAGGTATTTTTATTCTCCGTGGCGTAACCAACAATTGCTTTGCTCGGTATCAAATAACCTTTAACGGCAATATTGCTATCCCTACAGGGGGAACAGTCGGTCCAATAGCGGTAGCAATCACAGTGAACGGTGAACCTCGGCTCACAAGCAGGGCAATATTTACTCCTGCTGCCGTGGACACTTATGGGAATGTAACCAGCACTGCTATCATAACCGTGCCGAAGGGGTGCTGCTTCTCTGTAGGTATCAGATATATCGACGCAACTACAGACGATCCAGCAACTGTACCGACTCCAGTGATTGAGGTTCAAAACGCTAATTTAACCATAACACGCATTGCATAGAAAGGAGAAATGCCAGATGAAAGCATCATTATATGATATCTGTGAAATGCTTGAAGATGAAATGAAAGAGATTGTAAAGAAGGGTGACATATCTCCGACAGAGCTTGAGCGTGTCTACAGAGCAGTTGATATTATCAAGGACATCAAGACTATTGAAGCCATGGAAGGTGGAGAATACTCTCACGAAGGAGAAGGCTCCAACAGAGGTGGATCATATCGTGGTTCATACAACAGTTATGATGGAAGCTACGAAGGTGGTGGAAGCAACGCTCGTGGTGGCTACAGCGAAGAGGGTTCATACCGCAGAGGCAGGAATGCTATGGGTCGCTACACCAGTCGAGACAGTGGCTACAGTCGTGAAGAAGATAAGGAACAAATGCTCAAGCACATCGAACAGATGAAGAAGCAAATTGAACAGATGTAAGACACCTGAGGGAGCTGTAATAAGCTCCCTCTTTTTGAAGGAGCAATTATGGATCTTGTATCAATTGAAAATGCTATTGAAGAACTTGAAAATAGCCCTACAACAATAGAAAATGTATCCGCACTTTCTTCTCTTTACATAGTGAGAGATAATCTTTTCAAGACCTTACATAGTAGTCAATCATCTGATATTCTTCCACATTATCAAAATTATATTGAAAATAAACGAGCATACCAGCTTGATAAGAATAGCGAAGGTGCAGTGATAAAATCCTTGAAGAATCTGTGTTTAGACTTGAATGAATTTTTCAACAGACTATATTCAAATACTGATATGGCTAAAGAACGTCGGTGTATTTCAGAACTTATAGAAAATTTTCATAGTAGGTATAACGATTGAATTATTCCCACCCCTGTTCCATTACATAGTCTACAACATCTTTTTTATGCTTCAAAGCTTGATAGATTTTTTGATCAATTGTCAAACCTTTCTTCATAGTTTCAATCATGTGGTAATATACAACAGGTCTTGTTTGACCTGGACGATGAATACGTTTACGGCTCTGTTCGTAAAGAGCAAGCCTTTGAGTCAAGCTATAATAAATACAATATCTTGCTCTGGTAAGATCAATGGATTCTGAACCTGAGCTGTACTGTACAGCTAATACCCTCGTCTTTCCTTCCTTCCATTCCTTCAGGGTATCTACAGATCCACTCACTTCAGAACTTTCTATGCCCAAGGAACGACATGCCTTCCGGATATTCTTCAGGTCTTTCTTATACACCGCAAATACAACAATGGGTTCATCTTCCGGAAACTCTTGTAACAGCCACATTAGTTCTTCAGCTCTGGCGTGATCAACATTTATCACTTTCTTTTCTTTTGTATACATATCCTCAACACAGGCATATCCAGAGGTCATCTGTTGTAACCTTAATATTGTTGTGAGTATATTATCAGACTCAAGCCACATTCCGTTGAGCTCCGCAACCTTTTCTTGTAGAACTTGGCGGTAGAGCTTTTCCGTTTTATCAGGCATACAAAAAGTCCTGACAATATCAGTCTGTTCGGGTAGTTCAACTGAAGACTCAATATAGAAAGCACAGCTGAACATTTTCTCGTGTAGCTTATCAAGATTCTTATATGGGTTGGATTTATCAAGAATTCTGTGACCAATACGAGAGGTCATTATTGGATCAAGATTCTCATACTCATCGCGAAATGTCCCGAGCGTTGTACCAAATATACTTGGGTCAAGGAATTTATACTGAGCGAACACATCAGTAGGATTTTCAGCTAATGGTGTTCCTGTCATAAGATAACGGTGTTCAACAGTCTTTCCTAAACGAGCAAGATACATTGAACATTTACTTCGAGGAGTTTTTATACGGTGACTCTCATCACATATAACACAATCAAGTCCAAACTTTTTACTCAGGAATATTCTGTCTATGCCTTTTCGCCATACTTTTTCATAGTTTATAATGTAGACATAGATTGTCTCATTTTGGTGTAGATAGCTCCGTCCTGGTGTTTTATTTAATTCCTCTATACATTTACTGACTGAAAAAGAATTCAGCCGTAAAACAGAAAAAACACCATCACATCCATGAATAGCTATCTGCTGTTCCCACACCTCGCAAGCCTTATTCGGGGCAACAACAAGAACCCGAGAGAATCCTCGGGTCTGTATCATGTCTATCATCACTTTTGTCTTTCCTGTACCCATATCTGTGTAGAGGGCAGCAGTATCTCGTCTACACAGATATGATAAGGCTTTCTTCTGGTGCTTCCACGGTTTGGTTTTGTAAGTATATTTCAATGTTTATGCTCCAGTCTATACAGTCTTAATACATATGTTGCTATTTCTTTTATTCGCTTTCTGTCTGACTTTTTCAGACGAGAGACCAAATCAAATCCAGTCGAACCGTCAAAATCATAGAACACATAGCCATACTGGGTTGAATTCAGTCTCTCTTCACTCAGTTTCTCCTGCTTATTTACCAACAGCCTACACACCTTGTCAAATTTCTTATCCGAGATCACGCTGGTGTTCATTTCATAATACAGCATACTGTGAACAAGAATATATCTCTGTACAAATTCAATTTTCTGTTTTGTCTTCATTCCTTCTGGAAATACCATAGCAACTTCAAAGCTCCTCAATTAAATTTTGTACATCTGTAAGAGAATAACATACAGCCGTTATAGCACCTGCAGCATTCCACTTATCAAGATAGTGTAGCTGTTGCTGTGTTGGTTTATACCCTGTTTTGGGATCCTTCAGCTCGATCTTTAGGCATCTACCCTTATAGCAAGCATTTATATCTGACCTTCCAGATTGACTTGCGTTCCCGCTTACATTTTCCGCCATACATTCCGGTAAAGAATTGAGATACTTAAGAACTCGAGTTTGTAAAACATCTTCTCCCATCACACACCCCTCCAAGCATAAGCCTCAGGCACTTCACAGAATCGAGGAACAGCCTTGTCATCCCAGTATTCATTGGCGTACACCTTGCGGGTATCATTGTTGAACATAACCTTACACTCATCAAGATTATCATTGATTGCGTCAAAGTGAAGGTCTCTTGAGAGACAGAACTCTACAGCATCCTTGAGTCTTTCATGATCTCGACTCGTCCAGAGAATAATCTTTGCCCCTTCTCTTTGTGCTCTAAATAGTGCTTCCCACACCCAGTCCCTTGGCTTACCAATTTCCGGAAACTTGTCTTCTACAAGGGTTCCATCAAAGTCAACTGCAATGATATATGGTAGTGTTGCCATCTGTTCTTTTGATACCCTATTTTCCATTCTTTATTTCCTCCTCCATCATTTCTGTTACCCATACACGCATCCATCCCTGTCTGTCAGTTACAGAGCTCACGAAGAGTTCCGGATACTTCTTTTTGTAATAGGTTTTTACAAGAGCCTTGAGTTCTGCCAGATCTTCAGTTGTCAGTACTTTTATGCTTTTCTTAAGTGTGTGTTCAGCCCAGATTTCTAAAGCACTATTGAGCATAAGCTCGTGATATTTCTTTTTTCTTTCTGCTGCATATTTTGCATACAAACTCTTATCAACATAACATAAATGAGTCCACGCTTCGTTTCCTTCATTTGTAAGTTTTATCATGACTTTTGCTATATTCATGTTCACTCTCCTTTCTTGAGGATAGCAGGAGTTCCATCTATAGATGTATTTGCTTCCTTCTGTATGTTCTTAAGAGCTGTCTTATAGTCTCTTTCATATAAGTGAAGAGAACCCGCAATATGGGTGTAAGTCCCAAGCCCAACACCCAGTCTCATAGCAAGATAGATCTGCATTGCGGTAAACTGGAATATGTCATTAGGAAAGCCCATCCAGAGATCATTAGACCGCATATAAGTAGTCATGTAGAGCTCTTCCTCACGAATGAAGAACTGAAGACACACTGTACAGTTTACGTCTTTTGTTGGGTGCTTGAGTAGGTTGCGTGCCTGTTTGATATGAATGACTGCCTGACGAGACGCAGGATCTTTTATTAACATCTGTCTAACCATTTCCATCTGGTCAAAGATCTCCCCAGAGTATTCACAAGTAGCCAGCTGTATTCTATTTCCATAGTTGCTGTTTACATACTTTCCGTCATCGCTCATCCTATTCCAAGCAGCGGTGTAAAGCCTTATGGCATCCAAAGAACTATTTCCGGAAAGATACCAAAGAAGTTCTCCCACCATGTATCTCATAGGGAGTTTTCTTATTGGACTCTTCAAGATGCATCTTGTAGGATCCTCAATAATTGTTATGGCATTTATTATCTCTCCTACCACAGCACCATCTCTGCTTTCCGCAAGAGAAGAGTCTTTTGTTATAAGCTCATACCAGTGCTCCCAAGCACCATCAATCGTTCCAGATTTGTATATTAAGTTCTGATCAAACATTTTCCTTCTCCTTTCTTCTTTCAAGAATTTCCATCACAGCATAATTTGCTATGTCCATAAGTGTGTCTTCCAGCTTTTCATCCGTCACTTTTGCCTCATAGTTCGGCTGTATAAGAGTATCAAGTCTGTTGAGTTTATCAAACAGTCTCATACATACAAAGTTAGGGTATCTCTTTCTCAATTGAGCGAAGCTGTCACCATAATCTGCATTCTTTCTTACATATAACTCATGCATTTCCTTGAGTATGTCTTCGTGAATCTCTGTTTTATTCATGTTATTCCTCCCATTTCCGATTATTCCAATTATCCCCACATAAGGGTTCATTGTTTTTGCTTACATTTTTACAGAACTCTTCGATCTTTTCTGTAGGTTCTGGTAGAGTTTCTTTTCCCATTCGATCTGGTAATAACCCAACTCTCATTGAAGTAGCATTACAACCATAGCAGGGTGTGAATGAACGCTTTCCCGCATAAAGCATTATTCGGGCAGCATTAAAACGCTTATGTTGCCATATTTCTTCTATTGATAATTCATTGATGCTACCAATAGGGTATTGCCCTCTAAAATCATTACAACATATAGCCACACTTCCGTCATAACGGAATGATAGCTCTCTGAAAGGTCTTGTACAGCGTTTAGCATCACACGAATGATCCAAAGGGAATGCTGCACCACAGTGGTTACAAAGATGGTGGGTTGATAAAGTTTCTGTCTCTTTAATAGGTGGTGCAAACACTATCCGGAAATCCTTATAAGTTCCTTTGTAAAGCGGAACACCTTTTTCCAACATTTCAAATTTGATTCCTTTTTCTTTCAACCCTTCCATTATGGAATAGCCATCATCTTTTTCTGCATATAGATCAATCATAAGATTGTTTATTCCTGCTTTTTTAAGATCATCAATCGTGAAGGTTCCATCAGCTATCCCTTTTCCGTTTGTAAATAAAGAAAAGTGATTTTTAGGAAGTTTCTTTCGAAACAGCCTGATAATCTTTAGAAGATTCTTGTTTAGCGTGGGTTCTCCATGCATAGCAAATAAAAGTTTACTGTTCCATCCAACCCGAGCAATCTCTTCAGCTATTCGCTCAGCCGTTTCCCGAGTCATAAAATAGTGTGGCTCCGTCCCCCCTTTTTCGCATTCCTCTGAGCCCACAGAAACTACAACCTCTGTTACAGCCTTCTGTTGGTTCAATTTGAACTGTGTTTGGTGGTTCTTGTATTCTCAATTATTTGTCCTCCAATTCTATTGTATACCCTCCCCAGTTCTTCCATTTGAACTGTATTGAGGGAACTCCTGTTGATGTGGTCTTGGTTCCAATCAGCTCTGGGTCATTACATACTTTCTCTTTGAAGCACTTTACAAAACGCTCATATTTCTTTCTGAAGCTATCATTAGTTCCATCAGATATGTTACCTATGCTTGGTGCGTCAAATTCTACATTTCCTATTTTCCCTGTGAGATAACCATTCTTCATAAGCCTGTACTGTATGTAATAATCTTCTGCTCCAACTTTACGAGTATCTGTATAATTCCCGACAGCCATAATACTTGGAACATGTATCAAACAGCACTGAATTATCGCCGACTTATTTACTCTGATGTTATTACCATGTGAGAAGCGATCATATGCCCTATGATTTGGACTACTCAGAACAATATTGTATTTCTTTGCTTCTTTGAACCACAACCTTAGAGCTCTGTTTTCTATTCTGGGTGAGTCTTTACTCCCATTCAGTATTCTTAAGCTGTTCCACCCTTTTCCATCTGGCTTTCTTCCAAGTTTTTCAATCTTTGCTATGTCATCGTCAAACATGAAAGCCCATTTGTATCCGTTTTTATTCAACCACCATACCAAATACCTTCTGGTCATTCCAAGCTCTTCTATACTGTTGGCTATGACAACAAGCTCAAACCCAAAAATCTTCAGATACTTATAAGCATTGTATTGCTCTTTTCGTATAAAAACAAAAGTTTGTAAGTCTGTAGCTCTCAGCTTTTCAAATATCTTTGCCTCGGGGTTATTGTAACTTGGTATGGCAATTACAGGTCTCATTCCATCTCCTTTCTTATCATTCATCTAACACTTGGCCTGTTCTTATAAATTTCATCATGTGTTTCACCATTGGGATATGTGCATATTTTGGCCATATTCCGGAGTTATCCCACTTGAGTGATATAATTCCTGCTTCTGAAAATTTATCAGCGTTCTTGGCCACCGTCGCCCACTTAGATCGCACGAGATCTTCCTTAATATCCTTGCCCCCATTCCTCAGCTGAATACGTTTCAAGCATTCCTTCACGGGAGGCAATAGGTTCAATACGATAAATGTTCTTTCCGGATATCTTTCCTGAGCTTTTAAGAACAGCTCTTCATACGTTGAATAGACCGTTGAAGGAATAACACCTTCCATAATTATGTTGTACTCAGGGTAGTGCTTCAATGTGTACCAGAAAACTTTCTTTATCATATCTGTATCAACATAGCCATCAAGACCTCCACATTTATTGTGGTAACTCCCTAATGCTACAAATCCCCAAGAAGGGAACACTGTAAGGATTTTTCTATCTTTCCCCTTGTAAGGCTTCTCAACCACGTATATGTCTGGGTCACCCAACATAGAGATAGGAATCGTGCTTTTTCCAGAACCATTACACCCTCTAATATTTATCAAATATCTCTTTTTCAACTCCTGTCAATCCTTTCTGTAACCAAAGTTTGCTTCGCTCCGGACGAATACCATCCCAGTTGTGTAGCTCTCCTAACATATGATGTTCCCAGAGATGCTTTCGAATTGAGTATATTCTTTTCCAAAGTAACTCATGTTCCGGATAGTGCTCTTGATACCACCGAAGATTCTGTAACTGACGATCATGATGATATCCACCATACCTTGTTCCATGAAATAGATTTGTAAAGCTACACAGTTTGGTATACCATTTAGAAGATGGGCTGTTTGGAAAAGTTTTTTCGTATCTGTTGCATAACTGATGGAACTTATGGTCAAGTCTGTTAATCTCAGAAGACTTTACTGAACCAGTCTTATGTATCTCTATCGCTCGTTCATCCTCATACATCAAAAGATACATACCTTCAGACAATTGAGGAGTCTCAACCCAAGTCGGGAAACGCTCTTCAAATCCTAAACCATTTTCATACACGCAGTTCTCAAATAGATCAGCCGAGAACCCTCCAATATTTTTCACCTGCTGAATACCTTTTCTGAGTTCTTTACGATTAGAAAATTGAGAATACCATTTCACTGGGTCACCCTGTGTTAGAGTGACCCAGCTGTTAATGGCATCGGGATAGAGCTTCATAGTAACTACTCGTCGCTTGTCTGGATTTGCGTGGGGAATATGTGTTTTATAATACTCTATCAATTCCTCAGGGTGTGACCCAAACATTTCTACACACATGATAGCAGTCAGTTCTTCGTAGAATAATGAATGAAGAAATGATGCTGTAAGATACTCAGCTGTAGACCACTTCGCTTTTTTAGCATAAGCTATAATTGTTGGGTGACACACTGTTGGAGCATATTTAGAATACTCTATAAACTTATCAACCCTGTAGGTTCTTCCTATATCACCTGGAATATTGTACAAATCCATTGGCCACTGCCCTCACTTATTCGTCTTCGTCATCCCAGTCATCATCGTCCCAGTCGTCATCATCGTCTTCGTTCTTTTTTGACTTCTTTTCTGCCTTCTTTGTAGGCTTCTTGTCTTCCTTGGAAGCGGACTTCTTCTTGGGAGCAGGCTTTTCTTCCTCCTCTTCCTCGTCATCGTCATCATCATCCCAATCATCGTCATCTTCGTCTGCGGGAGGATTCATAGGAGCCTTCTTGTTCTTTCCAGACTTTTTCGCAGGCTTCTCTTCTTCCTCATCACCCTCTTCTTCAGCCTCATCTTCGTCTTCATCATCAACATCGGCACTGTCAGCCGTAAACTTCATGATGCTCTCAACACGAGCACGGAGTTTTCCGTCATACTCTTCATGCTGTACGTTGATATTACAGATCTTTCCGATGAGCTTATCAAGATCAACACTCACCTTCCCGTCAGCCTTCATACCGATTGCCTGAAGCAGTCCTTTCAGCTTCCACAGAGCCTTGTCTACAAGAGGGAAGTTCTCGTATACACGAGCACCCTTGTCTACACCCTTTGTAACCTCAAAGGCAATAACGATCATATCATTGCCACCCTGTGACTGCTTCACCTCAGCTGTTGCTATCTTCACTGTGTGAATGCCTTCTGCGCATCTCTGAAAACTCTCAACTCCTGTTAAATCAACCTTTACTGTCTTTCCCATTTTACTTTCCTCCTTGTATTATGTTTATGATTTTGTTATATGATGGATTTACCATTGTGCTGGGAATTTTAATGGATCCATCAATTTGAAACTTTGTCCAGTAATAGGGGTTTGCCCCCAAGTGTGCAGCATACTTTACAATCTCTTTCTCTTCCCCTGTGTCCTTGTCAACAGCGGTCTTTTTTATCTTGGTAAAGTGTATGCCATAGTTTGCCATGCCTTGAAGATAGATTCTTGAACCCTTTGTTGTATTCGGTCCAAAGTCCGGAATGACTTCATCATCCATACCTTCAATCGTGTCTGTAGCTTCATGGCAGCTCAAGGCGACAATGTGATTTGAAGCAACCTGATGAAAGATCTTGATGAGTTCTTCAGTCTCAATCTTCAGGTCTCCCCACATCTGCATCGTCATCTTCTTTTTCTTCTGAGTAGCGTTGGCATCTATCCATACATTAGTCATCATGCTGAAAGTATCAACAGCTACAGAAACATACTCTGTATCATTCTTGAGTTCTTCACCAATCTGCTTCAGCCGTTCAATTGTGTTGGCTCTGATTGCCTTTATTCCCTCAACCTCTGATATGGTGTTAGAACCATCATCTCCGATCTGTATGTAGAGTAAAGGCTTGGGAAGGGTTGATATGAAATGTGTCTTTCCAGTTCCACTCTTTCCCCACAGAACCCACAGGTTCCTTTGTCCGAGCTTGGATATGTCAACTGCTTCATTTAGTATTCCCATTTGTTCACCTCCTTCCTTTTAAGATTTATGCTGAGTCGGGAATGTTACTTTGTCTTTCTTGCCTTTTTAGCAAGTCCCTCTGCTTCTGCTTCTTCGCTGTATTCCTCAACATAGTTAGCGAATTTCGGTGACTTGGGTTCAGGTGTGATCTGTTTTCCTGTCTCCTTACTGAAAGTCATCTTGATTCCCTTCTTGTTGGTAAAACCAATGCGATTAGCGTCAGCCATCTCAACTTCTTTCGTCTCGACAAACGCACCTGTAAACATACGCAGGATCACCTTGTCACCTTTCTTGATACCACTAAGATTTGCCATTGTTCTTCTCCTTTCATTGGCTTGTAATATTTGATTAGAGCTTTCGCTCAATTTAATGATATAGCTCCAACCTTTGGAAGTAAAGCAGATTATTTACAAATTCTCAGATTTCTTTACAAACTTTTCAGCTATGACATATTCCCTGTCCCCACCGCTCATTTCTGCATGGCAGATATCTCTGTACTCGCACCAGGAGCAGTCTCGAGTAAGATTCTTTGTCTTATTCTCTCGCCCACGGTTTATGATGTCTCTACAAGTGTAGAGAAAGCCGTTGAATACATCTTCAACCATTTCCGGAAAGACATCCTGTTCAACCCTGAAAAAGAAATTGCTTACATTATCCTTGTAGGCTTCACCCTGTTTCAGTATTTCAGGATCTTCAATCCCTTTTTCCTTACAAGCACGAGCCCAGCTTCGGGGTGTAATATCCTTTGAGGCAGCAGTACTAAATCTCTTGGATTTCTCAAGCCATACAGGGTACTTTGCGGGAGTGCTTTTGATATAGTCCCAACGAACTTTTGTTGGAAGTTTCCCCCAAATCATTTCTGTAGCCTTACAATATAGACTCTTCTGAGAATTCATCACAAGAGTATTCATATTTGGCATAGCGTTAAAAGTCTTGTGTTCTCCAATTTCTATTGTCTTATCAACTACATACATCTCATCAATAACCCCAACAAAAGCTATTGTTTCACCGTTTTCACTGCCTATGGGAAGATTGAAACTCTGCTCAGTTGCTGTAGGCATTGGTGTCCCTTTCCATTGAGTCATATAGTCATTGAATATAACTTTTAGATCTTCCGGATAGTTTTCACCCAGCTCTGACTGCCAGCTTGCGGGCATCTCATAGAACTCATCCCTCATATGTTTCCATTCTTCTTTCACCTTTGACTTGTCTTTGCGAACCTCAAGAAGCTTGTGAAAATCAGAGCCAAAGTGTAAAGGTCTGGCAGGAGCTGTACTTGTGATTTTTTCAACATATCTAAGAAAATGTGCATAGGGACATCTCAAATATGTGCTGAATCTACTGTAACTTATGTTCATGTGTTCTTCCCTCCTATTCTATTGTCTGTGTTACTTCGCTGCTGTCTACATCTTCAACTTCTTGTGTATATTCCTCTGTGTATTCTTCAACAGGAAGAGATATGTACCATAAAAATCCAACTATGGTGGCGATCTCTAATACACACATAACACAGAAGGCTATAAACCACCGCTTGCTACTTGCCTTGATCTCGTGTAATAATTCAGTTGCTAATGTTTCATTATCCATTTGTGTTCTCCTTTCCAAAATTTACTTTTTCACTATCTCTACTGAAAACTTGGTTCTACCAGATCTTTCTTCAAACTCATCGCAGGTATCTCTATACTCGGTATAGCACCCCCAACATTCAGAGTCAGGATTATTACAAATCCATTCTTCATTCTCTTTACGGTGATGAAGACATTTACCGCAGATATCTTCAGAGCTATCCATTCTCTTGTTCCTCCTTTCCGAATACGCTTTCATATTCTTTTTCTAATTCCTCATCTGTCATCTCAGCTAACTTTTGCCAAAGTTCACGACTAATGAGCTCTGATCTTATGCGCTCCTTGTCATATACAGCATTAACCATTTCTACTCTGTTCATTCCTCGCTCCCTTCTGCCCCTGTCGGCTCAAATCGTCCTGTGTACTCCACATCCCACGGCTCAAAGATACGCACATACTTATTGCCTTCGCACTCTTCAACAACAACCTTTTGAGCCGTTTCCCCTGCCACCATAACAGTTAAATTTTGTGGTAGTTTTTTGAGTTCAGCTATCAACTCTGCTACTGTCATTCCTTATCCTCACTTTCTGCCGTAAATTTCAAAGTGCCGTAATAATGCATGTCTTCCCCCTTGCATAAGAATACAGGCTCACCCATAAGGAATAACCCCATATCAGCCCCACAAGCAGGACACTTTTTAGGAACTGTTTTATTTTCATCAGTTAACCATGGTGTACCATCACCCTGCAATAAAATTTCGTCTGTCATTCTTCCACCTCCATCTTACCTATGCAAAGCTTGCATTTTTCAAATCTTCACTCTTGAACCATATACCGTCTGTTCCAACTGTGCATGAAATACCAATTAAATCAGGGTCTAATTCACAGAGAAAATCACAAAAATCATTCACATCACTCTGATCTACGCAGTATTCTTCATCCGTGTGGTATGTGTTATAACACCGTCGTTCTTCATCCTCAAACCACTTATTCAATTCCTCTATATATTCTTCGTACATCCGCTCACCTCCATCTTCGCACCACATGAAGGACAATAATCGTACATAGCTCTGTGGTGTGTTCTACAATTACCGCATACCCATATATACTGCCAACCGTGTTCGTCTTTTATCCACCGCCCTGTCCTCTGCTGTGGTGTGACGGAAGGTAACTGTTCCGTAAAAAACATAACCCTACCCATCAATGATTTCTGCGCATCACTTCTCGCCTTTGCCTTTGCTATACTTGCAAGTCCATCAAGTACCGCCTGCCTGCTGATAGCATCTCCGCTCTGCTCCTTGTACGCTTTCAGCTCTTTCAGCCACTCGGCAAGCTGGCGATGTTCTGAATAGCACCTTGCTTCCTCGTCCGTAAAGCAAGGTGTGTCGGCTACCTCTTCACAATGTTTGATCGCTTCGTCTAATGTCATTCCAGCATCCCT
>JAEIGA010002000.1_pt1 | contig 32494 bp, 15 predicted proteins | sample 9270691 | NCBI WGS metagenome assembly JAEIGA01 (sample SAMN17057246, study PRJNA624740) | gut metagenome | biome: biome; isolation source: fecal sample | host: Bos grunniens | place: China: Xizang | collected 2019 | reverse complement strand
CTATCGCCACAAAGGCTGCTCAGACTGATCTAGAAGCACTAGCTGGTCGTGTCACTACTGTTGAGGGTGACCTAAACACTGAAACCACCGGTCTAAAAGCTAGAATGACTCAGGCTGAGACTGACATTGATGCTCTAGAGGCTCTAGTTGGTGACGACAAGGTTTCAGACCAGATTGACGCTGCTATCGAGGCTCTAAAGATTGGCGACTATGCTAAGGCTGCTGATCTAACCGCTGCTATCAATCAGCATAACACCGATAAGGCTGCCCTAGAGGCTTCTATTGCTACTAAGGCTAATGATGCAGATCTAGCTGCTATTGCTAAGACTGGTTCTACTGATGATCTAGTTCAGGGCCAAATGGTGTTACTATTTGATTGCGGCAATGCTTCTGTGTAATTATATGTTAACAATACAAAATTAATTAAACAACAGGGGGTGATATTATGAGAAAAGGCATTGATTGCAAGGGCAATGAATGGGAAGAGCGACCATTAGGGAAAATGGAAGATTTAACTGGATACAGATTTACGAAGTTGACTGTTTTGTTTCCCGTTCGTGTGTCTGGTCGCTCTAAACATTATTATTGGCTTTGTAAGTGTGATTGTGGAAATGAAATTGTTTGTCGTGTAGATTGTATTAAAAATCAACATATACAATCTTGTGGCTGTATGATTGTAGAAGGCGTATACAAGAAAAGTCAAGATATTATAAATGAAATGATTGGCCGAAGATTTGGAAAACTTCGTGTTGTAGAATTTGTTGGATACAAACAAATAGGTGTCAATTCTGTTGGTAGGGCTATGTTTAGATGCGCATGTGACTGTGGTAATAATGATTTTGTTACTGCTGGTAATGCGTTAAATTCTAATTTAACACTTTCTTGCGGATGTCTAACTAGGTCTATTGGAGAAGAAAATATAGAAAACATTTTAACAAAAAATCATATGCATTTTAAACCAGAATATATATTTTTAGATTTACGTTCAGATAGAGATGGATATCTTAGATATGATTTTGCTATTTTGGATGAAAAGAATAAACCTATAAGACTTATCGAGTTTGATGGAGAGCAGCACTTTAGGCCAGTTAATATATTTGGTGGAGAAGCAAAATTTAAGATACAGCAAGAAAACGATGATCTTAAAAATCAATATGCCTTATCTCATAATATACCTCTAGTTCGCATTCCTTATTCTTTGAGAGATGATATCACTATACAAGATTTGTTGGAAGATAAGTATTTGATTTCAAAGAGTAATGTTGCTGCTTAGTTGCAAAACATAGAAATGAAGTGGGTCTGAAATGATGACCCACTCTTTCTCTAAAATCTGAAATGATGATTTGAAGGAGAAATAAAAATGGCTGAAAAGACTTTAAATAATATTCGTATCGTTAACAAACACGATACTGAGGAAAATTGGCTAAAAGCCACTGGGTTCACTCCTAAACAGGGTGAGCTTATTGTATATGATATTGATGATAATTATGATTATGAGCGTATCAAAATTGGTGATGGCGTTCAGAATGTAAATGATTTGCCGTTTACCGATGATGCATTAAGAGAATATGTTGATACCGCCATTGAGACAATCCCTACTCCTGATGTTAGTGGACAGATTGAAACACATAATGCTAGTGAAACTGCCCATAGTGATATTCGTACTGCTATTAATGATGTAAGTGCTTTAGTTGGTGACAAAAAGGTTTCTGAACAAATCGCTGCCGCAAATATCATCCATGTTGGTCCAGATAGACCTACAGACCCTAACATCAAAGTTTGGATTAATACTGCTGAAGATGGCACTGGTATAGTTCCCGTGTTCCCAAGAATTGCAACTATTACATTGCCTATGGCTAATTGGGGTGGAAGTGAAGCGCCACATTCTCAAGTTGTAGAAATTAACACTGTTACTGCTGCGACTAAGATTGACTTACAGCCAACAGTTGCTCAGATTGTGGCATTGCAAAATGATGATATTGCCCTCATGGCAGAAAACATTAGCGGCGTTGTTACTATCTATTCATTTGGTGGGAAACCATCAAGTGATATGACAATGCAAGTGCTATTAACGGAGGTGTCTTACGTATGATTAGTGGAAATATGGTTGGTTCTTATAGTCAAATGGGTAAGACATTTATTATTCAGGATGAAGCTGGTAATGAGATTACGGGTGTTATTGTAGATCAGAAGACTATGTTTACCGCTCATGACAATGACGTTAGAGAGGGTATGATTTATGCCTCTGATTGTGGTGTGAGTACTGGTACTAAGGATATTCCTGCGTATAGAACTACCGCAGGGTCTGCAATTATTGATCCTGGTGCAAATTTTTCTATTCAAATGTCAGATTATAACAAATATGATTATACCGTATTTCAGTGCATGATATCTTTAGTTAATTTTGATGATATGAATAATAGTGTAAATACGAGTATGATTGCTTTGAATGATGGTGTTTATCAAGTTAATTCTATTGAAAAATTAGCTAGTGTATCAAAAAATACAGAAACACTATCGATTGATTTGAATATAACAAATGACACTGAAAATTATTACGTGATTTACTATTTTACTTATCGTGAGGAGGTATAAGAATGGCAACTAATTATGCATATTACTATGCCATTATTAATCTTGATACTGGTAGATGTACTGGTTTACAAGATACATCTGATTATATTCTAAGACCAGATTATGTTCCTATTGATATTTATGACAATAATTATTGGTTCAAATATTATCACCCAATCCCTGAAACGGTAACAAGCTTCGAAGACTTCCAAGGACAGTGGTACAAAGATGCCGCTCACACTATTCCTTGGAGCCCAACTTAAACAATACAAAATTAAAAACAAACAAAAGATAAAAGGAGGTTGCTTACATGGCAACAACATATGTACGCAATCAAGATACAGGCGAATTTGAACTAGTTGGTCCAGGTGGAGCGACCACCGATCCCACCTTATCTCTTGCTGGTAAACCTGCTGATGCAGCAGCTGTTGGTAATGTGCTATCTAATTATGCCACAGCAGTATCTATGAACGCAAAGGTAGACAAGATTGATGGCAAATCTTTATCAACCAATGATTTTACCAATACTTACAAAGAAAATTTAGATGAGCTAATGGCTCGTTCACATAATATATTTAGCAGTCTAACTGAGATTGGCATCACTATATTCCCTACAACCATGAAAGCTGTTTCAGATGCTATGCCTGCAAATAGCATGATTGCAATAGACACTCGAAGAGTTAATGGTTCAGGCACCGATTATGGTACCGAGACTATTTCTGACTGGGGAAATTCAGCAAACGGCATGGCATTAATCATGAAGGGTGTTACAACTGCCCGTGTTACTATGCTAATTTTATATGGTTCTAGCGAGTCAGATCATGGTGATTTTACTGTTGGCAATTATGCCGTAAACAACAATGCTGTTAGTTGGAGTTCATCTAGTGATTTTCTTGATAAAAAAGTTGATAAGATCAGTAAATATGCTGCTGTTGATTTAAACACATTAACAGAATCTGGCCTATACTATGTTTCTGATGAAACTACAGATCTGCACTGTCCTATTGGCACAAATGGTCACATTCTAGTGATGTCTGATGGCACTCGTGTGCGCCAGGTATTCTTTAGAGTTGGCACCATAGACTCTAATAATTTCCAGTGGTATTCACGTAGTCTTGGTTCTGATCTTACTGTTGGTGATAACGGCTGGAGTAAATGGTGGCTATTATCTGGAAGTGAAATCGCATGGCAAGGAACTGCAAAGTTAAATGCAGAAATTAATCTTGGTAGCCGTTATGGGTGCCAAGCATGGGTTATTGCTGGCCAGCCAACAAAGACGGACACCTATTCTACCATATATGTTCCTCGTCACTTTTTGACAACTGATCAGACTAAGTGGAAGTTGCAAATTGCAGATGAAACTGGCTACGTCAGCTTCTATTTTTATTACAAAACAAGCGATGACAATGTGTATGCAAAAGTTGTTTGGGTATCTGATACAACCAACAGCGCACTACGGTATGCTTATCGTGTAAGCTAAGGAGGGACAATGTATGCAGGTTATTTTAAATGAACAAGGATACGTACAGGCTTATGCTCTAATTGGTAGCTTTGGCTCTGATTCTGTAAGTGTTAATGAGCCTGAAGATCTTTATGATTTTGAAGAAAATTATGGCAGCTATTGTCTCTCTGATAGCAATGTTCTTGTTAAGAGCGACGATAAGCTAAAGGAAATTGAGATTGAAAGAGAGCTAGTTGCTTTGCGATCTCAGCGTGAGAAGGTTTGCTTCCCATATATTAATCGTGGTTATCTGTGGTATAGCAGATTGACTTCAGATCAAAGCAATGAACTCGATGCTTGGTATCAAGCGTGGTTAAATGTCACTGACACTAAGGTTATTCCAGAAATGCCAGAATGGTTGGCCAATTATTAATTCTAAATAAGAATAAGGTGCAGGGGCAACTCTGCACCTATTACAAATTAAAGCTACCATCTCAAATCTTTCCTCAGATCAAATAATTTAAAAGACTGAGGAATCTAGTAAGTTACTTGATGTGTGGAGAGCTAGAGAATTTATTTAAAACAAAAGGAGGTGTTGTGTGGTGAAATTAATTGATGCTTTAAGAGAAGTCACTAGCTCAATTAAAGAATGGGCTGATGAAAATAAAGTGCAAAAAGTTAATGGCAAGGGTTTATCTACTAATGACTACACAACTGCTGATCGAGATAAAGTTCAAAACATGGCAACTGGTTTGCTGGTTGTTGATGATATACTTTTTCTAAAAACAGACACTGGGTACATGTCAGACACAGGTGTTGATTTGTCTCAATATGGTGGCAGCGGAGGCGGAGGTACTTCTAGCAGCAAGGTCACAGTTGAGAATTTATTAGATTCAAATGAGATTACTGTTGCAATTGGTGCCGAAGTTAACCTGAGATTTAATTATAAATCAGAAAACAGCACTGGTGGTACAGCTATGCTTTATTTGGATGATGTAGTTAAGGGCACGAAGTCAATATCTACTGGTGAAAACGAATTTGATGTTAGTGAGTATTTAAAGTCTGGATATAATAAACTAACATTAACTTGTGTTGACTCTTATGGACATCAGGCTCAATTAATCTATATCATAAATGTTGTTTCTTTGTCATTGACCACTAGTTTTAATGATGCAAAATCATATACTGGTACTTATTTTGAAGTGCCATATGTCTTAACAGGTGACGGAAACAAAACAATGCACTTTGAGTTTGATGGTGAAGATATAACAGAAATTGTATCATCATCTGGTTCGAATTTAAAAAAGAGAATTTACTTTGGAAGCCGTCCACATGGTGTTTATACTTTAAAAGTGTATGCGGAAATGTACGTTGCTGATAAAAAAATACCAAGTGATATTTATAACTTTGAAGTAATGTATGCAATAGGCACAACACCATTAATCAGTTCTGTGTGTAATATCACAACTGCAAAACAGTATGAAACTATTAGCATTCCATTTTCAGTTTATCACTCAACCAATGCCGCACCACTTGTTAATTTAACAATTAGCCAAGATGGTGTTGTGCAATCTCAAAAGACAATGACTGCTAATCGTGATGAGCGTGCAATTTGGTCTGCTAGAACATCATTGATTGGAAATGTCACTTTTACAATTTCTTATGAGGGCGTGAGCAAGAGTCATACTATTAATATCACTGAAAGCGAATTAAGCATATCTGTCAGACAGGATGACATGGCATTTGAATTAAAAGCAGATGGTAAGTCCAACAATGACACTGATAAAGATATTTGGAGAAGTAGCAATGGAGATGTGTCTGTAGCTTTTGAAAATGTTGGTTGGAATGTTACACAAAAGACTTTTATTATTGCAGGCGAAGATGGCAAAGAAACAAAAAGGCAATATGCTATTGGCACTGGTTGGGTAACTGATGATAGTGGCAGAACTGCTTTGAGACTATCAGGAGATGCTCGTGCAACTATTGGATTCCAGCCGTTTGCTGAAGACTGGACTGAATCTGGTAAAACAATAGAGATGGAATTTGCCATCCGTGACGTTAACAATAGAGACGCAGTTGTTATTTCTTGTATGAACAATAATGTTGGTTTTAAAATTACTGCCGACACTGCATCACTTATTAGAAATAACACTCCTATTACTGAGTGCAAATATGTAGATGATGAAAAGATTCATTTGGCATTTGTTGTAGAGCGTCAGGTAATGAATGATCATGTAGTTCGTTTGGTTACTTCATACTTAAATGGTGTTATGTCTAGTGCGGCGACATTTGCAGAAAATGATACTATTTTCCAAAACCCAGCTGTAAATATATCAGTCGGTTCTTCTGATTGCTCTATCGACCTATACATGATGCGTTTTTATGATGTTGCTTTGACTAATAATGAGTTGAAAGACAATTATATTGCAGACTGTATGGATGCTGACTTGATGGCAGACAATGATATTTATGCAAATGGTGCGATTGAATACAATAAACTTGAAAATAAAATTCCTATTATGAGAATTACTGGCGAGCTACCTTCTAAAAAAGCAGACTCAAATAAGAAAAAAGGTGGTAGAGATTACCCCGTTGATGTTGTTTATACAAACATGAATTCTGTTCCAGTTATTAAAGACTCTGCCTTGATTCATGTTCAGGGTACGTCATCAGAAGGTTATATTAGAAAGAACTGGGATCTTGATTTTGAGACAGAGTATCAACCAATGGAAAACCAGTTGGCTACAGATTATTTTACTATGAAGGCAGACTATGCAGAAGCAACAAGTACGCATAATACTGGTAACGCCAATTATGTTCATACATTTTATACTGGCGAAAAATTTAAAAACAAGCCACCATTTGATATTAATCCTCTTGCCAGATCTACAATTGCAGGTTTCCCATGTGTTATCTTCCATAGAAAAACTGAAAATGACCCATATGTGTTTTCTGGCAAGTACAATTTTAACTTCTCAAAAGACTCTGAAAATGTTTTTGGTTTCACTGCTGTTGACGACAATGGAGACCCAGTTTATCCTAAGATTCAGTCTTGGGAATTCTGCGAAAATAAATATTTGGCATGTAGATTCAGACAAGATCCAGATGCATCTGATATAACAGAGGACGACTGGAAAGAGTGGTTTGATGATAGATATCTTTACGATGGTGGAGATTTAGAAGACTTCAAGAGAATGTATAGATGGGTTTATTCCACTTGTCAAGATAATGCAACGAATGAAGTGCTGTCTAGCCCCTATAAAGATATCGATGGTATTACACATACTAGTGATACAAAAGAATATAGACTTGCGAAATTTAAAACTGAATTTAAAGACCATTTTGATATGGATTTTACTTTGGTTTATTATTTATATACGTTTGTTATGTTGATGTGTGACCAGCGTGCAAAGAACCAATTTTTAACATCGTGGGACGGAGAAATATGGTACCCATGGCTGTACGATAATGACACTTGTTTGGGTATTAACAACGAAGGTTACCTTCGCTACGATTATTACCACGAAGATTTGGGACAAAACGATGCAGTTGGTCAAACGCATGTTTATAACGGATACGATTCCGTTTTATGGAATAATTTCTCTGCGGCTTTTGCAGATGAAATTCAACAAACATATGCTTCATGGAGAAGTGGCGACGCACCACTGTTGAGCTATGATAATATTATCAAATATTTCATTACTAATCAGTCAGATAAGTGGTCAATATCTATTTATAATGAAGACGCTGAATATAAGTATATTTCTTTGTATAGAAACAATGATAATCCAGAGTTCTTATATCAAGTAAAAGGTACTGGCGAAGAGCATTTAAAATATTTTATTAAAAATAGATTGATGTATTGTGACTCTAAGTGGCAAACTGGTGATTTTGTCAACAAAGACACAAATACAATACTAATGCGTTTGAATGCACCAAAGGATATTGTAGATGAAGAAATTAAACCAAATATGACTATCAAGTTTAAAACTTTCTCTAATATGTATGCTGGTGTTCGCTATGGTACAAATGGCGTTTTAAACTCTAAGTACACAGATAGAGGCAATCTTGTAGAAATTGCAATGCCAGAAGGTGAAGATCCTAACAACTTGGATACTTATATATTTGGTGCAAGTGAAATTTCTGAATTGGAAGATTTATCATTATTATATGCCAACTTGATAAATCTTAGTGCAGCAAGTAAATTAACAAAAGCCATTATTGGTAACTCTCATCCTAATTATAAGAATGATGTTTTGAAGAACATATCTTTCTCAAACAATAGATTGTTGAAAGAAGTTAATATTTGTAATTGTGTAGGTTTAACTAGTATCATTGACTTTTCTCTATGCCCGGATATTCAGTACATATATGCAACTGGTAGTAAAATTTCTGGTGTACAGTTGCCTGATTCTGGTTTCGTAAAAATACTACGATTGCCAAACACTATAAGCAACATAACCCTTGTAAATCAACACCATATTGAAGAGTTTATGTGCGAGGGATATGATAATTTAACTACTATAAGAATTGAAAACTCAGAAAACATTCCGATTCAGGATATTCTTTTAGGATGCGATTCTTCTGTGTTGGCATCTGTATCTATCAAAAATATAGATTGGAACGCAGATTCAGAAGAAGTTTTAAGAACTATTATTGACAAGCTAATAGCTTGTAATGGATCTGTAATTGAAGGCTCTGTGTATTTGCCGAGCGGTATAACTGTTTCTGATGATCTGAAGGTGACCATTCATCAAAACTTCCCAAATTTAAATGTTATTGATGATAACCCTGTTTTTTATATTGATTATTATAACTATGATAATACAATCTGGGACACAGAAATGGTTAAAGCAGGAAATGATGCAGCTGGTCCAAGCAAAGGCGACCCCGATGATATTATCCAAGAGTTGCAAGGTCTAAGGCATTTGTTTGTGCAGTGGAAGACTATTCCAACGAATGTCAATAGAAATTATCAAATTGACGCAACATGGTTAACACAATATGCTATTAAATTCTATAATGGCGACGCTATAGTTTACACACAGTGGTCTGATTATGGCAAAGCTGCCGAAGATCCTGTTGAGACTGGTAGGATGGATGCCCCAACAAAAGATGGTACAAACGATATGCATTATAGATTTGCTGGTTGGGACAATTTACCAGCAAACGTATATAAGTCAGTAAGTGTTTATACGAAGTTTGATGTTTTGTGGGCAGCAAGATTCTGGAATGATAAAACATTATATTTAACAGAATGGATTGTTGATAGTACAGCAGTAATTGCTCCAAAAGATTATTTTGAAGAATATATCAATCCAACCCGTACAAGCACAGCGCAATATGATTATCACTTCTCAAAATGGGATGGTGACTTTGATACTGCAGTGACATCTGCAAGAGACTTCTATGCTGTATATACCAGTACAACTCGCAGATATAATGTTTATTTCTATAACGATGGCACGTTACTACAAACTAAAGAAAACATTCTATATGGTAGCAGTACATCTTACACAGGAGCAACACCAGTTAAGCAAGGCGTTGAAAATCCAGAAGAATATGTATTTAAGGGTTGGGTTCCTTCTCCAGAAAATATTACAGGTGAAACTGTTTGTTATCCATTGTTTAAGTTTACTGGATATTTGTTTGGTAAGCTAAATGCAGACAGTGAATATGGTACAGTTGATAATCCAAATTGGGATAAGATTAATGCGTATTGGAATGTTATTAGCAATGATGTAGTTTCTTATAAAAATAGTTCATTGAGCCATGATGATTTCACAGCGAAATATCCAATAGGTGCACGAATGATTGTCCCAGTTAATTTGTCAGGTGGCATGGTAGCAGCAGATATTGAAATTATTGGCTATAATCATGACAACTTAGCTGACGGTTCAGGAAAATCCCCATTAACATTCCTTTGTGTTGATTTGCCACAAATTTTACATCGCATGAATGCAGAAAGTGTTAATGAGGGCGGCTGGGAAGTTAGTGAGATGCGTGAGTTTACTAATGGTGAATTGCTAAATGCATTACCATCTGAGCTAAAATCTATCATAAAACCAATTTATAAAATTTCTGATGGTGGCTCAAATAACAAAACGTTAATTACTACTACTGATAGTTGTTGGCTTGCATCTTATGACGAAGTAGGTTTAATTTCTGGAAATAATAATCTACCAGGACAAGGCGAGATTTATAGTTCTATATTCTCTAGTGACAAAAACAGTCGTAAGAAATACATAACTGATGATACTGCCTCTGGTGGTTGGTGGTTGAGATCTTCGTACTATAGTACCAATAGTAGCAGTATGTTCTGGCGTGTCACTAATAGTGGCGGTAGCTATAGTGATATTGCATTTAACCAATTCTATGTTGCATTCGGTTTCTGTATTTAATAGGGTTTGCCTCTACCTTAAAAGAGGATGATACGTGGGGTTAGCTCGTCTAGCCCCACCACTATATTTTAGGAGGTGAGTCCGATGAAGCATTTAGACCAGTTCTTGGCAATTTTTGGAGATATTACAATTGCTGAACTAACAACATTTGTTCTTGCTATGTTCTTTTTGTATGCAATTTACAAGGAAATTAAGAAATTCAATGATGCAAAAATTGTAGAGCATCAAAGAAGAGCTGAAGAAGAGAGAGTGCAAAAGGAAAAATTAGAATCTGCTTATGCAGTAACACAGAAATATCCAATATATCACCAAGAAAGTATTGATATTAGAGATGGCCTCAAAAAAGAAATTCAAGAAATTAGAGATTATTGTAGTACTTTAATGAAGCGTTTTGAAGAAATAGAAGAGCAAAATAAGAAACGTGAATGTAGTAAATTAAGAGATATGCTATTGCAAAATTATCGTTATTATACCAACGATTGCCAAAACCCATCTCGCAGCTGGACAAGAATGGAATCAGAGGCTTTCTGGGAACTATTTAGAGAGTACGAAGAAGCTGGTGGCAATGGTTATATGCACAGTGTAGTGCAGCCTGAGATGGAACGTTTAACCATTATTGAAGTTGGTCATAAGTAACAATACAAAATTAATATTAAAAAGAAGGTGAGTTAATGTCTCTAAGAGGATCTAGCAATTCAGAGAAGATCTGGAATTATTTTAAAGAAAAAGGTTTAAATGATTACGGATGCGCAGGCTTACTTGGCAATTTAGATTGTGAGAGTGGGCTGAATCCTAAGAATTTAGAAAATGCGTATGAGAAAAAATTAGGATATTCCGATGAAGAATACTGCACTGTTGTAGATAATGGTACCTATACTAATTTTGTCAAAGATAGCGCAGGTTGGGGAATTTGTCAATGGACGTGGCATACAAGAAAGCAGAATCTTTTAAATTATGCAAAGTCTAAAAATAAATCAATTGGCGACTTGGAGATGCAACTTGACTTCTTATATAAAGAACTAAGTGAAAACTACAAATCAGTTCTCACAACACTCAAAACTGCAAAATCAGTTAAAGAAGCTTCAAATGCAGTGTTGTTAAAATTTGAATGTCCATATGATCAGAGCGTTTCAATGCAAAATAAACGTGCTTCATATGGTCAAAAATATTACGACAAATATGCTAAAAGTAAAAACAAGGATGGTGAAAGCGTTATGGGTTATAAAACTTGCACTAAGGGTAGCGCTGTAAAGCTATCCAACAATTTTAATTCTAATGAATTTGATTGTCATGGTAATGGCTGTTGTTCTCAAACTTTAATTAATGAAACTCTTGTTGAGTATTTGCAGAAGATCAGGGAACATTTTGGCAAGCCAATTACTATTACAAGTGGATATCGTTGTCCAACTCATAATAGACGTATCGGGGGCGCAACAGGCTCACGCCATTCCAAGGGGGATGCGGCGGATATTGTTGTGTCTGGTGTTTCTTCTAGAGAAGTTGCAAAGTACGCTGAGAGTGTTGGTATCAAGGGCATTGGATTGTATGAAACTGCAAGTGATGGGCATTTTACTCATATTGACACTAGAACTACAAAATCTTTCTGGTATGGACAGGCTGAGTCTCCTAGAAGCACGTTTGGTGGGAGTAGTGTTACTAGTAGCAACAGTTCTTCTAGCACTACTATTTTATCAAATGGTAGTCATGGTGACGCAGTTAAAGAGTTACAAGAAAAACTAAATTCTTTAGGATATGATTGTGGTATCGTAGATGGAAATTATGGTTCTAACACCGCAGATGCGGTTAGAGATTTTCAGCGCAAAAATTGCTTAACGATAGATGGAATTGCGGGACCACAGACACTCGCTGCTATTGATAAGGCAATCAGTTCAAAGAGTAATAAAGTTAAAGTAACTGCAAATATTCTCAATGTAAGAGCTGGCGCAGGAATTAACTATGCCAAAAGAGGAACGGTTCTAAAAGGATCTGTTCATACTTTGCTTGAAGAGAAAAATGGCTGGGGCAAAATTAGCAATGGCTGGATTTCTTTAGAGTATGTAGAAAAGGTGTAATATTGGACTCAGTGGAAATATTCATTGGGCAAAAGGTGATTACTATGAATAGTAAAAGATTTAAACGTAAGTTAAATAGAATTAGACAACAAGGTGAACGTTACAAAAAAGAGCAGGTTGTAAGAAATGCTTATGCAGAATATTGGCCTGAACATAAGAAAAGAAAGACTTCTAATATTATGTTGGTTGTTTCTATAGTTGCTATTGTTGGATATGTTGTTGCAGATTATATTTTACAATACAATACTGGAATCGAACTAAGTCCAACAATAACTCCATATTGGTTTGGGTTCTGGACTTGTGAAGTTTTCTTGTTGGCAGGTATTAAGGTAAGCAAGGTTATTAAACCGGACACCTCTGATGAAGCTTGTGGTTAAAGGAGATATATTATGAACGAATTTTTAAATAAGTTAAAGTCTAGAAAATTTCTAACATGTATTGCTGGTATTGTTATGGGAGCATGCATGGTTTTTGGCGTAGATGAAGGTGCAGTTAATACAATTGCTGGTGCGATTACAGCTGTGTCTTCTATTGTTATGTACATTTATGCCGAAGGTAAGGTTGATGCTGAAGCAGTTGATAAAATCAAAGATACTGCTGATAAAGTTGTGGACGCAATGGATGCAGTTGAAAAAATCGAGGAATAATCTTCCTACAATACATTGAAGTAGTTTTTGTTTTGTGGGGAGTAACCTAAATGGTTGCTCCCTATTTTTTTATGTTTAAAGGAGTTGATGAATATGCTTGTTGTGGGCATTGATGGCTCAACCAAGAGTACAGGTTTGGCCGTTATGGAAGATGGTGAATTAAAATTTCGCACTCTTATTGATTTACATAAAGAGAAAAACGCAATTAGGCGTATTCAAACTATGTTGTTAAAGATATGTGAAATTTTAGATAGATATGATGTTGATGCTGTTTATATGGAAAAGTCTGTGTTCAAGTCTAACATAGATACGGTTCAGAAGTTGTCAAATTTAGCAGGTGGCATCATGCTATATTGCGCTCAAAATCAAATTGATTTTAATCATCCAATGCCAAGTGAATGGCGTGCAAAGATTGGGATTGAGCAGTCTAGTAAAATTAAACGAGAAACTTTAAAAGAAGAAGCGATTTTAGCTGTCAAAAATGAGTATGAAATTAATGTCTGTGATGACGTGGCAGAAGCGATACTGATAGCTAGGAGTGCTTTTGATTTGCCGAAGATTAATGTCAAAGAAGACGATCTTTGGAATTAATATGAAAATTACGCTACTAATGTAGTTTAAGATATAGAAAATATTTATGGGAGTTGGTGTTGTATGGCTTCAAGTATCGCTAGTGCTATGGAAAGAGCAATGGCTGAGGCTATGAATGAAATTGACAAAAAGATGGAAAAGGCTTTTAAAAACGCAATGAAGCGGATTGAACCAAAACTGTTTGAAGTTATGAAAAAAGCATCTGTTCAAAATTTCTATGGTGGTTACTCTCCTCATGTATATATAAGAACTAATCAATTGCACAAGGCAATTAGTTTAAGCCTAAAAGACACATCTTATGGTGATATGTTTGCATTTAGTGTTCTTCCAAAATATGATGAGAGCACTATGAACCACAGAGAATACGATATCCTTGCAACATATAAACATAAGAAGAATAAAAAGCCAACGGGCAAAGTTAGCACATATAAATGTCATGTAAAACTGAAAAAAGCACCAGACGAGGAAGCAATAATGGAAATGACATTGGGCGCAGGCTATCACCCAAAGGTTGGAACCGCCGAGACAGATGCCCCAATATGGACAGAAGATGATGAGGGTGTATTGATTGATGCGTTAGAAAAATACGTAAATGATAATTTTGAAAAAATTTTTAATGAAGAGTATGACAAATTGTAATAGGAGGTGTTTATAAATGGCAAGAGAGACTGAGCTTGGTTTTAAAATTAAGCGTGTTTTAGGAAAAGATGACCAATGGGGCAAGATTGTTAAAGAAACTGAAGCATTCTATGAGATGTTGGAGTCCAATCCTGCAGAAATTAATATTGGCGATACCAAGCAGATAGTTGGTCAATTACAGCGAATTCGTGCAGAATATAATAAGATCAATAATGATGCTAATAGTAATCGTGGACAAATTGATTTTGCTAATTTATTATGTAACGTTCTAGATAAGGCAGAGGACAAATTCCAAAATATTGGTGTAATGTTTAAAAACGTTAACAACAATACCAGGAAGTATGTTACTGGACTTTCTAATATTGCAGATCATCTTGCAGATACAAACTTTGGTGTCAAGTTTTTGGATGTTGGAGCGCAATTTAAAGAGCTTCAAGATAGAGCAGAGGAATTATACGATACATTAAAAAGAATTGGAACAGACACTTATTCTGGTGGAGAGTTTTCATTATGGAATGGTTCTTTTGACAAGGAAGATCTCAGAGAACGCATAGAGATTTTGCGCAAGTTGAAAGAAGTTCAAAATGACATGATTGCGTTTGACTCAGACATGAGAGCACGAGACTTTGTGTCTGGACAAAGTGTGTCTGGCATAGATGATTTTATTCGTAGAGCGCAAGTGTCACTGGATTTGCTAAGAAAATCCGGGCTTGAAACAACAGAAGAATTAGATAGATTAAGAAGAAATTTTGAGTCAGACATGAATTGGTCTAGCCTATGGAACGACGAAGAGTTTCAGAAAGCAAAAGAGCATATTGCTGACACAGAAGTGTACGAACGTTCTATTCAGAATCTTAAGGATTACATCTCAGAAAGAGAACAGCTTTTAGAAAAGCTAGAAACTGGCTATGAAGGAACTTTATTTACTAATGATGAAACAGACGACATGATTAGCACTCTCAGAAGGGAGCTAAATGAAGCAAGAGATCAATTTAAAGTTCTACAAGATTTAAAAGGTAAAAATGTTGGTATTGACTTTACTGATGTTGTAAACGCCTTGCAAGAAATCAAAAATGCAATTCGTGAAATTAAAGATGCATTTGATCCATTGACTCAAGCATTTGCAAACGAAGATAGCGCCATTAGTAAGATGGTAAATGCAAATGTTGAAGATCTGAATAGGCTTCAGGAGAAGTTTGAACAGGTATTTAATAACATTCAAACTTTAAGCCAGAAGGATTTTTCTAGCAAGACTACAAATGTTGTTCAGCAAACCATTAATGCGCCAGGTGGAATCTTAAAAACACAAAGGGCGGAGTTAAAAGAGCTTGCAAAAATGCTTGCTCAATATCAGTCCGCAATTGGAGATCTGAATTCAAAATCTAATATATTCAAAAAAATTGGTCTTTCTGCCGCAGGTCAGTTAGACTTCTTTTCTTTTGACTTAAATGAAGTTTTGGCTGGAATTAAAAAAGCAACGACAGCTGATAAATTAGATGGCTGGGCCGACGTATTAGATGATTACAAAAAAGGAATTATTAAAGTAGCAAATGAGATTAATAAAATTCAATCTGGATTAATTAATCTCGATCCTTTGCAAAATCAAAGAAAGAAAGATCCAGATATTATCAACGTTGGGCAAGTAACTTCCAATGTTGATGGTATATTGACCGAAGTTAAATCTATTAGAGATCAGATTGATGCAGAAATACAAGGCATCCGTGCATCATTTGAAGACATTTTTAAGTTTGACTCTTTGGATCCAAACTTTGACAACATTAAGTCAATTACTGATACTATTTATCAGCAATTTAAAGAGCTTCAGAATAAAATAAAGCAGCTCGATTTTAAGATTGAAATACCAAACATGGACGGTGTGACCGAAGCAATAAAGGTCATCAAACAAGAGGGTCAAGCTGCTGAGAGCGCAACACCTAAGAAGGATGCTTTTACTGCAGCCAATCAAAAGCTTGCAGATAGCATGAAAGAAACTGGAAATGTTGGTGAAGTTGCTGCAGATGGTATTAAAGCTGAAGCTGAAGCGGTTGCTGGTGCGTACAAAGCAATTGCAACTTTTTCTTTTAAGGAAAATGCACGTGTTAGCGATAATGATTTTGAAACTTTTGCAGAGCAAATAGCGGCTAATAGAAATTTAAAAGTCAAGCAAGCTAGGGTTACTAGAGGTGAGCTTGGAGGCTTAATTGGTGGCAGTATAACATTCCAAGATCCAAAAACATTGCAAGAGATTCAAGAAAGATATAGTGTTCGACCAAAGGAAGATACAGAAGATGAAGTTGAATTATATAGATCTTCGTACACTTTAATTGAGAATACTGCTAAAGCAGAACAAAGAGCAGCAAATGAAGCAGAGCGAAGAAGTAAGGCAATTGCGGAAAGTAATAAATGGTTAATTGCACAAGAAGATTTGCTAAACAAACAAGAACACAAATATAAAGCTTCTAGTGGAGCCGCTAAACCATTAGACGGAAACACATCTTTAATAACTGCAAATGTTGGTGTGCTTCCAGGGGTGGATAAAACAATTGATGGATTGGCAAATAGCATTCGCATTCGTATACAAGACGCAATGGGTGGAGTTATCACTCAGGATGCAAAAAATGAAATCATTAAAGATTTAAACGCTCTTGCCAATGAAATACAGGTACAGCAAGCACGTACTTATCAAAGTACAACTTTAAGAGCAAGTAGTCTAGAAACATCTAGAGAAGTTTATAGGCAATATATCAGCGCACTTGAGGCCGATGCTAAAAAAGCCAATGTTTTTGACCAGATGTCAAATACAATTGAAAATCTAAAACAAGAAGTTGAAAGTTTTACAGCTGATAATTTTGTTGCTTTCTTGGAGCGGGTTAAAAAAGCACAGGCTGAATTTAAGTCTGCAAAATCAAAATTTGGACAACAGTCTCAAGAAGAAAAAACTCGTAAGGCTCAAGAGGATGCGGCGTGGGCTGAGTATAGAGCGGAACAGGAAGCTGCCGCCGAAAAAGAAAGACAAATTAATTTGGCATTTAGCGCCAAAGAAGCTCTTGAAGCCGCAGAGGCCGAGAAAGAATTAGCTCAGGCCAGAAAAGCAGCCACTGATTATTTTGATGCGGTTGAGAAGCAAGAAAAGAAAGATGAAGAGGCCAAAAAAGTCAAAGAGTTAAATGCTCTTTATAGAGAACGTAACACTATTATCACAGCAATTATAAAGTATAATAATAAAGCAGAAACTCTAAAGACTGATAAGGCCAAACAAAGAGCAAAAGACCAGCTTGAGCTTGAGAGGCAAAGACTTGCCGCTATCGATGATGAAATTGATAAATATGGCGAGCTAATAAATAAATCAAAGTTAGAACAACAAAATGATAGACTGACAGGTCGTTTACGTGATAGCAATGTCACAAATGCTATTACAAAAGAACAAAAGAAAGATATTGAAGATGTCAATCGTTTATTGAGTCGTAGAAAAGAAGTTCATGACAATATATTAAAGCTTCAGAAACAAATGAGCTCTGCAAGTGGTGACGAGGAACAAAAGGCTATACAAAAAGAAATAGATGGTCAGAATACGATTTACAGAGTACTAACTAAGCAGCTTGCCACTTATAAAGATATTGCGTTGCAACGCAAAGTTACAGAGCAAAATAATGCATTTAGAGAGCAAGATAATTGGAGCAAAATTCAAAAAAATATTGATGCTGCGGCCAGTGTAGACAAAACTGAGCAGGAGGATCAGAAACAAAACTATAAAGATATTTTAAGTCTAGTTGAACAGTTGTTTGATGCTCAAACTGCATTGCATAAAATTAACACTGATTCTACTGGAAAGGTTCATACTGCCGAACGTGAAGAAGAAATCAAAAAAGTAAAAGAATTGTCTATGCTATTAAAAGATATTTATGGCATTGATATTAAAAATTTAAGTGGCAGTTTAGATAAAAGTGGGCTGTTAACCCAGGAGCAAAAAAATAAGTTACTTGAAAAAGAACGTGAATATAAGCAAGATATTATTTCTTTAACTGCCAAGGCAGCTGATCAAGAAGCTACTGCTCAGAAAAAGCTACAGGAAAAAGAAAATAAGAAGAGTCAAAATTACGGTAAACTTGAGTTTAATCAGGCCACAAAGTTCCTTGAGAAGATGAACGCCAATGTTAGAAATCTTGGCGGTACTGATAATATTAGCGAATCATTAAATGCATTGGTGCAAGATTATACAGAGGCGTATAAAAAGATAGCATCAATCAGAAAGCAATTTGAAGAAGATCCTAATGCTGTAAAAGATGAAGGATTGAAAGCAAAATTCCAAGATGCTGTTTTACATGCAAATAACTTAAAACAAGAAATACAGGGTGTTTTTAAAGAGACTCAAAAGCTTGAAAGCATATCTCGTGATTTGCGTCTTGGAGAAGCAGTTTCTTTGGATGAATTTGATCCAGGTGATATAAAATCATCTATGATTGCATATGCAAATGCAGTTTCTGATGGCACAATGGAAATCAAAGGCTTTAATGAAGCTGGAACAGAGATGTATGGTGTTATTGATAGGGGCAATGGCGCTATTAATAGTTTCACTGTTGCGCTTGACAAAGGCACAAATAAACTACATGCATATACCACTGCAACAAATAAAGCATCTAACGAATGGGAAGATTTTAAGACGCAGGCCGTTTCTGGAGCAAAGAATCTAGTTGGAATGTATGTTGGATTCCAAGAAGGTGTTCAGGCAGTTAGAGCTGGTGTTGGTTATGTCAAGGATATTGACCTTGCAATGACTGAATTGAAGAAAGTTACTGATGAAACTGATGCATCTTATAAACAATTCTTGAGTGATGCTGGTAGCACTTCTGCTATTATTGGTAGTACTATTAGCGACTTTACTGAAGCTACTGCAACTTTTGCCAGACTTGGATATAGCATGGAAGAAAGCTCAAGTATGGCCGAGACAGCAATTATTTATAAAAATGTTGCGGACGGCCTAGATACTGTTGAGGAATCTTCTGAAAGTATTATTTCAACTATGATGGCGTTTGGTATCGAAGCAAATGATACTATGAGTATTATTGACAGATTTAATGCTGTTGGTAATAATTTCGCCATTACGTCAGCTGGCATTGGTGAAGCATTACAGAGATCTGCATCAGCTTTGTATTCTGCTGGTAATACAATTGACGAATCAGTGGCTTTGGTAACTGCCGCAAACAGTGTTATTCAAAACCCAGAGCAAGTAGGTACTGCTTTAAAAACGTTAGCGCTCAGATTGAGAGGCGCTAAAACAGAACTAGAAGAGGCTGGACTTGAAACCGATAACATGGCTGAAAGTACTTCAACTCTTCAAGCTAAACTAAATGCATTGACACATGGTAAAGTTAATATCATGTTGGATGCAAATACATTTAAATCCACAACTCAGATTTTACGTGAAATGTCTGAGGCGTGGGAAGATATGACTGATATTGAACGTGCGGCAGCACTAGAGTTGATGGGTGGCAAACGCCAAGCCAACATTCTATCTTCCGTAATTCAAAACTTCGAAACAGTCGAAGATGTAATTGAGACTTCAATGAACAGCTCAGGATCCGCAATAGCTGAAAATGAAAAGTGGCTAGATTCAATTGAAGGTAAAACATACCAGTTTACAAATGCTCTACAAACTATGTGGAGTAACATGCTTAACTCCGAAGTCATTAAAGGCTTTATTGACTTTGGAACAGATGCAATTCAGTTCCTTGACACAGGTGCAGGAAAAGTAATTGCTTTCGTAGCAGCTTTGAAACTTGCAGCTAAATTTAAAGGATTTAGTATTGCAGGAATTGCAAAAGGTCTAGGAGATACAATAAATAAAATTACAGCGGCTCAGCAAACACTACAAACTCTTAGTCAAACAACCAAGATTGGCAAGGGTTATGATTTCACAAATGTGAATGCTTACGCACAAGCTGTATCTAATTTAACCGCAAAACAGCAAGCTAATCTATTGGCATCTCAAGGTCTAAATCAAGAACAAATTAGATATGCTCTAACATTGAATCAGGTTGACGATGCGGCTATGAGAGAAGCCATGGCTCATGTTCATGCAGCATCAGCCAAAGACCAAGAGGCAATATCTGGCAACAAATTAATACAGCAAAAAGCTTTGGAAGTAGCCGCTTCTCTGAAAGTTCAAGCAGCAAAGGACGGAGAGGCTCGTTCCACTGAATTAAATGCCGCAGCAGACATATTGGAGCAAGCAACGTCTCAGGATTTAACAAGAGATAAATTGGTTGAAATTATGACTAGCAAAGGCATAAGTTCTGCAACTCAAGCAGAAATACTTGCAAAGCTAGGTTTAACTAATGCTAACAAAGGACTTGCGGCATCAATTAAAGCTCTATACGTATTGAATCCAGTTGGTTTCTGGATCACAGTTGGAAGTACTATACTAAGTTTAATTCCAATTGTTTCTAGTCTTGCTGGTGAATTTACAAAATCTGCTGAAGAAATTAAACAAGAAGCCAATGAAATTTCTCAAGCATATTCTGACGCAGTTTCTGAAATTAATAACAATCTAGAATCATTAGGTATTACTTTTGACACTGAATCAATATCAACTCTAGAAAATGAATTCGCTACATTGGCCGCAGGAGTAGATCGTTATGGCAACAATATATCTCTTACTTCTGATGAGTACGAACGCTATAGAGAAATTTGTGAACAGATTGTTGGTATAAACCCAAGTATAGCAAAGGGTTATGATACAGCAACGGAAGCTATCGGTAATAACGCAGGAGTATTGTCTCAGTTGATTGAACTGCAAAAAACACAAATGAGATTGGCTGCAGAAGAGTATATTAGCGATGAAAATCTTGAAATACTTTCTAAAGATGCGGTAAATGATTTCAAGGATGCAACAAAAGAAGTTGGCAATGTATCTGAAAACCTAAGAGGCAAATTAAATAGCTTCTTTGGAGATATTGCAGGAAATCAAAATGAAAATATAATGCGTTATGTTTTAGGCAACCTTGGTTATGATGCATCAGAAATTCAGCGTGAAATAAATAGCTTCTGGCTTTATGACGTAAATGATTATGACATTAGTGCATTTTGGCTAAAATATACCGATGATGTTCAAAACAATATCGACAAGTTTGGTGCAAAATACTCACAAGGTTTATCTAGAATATTTGATAATGCAGAATCTGAATTTGCTGCAGCAGAAGCAAAGCTAGAAAAAGCGCAGAGCGGATTGATTGACACATTGCTAGTAGCACCAGTATCTAGTAAGGACTATGACAAGCTTACTAGTGAAGGCAAAAACTTCTTAGTTGACTGGATTAAAAACAGTGAAATGTTTAAAGTTGACGGGGAAGTCGATGACGAAGATGTCCAAAAAATGCGTGATACTGTATTAGATATGATGGACATTCTAGTAAGCGATGCAAAGAATATTGAATATAAAGGTGAAAAGTTTACAGCTCAAGAGATTCTTGGTCAGATTTATGACCTTGATTCTTCTGTGGATTTTGGCGATTACAAAGAGAAACTAAAAGCACTATTGGAAGCATTCTGGAATTCTTTGAGTGACGCTCAAAAAGAAGATTATGGATTCAAAGATTTTGAAGATTTCCAGATTTCTTTGGGATTTGATTTTGTTGCAGACGAAGAAGCAGAATCAAAAATGATCAAAGGATATGCTAGAGCCAAGAAGATTTCTGAAGATGAAGCAAGAAAATATTTTGATTCATTGCCAACAATAGTTGTTCAAAGATTATTGCAAGTTGATTGGAATCTTGTTGATGAAAATAATGTTGATCAGACTATAGCAAATGCAAAGGGAGATCCATTTAACACTATTTCTTCTAAAACATATTCTGTATTGTCAGAATCAGTTGAAGGTTATAATGACATTTTAAATCAAACTCATGAAATTGTTGCTAATAATACAGGGGTCACACAAGAATATAAAGATTCTTTGTCTGATTTGGGAATTAGCCAAGAAGAGTTAAATGAATGTTTTGATGACCAAAATCCTTTGGTTGTTAAGAATGCAAATGCTCTTAATAAGCTTGTAAAGTCTGCTAGTAAAAATGTTGCTACTAATGTTAAACTTGCAAAATCTCAAGCAAGCTTGGATTATTACAATTTAATAAAGAAACTAAATAGCACCTTAAATAGTACAAATTCACTAGATAGTGCCACAAGAAACGCAATTCAATCCACACTTGAACAGGTTGATGCAGTTAAGCAAGCTATATATCAGTATCAGTTATTAGAGGATAGCCTACTTGGCGCTCATAATGCATTTGATGAGTTCAATCAGGCGCAAGAAATAGACGCTCTAAATACATATGGCGATAGTTATGTTGAAATGGTTCAAACATTGTATGACGGTCTTTATAAAACTGGACAAGTTGGCACAGCCCAATTCCAAGCAGCAGCCATGGCGCTTATTCCAGATGATTATAGAGATAGCATGAAGGAGATGGTGGATTATTTCAACAAAAATGTTGCACCAACTTTACAACTTAAAGACGACGAGTTTTCTTTTGATTATAGAAGCATAAAGAATTTTGTCAAAGAAGGACTCAAGTCAGGTATTTTCACTGGTGACTTTGAAACTTTTGATCTTGTTGAAGGTATGAATCTCGAAAAAGCTGCAGAGCTGATGGGTATGACTGAAGCGCAGGCATACGCAATGTTTGCTGAGCTTGATAAGTATAACACAGATAGTGCAGAAAATTCATTCTTATCTCAGCTTGATGATAGCCTAGAAGGCAGAATTACAAATATCACAAATGATATTGAAAAGCTAAATAGACAAAAGCTTGAATTACTTGAAGATGGCGGTTATGAAGCAAACAAAGAAGCAATTGATGAAATTAATCAGAAACTATCTCAAAGCAGTGCAGAGCTTAATAAACTAGGCAAAGAAGCATATGCTACATGGCAAGAATATACAAAAAATGATGCGGCACTTGCAGCTCTTGATTTAATCGAAGATAAGCAAAGAAAATTAACAAGAGAAGAAGCAAACACACTGGGCATTGAATGGGATGACAAAAAAGAACTTACTGTACAAGAGGCATATGATAGATTGCTTGCAAAACAGTTAGAGTTAGAAGAGCCAAGTATATTGACCGCTCAACTTGCTATCGATAATATTGATAGTCAAATTGCCGAACTTGAAGCAAAGTTAAAAAACCCCAAAAAATTAAAGATTGAGGCAGAGCGTAGCGGAAGAACTGTCGAGGATATTAAAGCAGGTATTCAGGCAGAAATTCAAAAATTAGAAGAAGATAAAGTAACTATCTCTACTACTTTTGGTATTGAACTTAGCGAAGAAGATCAAAAAAAATTAGAAGATGAGCTTAATAAAATTGAAGAATTTAAAATTGGTGACAAAAAATTTAAGGTCATATTGAGCGGCGCATCAGAAGTTATGAGACAATTAGAGTCTGTTAGGGCGCTTGCAGGAAATGTGACACAAACTGTTACAACTGTATACAAAACAGTACAATCTAATGATAAACAATATTCTGGTTGGACACCTTCTGGCGGAAGCAGTGGTGGCAGATACACAATGGCAGATGGTACTGCTCATGTAAATGGCACTGCGTATAAGGGCGGTTCATGGGGTGCACCTAAAACTGAAACTGCTCTTGTTGGAGAGCTTGGACCAGAGATGCTTGTTCGCAATGGGCGCTGGATGACTATTGGAGATAATGGAGCAGAATTTACTCAGGTCAAAAAAGGCGATATTATCTTTAATCACAAGCAGACAGAAGATTTATTATCTAAAGGTTATGTAACTGGTCGTGGTAAAGCTTACGCTTCTGGTACCGCTTATTCTGGATTGTGGAGCCCAGTTAGCCCCAATACTAGTTTAAGCAATAAGCCTGGAAATGATTTGTCTTCTGCGTCTGGAAGCATGTCTGATGCAGCAAAAGATGCAGCTGATGAGTTCCGTGAAGTTTTTGACTGGATTGCTGTTCGACTAGAAGAAATTGATGAAGATATAAGCTTCCAGAGCGCAAGGCTTGAAAATACAGTTGGACATTCTCAGCAAAACAGAGTCGTCGATGATATGATCGATCTCAACGAAAAGCTATATGACAATCTTATTGCTGGTGCTAATAAGTATTATGCATACGCAGGTACATTGTTATCAAAGATTCCAGCTGAATATCGTAAAGCTGCTCAGGATGGTTCTATCGCCATTGAAACATTTGTTGGCGAAGTAGACGAAAAAACTCTTGAGGCAATTCAAGAATACCGTGAATGGGTGCAAAAAGGTGACGATGCGGTTCAGCGTGCGGAAGAAGTTATTACCGAAGTTTCTACACTGGCAAAACAAGCAGTTGATAATATTGCTGCAGATTTTGAGAATAAAGCATCTTTGAAAAATAATAAAATTGATCAGCTTGATGCGTACAATGCTCTTTCAGAAGCAAAGTATGGAAGCGAGTCTGAAGATATTTATAATGCTATAATCAAAGAGACCAATAGTACTATTAAAACATTGCAAACTCAACGTGATAAAATGCAAGCTGAATTAAATGCACAGGTTGAGGCTGGCAATATTAAGAAATACTCTCAGGATTGGTATGATGCAGTTAATGACATTGCTGCGGTAGACACTGAAATAATTGAATTAACGGCTGATACATATGATTATCAAGATGCCATAAATGAGATTCATTGGGACAATTTTGATAACTTAATTAGTCAATACGAAGCAATTTCTGACGAGGCAGAAAATCTAATTGATATTCTTGGCTCTAAAGATTTAGTTGATGAATCTGGCAATTGGACTGACGAAGGCATTACGTCCCTTGGTCTATATGCGCAACAGATGGAAAATGCAGAAATGCAGGCAAATAAGTATAAAGAGCAAATCAATTATCTAAATAAGAATTGGAAGAAACTAGGTTATACAGAGCAAGAATATTTAGAAAAGTTAGATGAACTCAAGTCTGGCCAGTATGATGCAATTAAAGCTTATAATGATACCAAGGATGCAATTGTTGATTTAAATAAAGAACGTGTAGAAGCAATCAAAGACGGTATTGAAAAAGAAATAGAAGCTTATGAAGAGCTGATTGACAAAAAGAAAGAAGAGCTTGATGCTGAAAAAGACCTCTATGATTTCCAAAAGGGAGTTGCAGAGCAACAAAAAGACATTGCTGATATTGAAAGAAAAATTGCCGCACTTTCTGCTGACAATTCTGCATCTGCCAGAGCAAAGCGTGCCCAACTTGAAGCCGAATTGCTAGAAGCTCAAGCCGCACTAGAAGAGACATATTATGAGCGTTCTATTAGTGATCAGCAAGATGCATTGGACAAAGAGTTAGAAAGCTTCCAAAACGAAAAGGAACAAGAGCTTGAAGGCTGGGATACTTATCTAGAAAATACAGAACAAGTTGTATCCGACAGTTTGTCAACAGTACAAGCCAATACTGAAACTGTTTATGATACTTTAAGTGCTCTTGGCCAAGAGTATAGTTTATCTATTACTGAGTCTTTAACATCTCCATGGAAAGATGGGTCTGATGCAATTCAAGACTTCTCTGAAAAGTTCGGACTTTCTATGAGTTCTACTGTAGAAGAGTTGCAAAAAGTTGCAGATGAGTACAAAAAAATTATGGATCAAATTTACGGATACGGCAATAAAGTTGTTGAGCAAGTTAATGATAATGCTGCAAAATATCAAGAGGCCAACAATCCTGCTAATCCAAAATTTGACCCACCTGAAACTGTTGTTACACAGCCTACAGTAAACAACACTCCTAGCGGTGGCGGCAATGGTGGCGATAGACCTTCAGCTCCTTCTACCCCTTCTACGCCTTCTACTGCTGGATCAATTTCTGGACTGTCTGCATGGCTAAAGCAGGGCAATAGTGGATCTGATGTTAGAACATTGCAACAGGCATTAAATGATCTTGGATTTAATGCAGGTACAGTTGACGGTATGTTTGGTTATAACACTAAACAGGCAGTTATTAGATTCCAGAACTCTTCTCAGTACGGTGGCCCAGTTCCAGCAGATGGAATTGTTGGTCCAGAAACTAAAAAGAAATTTAGAGTTGCTGGATATGCACATGGTACAACTGGTATCAAGAAAGATCAGCTATCCATTATTGACGAACTTGGCGATGAGCTAGTTATGCACGCTGATGGAAGCGGTAGACTTGCGTTCTTGTCAAAGGGAAGCGCAGTAATTCCTCATGACATATCTGAAAACTTAATGCAATTAGGTGAGTTAAATCCTCAAGATATTTTGGATAGAAATCGCCCAGTTGTTAGCGCTCCTCATATTACTAATAATAATATTGAGTTGAACGTGACATTTGGTGAGGTTGTACATATCGATCATGTTGACAATAATGCTGTGCCTAATTTGGCGAAAACTGTAGAGAAGCAAATAGATAAGTATATGAAAGGACTCAATGCTGAGATCCGCAAATATTCAAGGTAAAAATATAAAGAGAGTGGCGAATCAGTCACTCTCTTTATTTATAATGTAGTAGTTTAAAGAAAGGATGGTGAGCATGAGTTCTTATCATACCAGTTTTACTTATAGGGATAAAAATAGTTTTGATGAAGGCTATATCATTGTTGCATTTGAGCCAGACAGTGGCTTTAAAGACTCATTTTTATCTATGGACAATGTTAGTGATGATTATTATGACGGAACAAAACGTTTTGATTATGGTAGTAAATACAATTCATCATCAGAAGTACAAATTGCAATTATTAAAAAAGATGGTACAGACATGTCGCTGAAAGATTTTAGATCATGCGCCAAGTGGATTACTGGCGCAAAAGTTAATTCATGGCTTGATATGTATGTTGGAGATACTTTAATTTATTCATTTCTAGGAAAGTTTCTTAACTTGGAGCAGTATAAATTTGATGCCAGAACACTTGGTTGCAGATTTACATTTTCTTCAGTGTCACCTTGGGCTTATTCTCAGCCACAGATTTTTAATTGTGAAATAGGCCAATCTTTATTCATTGATGCAGGTGGAGTTTTAACTAAAAACAAATTAGAAACAGAAGAAGATATAACGCCATTTCTTGTTGATGATGCTGGCATGTTATATTTAAAAAATGATGTTGACGTAGATGGTCTGTTTGATATTCCAGAATCAGGCATTGCTAGTTGCGACGTAAGTCATTTCTTAATTACAGATATAGATGGAGTTTTAATTAAAAATAAGGTAGATGTTATAGCATCCGATACACGTTTTGGAATTGATAGTAATGGCGTGTTGTTTCAGAATAGCTCTGATAAAGAAAGTTATTTTGACATTGTTGCAACAGAAATTATTGGTACAGAGACAGGACAAATTGTTGGCATAGACACATCATATAAGACTGTAATCAATAATGAGTCGGACGATTTATATACATATATTAATTTGGATATTGATTTTGAAGCACATGGAAAATGTGACAATTTGTCAATTCATAATACAACACTCAATGAGGAAACAATTATTAAAAACGTGAGTGCAGGAGAAAATGTATTAATTAGTGCAAATCAATTTATTATCTCCGATCATCCAAAACATAAAATTTTTGGCAATGACTTTAATTTTGTATGGCCCAGACTTCAACCTGGCGAAAATAAGTTAATTATTGGCGGCGGCGGTACAGGAATTGCAAAATTTACTTATAGATATCCAATGAAAGTTGGCGATTGTGTAATGGATATAGACGTTAATGGCAATAGTATTATTTGTGGCGATTCTGATACTGGTAATAATGCTGGTGAAGTATTTACTGGAACTATAGCATGGGAGAAGATTACTGGCACTCCAACTACAATAAAAGGATACGGTATTACTGATGCTTATACGACAACAGAAGTTGACGAGAAAATTGGCAATATTGAAATTGGTGATGACGTTACTATTGGTGGCGTAACCATTAATGAACAAGAACTAAATACAATGCTTGATGAGGTTCTTGGATGATTGAACACATAATAGTAGTTAAAGAAGGGAGGGGAGGCATTTGAGACTCCCTCGTGATTTATTGTCGGGGACTTATACTAAGCCTCGACTCTTTTTATGTGAAACAGATAAGAAAAAAATTTGTGGACTTGAAACAATTGATATGAGCGCATCTTTAAAATTCAACGCTTACAGCGAACTGAATTTTACAGTTCCTAGAACATATACAAACATGATAACCGGAGAAACTCAGGTGAATCCTCATTATAACAAGATTGAGGCATTGCGCTTGGTTTATTTAGAAGGGTTTGGATATTTTGAAATTCAAGATCCAGAAATAAATAGTGACGGAATTAGAGAAGTAAAGAAAATTACTGCCAATAGTCTGGAATATACACTGTCACAGAAATACTTAGAAGAATTGAAAATTAACACTGGTGAAAATGACTCTCTTGAGGTAGTTGAGGCTGGTGGTGGCACAATACATCCTATTACTTTATATAACGAGGCAAACGAACGATTAAGTCTATTGAATATAATCTTAGAAAAAGTCTATGGATGGACTATTGGACACGTTGATCACTCCTTGAAAGAAATGGGTCGTACATTTGAAATTTCTAGAGTGTCTGTTTATGACTTTATTGTTCAGGAAATATGTGACAAGTTTAATTGTTTTGCCGTTTTTGACACAATCAACAATACAATTAATCTTTATGCTGAGGCGCTAATTACAAAGCATATAGGAGATGGATCCAAAAACATTTTTTTAATCTCTCCACCTTATAGCACTCTTGGTTCTGTTTCAATTGATAGTTACAAGACTACAGAATATACGTATGACTATTTAACTGGTAAATTAACTTTTGACAAACCTCCTAAAAATGGTGCAAAAATTGAAATTACAGACGGATCACAACAAAAATGGGAAACAGACGTTTACATATCATTTGATAATTTGGCACAAGAAGTTAATGTTAGTTATAGCGCAGACAATATTAAAACAGTGCTTACTGTTAAAGGTGCAGATGATATTGGCATTCGTGAAGTTAATATGGGACTTCCATATATTGTTGACCTTTCGTATTACTATACAGTTGAGTGGATGGGTCAAGATTTATATGATGCATACACTTTATATTTGCAGAATTGTGATAGTGGACAATCTGAATATCAAGAAAATGCGCAAGAAATATTAAAGCTTAATGATATAATTTGGCATGAAGAAAATAGATTGTCTTTGGAGTATTCTATTGCAGATAATGTCACAAGTACAACTGTTGGTACTTATTATGTACGAGGTGGAACATCACCAAATTACTATTATACGGAAGTTAAATTGCCAGACGATTGGAATGCAGATGTTACATATTATATGTTGTCTGGAAGTGACTTAGATAAAGATAAATTCTCTAATTTGTACGAAGCTATAAAAGTATATTTTTCATCACAAGATAATAAAGATGTAAGTAAAATTGAAGAATTAAAAAGTAATTTTACTTTCATGGAAAAGTGTACGATAAGTGGTCTTGCTTCCAACTTAAAAAGCGCAAGTACTACGCAAGAAAAAAAAGACGCAATTTTAGAGTTCTTGGATGAATTATGGAATCAATTAGGCCGCACGCCATTAAAAACTTTGTATTACGAACCGTACAAAAAGATAAAAGAGGCAAATGAAGAGGCTGGATGGAATAATTCGTCTAATGATAATTATTGGAATTATTATCCGGTTACAATAGTTCTTGATTCTTTGGATAAAGAAATTAATGATAGAAATAGTATTATTGATGAATATAAACAAGAATATAATACATTACAAGATAGAAACAAAGAAATAGCAAACAATGCATTAATATATAACCATTTTACACATGATCAGTTGGTTCGTTTAAGCCCATTCTTGCGTGAAGATGAATATACTGATGATAATTTTGTCGAGACAGAAGTGGACACTATTGACACAATAATGCAAACAAAAAAAGAATTATTAGAATGTGGTAAAATCGAATTGGCAAAATTGTGTGAGCCAAAATTAGAGTTTTCAATGGATATGGCTAATATATATGCGCTACCTGAGTTTGAACCAATTATCGATCAGTTTCAGTTAGGTAACTTGGTCAATGTTGTTATCAGAAGTGATTATATTAAGCGAGCCAGATTATTAGAGGTTAATATTAATTTTGATGATTTTTCTGACTTTACATGTGAATTTGGTGAATTAACTAGTTTAAGAACTCAGTCAAGTATTCATGCGGATCTGTTGGCTAATGCTTTGACTGCTGGTAAATCTGTTGCAAGTAATGCATCATATTGGAATAAAACTTCAGATTCTGTTACATCATTAAGTTTATTAATACAGCAAGGATTGTTGGATGCGGCGACTGTTATCAGAGCGGTTGATGGAAACCAAGGTGTTAGTATTGACCAATACGGAATCCATTTGCAAAAATTTGACCCAGTTACAGGAGCAAAAGATCCAAAAGAAGGTTGGATAGTAAATAATCAGTTTTTATATTCTGATAATAATTTTTCACCAGAGTCTGTTAAGTCTGTATTTGGTGAATATACAATAGATGGACAAACAAAATGGGGTCTTTTGGTAGAAGCAGTAATGGCTGGATATCTTGCAGGTTGCACGATTAAAGGTGGCACAATTGACATTGGCGAAGGTACATTTGTTGTAGAGTCAGACGGATCTGTAACAATGAGAGCAAGTACTATTGATGGTTATGTCACAGACGATGAATTATCTGATGTTGAAAATGACTTGTCTTCAAGAATAACTGTAACTGAAAATGGAATAGGAACAAAAGTGTCAAAAGACTCTATTATATCTACAATCAATCAAAGCGCAGAAAGTGTTGCTATTGATGCTAGTAAAATTTCTTTGGCTGGAAAAACAATTAATTTAACAAGTGACAATATTGCTATTAAGTCTACGAATTTTAATGTCACCAAAGATGGTAAAATTACTGCGACTAGCGGAGAAATTGCAGGCTGGACTATTTATGATAGCGTATTAAGAAAAGAAACTGTTGTAGATGATGTTACATACCAGATGTACATGCAAGCATCTGATGGCGTTAGCACCACAAATGCTTTTGCTGTGAGAAAGAAAAATCCTGATGTTTCTTCATGGGACGTGCAGTTTGCAGTTACTTATGCAGGTAAAATGACTGCTAAAAACGCAAATATTACAGGAACTATTACTGCGAAAGATGGATCAATAGCTGGATACAATATTGGCCCAGGTGGTTGTTATGATAATGCAATTTACAAGCGTGTTGCTGGTGATGGTAGTGGTGTAGATTATGAAGTTGGACTAAAGGCAACTAGTGGCGACACTGATCTCGCATTTTATGTAAAGCAGTCTGAAGACGATTGGGCTAGTAATTCTAATGTATTCTATGTTAGAAATAATGGACAACTGTATGCACAAAAAGCAGACATTACAGGTAAGATAACTGCTTCTAGTGGCAAAATAGGAAGTTGGAATATTGGAGATATGGGCAACTATACAGATAGCATGTATTCAACTTTCTGCGCCGCATCAACTCCATCAAGTGACAATCCAGAATATGCAGTGTTTATGAGAGGCAAAGGATCATCGTCATCAACCATAGCAATAGGAGTTAAAAAAAGAACATCCTCTTCTACTTCTTGGAATGATGCAGATAATCCTTTCTATGTCAGAAAAGATGGATATGTAGTTATGACTAATGCCAATGTAACTGGTACAGTAAACGCAACTGCTGGTAATATTGGCGGATGCTCTATTAGCAATGGAGTGTTAAATGTTAGTGCGGCTAATATAACAAGTGGCACATTTGATAGTGCTCGTATTCCAAATCTAAGTGCCGCAAAGATAACAAGCGGAACACTTGATCCAGTACGTATACCAAATCTGTCTGCTGATAAAATTACTGCAGGAACAATTAATGCTGATAGAATACCAAATATATCTGCATCTAAAATTACTAGTGGAACTATTAGCACAAGTAGATTGGATGCGTCAGTTATAACTACTGGCAATTTCTCAAGTAAAACGCTAAGTACATCTAATTTAACAATGGCTAGTGGATGTAGACTTGGAGTTGCAAGTGAATATAATGCTAAGCTATATTCATCTGGTGGATATACTTGGATGGAAGCATTCACATCATCAAACAGTTCTTATTTATCATCTGTGATGAAT
>JAEIGA010001999.1_pt1 | contig 32500 bp, 20 predicted proteins | sample 9270691 | NCBI WGS metagenome assembly JAEIGA01 (sample SAMN17057246, study PRJNA624740) | gut metagenome | biome: biome; isolation source: fecal sample | host: Bos grunniens | place: China: Xizang | collected 2019 | reverse complement strand
GCCTTCTGCAATCTGGTCGAAATCCTTTTCGACATTTGCCGTGAATCCATAGTCCAGGATAGACTCGAAGTTCTTCACGAGATAATCGGTGACTATCATTCCGATGTCCTGTGGAAGAAGGCGTCCCTTTTCCGCTCCTACAGTTTCGGTCTTGCTGCTGCTCTTGATCACTCCGTTTTTAAGCGTAAGGTTGGTTACGGAACGCTTCTCTCCTGTCTTGTCGCCCTTTATGATGTATCCGCGTCCCTTGGTGAGGGTGGAGATCGTCGGTGCATAGGTTGATGGGCGTCCGATTCCGAGTTCCTCAAGCTTCTTTACCAGAGTTGCCTCTGAATAGCGTGATGGGGCTGCTGTGAATCTGCACTCAGCGGTGATCTCCTTGTCAAACATCCTGTCTCCGATGTTCATTTCCGGGAGAATGACTGTCTCGTCATCCTGCGATGGCTCGTCAGAACTCTCCATATAGAGTTTGAGGAATCCATCGAAAAGTACCTGAGTCGCCTGTACGTTGAACTTCTCATCGCTCTTGTCCGAAGCGACCTTGATGTCGGTCTTCATGACAAGGGCGTCTGCCATCTGTGATGCTACAGTTCGCTTCCAGATGAGTTCGTAGAGTTTCTTTTCCTGAGGCGTACCTTCGATTGTTGTGTTCTCGATGTATGTCGGGCGGATGGCCTCGTGTGCCTCCTGTGCTCCCTTGGCCTTGGTTCTGTACTGCCTTACCTTTGAGTACTCCTCGCCGAAGTTGTTGCAGATGAACTGCTTTGCGGTGTTGATGGCAAGGGATGACAGATTGGTGGAGTCGGTACGCATGTATGTGATGAGTCCGTGCTCATACAACTTCTGAGCGATGCTCATAGTCTGGCTTACTGAGAGTCTCAACTTGCGGGCTGCCTCTTGCTGGAGGGTTGAAGTCGTGAAAGGTGCCGCAGGGGTTCTGCTGCCTTCCTTCTTCTCAATATCAGATATGGTGAAGGTCGCACCAATGCATTTTTCGAGGAATGCCTGTGCGCTGTCAATTTCAGGGAATCGTCTGTCGAGAGTCGCTTTCACCAGTGTCTTCTCCGGTGTTCCGTCTGGATGGAAGAGGGCGTCTACCCTGTAGAACTGTTCATTCTTGAATCCAAGAATCTCTCTTTCCCTGTCAACGACAAGGCGGAGGGCCACTGACTGCACGCGTCCTGCAGAAAGTTTTGGCTGGATCTTTCTCCATAGCACAGGAGAGAGTTCAAAACCTACAAGTCTGTCCAGAACTCGACGCGCCTGCTGAGCGTCCACGAGATTCATGTCTATCTTGCGTGGATTTTCAATGGCGTTGAGGATTGCATTCTTGGTAATCTCGTGGAAAACGATTCTTTTAGTGTTTTCCTCTTTGAGTCCGAGTGTTTCGAACAGATGCCATGAGATGGCTTCTCCCTCGCGGTCTTCATCGGACGCAAGCCACACCATGTCTGCGTCTTTTGCTGCTTTTTTCAGGTCCGAAACCACTTTCTTCTTGTCAGCTGGGATGACATATTCCGGCTTGAACCCGCCTTGAATATCAATGCTGAGTTCGTTGTCGCTCAGATCGCGTATATGTCCGAAGCTTGATTTTACTATGAAACCTTCTCCGAGAAATTTCTGTATCGTGCCTGCCTTTGCAGGAGACTCGACTATTACTAGATTTTTTCCTTCCTTCATGCTCTTGACTCCTCTTTTCAAAAAGAAGTTGCAAAGTAAGTCACAATCTGGGTAATTTTCCAAATTTTGTTGTTATTTTTGTAAGTTTATATGTAAAAACGGCAATTATGGCAAAGAAAAAAGAACTGAGTCCAAAGGCTAAAAGAAATATAATCATCACGTTCTGGGTGCTGTTTTCCTTCCCTGTGCTTGCGGTGATAGGTGCAGTGATGTGGATATGGCTTGGAGCGGATATTCCTTCATTCGAAGAACTCGAGAGGCCGGAGAGCAATCTTGCGACTCAGGTGATCGGTGATGATGGAAAGACTGTTCTTTCAACATTCCACATCGAGAACCGTTCGTACGTTACATATGATGATTTGTCACAGAATCTTGTTGAGGCTTTAGTCGCAACGGAGGATGTCCGTTTCTACGAGCACTCAGGTATTGACTTCCCGAGTCTTGCCCGTGTTGCCGTAAAGACGCTTATCGGTGGAGACTCAAGCCAGGGAGGAGGTAGTACCGTGACTCAGCAGCTGGCAAAGACGCTATATCCCCGCCAGGACCTCAGCCAGCTTGGAACCTTCCAGAAGATGTTCAAGATGTTGGGCATCAAGCTCACAGAGTGGGGAACAGCTGTGAAGTTGGAGCGAAGCTATACCAAGGAAGAGATCATCACCATGTATTTCAATCAGGTGTTCTTCGGAAGTAATGCATACGGAATCAAGTCTGCTGCACAGACATTCTTTGCAAAGAGTCCCGCAGACCTCACAGTTGAGGAAAGTGCGATGCTCGTAGGTATGGTGAACAAGCCGACCCGCTATAATCCTGCGTTGAATCCGGAAAAGGCGCTCACCCGCAGAAACTTCGTCATTTCTCAGATGAACAAGGCCGGTTACCTTACACAGGCAGAAGCAGATTCCATAAAGCAGATTCCTATCACTCTTTCTTATCAGGTGCAGGATCACACAGCAGGAAGCGCGCTATATTTCAGAGACATGCTCAAGCGTACCATGAGTGCGTCCGAGCCGGTGCGTTCATCTTACCGACAGTACGAGGATTATGTAGTGGACTCACTCCAGTGGGCAGAGGATCCTTTGTATGGATGGCTCAACAAGAACCTTAAGCCTGACGGAACAAAATATGACATCTACAGGGACGGTCTGAGAATATACACTACGATCAATCCTAAGATGCAGCGCTATGCGGAGGAGGCTGTTGCCGAACACCTGGGCGGTGACCTTCAGAATCGCTTTGACGGAGGACTCAAGAACCTTCGCAACGCCCCGTTCTCAAATAGTGTGGATAAGAGCATGGTCAACTCCATCATGAAACAGGCGCGCCGTGACAGCGACAGATACAGACATCTCAAGAGGGACGGCATGTCCGAAGAGGATATTCTCAAGACCTTCTCGGAGCCTCAGGAGATGACCATCTTCGCATGGGACGGCAAGAACAGGACATATGTCGACACTGTAATGACTCCTGATGACTCGATCAGATATTACAAGAGACATCTGCGCAGCTCGTTCATCGCAATGACCCCGGATAACGGTGAGATCAAGGCATATGTGGGAGGACCGGACTTCAAGGGGTTCCAGTACGACAACGCACGTCAGAGCAAGCGTCAGATCGGCTCTACCATCAAGCCTTTCCTCTATACTCTTGCCATGCAGGAAGGAATGTCTCCTTGTGACCAAGTCGCAAATGTCCCTCAGACATTCATCATCGCTGAGAATAAGGTATGGACTCCGAAAAGTACAGACAGAGATGAATATATAGGTGATATTGTGACCCTCAAATGGGGACTGGCAAAGAGCTCTAACAACATTTCTGCGTATCTCATGAAGCAGTATGGCCCTGAAGCCATGGTGGAGATGATGCGAAAGATGGGTGTCGGCAGCTATCTGGATCCTGTTCCGCCTCTTTGCGTAGGTTCTGCGAATATATCTCTCTATGAAATGGTTGCCGCATACAATACATTCCCGTCCAAAGGTGTATACGTAAGACCTGTGTTTGTCACCAGAATTGAGGATAATGAGGGTAATGTGCTGGCGCGTTTCTCTACAAAAAAAAGTGAAGCGATCAGCGACCAGACTGCATATCTCATGGCAAACATGATGCAGGGTGTGGTCAACACCGGTACCGGATATTCTCTGAGAAGCAAATTCGCTCTTACAGGCGAAATAGCAGGAAAGACAGGTACGACCAATAACAATGCCGACGGATGGTTCATCGGATATACTCCTGAACTGACAGCCGGTGCATGGACCGGATTCGAGAACGAACAGATCCACTTCCAGTACATCAGTAATGGTGGCGGTTCAGCCTCTGCCCTTCCGATCTGGGGACTCTTCATGCAGAAGGTGACTAAGGATCCTTCTTTGGCAAAATACTATGACAAGGTGGCGTTTGACCGCCCGGTAGGATATAATATAGATTTGAGTTGTACAGGTGCCGAGGCATCAAGCTCGAATGAGATGCCGGAAGATATGGGCAACCCATACTTCGATCAATACGAAGACGAAACAGAACAATATTTTGAGTAGATGAAAGAATACAAGTCAATAGCTGTCATCTATGGCAGCGACTCTTCCGAGTGGGAAGTTTCAGTAAGAAGCGGTGAGTTCACCGCTTCTCAAGTGGATGGAAACAGATTTGATGTTTATGAGATATTTGCCCGCTTCGGTCAGTGGGCGGTTGCGGCTTACAGAATGAAAGGTCAGGAGAGGGTAGTGCTGGCAGAGTCCGAGCGTCCCGCAATTGACAAGTCTGACTTTTCGGCTGTCGTTGATGGTGTGAAGGTTAAGTTTGACTTTGCATACATCATGCAGCATGGAGCACCAGGAGAGAACGGTCTCATGCAGGGATATCTTGAGATGATCGGTGTGCCGCATAGCGGATGCAATGCCTTTGTGTCAGCCATCACATTCGATAAGTTCTCATGCAAGAGCTACCTGAAGGATGCTGATTACGTCAAGTGTGCTGATGATATGTTCCTGCGCAAAGGCGAATCATACGAGGGTCTGGCTCAGAAGGCGGTTCAGAGACTCGGACTACCGATGTTCGTGAAGCCTACCGACGGAGGCAGCAGCTTCGGAGTGACCAAGGTGAAGACTGTCGAGGATTTTGACAAGGCTGTGGAGTATGCCTTCTCAGAAGGTAACATGCTTATAGCAGAAGCAGCGGTTGTTGGCCGTGAGCTTACATGTGCCGTATATTATAATGGTAAGGAAAATGTCGCTCTTCCTGTTATCGAGATCATCACAGAGAACGAGTTCTTTGATTATGAGGCGAAGTACAACGGTCATAGCCGTGAGGTTTGCCCGGCTCAGATTCCGGATGCTCTCCGAGATCAGATCCAGGAGGTTTCGAAGAAAATATACAGCCATCTTGGCTGTGCCGGTCTTGTGCGCGTAGACTATATCGCTTCAGAAGAGGGACTCTATTTCCTTGAAGTGAATACCATACCAGGTATGACATCTGCCTCTCTCGTTCCTCAGATGGTCCGTGCGGCAGGCATGTCCATGACCGATTTCCTCTCGACAGTGATCGATAACGCATAAATGCTTTTAAAGGAACTTATCAATAAAGGTGTAGAGACCATCTCTGTGCTTTATCCGGAAAGGGAAGCGCGTGAGATGGTTCTGCTGTATCTTGAGGATGTGCATGCCGTCAAGCGTCTGGCGCATATCCTTGAGCCATCACTTGAGGTCTCAGATGATGTTGCTGCAGAGTCTCTCGCAGCTTTTGACCGTATGGTTTCCGGTGAGCCCCTTCAATATATAATAGGTAAGGCTCATTTCTATGGTCGTGATTTCAAGGTCAGCCCTGCAGTTCTTATCCCTAGACCCGAAACTGAAATTCTCTGCAGGGAGGTTAAGACTAGGCTTGGTGCCATTTGTGCGGAAGTGGCATTTTGCCACCCCCGGCTAGGGGGCGGGGCCCACGAAGTGGGAGGGGGCCACTGGAGCACTTGGCACCAGGCCCAGGACAATGGTCCTATCAGGATTCTGGATCTGTGCACCGGAAGCGGTTGCATAGCCTGGACCCTGGCACTGGAGATGCCTGGTGCAGAAGTTACCGCTGTGGATATCTCAGAGGAAGCTCTCGCCGTTGCCTCGTCACAGGATTTTACAGAAGAGATGGCACATACCGGAGCGATCGCCCCTCGATTCATCAAGGCAGACGTTCTTGCCGGTCCGATTGAAGATCTCGGACAGTTCGACATAATAGTCAGCAACCCTCCATATGTGATGGATTCCGAAAAGGCGCTGATGAGAACAAATGTACTGGACCACGAACCGCACCTGGCGCTGTTTGTGCCTGACAATGATCCTCTTTTATTTTATCGTGCAGTGGCGGGATGGGCAGATTCTCTTCTTGCGCCCGGAGGTTTTGGCCTGGTTGAGATCAATGAAGCCCTCGGTAAGGAAACAGCAGCGGTATATGATGCCGGGTATACTTCAGTAGAAGTGCTTTGCGACCTGTCAGATCGCCATCGTTTCGTGAAATTTATCAGGAAATTTATTTGATTTTTTATAAAAATTAAATAAATTTTTGCATATAAATCGCCCTTAGACAGTGTTCTAAGGGCGATTTTTGACTTTATCCGCGTACTTTTTTGTTACGCGGATAAGTCTTCGGAACTTTGCAGCAGATTTAAATATATGAGCTATGAAGAGTATAGGAATTTATCTGGTATGTACGATTGCTTCAGTAATGATGGCGTTATCGTGCGAGGTGGTGGATGACGATCCACAGCAGCATGTCAATCCCAAGAACTATGTAGAACTCAGCGAGGTAGCGCAAGTGATGGCGGCACTCCCTATCCAGAAGGAGCATCTTCACGAAGTCTTTGATGCTGTAAGTTCTTCATGTGGAAACGGTTACGACGAGGAGTATACAATGAATCGTCTGTTTGAGAGTCCAGGAAGCGGAGTAGGAGAGAATCCCGAGGAAACGCGTTCTGTACAGAAGTATGAACGACCTCTCAGGGATCTGATCCAGGAATATGTGCTTGCGACAAAATCTTCAGGAACGTTCCCTGATCCGCAGAGGTGGCTGGATGAACTGATGGGTTCGGACGTGCAGATTTATTGGCCTTATTCAGAGAACTGGGATGGTGAGACCTTTCCTATAATAACTTTTGACCCGGAAGATGATTCGGAAGTGAATGTCGGATATCGTATCAAGGTCAATGAAGATGGCGGTCGCGTTTTGGAGGAAGTGGTGGTCGATGAACAGATGGCTATGGAGAATCCCGTGTGGGTGATAAACAGGAACTCTGATGCCGCCTATAAGACCCTTGAAATATTACGCAAGGAAGATCCGGACTGGGGAAGCGGCGGAGGAGATATAGTTGTGACTCCATCTTCCGTGAAATCATCTCCATCAAAATGTCTGGTTCTGAAGAGTTTCAAGGCAAAGCGAAACTACGACTGCTGGTTTGCCGGAGCATCGGAATTCTTCGTCAAGATAGGGTCTGTGAATGATTTTACCGCCAGTACAGAGGCAGAATTGAGACTATACAATCCAAGAATTACGGATTTCATGATAGTCGTGACCAGGGGTGATGTTAATAAGAAGCAAGTTTGTAACACCATGCTTATATCCGAATGGACAGAGCAGATGACGCATTGCGCGTTCATGATGAATGAAGATGACGGAGGCACATGGACCGAATGGAAATGTACGGCATTGGTCCGCATCGCTTCGAAGAGCTATGGTATAGAAATAAACCTTCCGATAAGATCTTGGGATGATGTGGTCTGGCGCGGCCGTCTTGCCTGGGATTGGCTGGAGAAGCACAACGGAGAAGTCGGCAACTTCGGTGACGTGGAACTTATTTTCGAGGTTGAGGAGTATTAGCGTCAGTGACGACCATTTCGCAGTTTCTGCAGTCAAAATGCAGGGCGAAACGCTGACCGTTGTTCAGCAGGAAGAGAGGGCCTGTATTTAATGCCTTCTGATGAACAGGGCACATTCCCAACTCATGCCTTATGCAGTATTTGGTGCGCATGAGCTCTGCTCCTGCCATATGTGAAAGTTCATATGCCTGTTCTATCTTTTCTGCTCCTGCAAGGGTATACAAACTTTTCGAAATCCTGTTGGATACGTTGGATTTATATGAGATCTCCTTTTGGGCGGCACCCCATGCTGATACGTCCTTCTCAATCTTTCTCAGAAGGAGGTCTCTTTTGATGCAAGGCATGTCTTCAAGGTCTTCCGCCAGGGCACGCCTTATGCCGTTTATTGCCGATGCGCTCATGAATGGAAGTCCGATTGAGCAATCTATGTCATTCACGACAAATCTGTATATGCCGGAAGTCTTGCCAAGCTGTACGCCCAGCATGCCAAGCATTCTCTCATGATTGGTGGCTTCCTGGCTTCCTGCATCGAATTTTCTCTCGATTTTTCTGCCGTCTTCGCTCTGACATAGAGCAATGGCTGTCCAATTGTCACCGTCTTTTTCAAATCGAAGACTTATGCTTGCCTCGATTTCACGTATGCAGCGGTTGCGCTCAATCTCTTTCTCGAAGGCAGCGTTTATGTTTCTGAAGAGCCGTGCTCCATTAAAGAGTGACGGAACATTCTTGCATTGGATGCGGTTACCTTCGCAGACGTCTCCACGGAATCCGCCTATGCTGCCGTCCTTGGCAACAAATGAGAATCCGTCTCCATTGTTCAGAAGCACGTTACGGTCGGTCAGGCGCACAGTTATGCCTTCTCTGCTGATGGCGCTGACGGTTCCTATTTCTTCTCCCATTGACTTTGCGGCGTCCATGCTTGCCCACTGGCCTCTGCGACCGTCAATGAAAAGTTCTGTGTAGCCTCTGTTGAATGTCTTTAGGGTGTCTGGCTTGAAACCTCCGGTAATTTTGCCGAATGATCCTCTGACAAAGTTCTCAGGTCTCGAGGAAATAATTTCTTCCAAAGCCAGTGAGTAGTCCCGCACGACATTTCGTACATATGACTCATTCTTGAGTCTGCCTTCAATCTTGAATGATGTTATGCCTGCTTCCGCGAGCTCCGCAATACGGTCGCGCAGATTATAGTCTTTCAACGAAAGCAGTGCCTTGTTGCGTACAAGGACTTTTCCGTTCGCATCGACCAGATCATAAAGCGAACGGCAAGCCTGTATGCATGCTCCTCGATTGGCACTCCTGCCAGCTATCTTTTCTGAAAGATAACACTGTCCGCTGTAGCATACGCAGAGTGCTCCGTGTACGAAGAATTCCAGTTCGCAACTCACGGCCTGACGTATTGCGCGTATCTGCTCCAGAGACAGTTCCCTCTCGAGGATGAGCCTTGAAAATCCCAGCTTCTCGAGGAATACGGCTTGCTCTGGTGTCCTGATCGCACATTGTGTGGATGCATGCAGAGGAAGTCGGAACTCTTCCTTGAAGTCACCGATTCCACATGCGGCCATGCGTGCGATGGCCATGTCCTGTACGATGACTGCGTCAGCTCCAGCCTCCTGCACGGCCAGCATCTGACGGTATGCCGCCTCGAGCTCGTCATCGTATAGAATTGTATTCAGGGTGACGAAGATGCGTACCCCGAACCTGTGGGCATAGTCACACAGCCTTCTGATCTCTTCTATTTCGTTTCCGGCTGCCTGACGGGCACCGAACTGCGGACCGGCGATATACACAGCATCGGCACCGCAGTCAATTGCCGCGATGCCGATATTTGTGTCTCTTGCCGGAGCAAGCAGTTCAAGCTGCCTCATCCGATAGATTATTTGTTGAGGGCGTCATACTGAGCCTTTGCCTGAGCGCCGAATTTAGGGTCGCCGAGCACCTGCTCATAATAAGCCTTTGCCTTCTCCTTGTCACCGAGCTTCTGTGCAGTAGCTGCGATGTTGAACTTCATCTGGTTTGCGTCCTTAGCGTTAGGAGAGAGCTCAAGATACTTCTCGAGAAGTGGAAGACCCTCAGCTGCCTTGCCAAGTGCCATAGCGCACTGACCAGCGATCTTGTATGCGTTTGCGTTCTCAAGATACTCGTTTGACTTGACAGCGAAGTCATAAGCCTCCTGAGTGTTCTTTGCCTTGAGAGATGCTGAAGCCTTCTTTACATAGAGGTTTGAAAGCTGCTTGAAAGCCTGCTTCTCCTGACCGTTTGCTGCAGCGATGTTGAATGCCTCCTCAGCCTTCACCTGGTCGCCTGATGCGTTGTATGCCTGTCCCATCTGCAGAGCTGCACGACCGTTAGTTGGATCTGCTGCCATGATCTGCTCGTAAACAACGATTGCATTTGCATAATCCTTTGCCTTCAGAAGTTCAGCAGCCTTCTTCATGAGGACCTGCTCCTTCTTCTCGTTAGCCTTAGCTGCATTGTCAGTGTCGCCGTATGCGTTTGCTGCCTCTTCAGCCTTTGCCAACCACTCCATTGCTGCATCAAGATTGTCTGCCTCAATGAAATCGTTTGCCAATGAAATCATGACTGCAGGGATCATCATCTGGCAGTTTGCGATGATTTCAGCACCAGCCTCGCCAAGAGCTTCAGCCTCAGTGAGAGCAGACTGGAAATAATTGAGGGCAGACTCCTTGTTTCCCATCTCAAGCTCCATGGCTCCATTGTTATAAATGTCAGTTACTGCATTGATATCCTGTGCAAAAGCAACAGAAACGGTCATTGCGGCAGCGGCAATAAGCATTACAATTTTCTTCATTTTATCTAAATTTATTTAATGATTAATTATCGTGGTAACACAAACGCACAAAAGTAGGAAAAAAATATTGTATTTTTGCACGTGGATTCACTAAAAAATATGAAACTCAGGTTAAGTAAGGTAATATTAAGTGTCGCGGGAGTCTTGTTTGCAACAATTGTGCCGGCGCAGGAGCTGTCGCTTCTGCCTCAGGATCCTGCTGTCAAATGCAGCGTCCTGCCCAATGGCCTGTCCTGCTACGTGACAGCCAATGCTTCATCTGAAGGCATTGCAGACTTTGCTCTCGTGAAGAGGGATTATTCCGGAAATGAGATTGTTCTTTCCCTTGAGGATGTTCTTACTTCTGCGGAAACGTCGGTTGATTCCACTTTGCTGCTTGTCATGAGGCGTGTTGAGGCTGATGCAATTCCTGCGGATCAGGCTGTGGTTGTCAGTGGAGACGTAGATGCCTCGTCGATAATTCAGAAACTCAAATACATGTCGTTGATGATCGACTCCTCAAGCCCTTCTCCAGCGCCTGATTACAGATGGGACGGAGATGCGGGGGCCAGGGTGTCGTGTGTACGTGATACACTGAAGGGGTTGTCGACCGTCAGATGTGAGTGGAATGCAGCGCGAGCGCCCTGGGAATATATGAACACCGTGCAGTCAGCAATATATGAAAAGGCTGTATGGGAGATGGGGAAGGTTGCTCAGATGTGGATAAAGAGGAATCTTCATGACCTTGGAGTACCGGTAGCTGATGTCTTGTACAGATATTCTGGTAATGTAAAAGGAATGGTGGACGAGAAGTTCGTGGTCGAGACAACAGTGTCCTTGCAGGATGAGTCGGTGGCAAGGGATCAGATGCTGATGGTTCTGGCGGCTCTTGATCAAGGAAACGTAGCTGACAGCGATCTGTTGCTGGCAGAAAGTGAATACCTGCTTTCATTGGAGCGACTCTCTGGAAGTCCGGTGACAGATAACAGCGAGTATGTCCGCATGTGCATAGATGCCTTCCTGTATAATCGTCCGTTGTCTGGCGCCAGGGAACGTCTGAACTATTTTGTTTCTAAAGATGTTCCGGAAGCGTCCCGAAAAAACATATTCACAGGTATTGCCTCGGCCCTTCTGGACGTGTCTTCCCAAACTGATACTGTCGCCAAGACCGCATCTGGAGTAATGCTGTCAGATACCTTGGTGTTTCCTGGAATGGGCGTGAAGCAAAAAGTGAAATCTTCACGTAAGGACCCGTTTTCCGGTGGTGTTGTATGGACTTTTGCCAATGGATTCAAGGTCATATATAAGAAAATGCCCACAGGAAGGACCTTGTATTATTCCCTCTCTTTGAACGGTGGATATGCAAATGTGGATGATCTGTGCAGAGGAGAAGGGGCATATATGTCAGACTTTATCGACAACAGCTGGATATGCGGAATGAGAGGTCGTGAATTCAAGGATCTGCTGCAGCTGTCGGGGATGACATTGAAGTCGCGTGTAAATCTGCATAATACAGTGATCTCAGGTCAGGTGAAAGATAGAAATGCAGGTCTGATGATGAAGGGACTCCTTGCTGTTGCCGGAGGATGCAAGGTCGACACTGCGTCTGTAAGGTATTATGTGGAAAGCGAGAGGTTAAGCCAGCTGGTTCATAAGGGTAAGGATGTCAGAGCGACTTTGGATAGTCTTATGTGTCCCGGATATCGATATACTTCTTTCAAGACGGAAGAAGGACTGCAGGAAAGTACATTTGACAAGGCTGAGATCCTGTTTGGAAGCCTTGTCTCCAAGATGAATGACGGAATTCTTGTCATCGTCGGAGATATGCCGGAGAGTGAGCTGAAGAAGCTCCTTCAGATGTATGTCGGAGGATTCAAGGTCAAGTCTGTAGCTTCAAGAAGACCGTCATTGCAGTATCGTCCGATGTCAAGCTGGATGGAATATTCTGTTGAAGGATATAGAAATGCTGCGGTTGTCGCCGTTTCTGGTATGGTGCCGATGACCGCTTCAAATCATTTCGCTGCTGAGATTGCAGCAATGATGATGGAACGTAAGGTCAAGGATAGATTTGCTGACCGAAACATAGCCGTCCGACTGTCTTATGCAAGGAACATCTATCCGGATGAGCGCTTCAGCATCTTTGTCATGATGGAGGGTGACTGCAGTCAGGAAGATGCAGCAGAGATAAGAAAGGTGTTGGGAGAGTGCTCCATGGATCTGGACGAGCGTATCATTCAAGCCTATAAGGATTATGTGAAGAATGCATATGCCCTTCAGATGCAGAATCCTGAGTATTGGATGCGCGTCATCCCGCTCAGACATATGGAAGGAAAAGATTTTACAACTGGCTATGCCGCCAAGATAGATGCCGTCACAACCGCTCAGGTGAAGGATATTTTCAAAACGCTTGAAGACGGTGCGGGAGTAGAATATATAATCAAGGAAAAATAATAATATCATGTATCACGGAACTATAATCCAGATTGATGACTGCCTCGTGTCAGAGGAAATCCTCACAGAGTACTATGCCTGTGACTATGAAAAGTGCAAGGGATGCTGCTGTGTAATCGGCGACAGTGGCGCTCCGATGGAGGAGTGCGAGGCCGAGGCCATTGAAAAGAACTACCACATCTTTTCTCCTATAATGTCGGAGGAAGGTCGTGCTGCCGTTGCTGCAAAGGGATTTTATGAGATAGACATGGACGGAGATATGGTTACTCCGCTTGTACCTGGCAGTGAGGAGTGCGCCTACACCCTTTTTGACGAGAACGGAAACTGCTTCTGCTCGATGGAGCGTTGCTGGTTCCAGGGAAAGGGAGATTTCCGCAAGCCTATCTCATGCTGGCTCTATCCGATCCGAATCACCCAGCTGAGCAATGGTACACGCGCTTTGAATCTCCACCGCTGGCACATATGCCAGGATGCTTTCGCCAAGGGTAAAAAAGAAAAGATCCGCGTATATCAATTCTTACGCGAACCTATCGAGCGTTACTTCGGCGAGGACTTCTATCAGGCCTTGGAGGAAGCAGCAAAGATGTTGAACAAGGAGGCTTAGTCTTCCTTGTCCTGGAATTTATACTCCAGTCCTGAAGCGAATCGGAGGACATCCTTGCGGAGTCCTTCCATGTAGTAGCCCTCTGCTGTACGGACGATGGTGATCCTGTCTTCGTACATCTTGATGAGTCTTGGACCGAATCCTTTCAGACGAAATGTCATGGTGTCTTCTGTCTGATTCTCGAGAACATATCTGTGTTCGCGGAGGTAGTCTGTCACGACAGGGGTGATGTCTGCAGAAGGATCGATGTAGAGCCTGCGGTTGATGAATGCAAGCTTAGGATATACTGCAGCCACTGCAGCAAAGAAGAGTCCCATTTTCCAGAAGGCGTTGCTGCCTCCTTCGAAATTGTTCTCGATGTTTGCATCAGCCATGCCCAGATATATCAGTACCAGGAGTATGAGTGATGTCAGGATAGCAAAGTAGAAAAAGTATTTGATTGAACGTATTAAATATTTCATGGCTTTAAATTTGCATGCGCCAAGGCGCATTGTTAACGAGGCAAAGGTAAGAAAAATATGATATTTTGTTATCTTTGTGCCCGTATTGTAGAAACATCTATACCAAAATAGAAATATGGAAGAATTTAACTTTGTTGAGGAGCCAACCTCAGAAAACGGAACACTGAAGAAGATTCTGATAGCAGCGACGATCGTATTGGTCGTTTTGTGTGGTGTGTTGGGATATATGTGGCATAAGACCGATAGTGAGCTTGATGTAAACATCGAAGAGAGCAAGGCTGCCCTTGCTGCAAGCGCCCAGGACCTTCTTGATCTTCAGGAGGCATATTCCGGCCTTTCAATTCAGTATGACACCATCAACATGCAGCTTGACTCGTCGAGAATGGAGGTGGAGCTTCTGATGCAGAAGCTGCAGGATGAGCGTAAAATCAGCAATGCCACCATCAAGCAGTATCAGAAAGAACTCGGTACCCTGAGAACTATCATGAAGGGTTATATCGTGCAGATCGACTCCCTCCAGAAGTTGAATACAAAACTTACAGCTGATGCGGCAGCTGCCCGTCAGGAGGCTGCAGCAAGCAGGAAGAAGACTGAGGAACTTTCAAAAACCGTAGAAAGTCTTTCGGGACAGGTTTCTGCTGGTGCAGTTATCAAGGCATATGGCCTCAAGGCTGAGGCATACAACAAGTCGGATAAGGTTACAGACAGAAGCAGCCGCACGACATATATCCTGACTTCGCTTACTCTTGGTGAGAATGATCTTGCGGAGAAAGGCCCGGTTACAGTATATATCAGAGTAAAGGATCCGGAAGGATTCCTCCTTGTAAATGGAAGCCAGAAAGCGTTTGAATATAATGGTGAGGTGATGAACTGCTCTGCATCACGTGAGGTGGATTATCAGGGTGCGGCAGTGGATCTTGGAATCTACCTGAACGATATCCCTGAGTTTACAAAGGGCGTTTATACTGTTGAGGCATATACAGCCAAGGCACTTCTTGGTACAACCGAATTCATGCTTCGATAAATCGTGATTTACGTTCATATACCGTTCTGCAGAAGCTTCTGTACTTATTGTGACTTCTATTCCGAAGTGGCATCAAGATGCAGCAGGGACGAACAGCAGAAGTTTGCATCGTTTTCCCGCGCCCTCGCAAGAGAGGCGGCCATGCGTGCAGGAGAGGTAACAGATCAGATCAATACATTATATATAGGAGGCGGCACCCCATCGGTGCTGCCCCTTTATGTTTTTGAGAGCCTGCTTGAGACTCTTCGTGAATGCGGCCTTTCCTGCATCTTTGATGAATTTACGGTGGAGGTGAATCCCGAAGATATTCTTGAAAAGGGTCCGGCTTATGTCGAGGGACTCCTGCGCATGGGAGTAAACCGCGTAAGTATGGGAGTGCAGTCATTTGATGACGGGATACTTCGATGGATGAACCGCAGGCATGACTCGGAGTCGGCACGCAAAGCCTATGCTATACTTGAAACAGCAGGGGTTCCGAATATAAGCATTGACCTTATATTCGGCCTGTCTCAGCTTTCGGACAGCCAGTGGGCAGAAACCCTTGACAAAGCTTTGGACATATCATCTGTCGGACGCCTTCCGCACCACATATCTTCATATCAGCTTTCCGTTGAGCCAGGCAGTGCCCTTGCTCGTCTGGTAGATAGAGGGGAATGGGCAGAAGCGTCGGATGAGCTTTGTGAACGCCAGTATTCAATGCTTTGCGACAGGCTCCATCAGTCGGGATATCACCATTATGAAATATCAAATTTTGCCCAGCCAGGCTATGAGGCTAAGCATAACAGTGCATACTGGAAGCATGTCCCTTATGTGGGGCTAGGCCCTGGAGCTCACAGTTATATGCCGGATGCCGTAAGACAATGGAATGAAGGTGACCTGGGCTTATATCTGAAGGCTGGTCAGACAGGCGATTTTTCGGTGCTCCAGGGTAGGGAGGAACTTACTCAAGAGCAACTGGTACTTGAACATATAATGCTTGGGCTCAGGACCTCAGAAGGTCTTCCTGAGGAATATCTGCGAGCTAATTGCGATGCGGTGCAGCTTGATATGGCGCTGGCATGCGGCCATCTGGTGCGTCAGGGAGAAGGATTATTGAGAATACCAGAATCCCATTTCTTTATTTCCGACAGTATAATTTCTTCATTGGTTTAAGCATAATCTGAAAAATTCTGTAATATTGCAGAAGATAAATTTCTCAATATGGATAACGTTTACGTACAAAGAGTGGCCGCGCTTCGGGATATGATGTCCCGTAACGATTGGGATGCTGTGGTTATCGGCGGAAGTGATCCGCACTGCAGCGAGTATCCTGCGCCAAGATGGCGTCAGGTTGAGTGGCTCATAGGTTTCACAGCCGAGGCCGGTGATGTGGTCATTACAGAAGATCATGTCGGCCTTTGGACAGATTCACGTTATTTTATTCAGGCCGAAGCCCAGCTTAAGGCTACAGGAGGCCAGCTGCACAAGACTCGTGTCCCCGGGGCAGTCAGTATACCGGAGTGGCTGTCCGGAAAGGCCAAGGTTGTTGCCATCGACGGCATATGTCAGAGTGTAGATGCTGCCAATGAACTGGAATCTGCCCTCGGTGAGGGAGGGGTTCTGGTAGACGTTCCCGATCTGTTGGAAGAAATATGGGCAGAGCGTCCTTCATGTCCCGTGACTCCGATCACGACCCTGGACGTCGAATGCTTCGGCGGTACTTCGCGCAGGGAGAAACTTGAGTGGCTGCGAGGCTGGATGCATGAGAATGGCTATGACAAGATGCTTCTTTCCTCATTGGATGAGATCGCATGGCTACTGAATGTCCGGGCAAATGATATTGATTATAATCCGCTTGTCATATCATATCTTGTCATCTCTCAGGAGTACGCGCGCTGGTTTGTGAAGAAGCCGGAACTTTATGAGATGGATGACCCAGATACATGGTACAGCTTCGATGAACTCCAGCAGGACGGCATAGACATCTGGGCGTATGATGAGATTTTCGGAGGGCTTTCTGATGAAGGTGACGGTGAATCGTACGGTACAATCTTCGTGGATCCTTCAACCTTGAACTCCACTATCTATAAGTATATAAGGTCTTCATTTCCGCATGATGGCGTCATCTGTGGAACATCACCTGTGATCTTGGCAAAGTCTGTCAAGACTGCCAGCGAGATCGAACACCTGCGTCAGACATTCGTGGATGATGGTGTCGCTATGGAAAAATTCCTTCACTGGCTTGACACTGAGGTGTCAGGAGGAAGAGAAGTTTCTGAATGGGAGGCATCTGAGAAACTGACATCATTCAGATCTGAGATTCCAGGATATAGAGGAAACAGTTTTGAGAATATATCCGCTTATGGCGCTTCGGCAGCTCTTCCTCATTATGTGATTTCACCTGACAGCCCGGTATACATCCGACCTGCCGGCCTTTATCTTGTTGATTCAGGTGGCCAGTATCTTACTGGAACGACGGATATAACCCGTACGGTCCCTATGGGAGAGTGCTCTTTCCTTGAAAAGGAAGACTATACGCTCGTTCTAAAAGGAATGATTGATCTGTCCATGGCAGTATTCCCTCGCGGAACTGCCGGATGTCAGATAGACGCGCTGGCCCGTATGCCGCTGTGGAAAGCCAAGAGAAACTTCGGCCATGGCACAGGTCATGGCGTAGGATATTACCTCTGCGTGCATGAAGGACCTCAATCTATCCGCTATCAGTACAATCCTCAGCCACTCCTTCCGGGCATGCTGACCTCAAATGAACCTGCCATCTATCGGGAAGGAATGCACGGAGTCCGTCACGAGAACCTGGTTCTTTGTCGTGAGGCAGGTACATCTGAGTTTGGAGACTGGCTGGATTTCGAGACCATGACCCTCTGTCACATAGACACGTCGGCAATCCTTACGGATCTTCTCGACGATCAGGAGAAAGCATGGCTGAATGCATACAACGAAAGGGTATATAAAGAACTTTCGCCGTTCCTTTCAGAAGAAACAGCGAAGTGGCTCAAAGAAAAAACACTTGCGATATGATTCGCAAGTGTTTTTTTTCTTATTCCTGAACAAGAGATTCGTCAGGGGTAGGGGTAAGTCTGCTTCTTAGGTTGTCAACCCAGAGCTGCTTTACATCAGTAGTATCATTGAATACTTCATTCAATGCGCTTTCAAGCGGATTAGAGTAGAGATCCTGGATAAATGTTCTGACAGCGATACCTCCTTTCTCCTCTTCCATGAACTTATAGAATGAACGTCCAGCCCAATATTGTGCCTGAATTTCAGTAGGGAACTGTTCGAACAACTCACAATTATTCGCGATGTAGTCGATTGAATCAGCTGAGGCTATCTGCTCTCTGTGCATGAGGCTGGCATAGTCTGCAAGACCTTCAGATACCCATAGAGGGTGTCTCTGTATCTTGCCGTAGTCAAGCTGACTGAAGAACACGAAATGGTTGAGTTCATGTCTCAATACTCTTTCTGCCCAGGTGTCTGGATGCAGTTCGTAGTTGAAGCATTTAGGACTAAGTACAATACCGTCAGCGAGGAATCCTAAAGGTCCGACATGGCTGACAAACATACCGATGGAGCCAGCGCTGTTGCATGTCTTTCCAGCAAGTTCATCAATGGTCTTGCTGTATTCTTCTGCTGTTGAGGCAAGATATATAGGGAGCTTTCTTCCGTTAAACGAAGATGGATAAGGATAACGTCCCATCAGATCTTCTATTTCTGCCATTGCTTCGTTTGCAATCTGCTGAACTCTTCGTGCATTCTGAACATTCAGGTGCAGGGCGTCGTTCTTGTAATAGATGATGTAATTTGGATCAGTATCAATGTTTGACCATCCGCTGTTGCCTTGTTTTCCGAGGTCTTTTTCCTGCTCCCAGTTAAAAGGACCCTTGTCCACAATAGAGATGTTGACTGTATTGTGTTTGCTTATCTCATCTGCCCAGTCTTTTGTTACATCAGGAATGACAGCAAAAACCAATGGTTTTCTCTGTCTGCCTGTATGGTATACAAAGCCGACAACTACTGCAATAGCAAGAAAAGCAGTAATAATACCTGTTAGAGTGAAATTAATCTTCTTCATCTTCTGAATGCCTCCATTCTATTCTAGTCTCAAACTTATCAACTGTAAATCCTTCCTGAATGTCTCCAATAAGGAATCCGTCAGTTGTGGTCTCACAGTAGTAATAACGTTTTCCGTTGATTTCTACTGTCACATCGTCAAGGTTGTCCTTGCCGATCAGGTCTTCTGTAGAGCTCTCCTTGACTGAAACTCCTACAGCGGCATGACCTATCTGCTTTGACATAAGCAGCAGCACATCATATCCCATGAGATAGTACAATGTCATGGCAAGGAATGACTTGCAGTCGCAGTCGCCATGCTGGTCGTAAAGCAGCTCGTCCGGATATCTTATATATTCCTTTGGCATTGCCAGTTCTCGGCTCTCTTCATCCATCTCGTAAACCAGGGATTCCTGGATGAAGTCGAGAACGAACTGGAGTGTGTCGATTTCATTGAGTTCCTGTTTCTTTGCCAGTTTCAGGATTTCCTGAAGGGCATATTTACTATGGTACAGCAGGTTCTCATCGCTCTCAAGTTCGTTGAGCATGTGTCTTACATAATTCTTGTAGTCTCCTACTGTAAGGTCTGGCTTTTCAAGGAAGAACGGATTTCTATGTCTAAGGCTGTTGATCTCGCTCTGATTGAATGATATGGCGATATGAGCCTTGATCTCCTTTCCGGTGAATGAGTCGAGTTTCCAGTTGTAATCCCTTCTCACATCTCCCTCAGGAGCCATCAGAGTCTCCTCCTTATCTTCCTCCTCCTCTGTAGACTGATTCTGTGTTCCCTTAAGTGGGTCAATAACTTCCCACGGTTCTGAGTTGCGTTTTCCCATGAGGTTGAATCCAAGACCCAGGACTATCGCCATGATCAGAGGAATGAAATCCACATCATAGAAGAAGAATGTCCAAAGGATGCAGAGTACGCCAAGAAGAATGAATGCAATATCCATCATTCTATGGCCCACGCTTTTGTTCATAAGGTCAAGGATCGGCTGGAATGAATGGCCGCCTTCAATTGCTTCAATCTTTACAGCCCTTACAACTGCCCAAAGCACGAAGTAGAACGCAGAGAGCACTAAGATAGCTCCGAGGTCATTTCCGAGCAATGGAAGCTGGAAAACGCTGACATTTATGAAGTACAAAGCAAGGAACAGCACTGTATATATCACAGATGTGAGCATTGCTGTGTCAGCCCATCCGTATGGAGAACTTCCGAGATGTTCGCTGTAGGTGTTCTTTCCATATCGGTTGTACATCAACAGATAGCCGGCACCTCTTGCTTCATCTGTTATAGGGCAGTGTGCAGGACTTCCTCCCAGGAATCCTGACTTGATACTTTGGCCCACAAGCACCGGCTTTACCTTCTTTCCAAGACTCTCATGAGGTTCGCAGACCAGTCGGAATCCATAAGACTTGAATTCCTGAGGGTTGGTCGGCAGCTCGCCCTTTCTGTTTGTGACAGTCTCGTTGCCGTATGGACTTCTGATGACACGCTTGCGGTCAAGAGGGTTCTGCGGCATTGCCGGGCCCATAGGGTTGTATTGATCTCCTTCCGGATAATGAGGCTCATACCAGTCATAGCACCACTCTCTCACCAGACCACTCATGTCATATATACCCAGTTCGTTAGGCTTTTTCTTTCCTACAGGCGAGTATTGGTTGTCCCATGCGACATTGCTTCTGATGTTACTTCCAGAGAAGAAATATCCGTTGGTGAGGTTTCCTCCGCGGGCTGCGAACTCCCACTGAGCTTCAGTAGGGAGCGAGAACTTAAGGCCGGTAAGGGCGTTGAGTCTGTTCACGAAGAGCATGCACTCGTTCCAGTCTACCGGTGCTACAGGGAAATCGTCATTTATCTGGCTTGAATTGTTATAACCCATTATAGCAGTCCAGACCTTCTGGGTAACAGGGAATTTACCCATGCAGAAGGTGTCGACGGTCACTTTGTGCTCCGGCCCCTCATTTCCTTGAGCCATATAGTTGGATGCGAGTTCCTGTTCGGCGTTCACTCCCATCATGAACGATCCACCCTCGACTTTGATCATCTCCTGTCTGATGGCGCTGAGAATGTCTGCATGATTGTCCTTCACTGACTGAAGGTATGCTTCCTCCTGCTCGTCGATCACATATGGAATTTCTGCGAACGTATCGTCGAGAACAGCAGCCTCAACTGCAACTTCTTCCTCGGCCGCAGGTGTCTCTTCCAGATCTTCTACCTCTTCTGCTGTTTCTGGAGCTATTTCCACTGCTTCAGGAACAGTTTCCACTACCTCTTCTACTTCAGGAACGGTCTCCACTACTTCTGGGGTTGTTGTCTCCACAGGAGCGGACTCTACCTCTGCAGGCTCTGGTATGGCTGTATCCACTACTACAGCTGGTTCTGGCTCAGATGTTTCTAAAACTTCTGGTTCAACTATGGTTGGTTCTGCTGCTACCTCTGGAGTAACCTCAGGATCTGCCTCAGGAGTCACTTCGGCCGTCAACTCCGGAACTGCCTCTGGCTGGGTGTTTGGCTTCGCTGGGAAACTGAGGCTCATCTTTTCATTGTCCTCTGTTGTATTTACAGATGTAGCTTCAGTGTTCTCTACTTCTGCCGCCTTTTTATTGTCTTTTTTAGATTTCTTCTTCTCAGGCTTAGGCTCCGGCATGCTATAGAGGTCGGGATCGCCATAATATACGTTCAGGCGGCTTGTCCACCAGAGGTCGTGCCATGAGCGCTCTCCGACTATTGTCGGAACATTAGGCTGCGATGGCTTTGCCATATAGCCAATCTTCTCGGGCTCTTCTCCCTTTTTGTAAACGTAGATATATCCTTCAGCATCGACAAAACCTACTTTCTTGTAGTTGTTTTTATTTGAAGAATATTCTTCCGACTGTTGTTTAGGGATATATACCCAACCCTTCTCATCATTGACAACGAGTTTACCGACATGTTGTTTGCTGTCAGCTGTCAGCAATACATCAAAGCCGGCGCCTGCCTCTTTGTTCTGCTTGAGGTATGCCATGTCATAAAGTCGGTTTCGTGATTCATCGTGTACACGCACATCAACCCTCTGCATCAACATCTTGACGATGATGAAGAAACCGTAAAGTATCGTGCTGACAACCAGCAACTGTATCAATATATCAAAATTGAGCATAATCAATACTATTATTTATGTCTTTCTACTTCCTCTTTATACTTTGCACAGGCATCAGGCACCTCAATAAGTGCATTATGTGTAAAGAGCTGATGCCACTCAGGAGACATATCTCCGATCAGTGCGTAAAGTATCAACGAAGATTTAGGAGGCTTTTTCCAGTTCAGGAACACATCTCTGTCCATAAGTTCTGTCTCTGGGAGAATTCGGCTAGGTGAGATGTGATCGAAAGTTCTCCAACGTGTCAGGAAGAATGATGATCTGTACATTTCGTCTTCATTTACCTGACATACTGTCGTGTACATAGGAAGATGCTTTGCAAATGCCTGCTGCATTGTGATGCTGTTGGTCTTCATGTCAGCGAACTCAATGTCATCATTTGCAGTGAACTCACCACTGGTCTCGCAGAAGTTTGTGAATATTTCGAATCCCTTCTGATTTTCCGGCTGCGATGCAAGGAGTGCGAGTTTCTGGGCGACTGTTGTGTCTGTTCTAGGAATGAAGATGGTCTTGATCTCCTTTGCGAACTCTTCCTGGAACTCAGCCCTGATTGCTTCCCATGTAGCATTGCGTTCGTTGATTATGTCCTCGTCGCTACGGCTGAGCACTTCCTGAGTTTCAGCATTTCTGTATACCCTGTCATAGACCTTTACATCTTTGAAGAGCATCATGAACAGATCAGGGAAGTCCTGCACTATAGCATAGTGATGTTTCTTTGTTATGCTGTCGACTCTGGCTGTGTATCCTCTGACGCTGATAAGGTTCTTGTTTATCTCTGAATCAGGGAAGATAGTGGTGTCGCAGCACTTGCCATCAATTACCGGCTGGTTGAACATGGTCTTTGGAAGGTCAAGTGTGTAGACGTCCTTGTCTTTAAGGAGTTCTTTTTCAGCTATGATTGTGTCGCATCTCTTGATGTATTCAGAGCATAGTTCTGACATTTTGTCGTAGTATTCATAGACCTGATTCTTCGCTCTGTTGACGAGTCTTGCGTACGCGTCATGTAGATAGAATGCGATAAGTTGGCCGCAGAGTCTTTGTTTCTTCTTGTTGAATCTTACGTACTGGAAGTATTTCACGAACAATGGGATCAGGAAGATTACCCCTGCCCAAAGGAATGCCCAGTTCTTCACATTACCAAGATTGATAATGGCTGGTGAAATGCTTTCAAGTACAGGCATGGCTGCCAATACGAGGATTACTCCAGCGAGGAAGGAACGGACGAGTGATGACATGATTGTCGGCTCATGCTTCATAAGGGCAGTAAGCTTGGCAGTCACCTCGCTCTTCTTATTCTCGCATGAGTTGGCTCCAGTGTTTATCTCGTCATGCTTGAAGCATCCGTGATAGTCGTTGAATGCATCATGGAGTCTCTTTGGAACCTTGTTTTCAATGATATCATTCCATATCATTACCTCGGCATCTTCGTCCACTACGGAGCGTACCTTTGCAATGCTTTCCTTGAGATCATTGATCTTTTTCTTGATGAGCGTCAAGCATCCCACTTCTGGTGTGATGGTAAGCTTGATAGTCTCTCTTAGTTTTCTTTGAAGAACCTCTACCGTATCGTTGTAGTAGTCCTTCATTCTTGAGTTTATCTTCTCAAGATGTTCTTTTGTAGAATCACCGATCTTTTCAATGACCTTCTCCATTAGTTTGGTAGGATAGGTCTTGATGTACTGGTGATAGTAGAATTGGATAAGGTGCTTGTCGTTGAAGTTTTCGACAGGATCTTTCGGCGGGCGAGGAACACCTACTGATGAAGTGTCCGGTGCACTTGTCATGTTGACCTGAAGGATATCAAACAATTTACTGGTTGATATCATGTTCGGGTCAAAGATCCTTATATCATTATCCTGAACGTCTGCAGTACCTTTTTCCTTGATGGATGACATGATGTTGTTACCTACAAGGCGAAGGTCTTTGGCATCCTGCTCGTTTGTGTCATAATACAAGCTTCCCACTCCCAGAGAGAAGAAGAAGTCCTCTCCTCCTCCGTTACCGTCAAGCAGCGGGTGGGTTGAGTCGCATATATAATATAGGTGTAAGATACACTGAAGCAGGTAGTCCAGCCTCTGTTCTTTATTCAACAGGGGATAAAACTTGGCCGTACGGCGCTGAGTGTCCTGATAGAGCATCACTCTGTCATAACCTGCGGCCAAGTTTACCCTTTGTTGAACGTCAAGCTCCTTGAGACATCTCAGAACCCTTTGACGTTTGTCAAATTCCTGATTGTGGATGTCAGAAGGAACAAACAGCATTCCTAATATATTTATACCCTGATGAACATGGTTCGGGATGATGCGGGCCTTTTCCTTTTTGATAATAGCCGCAACAGATGAGAAGAACTTCAAGGTGTACTCCTCTGTTGCATCTCCCAATACGCAGATATTCATGCAGCATTCATTAATTGGCTTGATTGATTTCAGGTCTCTCAATGAGTCCTGACCGCTCTTCACCAATTCCTGGACAAAGTCAGCAAACCATGTCTCGCTGTCAAGGTCTATATCTGAGTATGTAGTGTGGCGCCAAGATTCCTTGGCTCCTGGTAGGGACTCTATCTTGGTGCGGATGTGCTCCTGCGCCTGCGGATCCCTGCTTAAATCTATTATCCAAAGTGGCAGCATGCTAAATATATTAGGATACCGTTATTAAGTTAATTAAAGTTCTTTGTAGTTTGTGAGCTCAGACTCTACCACTGAGAAGAAGATTCTGTAAAGCATCTTCTCACGCTCTGTCTCAGCTGTAAAGATCTTCTGGTCGAGTTCTGCAAGCAGCTCATTTCTGTACTGTGCGAACTTCTCCTTGATGATCTCCTCACCAGATGACTGAACTGGTCCCTCAGGAGTGTCGTAGTATACATTGTACTTCTTCACGTCGCGGAGGAAGTAAGTGTATGTCTCCTGGATGGCGTTTCTGATGAAGTGCTTCTGGTAGAGCTTGAACGCCTCACCGAAGTCCTTACCCTCAAAGTCTGCGAAGAGGTTGGTGTTTCTGTCAACAACAGTAAGACAGATCTTGCCATCTCTCTCAGATATAGCCTTAGGACGTGCAATTGAGAATGATCCGTCGCCCTTCTCCTGGAGGATGAACTTGACGAAGTCGTTCTTTCTTGACTGGAATGCAGTGCACTCGTAGAAGAAGTCCTTGATGTCGTTTTCGTACTTCTTGAGGAGGAGCATCTTTGCATATGTCCTGTGAGCTGGTGATACCTCGTAAGGCAGATCCTCGATAGTAAGATCCTCGCCGTACTCTGCGAAGTAGTGGTGGAAGTGGTACTTGTCGCGGAATGGAGCCTTGTCGTAGATAGTCTTGAGGTTGTCGTAGATACGGTAGTCGCTGAATGAAAGGCCGTATTTAGCGCGGATAACCAATGCTGTCGAGCCGCTTGCGCTCTTGTCACCGATGAATCTATGGTTTGGATTACCGTCCTGGAATCCGAGCATTCTTGTTGCAAGATCCTGGTCTGCAGCTACGAAGATGAGGAACTCGCGGTAGTCTACTGCGATTCTGTTGCCCTTGTAGTTGAAGAAGAGTGATGGCATGAGGCTCTGGCGAACCTTGTCCTTCTCCTTAGAGTCGAGGTCGTCAAAGAATGTAGAGATGCCCTTGTTGTACCACTTGTTAAGAACCTCATTATTGCTCTTTACAGCCTCTGTGAACTCTCTTGTTACATAGTATATGAAGTCCTCAATGATAACTGTAGCACCTCTGCTGTCTGCATGGTTCTGGTGAGCGAGGATTCTTGTCTTTGAATTAACCTGGTACTCTCTTTTCTTGATCTCGGTATTGCATTTAGCCGCCTCAGAGTAAACCTTGGTGAAAAGCCACTGCAATGATGCCTCATCGCCATCGCGCAAAGGTGCATTGTCGTCGCCTTCTCCAATCGCTACAGCAGTCTCTTTCAGAACCTGGTTATACAACATTGAGAAGTAGTTGCCCTTGTTCCATCCGTTACTGTCGCAGATATCCTTAAGGTTAGGGAGGTATACTGAAGTAACGTCCTGAGCCTTTTCACCAAGTTTTGTCGCAAGCTTCTTGTATTCCTTGCCTGCTTCATTACCCATTTCTGTAACTTTCTTGTCGAAATTCTCAAGGTAGTTAACCAGATGCTTCAAGATACCGTCGCCTTCAGCATTACAGATTTCGCTGAGAACCTTGATGTTAAGTCTTTCAATCTCATATTCCATCTGCTCCTCTGCGTCAGCCTTCAGCTCGGCGTAATATGCTTTTACGTCTGCTATCTGACTGCTTTTGTTAAGCTTCTCTGATAAAGAGAACTCATCAACAGCATCATATGCTTTGGTGATTTTATCTGCATTGTCAGGTCTTTCTTTATTACTTACTTCCTTGAATCTCTCCCTTGCAAGTTCGTTGAGTTTCCTGAAGAAGTCAGATGTGTAGACAGTACCATTAGTACGGATCATCTCGTCAGCTCTGAGCCAAAGAATATCCTTAATCTCATTAATGGCTTTCTTCTGCTTGTCTTTGATCTCTGGGTACTCCTTGATTTCACTTACTGACTCCGATACGAGATTCTGAGTTACACCTTCATTTTCAAGCTCTGATATTGTCAGGTAATATTCAGGCTTTCCTCCTTCACTTCCTTTACAGATCTTGCTATCAGGGAAGTTCTCTTCGAGTACATTTTCCTTTTTCTCGCGAAGTTCTTTGATGAATGATGTCTGGAATGCTTCGTTGTAAATCTTACCGAGCGCACTGCTTGCACTGGTGTCATTCTCGTCTACCTTTGGCGCGTTTTCGTTGCGAAGTCCATATACGATGGCGTCTCTCTTGATTCTGGCCTCGAGGTACTGTGTGAACTCTCCCTCAGGCTTTCTAAGAGCGATGTATCCCATTGGAACGAGGAAGCCCTTAGGACGCTGGAAGTAAAGGTCGTGCATGTAGTTGTCCACGTCTGAGTGGAGAGCATCTCCACCGTCACCTTCGTGGATGTAGAACAGCATTTCAGCTGTGTTGCTGTACATTGCGCTGCCGATGTTGGCTCCCTTGTCTGTCTGACAGTCGATAGGGATCATGTAATAGAATGGATCGTAGCGGTTCTCGCTGTTGATGAGGTTGTAATCCTTGATGATGGCAAGACGATGGTAGAGAGTGTTTCTCTTGTTATCCATACTCATTGCCTTGATAGCCTCGATCTCTGTCATGAGAGCGAACGCATTCGCGCTGTACTTCTCCTCAGTAGAGTTCTTGTCGATATAGAACTTAGGCATGTACATGGTGAGAACCAGGTGTGGATCGCCGTCTCCGATAGAGCGCTGGTGCTGCATGTTGATGTAGTACAGCACGTCGTTGATGATACCGCTACCAGTACCACCGATACCGCTGGATACAAGCCAGTACATGATTCTTGTCTCGTCTCCACCAGTGAGCTTTACACTGTTGAGGTCCTCGATGTGGGCCTGAAGCTTCTGCTGGAACTCTGACATTGAGCGGGCGAATGAAATACGTGACTTCATACGGAACGCTCCGGCTCCGAGTGCAAGAGGCTGGTCAGGAATCATTGCCGCAAGCTCGTCTGTACAAGCCTCGAGGATACGCTGATTCACCATCGATGATGGGAACTGACGAGCCTCCTCGTAGATTGCGTGAGCGTTACCCTGTGCAAGGCTGACAAGCTCTGTCTGAGGGTTGATGAAAGGAACGCGGCCATGCTCGTAGATCTCGCGGTTTCTTTCGTTAGCCTTGTTGACGTCTCTTGGGTCAGTGTCGATGAAGAGGAAGCGATACTTCTCGTTCAACTGATCTGCTCTTGATTTGGTTCCAGCTTCCTGGATGCGCTCATAGACCTTCTGTTTGATCAATGAAACAGTAGATACACCGGCGCCACCAATTCCGATAAAAATGTGTTTGCTACCCATGTTTTTGTGTTATTAACTGAGATTAACTTTATAAATGATATTACCTGATTTCTTTATGAAGAATGTTCCGTTTATGCCTGGATATATCTTTTGTCCCCTCGCATTGCATGCCTCTGCACCGCTTATGGTTATTGTGTATATCGGTTTTCGGAAGAGGCGGAACGGGCTGCTTGTCTTTTTGGCTATTGTAAGCTGAACTCCCGGCATTCTAGGGACACTGAAGCCAGCGGCATTATTGATTTTTATACCTAGTCCTTTATAGACTTCGTTGCTGGTAACATAATCAGTAACCCTGATGTTTTTGTTGATATATGCCTTTGCATTCTTTCTGGCCTTTCTGATCACGAGGATGATGTAGAGAATGATAAGGCCGATGATTGTTGCGCAAAGCCAGAAAGGAAGGAAGAATGTGAATACGAGTCCCTCCACTGGGATGGCAACGTCAGGAATAGGCTTTCTGATGCCGAGGCGGTGGAGCTCTTCGTCGTATGGAGTTGGAAGTGTCACTCCGAGAGCAAGGTCGTCGTTAAGACCGTGGAAGCCCCAGCTTTCGTGCTTGATCTGTCCGAGCTCGATGTTTGAGAGCTGAGTCTGTGTTGTCTCAGTGAATGCCTCTGTATTGTTGATAAAGGTGAATCCGTTAGAAGAATATTCCTTGCGTTTTGCTGGAGGAAGAGTGTCGTTTGCCGCTCTCTTGTCCTGAACGAATGATGAGTCGATCTTCACAGAAGCATAGAGTCTGTTCGGCTGCCATGAAACGTTTGCGATTACGTTTCCGTCGATGTCGATCTCTGTCGAGAAGTCAATTGCTGCGCACTTGTTCTCCTCTGCTACGATAGAACGGAGGCGCTCAACCATGATCTGCTTCTTGAGCTCGTCAAACCAGCTTGAGAGTGCGTCTTCAGATGCGATATCCTGCATCTCGTACTCAAGCGCAATCTTGCTGAATACATTGTCTCTGAGCTGGTCCAGGCAGTAACCAGGATAATCCTGATGCTTGACCTCACGCTTTTTTGCATTTGCTGGCAAGCGCAATGCTACTAATCTTCCGTGCTTTCCTGTTGCAGCTGGCTCTAGATCATAATAGATCTTGTCAAGGTCTGCTGATGTGATCTTGCGCTCTCCGCCTGCGATCTGGTCGTTGCGGAAGTCGGTAAGAATGAAAACAAAGTTCATCTTGTTGTCACTGTTGAAAAGGGCAGAGCTGATAGCTCCCATAACAGCAGGTACGTCTGTGTGCGCGCGGAACGCCTTGTCGTCGTTACTGTTGGTATAGAGTTGATCAATTTGCTTATGGAGGTCTTTCTTAAGAGCGTCGGTTACAACTCCAAGATGGCCGCTTTCTGAACCCTTTGCTGTTGTGCCAAATCGGATGATTCTTACATAGTCGCCGTTAGGAAGAGCGTCGACGAATGCCTTGAGGGCAGGAGTCACGATAGGTTCATAATCTTTCATCGTACCTGACACGTCAATGGCAAAAGTGTAGGTTGCGTGTTCTGAGATGAGTTCCTTCTGGAACATTGCACTGAGCTGCGGGTACTGCTTCTGTACAAATGCAAGACCTGCATCCTGAGCTCTGAGACCAAGGCAGAATGCCACAAGTCCGGCAATTAATAGAGTTAGTTTTTTCATGCGTTAATATCTTAATTTAGTTAAAATCGGTCAATCCTCTCAAAGTTAGGACTTTTAATCCAAAAAACCATATATTTGTAAAAAAAAGATGCTATGAGTGATTCTTCACGAAAACTAACAGGATTAGAAAAATTTTATGCTGCCTTTAAACGCACATTCATTTACAAGATTGCGCAGTTTATAGTGAGCTCGGCTGCTGTTTCTCTTTTAATTACCTTGGTAATCTTTGCGGTCGAACAGAAGGAGGATGAAGAACGTACGGATGCAATGATCGGAAATCTACAGGATATATCCGGTAATCTTCTTGAGGTGCAGAATTCAGTGTCCACAAGATACCTGGGCATCTTCCCGGACTATCTTACAGAAGTGAACAGCCTTTTGGAAAAACGAGAGGTTGGGGATACGATAGTCGTTTTTGAAGATGTGCTTTACTACGGAATCTTGTCTAAGCCGGCAGACTTTATAAAGATGAATCATATGCTTCTGTCACACATGGATGAGGGCGGACATGTGACAATCGTTCATTACAATCCCAAAGGAAGAACTTTCAGCAGAATGGTGCGCGAGTCCCGAATCTCTCCAGAGTATTTTGCTGCGATGGATATAGAGAAGGATTCGCTCAGGAGGAAAAGAATGGGGTTCGAGGCGGATAACGAAGTCAATGAAAAATATTTTGCCTTGACCAGAGACAATGACCTGAATTCGCTCTCGGTAAATGTAAATAAATATCTTAAACCCATAGCTCAATTTGCTGACGCCAGCGACGAAATAGGTCGTGAACTGAGTCAGCTGTACCATCAAATGGATTCAGTAAAGACTTTCTGGTTGGGAGGCAAACCTGTCACAGAAGTTAAATTCAGTGACTATATGAACATGTATAAAGATCTTACCGCTCTGCTGTCTGATATGTATTCATCTCATGGAGTCGAACTGATACCGATTGACGAGTATTTGACCATGACTTGTTGGCTGGTGTCAGGTCATGCGGTTCTTGCCTTTCCAAGTAAATATGCAACCGATGAGATCGGTTTCTACTCGAAAGACCCCGCCTTCAGCAAATACATCAACACAATGCTGGATGGTGTAAGAGGATATTATAGATAAAATAAAAAACCGGCTGGCAATCTGAACTGCCAGCCGGTTCTGTTTTATGTTGTCTGATACTATTTGAAGTATTCGAGAACGGCAGGGTTATTTGCTACGATGTATGAAACGATAGCTGTAGCTGTAAGGCATACGAAGATGAGGGTTGCAAGAGCCTTTCCTGCGCACATGAGTCTCTTCTCCCATACCTTGTTGCTCCATCCGATAGTCTGAAGGGCACTCCAGAAACCGTGAGTGAGGTGGAACCAGAGAGCTGCGAACCATACGATGTAGATAGCTACCATCCACCACTGTGAGAATGTTGCTGTGAGGAGATCGTAAACGCTCTCAGGTGCTACGTGTGCTCCCTCGAACCACTCTACATACTGCATCTTTGCCCAGAAGTGTGACATGTGGAAGAATACTACTCCGAGAACGATGACTCCGAGAACGAGCATGTTCTTTGATGCCCAAGACTCAGACTTGCCCTGATGTGCTACTGCATAACGCTGTGGGCCACGAGCCTTCATGTTTCCATAAGTAAGGATACCTGCGTAAACGATGTGTACGATGAATCCGAGTGCAAGGATCGGAACCATGATGTCGATTACAGGAGTTGCCATGAACCAGCATCCGCTTGCATACCAGCCTTCTCCTGCAGCCTCGCCCCAAGTACCCTTGAAGAAGTCAACAACTGCAAATGTGTTGATGGTTGTGTGGAGCAGCATGAAGAGAATCAGGAACAATCCGCTTATACTCATGATAAGCTTCTTGGTGATTGATGAAAGTGCCATAATTGTTTTATAATCTTTTATAGTTAATATTCGGTCAGAATATGCTCAAAGCCTTGCAAAGATATATTCTTTCTTGGAAGTTTCATAATAATTCGATACTTTTGTTTGTTCGAATTAACGAAACTAATACAAATATGAGTACCTATAAACGCGTTCTTTTGAAATTGAGCGGAGAGAGCCTTGGAGGCCCCGCTGGAAAGGGAATTGATGAAAATTGGCTTGCAGCCTATGCTGAAGAAGTGGCTAAGGCTGTAAAGAATGGCCTTCAGGTCGCGATCGTGATCGGAGGCGGTAACATTTTCAGAGGCCTTCAGGGTGTAGGAAAGGGATTTGACAGAGTGAACGGAGACAAGATGGGAATGCTTGCGACCGTGATCAACTCTCTCGGACTTGCAATGGCTATCCGTTCGGCAGGTGTAGAGGCAGAGGTCTTTACAGCTACTCCAATGATGCCAGTTGCCCGTTACTACATGAGAGATGATGCTGTCGCTGTGATGGAACGCGGCGGTGTTGCCTTGATCGCAGGAGGCACAGGAAATCCATATTTTACAACTGACTCAGGTGCAGCTCTCCGTGCCCTCGAGATCGGAGCGGATGCTCTTCTTAAGGGAACACGCGTTGACGGCGTTTATACAGCCGATCCTGAAAAAGATCCGACAGCGGTCAAATACGAGGAACTTAGCTTCGACAAGGCAATCGAGGACCGTCTCAAGGTTATGGACCAGACCGCCTTCGCTCTTTGCCGCGAAGGCAACATGCCGATCATCGTCTTCGACATGAACCAGAAGGGCAACCTTACAAAGCTGGTGAAGGGCGAAAAGGTCGGAACTTTGGTACACGTATAGCGATTGACCAAGTATTCCATTGGCCACCTCCCACTCCGTGGGCCCCTCCCCCTACGCGGGGGTGCGAAAATGCCAATTACATACAAAGGTCAATCGCTATACGTGTACCAAAGTTCCAACCTTTTCGCCTTTCACCAGTTTTGTGAGGTTACCCTTCTGGTTCATGTCGAAGACGATGATCGGCATGTTGCCTTCGCGACAAAGAGCGAATGCTGTC
>JAEIGA010001998.1_pt1 | contig 32515 bp, 22 predicted proteins | sample 9270691 | NCBI WGS metagenome assembly JAEIGA01 (sample SAMN17057246, study PRJNA624740) | gut metagenome | biome: biome; isolation source: fecal sample | host: Bos grunniens | place: China: Xizang | collected 2019 | reverse complement strand
AGCAGGTAGATAAGGCGCATTCTCCACCGAAATGTGCTCAAATCTGAGTACAGGGGGGCTTCGAAAAAGCCTCTATTCGGAAAGCCTAGGATTTATCGGCACTTGCGTCTCTCAGAAAAAATCTTTGGGACACATGTGGTGGGGCGTTAAGTCTGATGCTTTTTAACTTGAAGACACGTGAAAAAAATGGTAGAATCGGTAAGTTTTAAATTTCTATCAATATGAAACTTGCATTTTTTTCACTAGCTTTGGCTGTGTTATGCATGGGTAGCATGCAACAGGTGATGGCTCAGGAGTCATCACCTGCACAGGTGGCTGCGCCGAAGGGCTCTGCATGGAATAGTCCTGAGAAATTGCGCGCACAGCTCATCAAGAAGATTCAGAAGTCTCTTAAAGGTCTCGACAAGAAGGATGTTCAGTCCTTCATCAACGATAAGGAAAATCTGAAGCTTCTGCTGATGTGCCATTTTGCCAATCTCGAAGTTGGACAGCAGGAGGCAAATAAGAACTTTAATAACAATCTGCCGAAGAATGTGCAGGGTAGGAAGGACGAGATTGCCCGCCTGGAAACGGAGGTCCAGAGCAAGACTGGGGCTGAAAAGAAGAATGCAGAATATCGCCTCGGCAATGCACGCAAGGATTTGAAGCGCCTGCAGAAGGAAGTCAAGTACCCCATCGATTTCACGAAGTTTGAAGGCGTGTTGAGTGCCATTCTGTCGGATGTTGAATGGATGGAGCAGATTGCTTTCTCGGGCGATGTCTCAAGATTTGGTCGTGTGGTGCAGATAATCGCCGCCATTGCCGAGGCTGACTCCGGCGCGCTTAAGAAGGGCGTGGCCCGTGACATTACCACCGCGATTGCGCTGGAATATACCCGTAATAATGCGCGCACGGTGGATGCTATTGACCGCGCCAAATACTTCCTGAAATACTGGCGCCAGGGGCGTCTGAATACTTCTTTCGACAAGCTGCCCATGCACCATCGCCGCGTTGCCTGCGGTTGGAAGCCCGGTCACCGTTCCGGTACTGTTACGGCATTTGAATGGGCGCTGAACAATGTTCACCTGCCGGATTGGCAGTATCCCGCCAGCTGCTGGCGCTGTGGCTATATTCTGGATAACGTGTATGGCGACAGCATTCACGGCGCATACTACTATGCTCCGTGGGAGGGGGTGAAAACGGACAACCACATGTGGCTCACCAAGAATGTGGGTGGCGTGTGCGGCAGTCTTTCGCACTTTGGTGCAGCATCTGCCTGCGCCAATGGTGTGCCGGCCCTTACGAATGGTGAACCCGGGCACTGCGCCTATATCGTGCTGGTGGATGGCAAATGGACTCCTGCCTATTCGCTGAGCTGGGAACGCGGCCTGCACTGGATTCCGTGGGAAGGTAACTACACTTTCAGCTCCTTACACCTCACGGATGCGTTGTACGATAAGAAGAATGCCGCTACAACCCGCCTGGGCAATGCATACAGAATTCTGGGACACGCATACTGGACTGCCAAGAATCAGGATAAGGCCCTCGATTGCTTTGAGCAATCTGCCAAGGAGGCTCCCCTGAATTATCCGCTGTGGCGCGAATATAAGTCGTTCCTGAATTCTGTCATGCCCAAGAATGCTGAGGCATGGAAGAAGCTCAACAGCCGTCTGTGCTCCGGCATGGCTAAGGAATATCCGGAACAGGCTGCCGAGCTGCTCAAGAACGGCATTATTCAGAGCATGGCTAATTCCGGCATGAGCGCAGAGGACATGATTAAGGCCTGTGCCCAGTTCTGGAAGAACGCTGAGGTGATGGGCCCTGACCGCTGGTATATTGAGAATTTTGCCGATTCTCAGCTCCAGACCTGCAAGAAACTGAGTGGTAATGCTGAGGATGCGGCTATTTCGTTGTATGTTCAGGTGTTGAAGGCTTCTGCTCCGCATGATGCGTACTCTGGCGCCATGATGGCTTGGGGTAACAATGTTTCCAATTCCTTGAGCGAGGCTGGCAAGAAGCGCCTTTCTGATGATATGATTGCAGCGCTCGGTTCCAGCAAGGCCATGACGTCTGCGCAGCGTGCCAGAATGCTGGGCGGGCTGCTGCTGACTGCTGAAAGAGAGCGCGATACCTCGACCTTCAACGCTATCAGCAAGATGATTGATCCCAAGGAAATCAAGGGTAGTGCCGCTATCCCGGACTTCCAGGGCTTTGCCGGTAAGCTGGTGTCGGAAGGCGGCTTGCCCTTTGCCAGCAGCACCAGCCAGTGGGATATTCCCCACACCCACTCCGGTCTGCTGACCAAGCAGGGTGGCTCCATTCATACCGCCCGTGAGAATAACCCCTGGATTGCCGTGAAGTTGCCCAAGCATGCCTATGTGACGGGGGTTGTCTTTGCTGGTACCAACAATTGGAGCCTCATTGGGCGTTTCCGCCCTGTGAAAGTGCAGGTGTCTGATACCGGCCGCGATGATGACTGGCACGATGTGGGCGAACCCATCCCTTCAACGGGCAATTACATTATCCGCTTTAATCTGGAGAAGGAACGCCCGAAGGCTCTCTATGTGCGCGTGCTGCGTCCCGGTGGTCCGGAAGTGTTCCACGCTAACGGTATCTACGTATATGGCGAACCTGCTGCCTGATAACCCTTTTTACCTGTAAATAAGACTATGAAGAAAACTCTTTTTCTGATGATGGCTGCCTTTACGACGTTGGCTGTGAGCACTCCTGCTCAGGCTGCACGGCAGTATCCCAGCGTCGAGGCTGCCAAGCAAAAGGTGACGGATGACGGCTACATCCTGTTTATTTACCCCGAGGGCTGGGACCGCTATGGCGAAAAGCTCTGCAAGAAGCTTATTGCCGATGCGGGGGTGCAGGAAGCCGCCGGTAATGCTGCGCTTATTCTGGCGCCCATCTACCAGAACCGCAACGAAAAAAATAATGCTCATGTAAAGAGCGTGGTTGCTCCGCTGGGCTACCCCGGCGATATGTCTGATATCTCCTATCCTGCGCTTGTTTTCTACGAGAAGGGGGGCCGTTCGTATGCGACCCTGCATGGTGAGGCTCTGATGAATTCCTCGACGGCAGAAGTTGCCGCCCTGGTCAAGGGGAAGATGGCTGCCAAGAAGAAGCAGGATGACCTGCTGGCTAAAGCCAATGCTTCTTCTGATGCCGGGGAGAAGAATCGTCTGCTTCTGGAATCATCCCGCGTTGACGGCATTGAATGGCCGGGCGGACTCCGGGACGCTATGCGCAATAACGACCCCGAAGATAAGCATGGCTACCTCGGCATCCTGAATTTCGGATTCGGGCGCGGGAAGGATGAAGCCATGACCGATTACCTGGCCCGCCTGGACAAAGTGCTCGAGAATCCGCAGCTTTCGCCGTGGCAGAAACAGAGAGCCTGCGCCGATGCAATCGGGCAGATCCGCCGCTCATACGGTCCGCTGGCTGGTGGTACGCTTATCACTAAGTATGCCAAGAAGATGCAGAAGCTTGACCCTGAGTCCCCCCTGGGACTGTCTGCTCCCGTCGTTATGCGTGACTGGGTGAAGACCTACCGCTACGGTCAGGGCTGGAGCGACCAGATTATCCCTTCTGTTCCGGAGCCCATGCTTATGCATGACGTGCCTATCACCAAGCCTGGTACATACGCGATTCACTTCAAGCTTACCACCGGTCGCGACGGCATCATCGTGAAGCGTCTCCGCCTCATGGATGGCAAGAAGTGCGTTGCTTCGCATGATGAACCGTGTGAGGTTTCCTGGTCTGCAGGCACGGAGAAGGATATTACTTTCACCGTGAAGAAAGATCTTAAGAAACCCTGCCTGGAAATCACTTATGGTAACGACCCCGGCAAGCGAAGCACCTGGGGCGAAATCACGGTTATTCCACGGTAAACCAGTGCGCTTTTTACAAATGATTGCCGCAATGCCTGCCTGGCATTGCGGCGATTTTCTTTCCGGAATCAGAATAAATCGTGGTGCTGGTAGAAGAAATCGTGCAGCAGCCGCACATTTTCGAGCTCGTACCACGGGCGTACAGAAACCGGGCGGTGGTCGAGGTCGTAGATTTTTGCGCCCGGAATGCTCAGAAGCAGAGGCGAGTGAGTGGCCATGACCAGCTGTGCCCCGCATACCGCGCTGGAAGAAAGGAATCTGACCAGATCGAGTTGCAAATTCGGAGACAGGCTGTTTTCCGGTTCATCGAGCAGGTAAAGCCCGCGCTCGGCAATTGCCTCGGTGAAATAAATGAAGGCGCTCTCCCCGTTGGAGTATTCGCGACTGGCCTCCTGCACGCGGTGGCGTACGAAGTTTCTGCGGGTGCTGCGGCGGGCTTCCATGTGGGTCAGGAACGCATCGAACCCACCCTGTTCCCGGGTGTCGAGCCGCATACGCTGAGTATTTTCGGATGCCCACTGGCGGGCTGTGCGCTCGGCTGCCAGATGGAGCGCGTCATTCTGCTCTCGCAGGTTGAGGATATGCTCAAACACATCATCACTGCCGATAAAGCGGCTCTCATAGGGAAGCGGTTCCGGGTAGCCGGACCTCTGACCCGCAAGCTCCATGCTGCACATTTCGGCATATACATCAAAGAGAGGGGTGCGGTTGTATGGCGAGCTGCGTGGCAGTTTCAGCTTTTCTGCCATGAGGTTGAGCAGCGTGGTTTTGCCGGAGCCGTTGCCGCCGTACAGAATGGTGATATTCTGCATCTGCAGCGTGGGCAGGGGAGAATCGAATACCTTGAAGGGGTAGTATTGCTGCGTGCAGAATCTGTGAGAACTAGAGTTGAGAAACTGTTCTTCCTCGACAATGTCGGGAATACTGAAACTTTCCAGATATATCATAGGGTAAAACCGGGATGGAAGGGAATGCCGCTCGGAAACTCACAAAGCCTCGGAATCCGCTGCTTACGTTTCCGTAGCCCGTGTATGATGCGCTCTGAACATGATATGGTACTTCCTTTTTCTTGTCAATCACTGCTGACACAAAACGTTCTCCAAAACACATTCATGCAGAACACTATGCCTTTATGTCGTTTAAGGCTGTTTTCCCATAACCTTTGGGACACAAGTGGAAGCGACTTCTCCTCTCGTTTTTTCGCTTGAAAGCAGACCCGGTACATGCTAAATACTGCTATCCGATTATGCCTGCCTGTCGCTGTCAATGGGTGAATCTGCGCAACCCGCTCTATGTGAAATATCACGATGAGGAGTGGGGGCGTCCCTCGCGGTGCGATGCCTACCTCTACGAGATGCTGCTGCTGGAGATGTTTGTGGCCGGGCTTTCCTGGGAATGTGTACTCAACAAGCGCGAGGCATTCCGCGCCGCCTTTGCCGGCTTTGATGCGCGCGCTGTGGCCGCTTTTGGTGAGGCCGAGGTAGCCGCCCTGCTGCAGAACCCCGGCATCATCCGCCACCGCGGCAAGATACAAGCCGCCATTGCCAACAGCCGCATCTTCCTGCAAATCCAGGCCGAATACGGCAGCTTTGCCGCCTACGCCTGGGGCTTTACCCACAACGAAGTGGTGCGCGAGCCCTACACCCTGCGCACCACTTCGCCGCTCTCCGATTCCCTCTCACGCGACCTGAAGCGCCGCGGCATGCGCTTCTTCGGCTCCACCACCGCCTGCTCCTGGCTCCAGGCCGTCGGCATCATCAATGGCCACGGAGAGGAGTGCTGGAGGCGTTAATCTACTGAGCTGAATCAGATATAATAATTCTTTTATGATTCCCGAGCAGGTTCTTCCTCGATTTCGGATTGGTTGAGAAGGGCTTCTTTTTCTTTCCGGATCTGGTGGATGCCAATTTGTAGCAGCAGAAGGGCAATCAGCCAGCCGACGATACCAATTCCCAGGAGCTTAAAGATACCTAATCCTTCAAGAAGCGGGCTGTTCCAGACTGCATGCAAGGCAATGGCACAAAAGAACAGGGACAGGAAGCGATAATCGCAGAAAATAAACATGTTAAGTTTGTTGTCAGTCAAGTCGTCCTTCTGGAATGTGAAAATGGTTGCTAATTTATACATCCCGAAAGAGAATTTATCGCCCAGCGCAGAGAGGTCAATACACCACGTTTTTCTGCCGGGTTCCTGTGCTCTTTTAGTCATGACATGGTAGAATGCACCAACAGTGATGGCTGACCATACAACATGGCAGAATGGTGTCAGTATCGCCCTCGTGATGAGAACAGTATCTGGGTTTACTTGTTCCTGCAGGAGACGGATACTGCCTGCTGGATTGTTGGCAAACTGCTCATAGGGCATATTAAATGTAATGCCGTGTTTATGTGCTGTCCAGATAACGATATCTGCGCTGCCTCCCAAGTCGTAGGCCATGATCAAGTCGGTATACATACCCAGATATCGATATACATACCCCGCTGATTCAAATGCGGCAAAACCTGCGCCGACTGCGCAGCCGACTGCCATGCCGTGCAGCACGTTTCCCCTGCGATACATGGGGCTTACGATGAGTAAGGCTACCAGCAGCTTGGCTGGTTCTTCCATGAAGGCAGCCCACCATGCTCCAGAAAATAAAGAGCCGTGTTCAAAAAAGAGCAGGGCTGCAAACAAAGAGAATACGCCACCCAGTAAGAAACATTTGATGATTTCAAAAAATGGCATATCTCGTTTGACATTCGTCTCGAAGAAAAAGATGGATACACAAAATGGCATGGCAAAGCAACCTATGAAGATCAGTCCTGGTATCAGGTTGAGATTATGCCATTGCGCAAGTGCGTAGTTGAAGCCAACATAGAGGATGAGAAAGAAACACAGCATGCGTGAGAAAATCCACGGTGCCGGCCATGAGGCATTTATTTCCTTCAGGTCGGGTGTGGTTCTGGGAGTCCCACAACAGAATAAATCCAATACCTCATCCAGGGTGTGATGTCGGAAAAGTTCTTTACAAAACTGTTTAAATGAAAAACCATCAAGCTTTTCGAGCCCGGTAGCCTGACCCGCTATGTCACCTACGTTTTTTCCGAATTTGTTGATGTTTTCGGCGGCGTTCTTGATTTTCTTGCCAAGGTCATCAAGATTCACCGTTTTCTGCGTAGGAAGGGGAGGCGGTTCATCCTCAGGCAGGGGAGGGGGAGCCGCAGGAAGCTTAAAATGCTGCTCGATGGGTTCCCAGCCTGTCATGCCCTCGCGCCAGATAAGAGTTCCTGCGGCATATTGACCTGCTGCGGCTTCAGTCTGGAGTTCTGCTTCATTAATTGGTCCCACTGGCTGTCCCTTAATACTTACATAGTATAGATTCATTGTTTGCGTAAGTTGGTTTTCTATGACTTAATAGAAAGATAATGCGAAGAACATGAACAACCTGCAGGTGCTTTGCACTCTTGCTCAGCCATGTTTATCGAAATTATGATATTACTTCATTCGTCTGCTTTATTTTCCTGGTGGTCATATGTGTGAAGCCGGGCATCCGTTGTATTGACAGCCCCGTGTTCTGCCAGTAGTTGCATGACCTTTGTGTTTCTGTTGGCTATTGATAGTACGCAGTCGCCATGCTCTGCGTCCTTGATGGTAGCATTGACATCTGCCCCAGCTGCAATGAGGAGTTCCAGTTGGTTAAGTCTCGCTTCTGTAGCGCTTGCGGCGCCTTGGAGGAGAACCATGAGGCAGCTGATTCCTTTGTCGTTGGTGGCGTTTACGTCAGCCTTATGTTGTATAAGCAAATTAATGTGATCTCCCATATTGCCACCTTCTGCCGATTCCCGGCAGGCATACCACAAGGCGGTATGCCCGCTTTTGTCTCGGATATTCAGACCGGCTCCTTTTAGGATTAGATATGCCGCTTTTTCTTTATGGTCAGAATCCATGCAAGCCTGCATGAGCGGAGTTATTCCAGATTCGGAAGCTGCTCTATTAACGTCGACTCCGGCTTCAATCAGCTTCTGGAATTCTTCTGTTTCGAACCTATCTGTTGCAACTACAACGGAATCACCATCGAGCGTTCCCCCCTTCGCCTTCTCAAAGGTTTTTTCCCGCAGCATGTTTTTGATGTCCTGGTGTTGAAAACGTTTTCTTGAAGCTATTTCAAGGGCTTTGCTGAGAGATGCTCCGTATTTTAATAAGACTTCACAGTTCTCTTTCCAACCCCGCTCCATAGCTCTTTGCATGGCTTGGTCTTTTGCTTCCTGGGTTACATTGCCCACTAGCAATATGGCTTCGATGGAGGCTTTCCCTCGTCCATCCCCCGCTCGGTAGATTAGCTCTTCATTGTACTTGTTTGCCGAGATATTGCATTCCATGAGCTTTTTTCTGGCTTCCTCTTCCGAGAGATGCGTCTCATCGTAATGTTGGTAATATTTATATCCACCTACACCGCCGGCGGAGAGCAACACAAGAAGAAGCAGGCTGATTCCTATACTACTTTTCTTTTTTCTGACCGGCTCTATTTTCATGAGGAAATGAGATTCAATAGGCTCCCATTCCTTCATTCCTTTTTGCCAGACCAGACATCCGGGTTTGTATATGCCTGAGGTAATTCTTTGGTTGATTGCCTGTTCATCGAATGGACCTTCGCGTGTTCCATCCGGCGTTCCGACATAATACTTACTCATATGATAAAATGGGTGGGTAATTAGTTTTACTTCTTTACCTTTACAGCCTCACGCAATACATGGGCTGTTTCAGCATGTCCGTTCAAGGCTGCATAGAGCAGTGCTGAATATCCTTTGCTGTCCACACATGTGGGGTCTGCTCCTGCTTTGAGAAACATCGACACAGCTTCGGTGTGCCCGCGTTCTGCTGCGAACATTAATTCGTCTGTGGATGGCTTTGCCCCGGCTTCGAGCATCAGTCGAAGACATTCTAATTGGTTCTGTTTCTCTTCCTCGTTTTTTGTTACTGTGCGCAAACACCAAACCAAGGCGGAGGGTTCAACCCCCTTGTTAAAATCGGCTCCATGTTCGATATAGAATTTCACCATTTCCGGATTGTTCTTTGTTATGCACCATGGAGTCAGGACAGGAGAATATGTTGTCTCCCAGTTGACATTTGCACCAGCTGCAACGAGAAGTTTTGCGATAGCCACGCTTGAATAGCACCAGGGTGCGTTTCGCACATAAGAGATATCGGCACCGGAATCCAGCAGTAACTTGACAATTTCCACATACCCCTTTTTTGCCGCCAGGGTTAATGCTGTTTCGTTTTTGTCTGTTTTGTGATTGATATTGGCTTTTTGCTGGAGATAATTTTTAACTCCCTCATAATTACCATACTCTGCGGCTATTAACAGATTTTCGTCAACATTGACGATTTCGGCAGGCTCCGGCGTTTCGGAGGAGGGGGAAGTCTCATCCTTAGTTTCTGTTTTCTCCGGTTTCAGAGCGGCGGAAGATACATCTTCTTGCGGCGTGTCCAGGCTTATGTCAGTGTGATTTTCGCTCGATGATTTTTTCTTTTTGCTGTTTTTTCCGGCCTTGTCGTTGTCTGGCTCCTTGGTCTCTGCCTTCTCTCCATATTTGGCAAGTCGTTTGGTGGCTGCTTCGTTACCTGCCTCTTCTGCCTTTTTGTAATATTGCAGTGCTATCTTTAAGTTCTTAGGCATGCCGATGCCTTGCCTGCTCAAATCCCCCAGCATCAGAAGGGCAACGCTGTCGCCTTTATCTGCCGCCATCTTGATCAATTTAACGCCGTTTACAACATCCTTACTGATGTTTTCTCCCACGATTAGGCGTTTTCCCAGTTTTCTCATCGAAACCACATCACCACGTCTGGCTTGTCTGCGCAGTTCGTGTGAAGTTTGGCTAAATGTTACAGAGCTTAACAGTATTCCCAGAAGGAAAACAGTGCGTAAAAGCAGATTCATGTTATGCATGTCTTGGAACAAAAAAGGAAAAATGTCTTTCTACCTGCCGAAAAGAGTGAACGCGAAGAGAGATAATCATGGGGGGGGGTATAAAGAAAATGCCGGATGTGGTTTTCTACCCGTGAATATATACAGCATTGCTAATGCTGCAAAAACCTTATGCTAGCGATATAAATAAGTTAGAAAAATTTCGACTTAAATTGACAGACCTCGTCAGTCTGTCAATTATGTAAAAAGGTCATCTTTTTTAAACAAATTTCTGCTTTTTGATTGCAAGAGCATTAGCAATGCTGTAGAAGCTTTGCATATAAATCCTTTTGGGTATGAGGGTGGCATATGAGCAAAATGGGGTGTGCAGTGCCTTCTGAAGAGCATGGGGAATGAAGTCCCGGGATTATCCGGGATGTCCTGCTTTGTGCTTGCACTGCGGGAGGTGCGGGGTATAATGATGGCATGTCCCGGATTGATGACCTTTTTGCCTTTTTGAGCATTCCGAGTGTTTCTGCCCAGGCGGAGCACGCGGGTGATGTGGAGCGCTGCGCGGATTACCTGGTGGAGAAGCTGGGCAGCATCGGCTTTTCTGCCAGGAAATACCTGACGGATATTCACCCGATTGTGGTGGCGCACAGCCCGAAGGTGGAGGGTGCGCCCACGGTGTTGATTTACGGGCACTACGATGTAATGCCGGTGGATCCCATCAGCGAGTGGAAAAGCGACCCGTTCAAACCGGAGATTCGCGATGGCCGCATTTATGCCCGCGGCGCTTCCGATGACAAGGGGGAGATTATGGCCATGATTCTGGCCGCACAGGAGGTGATTGCCGAGGATGGAGCGCTGCCGTTGAATGTGATTTACCTGCTGGAGGGCGAGGAGGAGCGCGGCTCGGAGAGCCTGTATGCCTTCATGAAGCGCCCGGATGCCAGGGAACTGCTGGCCTGCGATGTCATCATCGTGAGCGACACGGGCATGGCGGCGGTGGACATTCCCTCGTTCTCCTACGGTCTGAAGGGGCTCTGCTGCTTTGAGCTGGAGGTTTCTGCACCGGCCATGGACCTGCACTCCGGTATTTTCGGCGGGGCGGTGGCCAACCCCATCACCACGCTGTGCGAGATGATTGCCACCACGCACGATGCGGATAACCATGTGAGCATTGAGGGCTTTTACGACGGCGTGATGGAGATTCAGGACTGGGAGAAGGAGAGCTGGAAGCGCGTGCCCGGCATGAGCAATGCCGAGCTGGCCGAGCTTACCGGCGTGCCGGAGCTGCGCACGGAAAAGGGCTATACCGGTGCTGAGTGTGTGTATGCCCGCCCCACGTTTGAGCTGAACGGCATTTCCGGCGGCTACGAGGGCGAGGGCTCCAAGACGGTCATCCCCACCCACGCGATTGCCAAAATGAGCTGCCGCCTGGTGCCCGGCCAGGTTCCCGGGGAGGTCATGAAGAAGGTGGAGGCTCATTTCAAGAAGGTGTGTCCGCCCAGCGTGCGCATGAAGTTCACCGCCCAGCACACGGGCGAAGCCTACCTGAGCGACCCGAATTCCGCCTATGGTCTGGCGGCTCAGCGTGCGCAGGAAATGACTTTCGGCAACAAGCCGGTGCTGGTGCGCGAGGGTGGTTCTATCCCGATTATTGCCGAGGTGTCCAAGGTGCTGGGCAAGGATGCGCTCTTCCTGGGGCTCGACCTGCCGGATGCCCGCATCCACTCGCCCAATGAGAATATGCGTGTGGAAATCTTTGAAAAGGGTATTGAGATGGGCAAGAATATGCTGCGTCTCATGGCTCTGGCCAAGTAATAATGGATGCCGTTTCCATAACCGATGTACACAAGAGCTTCCCTGGCCACTGGGGCAAGGGGGGCGTGTACGCCGTGAAAGGGGTGAGCCTGAGCATTCCCGAGGGAGGAGTGTACGGGCTCATCGGCCCCAATGGCAGCGGAAAAAGCACGGTGATGAAGATGCTTGTGGGGCTGCTGGCGCCGGACGCCGGTTCGTGCAGCGTGTTCGGGCTGCCCGCCACGGCCACTGCCAATCGCCGCGAAATCGGCTTCCTGCCCGAAAATCCGTATTTTTACAAGTTCCTGACCGGTGAGGAAACGGTGCGTTTCTACGGCCGCTTGTGCGGCCTGCGCGGTGCCGCTCTGCAGGAACGCACCCGCGAGCTGCTGGAGCTGGTGGGGCTTACTGAAGCGAAAGACCGTCGCTTGCGCGGATACTCCAAGGGGATGCTGCAGCGCATCGGTCTGGCTCAGGCTCTGGTGCAGAAGCCGCGCCTGCTCGTGCTGGATGAGCCCACTGCCGGTGTTGACCCCATCGGCTCGCGTACCATTCGGGATATTATACTGAATATCAAGCATCAGGGCGTTACGGTATTCCTGTGCTCACACCTGCTGGAGCAGGTGCAGGAAATCTGCGACCGCGTGGGCGTGCTTTACCAGGGCTGCCTCATTGCCGAGGGGACCATGGATGAGCTTACCCGCGATGACCGCCACTGCGAAATTACCCTCAGAAACCCCAGCACCGGGCTGCTGGAGCAGATGCGCGACCTCGCGGGTGATGCCTGGCAGGACTGCCGCCCCGCCCGTAATTCGCTCGAGACTGTCTTCCTGCGCGGCATTCAGGCAAAACTCCGCGAGCTCGGGAAGTGACATTGCACCCGCCAGGGCGGTGATGCATTTGAAAAGTGCCCCTGTGAGGGGCGCGGGGTAGGGATATGCGCCGATGGCGCGGGGATTATTCCTGCTGGCCGGGCATGGCGTTGAGCACGGGATGGAGGGCATTCATAAGGGCTTCTGAACCATAGCCATTGTTCATGCCTATGTTGATGAATGCATCCATGAATCTGGCGGCAATCTGCTGCACTTCCTGCATGTCGAATGCAGCGCGGACCTGCGTCTCTACCTCGGCACTGGGGCGGGGCAGCACTTCTGCTTTCTTCTGCAGTTCTTTCATGCGGGCTGTAAGTTCTATCAGCTGTGGAGCTGCCGCGTCTGCGCTGGCCTGGTCTTTGATGCTGCTCAATACTTCTGTCAGTTCCTTTACCGCGCTGAAGACATCCCGCGCCATGTCAATGTAGGTCTGTGCCGGCACGGCTGCCTGTGTCTCCTGTGCGGGGGCTGCAGCCGGAATTCCGTTGCCCAGTGATATATCGGCCATGGCTGCGGTTCCCGCTGCCAGCATGGTGGTGAAGATTAGCGTTCTCATGTGTGTCAGTGCTTTTTCACATACTACCTTTTCGTTTTTCGCATGTCAATCACCGAATGATGCTCCCGGCAGTATGATGAAGTTAAGGCTAATCTTTACAATGGAAGTAAAAAGTGGTACTCTGGGTGGCGTTATGATGAACCTGCCCAGCCGTCCCCGCCGCAATCGCAAATCTGCCGCCGTGCGTGGTCTCATGCGCGAGACCACACTCTCTGCTGCTAATCTGATATACCCCATGTTTGTGCAGGAAGGTGAGGCGGATACCCCCATCGAATCGCTGCCCGGATGCACGCGCTGGAGTGTGGCGGGCATTGTGGGAGAATGCAAGCGTCTGTATGAGTTGGGGATTCCCTGTGTGGATTTGTTCGCCGTGGTGCCGGAGGAGAAGAAAGATGCAGCAGGCTCAGAAGCGTGGAATCCGGATGGTGTGGTGCCGCGTGCTATCCGCGCCATCAAGGCTGCGGTGCCGGAACTTTGCGTGATGACAGATGTGGCGCTCGACCCCTTCAATACATACGGGCAGGACGGTATTGTGCGGGAATACGAGGACGGCTCATATGAGATTCTGAATGATGAGACCGTGGAGGCGCTATGCCGCCAGGCCTTGTGCCACGCCCGCGCCGGGGCTGATATCATTTCACCCAGTGATATGATGGATGGTCGCATAGCCGCCTTGCGAGCCGCGCTGGATGCCGAGGGCTTTACCGGCGTTTCCCTCATGAGTTACACTGCCAAATATGCATCTGCTTTTTATGGCCCGTTCCGTGGGGCTCTGGGGAGTGCGCCGAAATTCGGAGACAAGAAGACATACCAGATGGACCCTGCCAATGTGCGTGAGGCGTTGCGTGAAGCTGCGCTGGATGCCGCCGAGGGCGCAGATTTTCTGATGGTGAAGCCCGCCACGCTGTATCTTGATGTGATAGCGGAGATGCGCCGTGCCACCACTTTGCCGATTGCGGCATACCACGTGAGCGGTGAGTATCTGATGCTCAAGGCGGCCGCCGCATCCGGATGGCTGGATGAGAAGCAATGCATGCTGGAGGCGCTTCTTTCCATTCGCCGCGCCGGTGCAGATATGATTCTCACATATGCAGCCCCGCAGGTGGCAGAATGGTTGGCTGAAGGATACAGGTAAGCATTGCGCCATGGCAAAACGCCGCAGATTACCGCGCAAGGATGCGCTTCTGGTGTTCCTGGTTTTACTGGTTGCCGGGTTGCTGGTGGAGCGTTTCGGGGGGGACGATACCATTTTGCGCTGGCTGGGGGCTGCTCCGCCCGTGCAGCAGGAAGAATATGTGCCCACCCTGGGCTCGGCCACCCTCTCTGCCGAGGTGGCGCATACCGCGCCGCTGCAGAAACAGGTGGATATTGCCGCCATTCCCAAGCCCGGCAAGCCTGTGCGGTTCCTCATGCACAACGTGCAGAACTATTTTGTGGAGGGTGAGGCGTACCGCTCACGCTATGTCCTGAAACCCAAAGCTAAGGATGCCCGGGAAGCTGTGGCGGATGTCATTGCCTCCGCCCGTCCTGAAATTGTGGGGCTGGTGGAAATCGGCGGGCCGGTGGCTCTCAAGGATTTGCGGGAACGCCTTGCGGTGCGCGGACTGGAATACCCCTATTTCCGGGTTTTGCCGCGTCAGGGCGAGGACCGTGCGCTTGCTGTGTTGTCGGTCCACCCCATTGTGCAGGATCATTCTCAGGAAAACGTGAAGCTGCACCAGCAGAAACGCCGCAAGATGCTGCGTGGCATTCTGGATGTAACAATCCGCCTGGATGATGCCCGCCTCTTCCGCATCATCGGGGCTCATCTCAAATCCCGTGTGTCTGATAATGAAAATGCGGCCACCGCCCAGCGCACGCAGGAAGCATATACCCTGGCGCAACATATTCAGTACATTGCCCGGCATCAGAAAGGTCTGCCGCTGCTTGTCTTCGGCGATTGGAATGATTCCCCTGCCGATGCTGCCCCGCAGATTATCCAGCAGGGTATTTCATCTGATGCCGGCATGCGCCGCCTCTCTCCCGAGGATTCGCGCGGTGAGGAATGGACCCTCTATTTCAAACGCGGTAAACAATACTGCATATACGACCAGATTTTCGTGAATCCGGTTCTTCGCGAACGCATGCGTGGGCAGGGCAGTATTGTTGATTGCCCTGCAGCATCCAAAGCGTCTGACCACCGTGCCCTCTGGTGTGACTTAAGATGAGCCTCTCCGGGCTGGTTCATATTTGCTGATGTCATTCTGCATAACGTGACTTGCACGATTTTCAAAGCTGTGCATTTATCCCGGCTCGCGTACGCAGAAAAGGCTTGTGCGGGAGAAGTTTTTATTTTAGAATAATTCCATGAAAGATAAGTCCGGGGAGCAAACGATTCGCATTCGGGGGGCGCGGGAGCACAACCTGAAAGGAGTGGATGTGGATATTCCGCTGGGCGGCATCACGGTGGTGACGGGACCGAGCGGCAGTGGCAAGACATCACTGGCGATGAGTACCTTGTATGCCGAGGGGCAGCGTCGTTATGTGGAGACATTCTCTCCCTATGTGCGCCAGTTCATGGACCGCATGGACCGCCCCGCGGTGGATGCGGTGGAGAATGTGCCGCCTGCCATAGCGCTGGGGCAGCGGAACTCGGTGAAGAATTCGCGCAGTACCGTGGGCACGATGACGGGGATGAATGAGTACCTGAAGCTCATTTTCTCGCGTCTGGCTGAAGGCCGTGACAGTGCAGGCAATGTGGTGAGGCCTGCAACGCCCCAGGGTGCGGCGGATGAATTGATATCGGCGCATGATGGTGCATCTGCGCTGGTGTGTTTTGCGGTGCGGCCAGTGGGCTCGTTTGATGAGATGCGGCAGGCGCTGGAAGCGCAGGGGTATTTGCGCGTACTGGCGGGTAGCAAGGTGCTGCGTCTTTCTGAAGCAACAGAGGACGCGCTGGGCATGGAACGCTGGCTCGTGGTGCAGGACCGTGTGAAACTGCAGCAGGAATCCCGTGCACGCCTTATGGAGGCGTTGGAAACTGCGTTGCACCTCGGGCAGGATGTGGCGTTTGTATCGCGCCAGGGAACGGCGGGGGAGTGGGGTGAACCGCGGCAGTACCGCAGCGACTGGTATCCGCTGCAGGAGCCTCGCCCCGGTTTGTTCAGTGGCAATTCTCCCCTGGGGGCATGCCCGGCCTGTAAGGGCTACGGCCGCAGCATCACCTACGATTATCACAAAGGTATCATACCGGATAAAACCATTGCGGACGGTGCGTTGAAAATGCTTTCCTCCGCCACGCTTTCGGCCTGTTACAAGGATTTGGTGCGGGCGAATAAGCGTAGTCATGCAGTGCGCATGGATGTGCCTTGGAATGAACTCACGCAGGAGGAACGCGACTGGGTGTTCTATGGTGAGGCGGGCGAGCTGGATGTGTGGGAGGCGTATGACCGCGGACTCTGGTATGGTTACAAGGGGATATTTGATGATATGGAGAAACATGCGCACAAGATGAGCGTGCGTGTGTTCCTGTCATTCTACCGCGTGTACAGCGTGTGCCCGGAATGCCACGGTGGTCGCCTTCGCCCGGAGGCGCTGGCCTTCACCATAGGTGGGCTCACCGTGCCTCAGGTGCAGGCCTTGCCCATGGATGAACTTCTGCCCTGGCTGGATGAGCATGTGCTGGGGCATACCGGTGCAGACCGTTCGCTGGAGCAGGCGGTCAAGGAATTCCGCAGCCGTGTGGCGTATCTGTGTGAGGTCGGGCTGGGTTATCTGGCAGCCAGCCGGTTGACACGCTCGCTTTCCGGTGGTGAAATTGAGCGTGTGAGCCTGACCACGTGCCTGGGCGCAGCACTGACGGAAACGCTTTTTGTGCTGGATGAACCGACTGTCGGTCTGCATGCGCGTGATACGGCGCGGCTGATATCCGCCATGCGCCGGTTATCCCAGCGAGGCAACACACTGGTGGTGGTAGAGCATGAGGAAGCGGTGATGCGCGCGGCTGATTACCTGGTGGATATGGGCCCCGGTAGTGGAACGACCGGTGGTGAACTGGTGTATGCCGGTGAGCCGCACGGCATCCTGCGCGATGCCAGGTCACTCACCGGGCAATACCTGAGCGGCAGATGCAGCATTCCAGTGCCGCCACGCCGCCGTAAGGGCAAAGGGTGTATTCGCATCGAAGGGGCGGAGTGCCACAACCTGCATGATTTCAGTGTAGAGATTCCGCTGGGGGTGTACAACTGCCTGACCGGTGTTTCCGGCAGCGGTAAGAGCACACTGGCCTGCCAGGTGTTGTATGGCTCACAGCACCCTGATGAACTGGATGATGAGGACGTGGTTCAGGTGCGCCGGATAACCGGGCTGGATGCTGTGGAGGAAGTGGTGCTGGTGGACCAGAGTCCGATTGTGCGCACGCCGCGCAGTACGCCGGCGGTGTATATAGGTGTGTTCGAGGATATCCGCGCGCTTTTTGTGGCAGAACCTGCGGCACAGGCCCGCGGCCTCAAACCCGGGTATTTTTCATTCAACAGCGGTGAGGGCCGCTGCCCGCGCTGCGGCGGTCTGGGGCAGGAAAAGGTGGAAATGCAGTTCCTTTCGGATATTTTTGTCCCCTGTGCTCTCTGCCATGGCTCGCGCTATACCGAACAGGCGCTTTCCATCACCCTGCTGGGCTATAACATGGCCGAAATGCTTGCGCTGGATATTACTGCCGCCCAGCGCCTCTTTGCGCATGAGCACAACGCGCGTGCTCGCCGCATTGCAGCACGTCTGCAGGTGCTGGTGGATGTAGGCCTGGGGCATCTGGGGCTCGGGCAGCCGCTCAATACGCTTTCCGGCGGTGAGAACCAGCGCCTGAAGCTCGCGCACATTCTGGTAGATACCCTCACCTCGGAAAAACAGGGTAAAGGTCGCCTGCTGATACTCGATGAACCCGGCACGGGGCTGCATTTCCGGGATCTGGAGGTGCTGCTGCGTGTGTTTGACCGCCTGGTGGAGCAGGGGAATACGCTCCTGGTCATCGAGCACAACATGGAGCTTATCAAATGCGCCGACCACGTGATTGACCTGGGACCGGAGGGAGGCACCGGTGGCGGTTTGCTGGTGGCGGAGGGTACTCCCGAGCAAGTGGCCGCTTGCGGAGCCGGATATACGGCTCATTTCCTGGCAGGTGCGCTGCAGATGGAGTACGATGCGCTGCCGCTCATGGCGGCGGAGGCGCACGATTCCAGCGTGCCGGAGGGGGTGATTGCCCTGCGTGGCGCCCGCCACCACCAGCTCAAGAATATCGATGTGGATATTCCCCGCGATGCCATGACTGTGGTGACCGGACTCTCCGGCAGTGGCAAGAGCACGCTGGCCTTTGACATTATCTTTGCCGAGGGCCAGAAGCGTTTCATGGATGTGATGAGTCCCTATGCCCGCCAGTTCACCGAGCAGATGGAAACACCGGATATTGACCGCCTGACCGGCCTGCCTCCCACGGTTGCCATTGAGCAGAACCGCTCGCGTGGCGGTTGTAAGTCCACCGTGGGCACGGTTACGGAAATCTGGCAGTTCCTGCGTTTGCTCTATGCCAAGCTGGGGCAGCCGCATTGCCCGAAATGCCGGGTGCCGGTGGGTCGGCGTTCCCCGGCAGAAATCCAGGAGCTCGTGCAGCAGGAAATTGCCGCCCGTCCGGCCAGCCTCATGATTGCGGCACCGGTGGTGCGCAACCGCAAGGGGCATTATGCCGACCTCGCGCGCTGGGCGCAGAAGAAAAAATACCCCTATCTGCGGGCGGACGGTGTGCTGGTGACACCGGACTCTTTCACTCCGCTGGACCGCTATTCAAACCACGATGTGGATGTGGTGCTGGCCGAAATCTGTGTGCATGGCAACCGCATTTCTGTGAATGGGCAGGAAGCCGACTACTCCGGCATTATGGAAACGGTATCCCGTGCGCTGGAAATGGGTGATGGGTTTATACGCCTGCTGAAAAACGGGCAGGAGCAGCTTATCGGCACGCGCCTTACGTGCCCTTCCTGCGGTGAATCCTTTGCTGAGCCTGAGCCTTCCACCTTCTCGTTCAACTCGCCGCGCGGCTGGTGCCCTCATTGCATGGGGCATGGGCGTGTGGGTAAGGTGAAAGCCGGTGCCAAGCCGGAAGATAAGCTCAGCCAGCTGGAGGTGGAGCTCAAATACGACCGTGAGGTGGAAAAAGCTGCCGCCAGGGAAGAAGAAAGTGTCCTTTGCCCGGTTTGCCGGGGCTCGCGCCTGAATCCCTTTGCCCTGGGGGTAACGCTCTTTGGCAAAAATATTGCAGAGATTGGAGCTCTGGCGGCAGATGCTGCACTGCCGGTGGTGGAAAGCTGGCAGTTTGCCGGTCGTGATGCAGAGATTGCCCGCAATGTGATAGCAGAGATTGCGCCGCGCCTGCGATTCCTGCAGCGCGTGGGGCTGGGATACCTCTCGCTCGACCGCGCTGCTACCACGCTTTCCGGCGGTGAGACGCAGCGCATCCGCCTGGCGGCGCAGCTGGGCTCGGAGCTGCGCGGGGTACTCTACGTGCTGGATGAACCTACCATTGGCTTGCACCCGCAGGACAATGAGCGATTGCTGCATACGCTGGCAGATTTGAAACAGCGCGGCAACACCCTGCTGGTGGTGGAACACGATGAAGATACCATGCGTGCGGCTGACCATATCATCGATTTAGGCCCGGCAGCCGGTGTGCATGGCGGTGAGATTATGGCTCAGGGAAGCTTTGATGAGGTAGAGCATAATCCGCTCTCTGTAACCGGGCGTGCGTTACTCAGCCGTGAAAAACATCCCTATTGCGGCAAATATCTGCCGCTCAAGGATGCCGAGTGGCTGGAGGTGGAGGGTTGCTGCCTGCATAATCTCAGGAATGTGACCTTGCGAATCCCGCGCGCGCGTTTCACGGTGGTGACTGGTCCCAGCGGCGCCGGCAAAACCTCGCTTATCACCGGTACGCTCGGCCCCGCGGTGCGCGAGGTACTGGGCGGCAGCATCAGCAAGGAAGAACGAGCTGCCTGGAAATGCTCCCGCGGGCTGGATTCGGTGCGGGCGCTCTATCAGGTGGACCAGTCGCCCATCGGCAAGACACCGCGCAGCACTCCTGCCACCTACATCGGTATCTTCAATGAAATCCGCGCGCTTTTTGCACAGAGTGCAGATGCCCGCCGCCTGGGGTTTGAGGCAAACCGCTTCTCATTCAACACCTCTGCCGGGCATTGCGAAGCTTGCAAGGGCACGGGCTACCAGCGCCAGGAAATGGACTTTCTGCCACCATGCACGGTGCCCTGCGAGACCTGCCGCGGTGCCCGCTATAATTCCCGCACGCTTCAGGTGCGCTATAAGGGGAAGAATATCGCCGAGGTGCTCAACATGGATATGGAGGAAGCCGCAGAGTTCTTTGCCAGCCAGCCCCGCCTGGCAGACCCGCTGCGTCTGCTGTGCGATACCGGGCTGGGGTATCTTACCCTGGGGCAGGCCAGCAACACGCTCTCCGGCGGTGAGGCGCAGCGCATCAAGCTGGTGGCCGAGCTCATCAAGGGCCGCCGCGCTGCGCTCAACGCCATCCGCAAGGGTAAAGCCCTGCCGCAGGACCTCTACATTATTGAAGAACCCACCATCGGCCTCCACCCGCACGATGTGCGTCTCCTCGTCCAGGTCCTCCGCCGCCTGGTGGAAATGGGGAATACCGTAGTGGTTATTGAGCATAATCTGGAGCTCATCTGTGAGGCCGATTACGTTATTGATATCGGCCCCGGTGCAGGTGCTGCCGGTGGCATGATTGCAGCCCAGGGAACTGTCCGCCAGCTCTCTCGCGCCAAATCACCCACGGCTCCGTTCATTAAAACAGAACTGGAAAAATGAAAAAAACCGGGCTTGTCTGAATAGACAAGCCCGGTTTTTTGAAATCTGTTTGCCTCTTTTAGTCAAGTATGCGCTGCAGCCAGTTCTTTCTGGTGGTCTTGGCTGTGTTGCGGTGGCGGCTTTGCTCCAGCAGGGCGGCATACATCTGGCGGCAGTGAATGAAACCGCGGCGGTCTACAAGCTTTTCCATGCTCAGGCGGGAGGACCCCCACTCAATCACCTCGATTTCCACTACACGGCGCCCCCACTGCTTCATGAGTGATTTATTGGGTTGGTAGATATCAATCGTAGCCGTGCCGACAAGGGCGCTGCCGTAGTCGTCTACCACATACGTATAGGGCTCACCCTTAATCTTGAACTTTGTGCCAAGAGGGTATACAGACCAGTCTGCAGCTGCGCTGCGCACACGTTCCCCGTATTTAAGGTAGGTGCCAATAGCATTCTTAGGCCCATAGCCGATGTGGTCGCTCTCAGAATGCGTGTATGCTGTGGTGCGCACGACGCGGTTGAGCTGGCGGGGGTGGTAGAACGGGAATCCGTGTTTATCGCGCCCCAGGTTGGGGAGGCTGCGATCCGGCATGGCGGAACGTCGGGGCGGTGCAGGCGGTATGAACCCACGGCTGGAAATGCCGGGGTTGTATGCGGCCTGTGCCTCGGGCATTCCGGTGATGACTGCCAAAGTCAGAGCAGCCAGGGAGATTGCCTTCTGGAAAATGTTATTCATGAAAAATAGGTGGAAGATGATACGTGACTCTGAGTGTTCGCCGAACCGTTGGGGCGACGTGGTGGCGATACTACCACACAGGCTGCGCCTTGGCAAGTGTTTTGTCCCGGTGGGCAGGTGGGGGCTCCGCCCCTGCTGCGTCTTTTTTCTGCAGAAAGTGATAAAATGCCCTGAAAATGATTGTAACGCGCGTACGCGCGCGACCCCCTGATGTGCCGGATTTGCGCTGCTGGTACGGGATTCCCGTTATTTTGGCTGTGATGCTGAAGCATGCCCTGCGGAATTGTGTCAACTTTCTATGACAAACAGATGACACACAGAAAAAGCGGACACAAATAATTAGCTTTTCCTGATTTTTTTGCCCTGCATTAATTCTTTTTGGCGCAGGCAAGAGCGAGTCTGAATGCGCGGATGGTGCTGGCCGGGTTGGCCACATTCTTGCCCGCGATGCCGAATGCCGTGCCATGGTCAGGACTGGTGCGGTAGCGAGGTAGTCCTAGTGTGACATTGACGGCGTTATCAAAGTCTATGAGCTTTAATGGAATAAGCGCCTGGTCATGGTAGGGCGCAAGGACGGCATCGTACAGCCCGAGCGCGGCATCACGGTACACGCAGTCTGGCACGCAAGGTCCGGAAATCTGCGCCCAGGGCAGGGAGGTCCGGAGTTCTGCCACAGCTGGGGAAATAATGCTTTGTTCCTCATTGCCGAATGCTCCGTTTTCCCCGTTATGGGGATTGAGACCAGCAACCGCAATGCGTGGTTCCGCTTTGCCACTCCGGCGCACAAAATCTGCCAGAAGCGAGCCGATGCGCACCAGCTCTGCGGTTGTCAGCAGTCTGGGGACATCTGCCAACGCGGTGTGAATGGTGCCTAATGCCACGGTGAGCCGCTGCCCGGTGAGGCACATGGCATAATTCTGCATACTCAGGCGGTCGGCAAAGAATTCGGTCTGCCCCGGAAAATGGAAGCCTACGCTGTGGAGGTTTTCCTTGCACACGGGAGCAGTGACAACGGCGTCAATGCTGCCCTCTTTCAATGCTGCTGCGGCGGCTTCCAGGTGTTCAAACGCAGCCAGGGCTGTTTCTCTTGATGGTTGCCCCGGGGTGGCATCAATAGTGGCCCCCATGGGGCGGAACTCGGCTTGCTCGCCGGCAAGTGCCTGCAGTGCCTTGCGTATGATTTCCGGGCCAATGCCAGCCTGGTCACCCAGCGTGTAGCCGATAACAGGTTTCTGTATGGGAGAGATGCTCATGGTCAGACCTCTTCAGCCACATCGTCATCCACCAGTCCGGGGACGGCACCGGCAGGAGCGGTTGAGGGCTTATCTGCTGCAGGTGCAGGGGCTGGTTTTTCCGGTTCCTTGATCTGTGGGCGGTAGGAGCGGGCTGTGTTAATGTATTGGGCATTGGTGTCACGCTGCTCAAACTGCAGTTCCGAATTGACCGAGGTGTGGTAGATGACTGACACCACGAGTGCCAGAATCACAGGTACCAACAAGAGACTGCCCAGACATGTCTTCATACGAGCCTCATTTTACTGGTCACTCTCAGGGAAATCAAGCTTCAAACTCTCATATGCCAGAAATAGTGGCAGTATGCGCAAAATGAGCGTGACAAACGCCGCTAAAGTGCTTAAATAGGGGCATGCACTATACTCCGTACACTCTATATCCCGTGGGTGCCATGAGCGCCCGTGCCGCAGCGCAGCCGCGCGAAGGCGTCCTGCTGCGTGGTGACAACGGCGGTTATGCCTGCCTGCAGGCATGGCCGGAGCTGGGCGATTCTCCTCTGGAGTATGAACTGGACGCCTTGCGCGAGGGTAACCCCATGCGTCTGGGAGCCCGTGCACTCAAGTGCATTGAGCTGGATGGCGACGCCCGCGCCAGGGGGGTGAGCCTCTTTGATGGCCTTAGTGTTCCCCGCAGCTACGCAACGCTCACCGTAAGTGCTACTCCTTCTCAGGTATATAACCTGCACCAGCGCGGTTTCCGCGTGGGTAAAATCAAGGTGATTCCCAAACTTGCAGCCACGGTGGAACGCCTGGTGAATCTGGCTGCCATGGTGCCGGATTGGAAGTGGCGTGTGGATTTCAACTGCACGCTCAGCCCTGAGGAAGCTCTGCAGTTCTGGGATATGCTGCCGGAGGCTATGCGCCAGCGTATCGATTTTGTGGAAGACCCCTGCTATTATGATGTGAATGCCTGGCAGAGCCTGCAGGATGCCGGTATGCCGCTGGCATATGATATGCCGGTACAGAACGAATCTTTCATCCCCGAACGCACCAGCAAGCCGATGATGCGTATCGTGAAGCCTGCCCGCCACCAGAGCACCACCGGTCTGCCGGTGTTTACCACATACATGGATCACCCGTTGGGGCAGTGCTGGGCTGCGTATAATGCTGCTGTGTTCTACACTGGCAAGCCTGCGGAAGATGTGCCTCTGTGTGGTCTTGTGACGCACCATGTATACCGCGCCAATGCTTTCTCTGAGGAACTGGGCATGAATATTACTCCTGAGTTCCCCGTGCCCTCCGGTACTGGCCTCGGGTTTGACAAGCTTCTGGCTGCTCTTCCCTGGAAGAAGCTGTAAGATTGCCAGCCGCAAGATGACAAAAAAGCCCCGCCGATTCCGGCGGGGCCTTTTTGTGGCACGAGCTTAACTCAGGGGAAGGGTCAGAGTAAAAGCCGTGCCCTTGTCGTCACTTTTTTCCAGAATCAGGTTGCCGCCGATGCTGCGCGCTACATCGCGGGACAGGGCAAGCCCCAGCCCGACTCCCGGCTTGCGACCCTCTACATCCCTGGCGGAGCGGGAGAAGGGGCGGAAGATGCCGCGCTGCAGCTTGGCCGGGATGCCCGGCCCATTGTCCGCAAAGCGGATACTCAGCGAATCATGCCCGCGCATGGTGGAAATGGTGATGGCGGGGTGCTCTGCTGTAGCGGCGTATTTAATGGCATTGTCCGCCAGGTTGGTGAAAATCTGCTCCAGTGAGATGATGTCTGTATGGAGCGTGAGCAGCTCGGTGCGGCTGTCGTGTTTGACTGAAAGCCGGAATCCTGCTTCCTTGAGGCGGAACTCAACTTTTTCCAAAGCCCGGTTGATGAGTTCGGGGCATGTTCCTTTGTCGGCTCGTCCGCGCAGCTTGCCTCGTGTCAACCTGGCAAACGCAAGCACATTCTCGACCAGGTGCCCCAGACGCTGGCTTTCCTGGTGCAGAGTCTCATGGTATTCATCTAATTTTTCTGCCGGCACAAGCTTGTCCTTCAGCATTTCAGTCATGAGTGAGAAGCTGGTCAGCGGCGTGCGCAGTTCATGCGTGACGGCTGATACAAAATCTGACCGGCGGCGCTCCATGCGCGCATAGAAGAAAAGCAGACCGAATAAGATGCCCACCGCCAGCAGCGTTACCAGACAGGCAGAAGCCAGAGTGCCCCGCATGGCATTCCGGCGCGCAGCGGTGTCGGGCACGTCTACATCATTTCCGGGGCGCAACACCATGGGCAGGGGGGAAAGATTGGCTGCTTCATTCTTCCTGCAAAGCGAAATGGAGGCACCTTTCAGCGCCGGTTCCACAAAAGGCATCAGGTGCTCTGCCAGCTTGTCTGCGTTGAGCAGCATGCCTTCTGCTGCGTATCCATGCGTGGTGGGAATGTTGCGCATGTATACCATGTCATCAATATAGTACCATGAGTAAAAAGGACCAGGAGAGCCTTTCATTTCCATGGGGTTGGTGAAGTCCGTATCCTCGGCTTCATAAACGCCGAATACGGGCAGCTGCGTATTGCGGTCAATGGTCTGGTGCGTTGTCTTGGTGTGGTCATACACCGGGGCTGCCGGATTGAATGCTTTGCGGCGAATGGTATCGATGATGGCGGGTTTGCCTTCGATTTCTGCCGCTATGTCTTCCTGCCCCTCTGGAACTTGCAGCCCTGCCGGAGTGTAAAGAAAGTAGCCGCGCACATAGTCAGGCTTGTTTTCTACTGGCGGGTCGTATACCAGCAGTCCGATGGGGGGGGCGTAACCGAGTTTTTCGCGCTCCTGTCCCAGCAGACGCTTGATTTCTGCCTGTATGCGGGGCAGCGAAAGTTCTACCAGCCGCTTTTGCTGGGCTTCTTTGTCTATCTGCAGAAGCCGGGCATCGAGCGTGGCGGCTTCATAGACCAGCCATGCTGCTGCACTGAGTGTGAGCAGCGTGAAAAAAATGATGATGCAGGTGAGTTTTTTGTTCATGATTCGTTCCAGCGGTATCCGCGGCCGCGGATGGTTTCAATGGATGAGGATGCTTCTTTGCCGAGTTTTTCGCGCAGTCGCGTGAGTGTGACGGCGACGGTCCGGGTCTGGGCGGCTTTATTCCGGCTGCCCCATACCCGCAGCAGCAGTTCTTCCTGCGGAATGACCCGCCCCGGGTGGGTGAGAAAATAGCGGAATAACTCGAATTCCTTTTCTGTGAGCGGAATCGGAGTGCCATCGTTGAACTGGGCTCGGCGTGTTTCGCCGTCCAGAGAACCGCCCGGAAAGTCCAGTACCTGGGCGGCTGCCAGCTGGCGTCCCGGTGCGCGGCGGAGCACGGCCGCAACGCGCGCCAGCAACTCAGCAATGCTGAAAGGTTTGACCACATAGTCATCTGCTCCCAGTTGCAGGCCCTTCACCCGGTCTTGTTCATCACCGCAGGCGGTCAGGATGATGCAGGGTGTGCCCGGACTTTCCTTTTGCACCATGCGCAGCAGTTTGAAACCGTCAATTTCCGGCATGTTGACATCCATAAGCGCTAAGTCAACCGGGGTGGATAGCAGCAGCTCCAGCGCAATCCTGCCATTCGGCGCAGTGCGCACCTCATAGCCTGCGCCTGTCAGCGAATCCGCCAGTACGCGGCGTATGGCGGCATCGTCCTCCGCCACGAGTATGCTCTTCCTGTTCATTGATTCTAATCTAGCACCCTGACTTGCCTGCTGCAAGTGTAAAGCGCGTCAGAGAACAACCGGAGTGTCTGTTTCAGATTTGCTGACTCATTCTGCTAGCTAAACTGGACTTTGCGCGAGCCTCAGGCGAGCGGAAAATCAGCCCCGGCTAGTGTTCTTTCACCTCGCTAAATTCGGACTTTATCGGGTTCTCTGTACAAACTTTGGGACACCGCTGCCTGTAAAGCAGGAAACCGCGACCAGCTGGTCGCGGTTTCCTGAATGAAAATGCGGGCTTGCCTTAGAATGAGTAGTGCGCCTGGATACCCGTGGCGCTGACGGTGCTCACGTCGCGATAGGCCGGGGTGAAGTACACCTGGTAGTATGGCGCGATGGTAAAGTTCTTGCCAAGCTGTACGTTGTAGGTGAACTCCAGTACCTTTTCGTATGAGTTTTCCAGCTTGCGGGTTTCGTCATTACCTTTGTAGATGCCGAATCCGACACCCAGGTAATCATTGGGGCGGGAGGGGACGATGCGCAGCGTTGTGCCTACCATGGCTTCCTGGCGACAGCGTATGTAGTTGCTGCTGGCACAAGCCAGACGCCCGTATACCTTGGCGATGTCATTGAGCTGGTATTCCACGCCGGTCATGATACCGTATGCGTTGCGGTCCATGTTACGGCCAGAGTGGTGGGCCGCTTCCTCGCAGGTGAAGAAGGGCGCAACGCGCCAGATGCCCTTGTCATTGGCAAATTCATGCCCCCATTCACCCACGATGGCATAGCCTATGGTGTTCTCAAAGTTGTACGGATTCTGCCCACCGGGAACTCCTGTACCGATGAAGGCGAGCGTGCCATAGTTGTCTTCATTGAACTCATACTGAATGACTGCACCGGGAGCTTGCCAGACCAGCGGCAGCACGGGGGATTTTTCGAATGCATCATTTGCAAAGCGGGCATGGCCGATGCGGTCAAAGTACTGGCTCATCCAGATGATACCGCCACTGAAGCAGCCCCGCTTATTGTCAAAATACTGCTTGAGCGTGAGGTTGAGCAGATAGAAGTCGCGTGGGCCGAACAGGTCGGTGTTGTGCCAGGTGGCAGAGCCGAAGCCGCCGTCAAAGAAGCTGTCGACGTTGGCTGTCTCATCATCAAGCCCCCAGCTGCCCATGAAATCTGCACGCAGCCAGGTGCCGCCGTGCTCGTCGTCCTTGATGAGGCGCTGGTCGATGTGTGACCAGAACTTCGCAATATAGTTGTCAGAGTTGTACCCGACGGCCTGGTTATCAATGGCCCAGAAACCAATGCCGACCTCAGCTGCAAATGAGGTGCCGAATTTTTCGAAAAGCTGCTTTTTGAACTCCGGAATATCATCTCCGGGAATCATGCTGTTGTAGAAGAATTTTCCGGGAGTATAATCGCAGACCGATTCATTGCCGGCACAGGCTATACCGGTGGCTGCGAGAAGGGAGAGGAGAACTGTTTTGAGTTTCATGAAAATTCAGAATAATTAACCGTTGCACTGTATCACAGCACGATGAGCCCTGGCAAGAAAAAAAACGCTGCGTGACATGATGCGCACGCAGCGAAGAGAAAAAGGGGGGGCAGAAGTGGCGTTAATCCTCTGAATTGAGTTGGTTCAGAGTGTCTTCCATGATGTGTTGCGCCTTGCGGATATCTGCCGTATGCTCGTTACCCTTACTGCGTTCAACCGTGAATATTTCGGACAGCCGGGCATCCATGGACGCAATGATTTCTGCCGCCCTGGGGGATTCTGCAGCACGGCTGCGCAGCTGACTGATTTTCTCGTACTGTTCAATGCCGTCACGTAAGCGTTCAAAGCGGATAGAACTGCGATTTCCCGGGTATATCAGGAAACAGTCACCTGAGGGCCAGTGTACAAAATCTGTGCTTTCAAAGGGATTGCGATTCCAGGAATTGTATGCCCAGCGCAGGAACCCGTCCAGATGATTCGCAGCTGCGAAGAAGCCAAGCCATTCCGCCTGCGCAGGTTCAGAGTATGTAAATGTGTTTGGCTTGGACGGGTGGAGACACACATAGAAGGTAGTAATCTTACCTGCATCCCTGCGTTCCTTGAGCAGGTCACCCAATGCGGAGCCCGCGTGCGTGATAACTGGTGAAATGTTGTATACATCGCGCGTCAGGGCGGAAGGCTTGTCCACAGCCGAGGCTATGCGGAATGTGGGTGCATTTTCCTGCACGAGCTTCATGGCTGCTCGTACGTAGGCATCCGGTCTCTCATCAATGGCAATGCAGGTTTTTTCAGCCCAGCCTTTTTCTTTCATATGCTGGTGGAAATCTCTGAGGAATGGTGCCCAGAGGACCTCATATTCCTTTGTGCCGGGAACAGCTTTCAGCGTCTTATAATGCCCGGTTGCTTCGTCGAGGTACTTTACGCTCAGATGCCATGGAATCATGGTGTAGCAACTGATTTGTCCGCGTATGCCTATCTCATCGTGCATGAAGCTTACCCAGGCATCTAATGCTGAGTAATCATAACGCATCTGGCCATCCTTGCTGCGTATCCAGTGCACCAGACCGGGGAACCAGTCATAAGTCTGCGCATTCCAGGCTTCGTCCAGAATGGTGCAGGTGATGCATTTCTGCCCGGCGTCAGCCAGGCGTTTCATGAGCGGCCGCAGCAGGGAAAAGTGCTCAGGTGACCAGGGCTCAACGTCGTGCCAGCGGGCCACGGCCTGCGGGTGTTGCCACAAATCGAGGTGAAACTGCCATTTGTCCGGGCTGGGCAGGGTTTCCCCTGTCACTGAGAGTGCTATTTTCTGCTGCACAGGCTTACCGTTCTCAGCCGTAACAGTTATCATCCCGTTATATGTGCCGGGTTGGGCATTCTGCGGAATATCCACCTGCAACCAGATGCCTCGGTGCACGTTGACCGGTGAATTGCAGCATTGTTCCTGCCCGATGATATCTGCTGTGGGGATTCCATGAGCCTTCGTGTAGCGGATGAATGAGACACGGGCGGGAATGGTGCAGCTGCCATTGCTCAGGCCTGAGCAGGATACAGTCAGTTGCCTGACATCTTTGTCCGGGTGTACTGCCAGTTGATGGCTGCATCGCTCGCCGCGCCAGCCGTTCAGTTGTATCTCATCTGCGGGCGCACCAGCCGGGGCAGATTTCTGAATGGTGAGCCTGGTGTCGTTGCAGCTGTATAACGTAAGGTTGACTCCTGCATCGGCAGGTTGCTCACTATTCACTGTTGCTGCGTCGTACTGCGGGTGTCGCTCCTGGGCGAGCGAGGCGGCAGGAATCGCGCATGCGACCAGCAGGAATAAGAGTCGGAGCTTCATGTCCTGGGTAATCAGTTGAAACGGATGATGATGGGCTGCAGCGGTACGCCGCCTTCGACAAGGGGGGCTGCTGCTTCTGCCTGAATCCAGCCACGCACACCGGTGAAGGTTTCCACATAGCTCCAGCTGCCACGCGTGGCCAGCAGATGCAGCGGGGTGGAGGGTGTCAGTTTCATGATGCTGGCACCCTTGGCTTCTGCAGAGCTTCGCAGTTCTGTCGCGTTGAGTACATAGGCTATGTCTGCAGGTGCAAGGGAAGATAAATCCGGAGTCTGACGTGTGGTGTAGTAGCCCCAGTCTGCTGCGCAGAGCAGGGTTGCCAGCGCTGCTACTGCAGTGCAGGTCTGGAGCCAGGGTTTCTGCTCACCCCGGCGGGCTATGAGCAGCGCTATACACAAGGCCAGTAAAGCAGTGCTTACGATAGTGGCTGCGTGAAGCTGGTTCGGTGTTATCAGCGTGAAGACGTCATCCGTTACAGAGCCGGAGGGGAGCAGAGCACCCTCTTTGCGCTGGATGAATTGCAGATTGGCGCGAGCTTCTGCAAGCCCGCTGTCTTCCTGCAGTGCGCGGGCATAACAAAGAGCAGCCTTGCCGGGTTTGCCAAGGCGGTAGTAGCAGTTGCCCATATTGTACTGTTTGAGCGCTTCGGGGTATCCGGCTTCGTTTTCCAGCTGTGTGAGTGCTTTGCTGTATTGTCCGCCCAGGTAGTCCTCACGGGCGGTCATGTTGCCGGGCGCTTCGCCGCCTTCGCTGAGCGATGCCAGACAAAGCAGAAGTAACAGGGCTTTACCTGCAATGCTGCGCAGGGCGCGCATCATCTTGCTGCGTTCTTCCGGAGAGATGGAGGTGCGCGCATCCGGGCGGAAGGCTTCTTCATCGCGCTTGTCGAGAATCTGCTGTAGTTCGGGTGTCATGCTACCAGTCTCAACATGGGTTTCAATGTAGGCACCTACGCCTTTCAGGAAGCTGAGCCCATCGTGCAGGGCGGCCAGGCGGGAGAGCTCTCGTTCACGAGCCCGGCCTGCGGCACCGGCTGCCATTTTACGGCGAAGTGCGTTGAACACTACTGCCGCCAGAATGATGAGCGCAGGCAGATAGAGCAGATACCACAGCCAGTAGGGTAAGTCAACACTGACTCCGTACATAGCGCGTGGCATGTAGCCGTAGATGTCTGTCATTTCAGCCACCGGCACGGTGCCGGCGGGCGGTGGCTCTGCGGCGGGCATATGCTGCATACCGCTTCCGGTAGTTTCTGTTTCGCGCCATTCCAGCGGTATGGGAGCAGTGGCTGCCTGGCGGTACTGCATGGTTTCCGGGTCAAAGTATGCAAATGAGAATGAGGGTATGCCCGGAACTTCTGCCGAAGGACGCATGAGCTGACTAAACACCATGCCGAGGGTTTCTCCGTTGGGTCCGACAATGGGTTTTCGCGTGGCCGGTACGAGTTTCCAATCTGTTGCTTCTTCCGGGCTGGGGCATTCGAGTTGCTCGAGGTTACCAGTGCCCCTGACGGTGATTTCCACTTCCACCGCCTCATGCATAGCCAGTGATTTGGCCGCTGTCGTTGCCGTAATGGAATACTCGCCTACCATATCGGCAAAATTAGCGGGAGCACCAGGGGGCAGGGGAAGCGCCTCAACGGTGAGAATAGGCAATTCTCCCTCTGCTCGTGAAACGGAGAAGAATCCCTGGCGCTGTTCCAGAATGATTTTGCCGGCAACATCTGAATTGCCTTCTCTGAAGGGGGTGAGAGAGCCGGTGAAATCCACTGTGCGCCAGGTCTGCCCCTTGGCGTAGGCTGTGGTTGTACCAATGGCCTGGTTGTGAACCATGGCAAGCACGCCCTGCAGGGTGGGCTGAAAATTGCCTACGCGCACATCCACGGAATTGAGCTGAGGGGTCCCTACCGTATCAATGCCCCCGGGGAGCAGGAGCTTTAACGCCGTCTTGACGGGCTGGTGTGCATAGCCCTCTTTGATATTAGTGTACCAGAGTGCGCCGAAGGTGACTGGCGCTTTCATCCAGCGGATGCTGCTGGGGGAGGCCACGGGGAGTGCCGGTACCGCGATGGATTCTGTGCGTCCGGAGTTGTATTGTACTTCCAGCGCTGAGATTTGCACTTCGCCAGGGGCATCCGGGATAAGCTGCAAAGGGTAAATTTCCATAGCCGCACGGTTCGGATCCGTGGGGTTGGCTCCTGCGTAGTGCTGCATGAGCTCTACAGAAGCATTTTTTACGGTGGGGTGCTGCTTGATGCGGAAGGAGTCTTCTCCGATTTCTGTATCCACCAGGTACAGCACCACTTTTTCTCCGGGAATGGCTACGTCCACTGACCAGACCGGCACAATTTCAGCCAGAGACAGCCTGCTCAGCAGGCAGATAAGGGTGCAGAAAGTGGCAATAATGTTTTTCATGAAATGTCAGGTTGGGTGTTTAGTAATCTTTGTCGGGCGGGCGTACCGGGGCATTGGTGTGAGGGATGGGGGAACCTTCTTCCTCATCAAGATGGCGGCGGAGCACGGCTGCAGCATATTGTCTGCCGCGTTCTTCCTCGCTGGGCTGTGCCTGTTGTTCCTGCGGCCGGGCTCCTTGTTTCTGCTGGTCGTCCTGTTTCTGCTGGTCATCCTGCTTCTGCTGGTCGTCCTGCTTCTGCTGGTCATCCTGCTTCTGCTGGTCATCCTGCTTCTGCTGGTCGTCCTGCTTCT
>JAEIGA010001997.1_pt1 | contig 32523 bp, 55 predicted proteins | sample 9270691 | NCBI WGS metagenome assembly JAEIGA01 (sample SAMN17057246, study PRJNA624740) | gut metagenome | biome: biome; isolation source: fecal sample | host: Bos grunniens | place: China: Xizang | collected 2019 | reverse complement strand
CTTGTGCCTCTGAGGTCGAGAGAGCCGCCTACGGTGAGGTTATCAGGCAAAGATGTAATGCTTGTGCCTTCGAGGTTGAGAGAGCCGCCTACGGTGAGGTTATCAGGCAAAGATGTAATGCTTGTGCCTCTGAGGTAGAGAGAGCCGCCTACGGTGAGGTTATCAGGCAAAGATGTAATGCTTGTGCCTCTGAGGTAGAGAGAGCAGCCTACGGTGAGGTTATCAGGCAAAGATGTAATGCTTGTGCCTTCAAGGTCGAGATAGCCGCCTACGGTGAGGTTATCAGGCAAAGATGTAATGCTTGTGCCTTCAAGGTCGAGATAGCCGCCGTTTTCATCCATCATTTTCTGCAATACTTCAAGTGTGTAATTCATATTTATTCTCCTTTAATCAACAAAAGTGTTTCTCTCGCTATCCCAGATGCCGAAGTACTGACCGCCCATTGATACGAGGTAGCGGCAGGGTGCGATTTCTGTAACGTGGGCGTTTCCGTTGTAGCCCAACGTCTTAAGTGCTGTTCTGATGTTTTCCATTTTGTTCTCCTTGACAATATTTGTTGTTTTTGATATACTCTCCGTGGAGGTATATATGAAATATTTAGGTTATTGGGTATCAATTTTTAGTGTTTTAGTTCAAATTGTTTTGTTCTCGTTTGGTATGGTAGATATACTCGGTTTTTTAATATCTGTCATTCCGCTTTTTGCAAATCTTGCCATTTCGCTAATTACGGAGCGAAACAATAGAAACCGAGAAAAGAAAATTAAAAGTTTACGCCGAATGTACGAAATATCTAAGGGACTTTTAGCATTCTTTGATGATTTAATGTTAAGAGCAGGTAATCAACGTAGAGCCGGATGGGTAAATCCCGTAAATCCTTCTGTTGAATATGCAAAAATGTTTAACGAAGTAACGCCCGAAATATTGGAATTTATAGAATTGTTCAGATTGATTGAGCAAAAAAACGAAATTCTCCAAATGTTTCGCACAAACCCAACAAAAACAAACACTTTTTTAAAAGAAATAGAAAACGATTTAAAATTAACCGATTATGAGCGCCTATTAATTGAAAAAAATAAATAATACAACTCCCAAAATTATCAAGCCCAACGATTTAACCGTGAGCTTGATATTTTTTTGTGCATCATAAAGCATTGAAACAAGCCCTACCAACCAAAACAAACATAATGTAATTAACGCAAATTTAAAATTGTTAATGTGTTGAGAATATACAGCGGCTGCTATTGCCGCCGCCCCATACACTACACCGCACACAATCTCTCCTATCAAATGTTTGTGTTCCATTTGTTCCTCCTTGTATTCTGTACTGTTAGTGCATATAATTACTACACACTATACATTTTGTGTAGTTACTTTGTAAAAAAAATACTCTCGACCGTTGTCTTGAAGTATTTTGCAAAAGCAACCTTGGTGTCATCTCTTGGAATTCTCTCGCCTCGCTCATACATAGCGATTGCGGAAGTTGAAACGCCAACCGCATCGGCGACTTCTTTTCTTGTCTTTTTCGCCTTGATGCGTAAACGCTTCAAATTGTTGGCACAAGTGTTTAACTTCATAATGCCCTCCTTTCTGCTTGCATCTCTATTATACACGATTTGTGCAGAGGTGTCAACAGTTATTCGTGAAAATTAAACGATTTGTATAGTTGCACAAAAAGTGCAATGTTTCTCTTGACATTTTGCACATTTCGTGCTATGCTCAAAGTGAAAATATGACAAAAAGGGGGCACTTATGGCAAATATTCGTTTGAAACCATTACGCATTGCGAGGGGATTTACTCAATCAGATATGGCAAAAAAACTGGGCGTTACACCATCCGCTTATGCTATGTATGAGCGAGGAGAGCGTGAGCCGGGTATAGAAAATCTTATAAAAATATCGGAGATATTAAATGTAGACATAAACATCTTGTTAGGTGTGACAAATCCTCCCCCCGGCGAGGTTGAAAAACTCACGGACGGAGAGAGGATGGTGTTAGACTTATTCCGTGCTGCTGGACCGTATCAGCAGGAGCTTATTCTTCGTCTGCTGTCTGCGGAGATAACACCGAAAGGATAATCTCCACCGCCTTGACAAGAGCGACGGCGGGATCTTCCGCTCCTCTGATAAGGTTTATAAGGGTGAGTTCGTTGTCGTTCATTGCTTTGTCTCCTTTGTGGAAATTACACCTTAATTGTAAGCCCGCCCGCTATAAAAAACAAGAGGCAGTTAAGCAATCAAGGGTATCAGTTAAGCAACAATAAATCTCTTTTACAATCAACTAAATATTGCACTGCAATCAACTAAATATTGCATTTTAATCAACCAAAATTTATACTAAAGCAACAGAGGTACGGTCTTATGAGTTATCGTGAGAGAATAAAAGAGGAAAAAACAAGATTGAATATATCCGCAAAGTCCATGTCGGTCCGCTCGGAATTGCATGTGCAGGAGGAGACAATAAGCCGTTTTCTCTCCGGCAAGACCGCCGATCCCGGTGTCTCCGTGGTCCTTGACCTCGGTGCTACCGTAGGCTTGAAGCCATACGAGATATTTATGGATGCACAAACGGCGGCGGAGTTTCAAACCTTCATTGAATTAAAGAGCAAGAGCGAGGAGACCGAGACAGAGCGTATACGCCTCATCGCCGAGAATGAGACATTAAAATCCACCAACACCGCCCTCGCCACCGAGCTTGACATCCTGCGAATGAAACTCAACCACCTTGGCGAACTGATAGCAAGCAAGGATGAGATTATAGCACTATATAGGAAATTATATAAAGATACTCAATAAACTGTATTTAACTACAAGGATACTATGAAAAAAAGAAAAGACGGTCGGTACTGCAAGGCAATCACCGACCAAAAAACAGGAAAACGAATATTTTTCTACGGCGACACAGAGCGAGAGGTCACACGCAAAATTCTTGACTACGAATCGCACGCCCGACACGGTAGGACTTTTCGTGAGGTCGCCAACGAGTGGTGGCTTCTTGAGACCGACAACCTATCCCCAAGCACTGTAAAGGGGTATGGACTATGCCTTAACAGTGTAGTGAAGTATTTTGGCGAATGGTATATGACCGAGATTAAAACATCGGACATCATCCGCTATTTCCATGTGCTCAAAAGGGCGGGTTATGCGAAAAAGACCGTCAAAAATCATAAAATCATTATAAGCCGCATATTTCACTTTGCAGTTATAGAAGGCGATATAGAATATAATGTAGCAAGAGATGCGGAAATACCCCGTGGACTCCCTGAAAACAAGCGACACCCTGCAACACCAGAAGAGGAGCGTACAATCCGTGATACCGATGGCGTGTGGCTCCTTCCCTTTATGGCGTTATTTACCGGAATGCGTAAGGGTGAGCTTCTTGGCTTACAATGGGGCGATATAGATATGGAACACCGTTTCATCTATGTAAATCGCTCGGTTTGGTATGACAGCACTATGCCCGTTGTGAAAGACCCCAAAACCGAGGCGGGAAAACGAAGAATCCCCATCCTCGGTATTCTGTATGACGAGTTGCAAAAAATTAACGCAGACAAACAGCCCAAGTATCATTTTGTTTTTGGCGGCGAAAAGCCGATGAGCGAGAAGGCGTACCGCTACGCCTATGCAAAGTTCCAAAAGCAGACGGGCATCAAGGCAACCTGCCAGCAGCTCCGTAAGAGTTATGCCACCCTTGCGGTTGGTGCTAATGTTCCTGCCGATGTATTGAAGGTCATTTTCGGACACGCCGACATATCCACCACCCTCAATATCTACGCAGAGGTCAGAGACGAGCGCATCCTCTCCGCCGCAGAGATGATGGAAAACACCGCCCTCGCTGAAAACAAAAAAACCGCCCCCAAATCATAACGCCGGGAGCGGTAAAAACACTAAAAAAATGACCGCAGAGCCACGCCCAAAAACACCCAAAATCACCCCTGAAAATGTGTCATTTGTAGTCAAAAAGTGTCAATATTGCAAAAATCCCTTATAAATCAAGGGTTTTTAATGGGTTCGAGTCCTTCCGCCCCTGCCAAAGCAAAAAGCCTTAAAAATGCCGTTAAATGCGGTGTTTTTGGGGCTTTTTCTTGTTTCTCGAGATAATCGCTAAATCCGTTTGACACCGTTTGGCACCGTTTAGAGGACATTTTTGCGTAGTCAAAATGTAGTCAAATTTTCTATACGGCATCCGTGCCGGGTTGTCAAACGGTTGTCAACGGTTGTCAAGTTTCCAAAAAAAGCATAAAAAAAGACCCCCTCAAAGGCGAGGGGGTGAAAATTTTTTGAAAAAATATTTTTTTTAGTTTTTCGCTTCAGATGCGTGCTTTTTCTCGAAACGCTCAAGGAAAACGATACGGTTAAGCACTGCCTCGTTGGTCCTTCTTGCGTTGGATGCACCCTTCTCGTATCCGAGGAATGAGGAGACAAAAATCAGGAAGGCGTAGGCACACATGTTGTAGAGGGTTGCCATAGACCAACCACCAAACACGCAGAATACCGATTCAACGATGATGGAGGAGATGATGACGGTAAGAGGTCTGCCGACAATGCTCTTGATGGCGGAGGCATCCTGTGCTCTGCCTGCATCGTTCAAATTTTCCGCTTTAGAGCCGCAAAGGAGCAACAGGGGGTTAATCGGTTTAACCTTGATATTTCCGTTCGCCCGGCGAATGTATTTGGCATCGTGGGCGGATATTACGCCGTCCTTAACCTGCTGTCGCAGTTCGCTGTTTGACATCTTGGAATAAATCTCGGTGTAGTCTCTCAAGCTGATTCGTGTGTTATTCACAACAATGGCTATACGCTTTTCCGCTCTCTCCTCCTCCACAGCCGTCTTGCAGTATACAAGGAATGCCTCGAAAAACGAGCCACGGCGGATGCGGTCGGAGGTCTCTCCCCACACCTTGAGATTGTGCTGATAATTCTGCATATTCTTCTTTGTGGTGCGGTCACCGTAACCGACAAAGCAAGCATAGGCAAGGGTGGATGTGGCACAGTTCATCAGCGTTTTAGAGATGTTATCCGGAGTAAAGGGATTTTTGAGCGAAACAGAGAAAAGGGCGTTAAGCACCATGAATAGAATGTTAGCAAGCATCAAGAGGTAGGGGAAAAAATCCACTACCGCTTTTTTTACCTTATCGGCAAAAGCATTGCTCATTGTATCGTAGGTTTCAAAAACATTGCTGCTCATTCACCCTTCGCCTCCTTCTCGACAATCTCGGCGATAACGGTAAGGATGATACCGACAATCATAATCGGGAACACACGGTACCAATATGTAGCCGCCGCATCGACCACGGTGGGTATCCATTTACACACAATCGTGATGAGGATGATGGGTACAAGCTTAAACGCCGCAAATACGGAGGCACGGGCAAGTCCACGTTTCCACTCTGCAACACGCTTTTTTATGCGTTTATAGGCTTGAAAAATAAGCCAAAGCACCGCAAGTATGCCGATAAAAGAAATGGCTTTACCAGCACTATCACGGGCGAAGGGCACCACGGATGCAAGGAGAATGACGGGGATCGTTGCCTCAAATGTGAATCCAATCACATACAGGGAAATGTATAAAACCTTCATACGCACCTCCCGTTAGCCGAGGGCTACGCCGCTTTCTCCATCTGCCACTCCGTCAGTCTCGGAGGCTGTTACGCTGTTAAGAATGCTATCAAGGGCGGGGGTGGGGTCTTTCTCCTCCGCATCCTCTGCCGCCTTAATCTCTGCCTCGATAACCTCGACAATCTCTGCCGCCTCCTTGCCCTGCATCTTTGCCGTGGTGATGAGATTCATAATCTCGGTGCGGGCATAAGGCGACTTGACGAGCTGAAGGGTGATGAGAGTGAGGATGGCGGTCTGCTCGTTGTATTTGGCGGTAAGCTCATCCTGCTTCTTTTTGGTGTCATCGACCGCGGTGAGCACAGCCGAAACGATCTTCTCGCCCTCTTTCTTTACAAGCTTTTCGGTGTCCTCTTTGGATGCCTTGCCTTCGACAAGAGACTTAACTCCACCGACAAGAGCCTTAATCCCGGATGCGTACTTACCGATAACTGCAAGAGCCGCAAGCACTGCGGCGAGGATGCCGCCAAATTTCGCCCAGTTTGCACCGTTTGTGAGAGCATCGACCAATTCCGAGGTAAATGCCTTTTCCTCGCTCTCGGGCGTTATATCAGGCTCCGTGGGGGTATCGGTGACGGTGTCCTCGGGAACGGTATCAACGGGAATGTCGGTAACGGTGTCCTCGGCAAATACCGGGAATACAAGCAGCGATGCACACAGCACGAGTGCGGCAATTATAGTGATAATTCTTTTCATTGTTTCTTTCTCCTTAAGAAATAGTTTTAACAATCTCGGCGATAGCCTTTTTCACGGTTTCAAGTTCGCCCTTGATATATTCAAGTTCGGGGATGGCGACATAGTGACCGCTCACCTCTTTTACGATAAACGGCTCTATCTGCCATATCTTGACGGGTACGCCACGCACGACCATTGTTGCGGTGATATTCACCGTTCCTGCGTGTGTGAGGTATGGTGTTATATCTGCCTTATGCTCTGCATCCACACGGATCTGCACGGGTTTGCTCACGCCCTCATATTCGGGCGGTGTCACCGTGACGACAAGTTCGTCTATCGCATAGTGCGAGGCAAAGCAGAGGCACACATTGTCAACGGGGAGCGTGAGTATCTCCCCGTGTCTGACATATTCGTTTGCGGTTAAATTAAGTGTTATGTTCATTGTTTTTTCTCCTTTACATAATCACGGAAAAGCACTTACAGTAGTTCCAGCCCATGACCGCACCGAGAAGGAATAATGCTATAAGCAAACATACCTTTACCCATGTTTTCATTTTAACCTCGCAAAAAATTCCCTCGCTCCGTATGCGGTGTGGCTGTTGCCATCCTCGTCAATAACGGTCACGGGGGAAAAGTCATAGGATGCCGCACATGTGATGCGGTCGTCGGTATAGCCGAGTACGGTATTGACAGCACCCGAAAAAGGATCTCCGTCCGTAGTGTCACGGACCTTATCGTGCAGGATGTAGCCCTCGTTTGGGTAAATGCTGAAAAATTCGGTCCTGCCGTCTTCGGTGAAAAGCCTCTCCACCGTTGCGTTAGGTATCGGGGAGGGGGTTACGGTTTCAGATTTAAGTATTGTCACGATGTCGCCCATCCTTTCGTTGCTGTTACATAGTTCTTCATTGTGCCATACTGGTCCACGAGGTCAGGCTTTGCGGCATCCCATCTCGCCCATGCGGTGGCGTGAAGGGTGAGAGTGTACGCACCCGGATTACTTGTATAGTCCTTCAAAGCGGCGTATATGCTATCCATACTCGATACCTCAAGAAGGGATGATTGTGCAAAAGAAATGCTTGTACCTATAACGCCCGAAAATGATATAAATTTTAACGCAGAACAATTTGTAAAGGCTCCGCTATTCCACGCTATTCCCTCTTTAGATACTATTTCTTCGATGGATTGAAGTGCGGCACATCCTGTGAACATGTTACTTGTGGAATATGCAGACGCTTCGGTGCAAGATGTCATATTGATAGTACCAATATGAGTTATTGCGGAATAGGAAAATGTACTGACAAAAGCTGTGCAGTTTGTAAAATCAAGTATTTTGTTGTTATCAACGCAATACTGATAAAGGTTAAATTGTTTTGTTTTTGAAAAGTGGAAGAACATATATGTCGCATCCGTCACATACATAGGGTACTTGGGGTCAAATGTCTTATCAGACCAACCGCTACCGCTATATGCTCCAAGGTACGATGTTCGTAATCCGCTGTCCTGATACGCATCCCAAAACGCATCATATTCCGCCTGTTTACCCGCATCAAATCCGTCGGTGTAACCGCCCGCATTTCTGCCCTTGTCGTATGCCTCGTCGATGAGGTCTTTGGACTTCTCATAAATCAAATCTGATAATGTAGACATGAGACCTCCTTATTCGAGTGTATCGAGATACTGCTGCGCCTGCGCAAAGCCCGTATTGATAGCGGTGGCGATGTTTGTCTCAATCGCACTGATTGCCGTGTCAACATAGCTTTTTGGCACCGCCTGATTACCGTCACTCTGTGTGGTCGGGAGGATGATGTTTCCGTCAGCAGTTCTCCGCACTATGGCGTTGCCCTGTGCCTGTGCATTGTAAGGTATTGTAGTGCTATTTCCACCCGCATCGGTGGCATACACATTGTTTGAATATGCGATTTTCTCAACCACTCTGATTGCCTGATAAGAGCCATCGGTAGTGAGTACACGCACCTTGCCCGCATCTGCGGCGGGAACATATCCCCTGCAAGTCTCGTTATCGACATACAAGCAGTCGATATAACTGCCCACCGCAAATACGTTGGATATAAACAAACAGGTGTCAAACACCACGCCAGATGAGCCATACGCATCATTTTCCGCTATTCCGTTTATGAATGAGCAGTTGCTTATTTCTGCATCTATTTCCGAATACAGGTCGCAATTATCGATAAACCTACACTGGTATGCACCCGTTATAACCGAGCCGTAAATATGGTCGCAGTTAGTATATGTATATGATGTATACCTTGTTGCTCCGCATTTGTCAACATAGCCAAAAGCGGATATATATACCGTGTCATAGTTCGGTCCGTCAAAGGTGCATTTGCGTATAGTGCAATTTCTGTGACCGTTGATGCGGATGCCAATGCTTGTGTCTGCATTTACGGTGCATCCCTCAAAATCAAGAAGCACGGCGTTTGCATTTACGGTCACGTTACAGTTTGCGGTAAGCTCCACACCCTTGACAAGGATTCTGCCCTCGTAGGTATTGAGGTTTAGAAATTCCTCCTCGGTGGTAATAACGTGATCGTATGCGAAACGGTCGCCCGCCTCATTGAGAAGGTCAACCGTTGCAAGGTATGCCGCCTCTGCCGCTGCAAGATATCTCTGTATGGTGGTAATGTCCTCTTCCGTCACCGTAGGTGCAAGATAGGGAGAAGCCCGAAGCACATTGAGTGTGGCAAGAGTAGATGTCAGCGTGTGACCGAAGGCATCAGTGAAAAGGAATGTAATATGAAGATTGCCCGACACCTGTGTTAAGGCACGGTCAAGGCTCATTTTCCACACATTCACGGTAACGCCATCGGGTGTGGGTATCTTACCCTCAAAAGCCGTCACAGGGGCGAATTTATAGGGATAATCGCTTGCCGCAATATCATCCCTTCCAACATACTGTGGGTAGATTTTAAGCCCGTTGGGGAGCGTTATGAGGGCGGAGACAACAGTGGAAATAGGAAAGGGAGCGATGAGTACTATCTCATTCACTCCCACAGATCCCTGTGCCACCGTGCCGGGTATAGCCGCCTGAATTACTCCGGCACTATCTACGTAATAAAGCATTTGTTTTTTCTCCTTTTAGTTTTTAGTGACATAAAAATCGTAGGAAATTGTTTCACCGAAAGCGAATGGTCCGTTGTTGGCGAGAAGTATATCTCCGCCCGTCTGATAGCTTACCTCCATCTCAAAACCGTCATCATCCTCAACCGTTTCGGTGACTGTTTCAATCGGCGTACACAATACAAATCCGACACCGTGACCGTTGATACGCTGACCCACTGTACGGAAATTCAAAGTTCCGTCCGCCTCGTTTGTTATACTCCAAAGGGAGGTGCTGGGGTATACCGAAGAACCATAATCGTAACCTCTTATATCATCATCGTGCGGTGTGTACTGTTTATCAAACTTTGACACAGAGTATTCCTCCGCATCAAAGAAGTAGAGTTCGGGCGATACATCGGTATCATTCACCCATCCCGACAGTTCCGCCAACGCCGATCCGATAATCAAATTCGGGTCGGTGGTTTTAATCTCGAGTTCGAGGTTGTAGGAAAGGGTCTCGCGGTTGTCCTTGCGGAGACGGTGCCCATCAAGATATAGATAGTTTCCGCTTGGGAATGCCTGCGGAATATTAAACGCATCGCTGATTTGATCGTACAGAGTGCCGTCAAATCTTGTTTTCAAAAATATGTCCGCCCCCCAAGCCCGACCGTAGTAATCGGTGTACGGTACATCGGTCTGCCAGCGACCGCTTATATCTTCCGCACCGCTGATAAGCAGAGTGCTATCACCTGCGGAGTAGTTGTCCTTTGTGGCAAAGTTAAATGTAAGCACATTTCCAAGGGCACGACCTATCACGGGAAGGCACACCTCGTTGAGTTTTGTGCCGTTTTTCTTCTCTGTGTGGAGAATGGCAAAGGATATGCACCAATCACCGCCGTTTGTTACATCCGAGTCAAAGAGCGTGTAAATGGGTGCCAGATTGTTAAACATCTTGCCCGCTCTCATATATCCCGAAGGCTTCTCTCCGATTACCAGCGTTTCCTTATAGAGAATGTCACGCTGTGTCGCCTGTCGCTCCGAGACCTCATACATTCGCTTTGCGGAATTTATACCGACATACTCACTGATGCGGTTAAAGTCCTTTGAGAGACCGACAGTGCATTTCATATCAAACGGGTAAAATTCGGTTGACACCGCCGAAATCGCGTACTCGTCAAGCATCTGTCCTACATGGGGTATATCGTCTATATCCTTCAGGATGAATGTGCGTTCCTCCTCTACATTTCCGAGGCGTGCCGCAACACCCTTGATATGCTCTCCGTAATACTGGCTTTCAACAAGGTTTTCGGTCTGGTTGTAAAGTTGCATAAACGGTGTTTCGCCCTTTACATAGAGACTTTTACCGTGCGAAATAAAGTGGTTTGATATGGGCTTGTAGGTGATGGAAAAAACAAGGTTCGCCGCGGATTGTACGAGTTCGTCATCAATATCACTGACATTTCTGCCTGTAACCGATGCAAGTATGTTGCTTATCGAAAACGGTGAATACTGTGCGGCACTTACATTATCAGGAGCCTTGTAGAAAAGCCCTTGTATATTCGGCTGACCCTGCGTATAATAAATCGCATACGCACGAGAATACGGAAAGCCGCCCTTGTATGGTGAAAGGTTGGCACCGTACTCGGTTGCCTCAAATACATACGGTGTAATATCTACGGGGTCAAGCCACCAAGTCATACCGGGACTTTGATTTGCCGGAGCAATTCCGCACATCACCTTGTCGATGCTGTATATCGGCTTGACGGTTTTTGCTATGCCGTTATCCTCGTTGATGCGGGCGTATGCCGTTTCAGTTCGCAAGGAGCGATAAAGCCCGTTGCCGGGGTCAATCATCGTGCCCTTGGCATAGCCAAGCGATGAGGCGAGATTTTGAGCGTGAGAGCGTATCTCCGTGCAATACTCGTTTATATGCGACCTTCCGCTTGAATACACATAGGGCAAGCCCTCTGATGTCGATACCGTTGTATTTCCGTATTCCTCAACGCAGATCACATCGTTTTCGTTAAGCCACGGCTCGGCGTGGACGAATGAGAGTATCGTCCTTAACTGCTCACGCAGGGTGTCCTGCGTAAGTGTAAACTCGGGTGCAAATACCTTGTCGTATTTCTCCGCGAGAGAGCCGACCGTGTAAGGCTTTATAACATTTCCGTCATTGTCATACTCAACACCGTCAAGCCTGTATTTCGGCTTTTCCGAGCCAAAAAGAGGCTCCGCAAGCTCGCAGCACCGTGTGATGCAGTCGGTGATACTCCAGCGTTTGAGGGGGAGACGGTTGGAATATAGTCCAATATCAAATTTGAATTCGAAAGCGTACTGTGTTTCTGTACCTAATATAATCCTGCTCACATAAATAACATATACCAAGGTTAAATTTTTACTTTTGCTTAACAAGTCTGCAGTTATTGTGTATGCGTTTTCGGTACTTTCAGATAAATATTCATTGTCAAGATAAATTGTAACAGATGAGTAAGCTTGATATGTTGTGCTGTACGGTGTGTATGCAATTGAACCTGTTTCTTCTTCGTTGTGTATTTCAGCAAGGTAACTTCCAACATCTCGCGGTGTTGGAACTATGTAATCAGTAGTGTTAAGACGTGGTGATGTGATGGATGGATATCCATAAAAACCTACCGGAAGCGGTTGCATATTATTCATATTTTCAGGCGAAACACGTGATAAAACAACGCTGTAATCTCTCGGCAAAGCATTTGTAAATGTTAACGATGAACAGTAGATTCCTTCAAGCAGTTTTGTACGCTCTATGAGGTAAATATCGTGTTTGTATTTCCCGCTTCCTGCTGGGAGTTCTACCGAGGTATCAGAGGCAACGATAAAAAACTCCTGTTTGGTTTTGTCGCCGTTCTGGATCGTCGCCATTATTTCTGTAAGGCGTGGTATATGTTCATCGAGGCTGTCATATATCGTGAGATACGCCTCGTCAAGCCTTTCGTCAAGAAGCTCGCCAATCGAAAAAGGAAAAACGGGAGTAGCATTTAACTTCTGCCACACCCCGTTTTGCTTAATATGATACTGTATAGAGTTCACAATACCTCCAAATAAAAGAGAGCGACTATTCGTCGCTCTCCATCTTTTCAATTTTCGCTTTTATCTTTTCTATTTTATCCTTGTTCCTCTTTATTTTCCCCGCTTTATACTCTTGTTTTTTTGCCTCAATCAATGCAGAAACATTCACCTTTGCGGTAAATAATTTGTTTTTGTGTACTGATATTAGAGCAAATGTCGCCCAAAAAATTGCCAAACAAGGCAAAATAAGAGATAGGGTGTACGAAACTATCAGTTTGTAATTTGTGCTGTATATTCTAACTACAAGCAAAATTGAATCTACCGCATTGTATATCATAAATAAAGACCATACAATAGTCAAAACGGCAAGGATAGTATAAATTATTTTCTTCATATCACACCTCCATGGTATCATTCTATCACGGAATTGTGGTGTTGTCAATAGTTAGATCTACCGTTTCGGTCGCCACCCGCACCCGCACGGACATTCGCCATGCCGATTGATACATTGTTGACCGCTCGCTCAAGGTTCAAGTTCTCCTGCGCGATACCTATCTCTATACCCCAATCCAAGGCGGAGACAGCACCGCCAACGGCGAGAAGGTAGTTTCCTGTCGCAAGTCCGCCAATAATGGATGCGGCGATACCAAGCCCGCGGATCGTGGCGGATTTCTGATAATTGAGTTGTTCCTGATAGGTTGCTCGACCTGTCCGAAGTTCAACACGGTTTATGGCGGTAGTGATGGCGGTGTTTGCGTACTTGAGTGCGAGACCCACCGCTGCACTGTTTTTTATAGTCTTGTATGCTTTTGAAAAGCCGCCCGTTTCAGCGGTTGTGCCGCCTCCGCCCGCGGGCTTTGGCGAAATCTCATCGCCCGAGGGTGTCGCCGCGGTTGTTTTAGGTGCATCACCTTCACCGCCCATACCCTCTATGATGATTCTATAAGTTACATCTGCCATCGTTTACTCCATTTCCTCAACAAGTCGGACATCAAAGGATGCGTTCAGGTTTTCCTCTCCCGCAACGCCCCCCTGTGCGAAGGTCATTTTATATGTCTTGGTGAGGGTCTCAAGATAATCATTTCCGCCTTGGTCTGCCTCTGTCGGCATAGTCAGGGTGACGGTCATCGGTGAAACAGTGCCGGACATTATATACTGTGTCAGAAGCGTGTTAAACGCCACAGGACGGACGGGAGCGGAGAAGGCTATCACTAACTGTGTCGCCGTTGTTCTCGCCTTGGAGACACCGTAATTGCCGCTTTGGTTGTCAACGGTATCATCCGACAGCGTGTTGTTCTCCTGCACGCTTGTACGGGATATGGAAATCCTCGTAAAATAAATGTCCTTGCCGTTTATGTTAAGCCGTATCTGACGAGAGGACACACCCATCGCAACAATTGCAAAGGAGACATACACGGAAAGAATTACGGAAAGTCCTGCCTGCGTTCTGTTCTGCCTCTGCCCGACCGATGCGCGGGAATATCTGCCGCCGACAAAGTATGTAATATCGCCATCCGCGATATATTCCTCCGTGGGAAGTCCAAGCACGCTATTGACAAGCAGTGCGACCGCATCCTGAAGGCGTACCGTCACGCTCTGCGTGTTGTCGCTGGGGTTAGTGAAGGTTGCCTCGTCGTCACAGTTCGGGATAAGCAACTCAAGGCTTGCCTCGACCGCCGCATTGTAGGTGCTTGCACCTGCACCCTCGACCGCCGCCGTGTTCGGTGTTTTCAAGACACCGTTTATAAATTGTGTGTAAGTATTGGTTGGGTTGGCGTTCAACTCCGCACCGCGGTTTTCGCTTTTCTGATACTCTCCGTCCTCGGGAAAAATGCGAAACTCGTACCGCTTGTTCGGAAACGAGTCAAGCCCGAAATCTTTTATGTTCTTGTACTCGCCGTTTTCAAGGGCACCGTTCAGGCGGTCCTGTATAAGTTTAGCCAACGATTGAGTAGATATCATCTATTCCGTACTCCTTTATTTTCGCTTGCCCTTCGGGGCTGTCCCAATAGGACCTATTAAGCCAGCGGTCATCCTGCCCGTCATGTGTGGCTATCATGCCGTCCAACATGCCCGCAATCATCATCACCACATCCGTCACCGCTTTGTCAATCCAATGCTCGTTGGGATTTTTCTTGCCGTTCCATTTTGGCGACACCCATACTTCGTTGGTATAGACCGCATAGGGGGCATCGGGGGCACCGATTGATACGGTGTATTCGTTTACTCCTGTTTTTTCAAGCGTTATGCCGTGATCCCGAAGGTTGCCCGTATCGTAAGGGGCTTTTTCTTTGAAGTGCTTATATGCGGTTTGAGATAGTGCGTACAGTGTTGCCACTCAAACCACCCGCCTCTCGTTCTCGACCTCCATAAGGCGAAGGATATATTCGGTACCAAGCGGAATGGGGTTGAAACGCATAGCCTGTTTGGATGCTGCGGAAGTATCTACCGTGACCGCATCAATGATATAGAGTTTGGCATCCTGCGTGGCGATATATCCGCCGATTTTATAGCATATCTGGTCTCTTGTCTTAACCGCAAGATAGCCGCCTGTATCGGTGATGTCCGCAAACAGAGAGCGGAGCGAATAGGACCTCGGGTCGAGTATCTCAACATCAATCGGATGACCGCCGTGGTCGAGTTTGTAGAGGTCGGCTTCCGTAGTCGGAAAAAGCACCGCCTCGGGGCGTTTGGCGTAGTATGTTGCGGGGAGCGTTTGTGCCGCCCTGCCCGACAGTAAATCGAGAATGTCAAGCATTTTACCAACCTCCCGCGTATGTAAGTCCCGCGTTCTGAAGGATTGCCGCCGCGGTTGGCGACATATAGTTTCGCCTCTCCTCTTCTTTGATTGAAAGGGTCAGGTCTCCGTTATAGTATACATACTTCGCCTGCTCCGCCTCTGCGTTAAATATCGCCATTCTCGCCTCTTTTGAGTGTGCGATATACTCGTCAAGTGCGGGCGGAAACTTGGCAAAATCATGAATGTAAGTGTAGACGAGGTTTGCCACCGTTTCGCAAAATTCATTGATTATTCCGGTCGTGTCAACACCGGGGTGACGCTCAAAGCGTTGACGTAAATACATTCCCTTGCGTTTCAGACCTTCCTCGGTGATGATATATCGCCCGCTATATTCGTCAAAAACGAGAAAATCGTCATTATAAAGCTCAATGTAGTTATTCCTTTGTGCATTATACATAAAAGTTCTCCTTTGTTTTAGTGACATTCCACGGTGTCGAGCCGTGCGAGGTCCGCCCAAAAGTCATAGAAAGGCACACCCCCGAAGGAGTGTGCCAAAATGGAAAAACAGTTATCAAGCCTCGGTGAGTGCCTGTGTAACGGCGTAAGATGCGGTTGCGGTATTTGCCGCGGAGATGTTAAGCACAGCGGTTTCGTAACCGTCCTTTGCGACCGTAACGACCGCGGTAGTTGCACGAGGCAGAGTGAAGGAATAGGTGTTGTCCTTGTTGTTGACAACGGAAGCATAAACACCACCCTCGCCTCTTACAACAACCTCTGCATCAGCAATTCCGGTCACGGTAAGGGTGACATCGGTAACGAATGCAGGAGCGGTGATAACGGCTCTCTGTACGGAGGATACAGGAGCATTTTCGGCATCCTGATATTCAGCGATAAGACCCTCGATGTTAGCGGGGGAGTTAATATCGGTAAAGTTGGTAACGGGGTTGGTAAAGTCGGAGAGGTCGCCCGCCTCGGTGGAAACAACGAGTGCGATAGAGGAAGGACGAACAACCTTAACGCCCCATCCCCAGTCGTTTCTGACGATGTAGCCGATAGAGGTTGTGGGGGACTTCTCAACATCGGTTACGGTGGAGGACATACCAAACATAGTGCCCTCTGCGTTAGCGATGTATGCCTGTACCTTGTTCCACTGTGCGTACTGTGCTGCGGTGAGACCAAGGGTTGCAGCCGCAGTGTCCCAAATCTCATCGGGAATAACCTTGATGTAGATGCCGCCGTAGATACCCATGATGTAGTTACCCATGAGACGCTCGCCGCTCTTGTCAAGGTATCCGTTAAGGATGATTTCCTGACCGATTTCGCTATTGATGATAGCGCCGTTGTCGATGGTCATGAGGTTGTCAAAGAAGGACTGTCTCATAACGTATACGCTCTTCTCGGTGGGGTAGGAGATAACGCCCTCGTTGTAGGAGCCTCTGACATTGGAGAGTGCAGACTTAAGTCTGTTCATGATACGCTGCATATAGCCACGGTCGGTGTTGTTGGGATCGTAAGCAATAATGCCGTTGTTGGATGCACCCGCACGGGTAAGAGCGGAGCCAAGCTGTGCCGCCATTACATCCGCATCCATGAGCAGACCGGTGGTCTTGGGGATGTAGGATGTGTACTGACCGAGAAGGTTGAGAGAGTCTCCGATCATTCTCATATTTACACGAGAGATCTGTGCCGCCTCGTCATACTCCTGAATAAACTTCATATCGTACGCATCGGTCTGCACGGAATGAGGAAGGTTCTTGTTAAAGGGTGCGTTGTTTCCGGGTGTACCGTTCTCGGTACTTCCGCAACCGTTAATACCAAGTGTTCTCTTGATACGGGGAGGCATATAGAGAAGGGGGAAACGGATCATACCGATGTTTTCAGCCTCTGCACCTACGGAGGTTACGCCAAGACCGTCAACAAAAGCACGGGAGGAGAGGTTGACAAGCAACCACATGTTGGAAAGTTGTCTGTTAACAAGTACATTGTTAACGAGAGAAGGGGTGTTACCGCTGGAGGGGGTAACATCGTAGGGGGCGGATACATTTGCTACCGCCTGAAGGTACAGCTGGGAGTCAGGTGTACCGGTGGAAATTACCATTTCTGCCATTGTTTTTAATTCCTTTCTGTTTGTAAAAAAATGTAATTAGCGATTGATTTTGCGAAGGATTGCTCGTGCCTGTTCTGCGGCTGTTCCAACGGTGCTGTCTTTGCCCGCTGTGTCTGCGAATACACCACCGCCAATGCCGTACAGTTCCCTTGCGTGTTCCTCTGCGGCTACCTCTACGGCATCCTTTGCCGCCGCTACCGCATCTTCCTTGGTCTCACGCTGAAGAAGTGTCTCGAGCATCTCCTCGACTTTTTTAAGGCGGTCATCATAAGTTGGCTCGCCTTTCTCTTCGGCCTTGGGCTTTTCCTCGCCCTCGTCCTCGTCCTTGTCCTCGGGGTCGGTTTCGTGAAACTCTGCTACATCGCCCTCACCCTCTGCGTGCTCTTCACCGAGTGCCTCATGCTCACGGTCTTCTGCGGTCTGCGAATCTTCATCGCCTTCCGCTCTTTCCTGTGCGGCTACACTCTCGTGTACACGGTCGGAAATGTCCTGATGAAATTTCTTTCTATCGTCCTCGGAAAGGTCCTCGTATGCCTTTTTTACCTGTTCAAGAGTTGTCAAGGTGTCATCCTCCTTTCTTTTGTTTTTTTTGCCTAAAAACCTAAAAATAGACATATATACTCCTTTCGGTTATTAGATGATTTTAGTGCGAGTATCGTAATACGGGCGTTTATGCTCGTGGGAATAGGTGATATACCGTTTCTCGTAGCCTTTCGCCTTGTTTCTACAATACTCGTATCGCTCGGCATCAACACCCTTTGTCATTTCCGCCTCGGTACGCCAATGCCTTACCTGCCGTTCCATATACCGCTGTTTTTGAGTGACCTTATATTCTCTTTCCTCTTTGGCTCTGCTTGCCATCGGAAAAGCGTATCCGTCTTTGTACTCAACCATATAATGGCGGCAATTAAAGCCGAATAAGCCGTTTTTCCACTTGTGGTGTTTGTCCCATCTATCGGTCGCATCGGTGAGCGGTACATATCGCCTTCCGTCCGTGGTTGTGCCGGATGTACCGTCAAGCGAGTAAACACGCCCCTGCCAATTCCTACATCTCTCGGAACAGTCGCTATGTGCGGAGACGATAACGAGTTTGACGCCTCTTGCGTTGAAGTCTGTCATTTGGTCCACATGCCCCTGATACCTAACCTCACGCTCGGCACGGTTGCGAAGGGTGGACCGTTTCTCCCAATACTTTTCTGCATCGGGATCGAGTGCCTCCTCCGCCGCCATTCTGTCAACAGTCGGGCGGATGTTGTCTCGGTAGTAGTCACGGTGATATTTCCTCGCCCACAAACCGAGTGTATCGACATCATCGTCACGGGGGAGAATGTAATCGGGTATTGCCTCCTTGACGGTTTTCCTTGCCGTAGCGAGCGAAATTTTCGCCGTGTACGGGCTTTTGCTTGCGGTGGGTGTTGTAGCACTTTCCGCCACCTTCAAGAGACAGAGAAAAACAAAAAGACCCCTCTGCGGTATCTCTGCCGCAAGTTGTCTTTGCTTGGTATAAAATGCCGATAGTGAGCGAAATGTCGCATTTTTCAATGCAGGGATGGTGATTTGTGCCAAGGTACCTTGAATGATGCGTAGGACCTTCTTGTCCGTCTCCTGTCGGCTCCAACCGTAAAAGAGTGCATCCTTTACGGCAAGGCGTATAAGCCCCTGTGCCTCCTCAACGGCAAGTGCCTGTCGGTTAAGTCGGTCCGGTATCGCCTTCGGTGTCGGTTTCATCGGTTGCACCGTCCTTTACATCAAATGCAAATGGGTCAAATTCGGTATCAAGGTTGAGGTCGGAAAAGGGGTTTGCCTCTCTCTTTTCCCGTTCTGCATTGATTTTAGCCACATATTCGGCGGTCTCTCGGTCACTTGTGCCGTTGATACGCTGGACAGCGACCTCTTGAGGGATAAGCCCTGCGGCGTAGTTCTCTCGGGTGTTCTGGTCTCTCTGCAACGGGTTTCCGATATAGTCGGACATACGGATATTGACATTACGGTTATAGTCCTGACCCATATCCTTGTAGAATTGATACAGCACCTCGTCAAGGATGCGGTTGAGCACCGGCTCCATAATCTGGTGCATTGTCTGCACGGTTGCACGGGTCATATTCTCCTCCGCCGTGACCTCGGTCGCCGTCTTTGCGGAGCCGTCAGCAAGGAAGGGGAAAACCGATGTCGGGGAAAATCCGCAATGAGATGCGAGCTGTTGAAGGTAAATTTCGAGCATACCGCGGTAAGCATCCGAGCGTATGTCAAACTGCACCGACTGCGGGTTAAAGTCCTTATCTCTCTCGGTTTGGATATATACAAGTGAATCGTCATCGTCTGATGCCGCATCCGTCCAGCCGAATCGCTCCGCAACACTGCTCTTTATACCCGCCTGTCTTAATTCCTCCGTTACCTGCCTCAAAAAGCGTTTGGGGACAAGGATTTTACCCTTGCCCTGTATAATGTCGGTGAGTGTTCCCGAAAACACATTATCGGTCGCCCAAAGGATGTCTAACGCACCAAAGAGAAGCGGGTCGCCGATGGCAAGACCCGGCACGCAAGAGTTCGTAGCGGTGGGCACCATCGCCCACACACCGAGACCGTCACGGAATGGGAGCCGCAGCTCCTCGTTAAGGCGGATGCCTCTTGCATCCACTATCTGGCGTACATTTTCAGGTAAGTTCCTGTACGGTATTCCGTTGGTGGTAAAGGTGGGGAGAATATCGCTCTGCGATGTGCCACTCTTCCAATGTACCTTGTAACGCACAAAGGGTTTGCCGCCCTTGTAATATCGCTCCTCCACAAGCCAGTATGACCTGTCTTTGTTGCCGTACCTCATAGAGGCGATAAATGTGTTAAAGGCAAGCATATACACCACCTCGCCCGTCTCGTCCGTGGTAAGATACGCACGGTCAATCCTCGTGGCGGTAGGAATACACCTGCCTCTCCTGTCTTTATTCAGTTTTACGCAAGCCCTGCCGTCAAGGGCATAGTCAATAGCCGCCTCAAGGAATTTATCAAAGCCGATGGACGATGCCCACCTTGACAAGATATTGCAGTCGGTGTCCTCTCCTTCAAGAATATACTTGTCACCCTTGATAAGGCGTACCGCCGCCCTTTTGAGCGTTTGACCGATATTCATTCTCACACCTCTTGCGGCACAGAGACCGTCTACCACGCCCGTCGAGTATGCAAGGCAAGGGCGGATGACATTACGCATATACTGCATAAAGTAGGTGTCAAGCCCTGCGTAGTAGGTGGAGAAGTCAACAAAAGATGACGGAGGTATTCTCCACTCTGTTTTGAGGTGGTTTTCGAGTTCTTTCGGCATATTAAAGCCCATGTCAAACTCCTTTACATAAAGTTGTAGTAGTATTCGTATGTTGCGTATTTATCCGCATCTATCGTGTGGTCACTCTGCCCCTCGGGTATCTCGTTCTCCTCGTTACGGGCAAAACTCTCCATTTCCTCAATGCTAACCTTATTGTCCTCTGTATCGAGAATGTATAGCATATTGGAGCGATAGGAATTAACAAGGCGGGCGATGTCTCGCTCAACATCCTTGTCGGTGATGGCCTTACAAAAGGCATTGTTAATCTTTTCAAACTCCCACATAAGGTCTTGGGTAATGCCCGCACCGTCAAAGCACCAACGCTCACCATGTGCGGACGGGATTATTACTCCCCATCCCGCCATACGCCTCTTAAACTCTCCGTGCCATTCGTTAATCATCAACGCTTGGTCGGTGTGCGTTATGCCTTTCACGCCTGTTCTACGGCGATATGCGGCAATGTCAAGGAAATATGTACCCAGCTTAATCAAAAGCCCGTCAGGATATATCGCCCACGCACTCACCGCCGTGGCATCTCTCTTGATACCACTGTCAACGCCGTACAGCATCTGCACGGGCTGGTAGTATATGTTCCTGCGTATCTTTGCCTGTAAGTCTGCAAGCGGTATAACGTGCTTGTTGCGGTCAAACGACCATATCACAAGACCTTCCATAGAGATGACCTCTCCGCCGTACCAATAGGAATAATGGAGGGGGTCTTCTCTCTTGAATTTCAAAATGTCCGCTATAATAATCGGGTCAAGCAGTTCGGCTATATCCTGCCATGTGGAATGTATAAGCACCGCACCACGCCTTTGCAACAAGGGATAATACCTGTTAGCCCAATGGTTAAGACCGGGCGGAGGGTTGTAGCGGTACACTATCTTTGAATTTTCGTCAAAAAATCGGAGAGCCGTAGAGCGTAACGCCTCTACATATATCTCGCCGTCCGGCTCGTTTGCCTCCTCAAGCACTACCTTTTTGAGCTTGCCCGAGGGCGGTGTCATAGCCTTTGTTCGGTTTATATCTTTGTTGATCGCAAAGAATTGTATACGGTTGCCCGTTTTGTTGTGTATAATCTCGAAGGGTGAGGTAAGCACCCGAAAATCGGTGTCCTTTCGGTTTGATATAGTGTAGCCGAGGTCACGGATCGCTGATTGCATTGCCTGAAATACTGACCTGCGGATGGTGCTTTCCTCTGACCTGCATATCCATACATCGCCCTTCTCCTTCTGCACGAGCAGAGGCACGGTGGCGTAGTCATCGTTTTGTGTTTTTCCCGAGATACGCCCGCCCTTGAGTACAAACTCCTTGAGACCTATCTCGTCATTGCTTAACTCTTCGCCTCGGAGAAGTCGCCGCCTTACATCCGCCTTATATTCAGGCGTAAATCTCGCCGCTTGTTCCTTCGTATGGTTTGGAAGGAATAACGGTGCGTATATCTGCGGTATAACAAGCCGTGGCATTATCAGCCCTCCGTTTTAGCCGATGTGTCAGCGAACACAAGAGTGATGTTGTGTTCCTCGCTTGTTTCCCCGGTGTTCTCGTTGACAATAACATCACGCTGCCCGAGATATTGCTTTCCGAGCCATATCGCCATCGTTGCATTGGTTTTTGAAAGTTCAAACTGATGGCGGCGGAGGGACATTTTGCCACATTCTCTGCCTTTTTCTAACGCTCCCAAAAACGCCTTTTCATTGTGAGGTGCGTGGAGTGTATCTATCTTTACTCCAAGGCAAGCGGCTATCTCCTCCTCGGTGCACATCACCCTTGCAAGAGCTTCTACCACTCTAACGCCTGTTGCGTTCAAAACCTTTCGTTTTCTGCCCTTGCCACTTGGCGATGCCATTTCAAAGCAGGTGGCAGGCTCAATATATTCAAGATCGATATCGTCTATCATCTGCTTTTCCTTTCAAAAAGAAAAAAGCACCCTTTTCAGAGTGCTTGTGTATTTGTGTGTGCCGCTATCAAGCCCCGTTGCAGCGGGGAGGCGTTCACGGCACTTACGCCTTGTTCAAGGAGGTGTCAAGATGTATTTAGAACAAGATTGGATGGAGTCTATACCTTTTGACACTACCATTCTAGCACAGATTAATTGGAAAAGTTTACACCGTTTATGTACTTTTGTGGAAAAATGTGGAAAAGTTTACACCGCAACAGGTGCAAGCGTTGTAAGTATGCGTGCACGAGCCTTATAGACCGCCGAGGAAGAATATGCAAGCTTTCTGCTTATCTCCGTTATACTCGGGAATACAAGCCTGTTTCTATCAAGCCATCCAAAGTACAGTGCATCGAACACCTCTATGTCCGTCTCCCTTTGCAGGTGCCGCCTCGCACACTCAAGCACCATCTCGGCAAGGCTCACCTCTCTGACGGCAAGTTCCACCTTCTGCAACAGTACGCTGTGTCTCTCCACATCTGCCACGATACGGTTGGTCGGGTCTCCGCTGTGGTCGGGCGGTGTCGGTGTTCCCATCGCACCACGGGGAGAGCCGAACATTGCCTCAAACTCCTTCAACTTCAGCCTTGCCCGTTCCTCCGCTCTCTTTGCATCACGATATTTGTATAAGTCCTTTTCAGTCATCATTTTCGCCTCCTTTAATCTTTCTCTCCGCCTCTGCTATCCTCTGCACGGCTATATCAAAGTACTTGTCATCGAGTTCCATCCCTATAAAGTTCCTGCCCGTGTTTACACAAGCAACGCCCGTGCTTCCGCTACCCATACAGTTATCAAGCACAGTATCGCCCTCGTTGGTGTATGTCTTGATAAGATATTCAAGTAAAGCAACGGGTTTTTGGGTGGGGTGTAATGCCCCCCGACGCACTTTGCCAAACTCTATCAATGTAACGGGGTTTTTGTATTCGTAAGTTTTTTTATATGGTTTTCCTTCACCCATACATTTGAAACCGTGATATACGCCCGCTTGTTTGCTATTGCCGCCGCTTTTAATAGGCTTTCCCCTTTTTATCATTTGCGGATTATATGCCGTTTTTTTACCATTCCTTGCAAAAACTGCAATATCTTCTGTTTGTTGCATTGGTCTATACTTTGCGTAACCAATACCGCTTGGGATTTTTTTATTCCAATCCCAACGATATTTGAAACCTTTTAAGTTACTAACAATCAGGCTACTTGTAAACGGCTCGGAGCAAAATAACACAATGGCACCGTTGTCCTTTATAATTCGATTATATTGTTCCCAAAGTGGCTCAAAAGGAATAACGCTATCCCATTTACAAGCCGTTGTCCCATACGGAAGGTCGCACAAAATCATATCAATGCTTCCGTCTGGGATGTTTTTCATCAATTCAAGGCAATCGCCCTTGTGCAATGCCTCCATTACGCCTTCACCTCCTTAACCTTCACGCCGTGAACCCACAGCATCAACTTTCTTTTGATTACGAATTTTGCGTAGGTGGCACTATTGGGGTCGGAATATCCTTTGACATCCTCGACAACCGTATTGCCGTCCTTGTCCTTATACACAAAATCCGCAATATATTTGACGGGGAGTTCCACGGTTACCCGTTTGTACTCCTTTTGCCCTTTTCTCGCTCCACGGCTAAAAATCTTGCCCGTGGGGATATACTCGTAATGCCCGGGGATAAGTTCATACATTTTTTGCCTTTGCAGGTCGCTTATCTCTCCCGCCTTTTCAAGCATACGGAGTTGACCGTATCGCCTTGCCTCCGCCCGACTGTCAAACCTCTGACCGTCAATGATTATCGCTTTGTTTCCAAGTTTACTTCTCATCTGTGCCTCCGTTTATTCTTCTCGCAGGCGTGGCTGACATAATCATCAACCGCCTTGCCCTCGTCTATGACCTTATGTACCCGGTCCATCTCGGCACGAAATGCCTTGTACGCCTCGCAGTTTTCGTGACAACTTTCGTGAGTAAATCCCGTGGTACGGTTTATACATCCCTTGCAGGGGCTTTTTGGAAACATATCTATCCCTCCCGCTTTTTATAGCCTTTGTCGCCTTTTTTTAACTTGGTGATGACAAGGGGTCTCGGCATCTTCTCAAGTTCTTTATGATAAAAGTGTGCTATCTTGTCGGTGTCCTCCAAGCGTTCCGCTGCCTGATTGAGAATATCCCGGCAGTATCTGCTCCCGAGTGTAAGTGCTATGACCCGGAGTTCCGCAACAAGCAGTTTAGTCTGTTTTTGTTCCATAATATTCATCCTCCATTTTCTCCCGAATTTCATCGGCAACAACGCCGACATGGTACGCTACGAGGGCGGCGGGAGTGCCGCCCTTGAGCCAGTTGTAATATGCCTTGATCTTTTTCTCAAATTCGGCGAGCATCTCGATTTTCGCCTCAAAGATCATCTTTGCCTTTTCTTTCTCTGTCATCCATTCCTCCTACTATCGCTGCCGATATAGCCACTCCGGCTAAAATCACACCTATTATCGCCAGAATCCCAATCGCCACCCACATATCAATTCCTCCAAATCCACCAGATCGCGAATAGACACACGGCAGTTACCGTGGATGCAATGGCGATGATCTCATATATTGTGATGTTCATTTATCCCTCCAACATCTCTTTTGCGGTTTGGTCTATAACCCCCATTATTAACCGTTGTTCAACACCTAAAAAAGCTGGATCGTGGCAAAAGTGCTTATCTAACCTCTCCGCAAACTCTCGCACGGTGTTGACTTTGATATTGCTTTCGTCACGTTCATCAAATACCGCTTTGAGATTTTCAAGGTGTCGGTCTGCTCTTTCTCTCAACCTCTCGTTCTCCTCGGTGAGTTTTTCGTTGTGCAATTTGTAAGAGTTTGCCGCACCACGCATAGCTTCAAGTTCAATGGTGAGTTCCTTGATATAATCTTTGAGCAAAGCAACATCTCGTGAAAAATTGGCTATATCTTGTTCTTGCACATCAATAGGCTTACTGCACCACAATTCTCGCCCTGCTCTCTGACCTTGGAAAAAATCAAACTTTTCAAGAATGTCTATTGCCTGTTCTCTGTTAAGTTCCATTATTTGTTCTCCTATTCCATTCATTCATTGCATCTTCCTCGGTATATTCGCAATCGGTGCTATTACCGCAATTCACGCACTCGATATAAAACATATCAAAAGTGTATTTTCCCTCATCGTCCTCTTGTCTTTCTACGGTAACAAGAACGGCTCGTCCCCCGCATTTACAACAATGCTTTATTTTAATTTCCATTTCGTCAATGTCTTTCGTTAAGGCTTCTTTACCTTCCCTTTCTCCCGAAGCACAATACCAATAGCCGTTCGGGACGAAGCCTCTTGCTCCGTTTACGTTGGTGCAAATTTTGTCTTTCCACCATTTGCATTGATAGCACCTCACAACCTCAACCACATCGGCGGTGGGTGCGTTTTGCATTATCTCAATAGCACTATTCCACCCGTCTGCATATTCGGGTACGGTAAACACATTTCTATCCGCCTTACCTATACCAATCGCATCTATATCAATATATTTGTTCATTCCTTGTCCTCGCTTTCAAAATGTTCTTTACAAGCCTTTGTTCCCCAAAAGACAACAAATTTGATAGGTGTTCCATCGGGTTTTGTGTAAATTCTCCCACTTCTGCTTTTTTGAAAAGGGTGTTTTTGACAACTACCGCTCCGACCTTCGCCTTGCACAAAAAACTTGCAATCTTTACAGGTCATTTTTCACCCTCACTTTCCCAAAAACATTTCCATTAGTCCAATAACGGCGGTCACTAACAAACCAAGAAGAAGGACGCCACAAATTACTCCAACAATAGTCATTCCGTATCCTCGCTTTCTTTTCTCACCATATCCTCAAAGTATTTCACATTTTCACTTGCGTTTGGATATCCTGCGTGTTCTTGCATTTGCCAATATCGCAAGAGTGTTTCGGGTGAATTAACATCTCCCAACGCTCCGCTTTTGAGCATTTCCAAATTTCTTTCCCAACGCTCATTCATCCCTCTACCTCCACATACATCCAGCTTTGAGGCGGTCTTGTTATTTTGTCATAGCACCTGTGACCGATATAATCATATCTATCACAAGTGCAACAATCGTTTTTATGGTTACACGGCTTTTTAAACTCCCCCAACTCCCACGGCTTGTCATAGATTACAAGGTCGGTAATGTGCCAACCATAGCCGCTTCCGCCTTGCAAGTATTTATGCACTTGTTCGTAATTCAAGCAAGTGCTTTCCGCAAAGAAATCACATAATGGGTGCGACATTGGTACACTATAACCATCAGCCGCTTCGTGATAATGAATGTCCGTTATGTCCTCGCACACAAACTCGCCTATGACTTGCCCTCTGCCCTTGAAAATATGGTGTCCTTCTTCGTCAACAAAGGGTGTTTCCGTTCCGCCCTGTGTTTCATAGATATAGCACTTAAACGGTGTTTCAAGTTTCGGCTTGGTCTTTCTTACCTCTACCGTCTTTTTGCCTGATGCAATAAGTTCGCACCATTTCGGTTGAATTGATATAAGTACAGATTTCATCCCTCGTCCTCCCTCAAAACGGAAGGTCCCCATCGCCCGGCACTTCCTCAAATGCTACGCTCTTGCCATAGCCCTCGGGGATGTACGGGATTGGTGCCTTCTCTGCCGGGGTTTCGGGCTTACTGTCGCCTACAAATGACAGCTCGTCTGCGATGACCTCAAATTCGTAACGCTTCTGCCCGTTCTTGTCCGTCCACTGCCGCTGCTGGAGCTGACCCACCACAAGGATGGGCTTTCCCTTCTTAAACCACTGTGTAACAAACTCCGCTTTTTCTTTCCACGCCACGATGTTGATGAAGTCCACACCGCCGTCCTTTCCCCTGCGGTTGATAGCGATGGAGAAGGATGTCACCTTCGTGCCGCTGCTTGTCTGCTTAATCTCGGGGTCTGCTGTCAAATTTCCAATCAAAATAACCTTGTTAAAACTTGCCATATTATATAGCCTCCTGTTCGTTTATTAAAAAATATTCTGCATATCTGACGGTGTTTCCGTCCTCGTCCGTATATGACCTCATGACACGCCCGACATTCACGCCACGGTGCTTTATATCATTGATCCGGCTCGCCAACCTCTCGCACCTAAACAAGGTGCGGGCAATATTTGTGTTAATAAATGTGTGTTCACGCATATATGCTATGATCTTATCACACTGTGATTTTTTGCTTAAATCTGTGCCCATAGTTGCCTCCTAAATTATCCCCATTGATCCGCCATTGCTGCGGCAATTCCGGGAAATGTTTTTGCTCTGTGCTTTGCCCTGTCGCCATTTTTACATTGGCTTCTCCATCGGCTGTCACTCTTGATGCGACCATTCTTTGCGATATAGTAGTACACCTCGGGTTTCACCATTTCCGTTGGTTGCAATGCGGGAAGATTCTTTAACCACAAGCATGTTGCCTTTCTTGCCGGGTGCCCATACTCATACGGCTGAATTGTTTGGTCCGCCTTTCTCCACCGGGTACTCATGACACCTATCGGGTTTTCGATGCAAATCTTGTCACAATCCGCATTTGCCAAAGCCATAAAGAATTGCACCGCATCCTCACGTTCCTTGTGCCTTTGTACTGCCTTTTCGCCATACCGCTCTATGTTAAACCAGCGGTTGCCTGATACCGTAAGATAGGTACACGGGGGATGTGCTATAATCATATCCCAACGTCCGTGCAAGAAGTGTACCACGCCGTCCGATGTGTCAAAATCACACCACCCGTTAAGCAACGGCAATACATCACCTTTGATGTGCCACTCCGGGTGTCCTCCGCTACACTCCTGTATGTCGCAGGAGAAGGCGGTGTGCCCCTTCTCCCGAAACGCTTTACAAACCGTCTGCGACTCTTCGCAAGCTATAAGTATATTCATCTCTTCACCCATTCACGGATTATCGCACAAGCCTTTTTAATATCCTCGCTCGGCGGGTTGTTCGCAAGTGCATCAAACACCGCCTTGTCGGTTTTGTAAATAGCACCGAGGGTCTTTCCTGCGCGCACACCCACCGTGACCGTCAGATTTATCGCCCACTGGCGTTCCTGCTCCAAGGTGGTGTCATTGGTAGGCTTAACAGCCTTCGGCTGTTCCTGCGGCTTTTTCGGGGTCTCTGCGGGCTTTGCATCGCCCTTGCAAGTGCCGTAGGTGTAAACTACCTTCTTTGTATTTGCGTTTGTGATTTCAAGCCCTACGATAACCTTGTCCTTTATATCTATCTTTGACACGATGAAGGAGTCACGGCATTTGCCCTTGTCATTCATCGTGAAGTCCTCGTTCTTTATCCAGATAAACGGCGAGGTATAGAGTTCTCGTCCAATGCCGAAACACACCGCCGCACGCTTACGGGCATCGCTTGCGTTTCCTTTCTCCGCCTCGGTGTTGCTCTCGGAGCCTGCGTCGTCCTTCCATATCCACTCACCGTGGATGCGTACACCAAGCGAGCAGAAAAGTATACCCTTGTGCTCATAAAATCTGCACTGCCAGTTCTCCTGACCTACCGTCTCGTCAAGGATAGCCATATCCACGCGGGCATCCTTGTAAAGGAGCAGAGTCAAACCGCTTGCCGACTGCATACCCACACGGCACTCAACCTCACTTGCCTTCAAATCTCTAAACATACACATTTCCTTTACCTCACTTTATCTGTATATTTGACCTTATCTCAAGACGCACACCGTCAACATCGCCGGACTTCAACGCCTCTTTTATGTAGTCCTTGTTTGCCACGATTTCCGTCTTAACCTTGACCGCCTCGGGGTCACGCTCTGCGTATCTTATAAGTGCATCCATATCATCGACCACTACCGCGGAAGATGTGCGGAATCTGACCGAGTGTCTGGCGTTCTCAAATGTCGCCACACCGACAGCAAGCATGTTGTTGCTCAAATACTCCGTGAGCCTCTCTATGACCCGCTCCTTGCGTTTTCTACGCTCCGCGAGTGCCTTTTCCTCGGCCCTGATTGCCTCGCATTCTGCACGGTAATTCTTGATTGAGGAGAGCACGGCATCCGCTCTCTCGCCCCATTCGCTATTGACTGCCTCGAGGGTATCGGCGATTGCCTCCTCGGGGATCTCCTCATTTTCTATCGCCTCTATCAGTCGGCGATAAGTCGTTGTTACCTCGTATAAACTCATCCTGTATTTTCCTTTCTTGTTTTTCAAACTGCGGACAGTGCAGGTCCGCCCCTTCATCAAGTCCTAACACCTCAAAATCCATCCTATCCTCCTGCAAGCACCGCCTCTGCCTCAGCGTAGTCGATATACACTTCAACGCCAATCTCGAAGGGGTATCCCTCGTTCATAATAAACCAGTGCTCACCGTTCCACATCAAACCGTTTACACGCAACGGCTCGATGAAGTTGCCCTCATCCTCATCCACGATGGGGCTGTATACCGTGTCACCAACATTGCACGGTGCCGTCAAATTAATAGCCATAAACTTCCTCCTTACACTTGGGGCAGATATTCACGCCCTCGTCCATATTATCGCATTCAAAATATTCGATTTCCTCCGCCGGATGTTCCTCGCCGCAGCATTCGCACCAATCAACACGGTAGGTGTCCTTACCTCCGCAGTGCTTGCACGCCCTGTTCATCTCGAGTATCTCGTCACCGCACCAGACCGCAGGGCGGCGGCTGACCTTCTTACAGTCCCGACACACAATCTTTTCAAAACTTACAGTCAGCATATCACACCTCCACCGTGTATCTCACGGTCTTACCAACACTTGCGGGGACCAAGGTGCACACCGGAAATACCGTGTCAATGCGGGTAGATATATCCACACCGTTCACCTTTGCGATGAAACGCTGTATCTTGATATATTCCCACGCCCTCTTGGTGCCCTCTGCACCTTCTCCAAAGCAGTACGCCTTGCCATCCTTTACAACAACCGTCCTGCCGTCCTTCTTGTACATCTTAAACATCTTAACCTCCTAATGTCCACCTTGCCAGCTCTGTTATGGCAATGCGGTATACCTTTCTGCCGTTCCCAATATCCCTTGCGGGGAGTGGGTTGTATTTTCTCTGAATATTCCTCAACACCGTTTTGACATCGCAATCGAGGAAGGTGGCGACCTGCTGTGTTGTCAGCACTCCCATTGAGTTCGGGAAGGTCTCGCTTATTCTCTCGGTTATAAGTGCCAAGTTGTCACGGTAGCCAATCTTTTCACGAGCCATGGTCACACCTCCTTACAATCGTCTCCGATACCTCATGTTTGTAAAGCTTTCCAAAATATTTCGGATGCTTTGAAGGATAGAGCACGAACACCCCGCGCTCGGGCTTGTAGTAGCCGTCATATTCACCGATGATCGCACCGACACGGTCCTTGGCAAGTATCTTACACGCCTTGCCGGGCACTACGGTGCCACGCACATAATATGTGGTATCGCTCATCCTATGTATCCTCCGTTAGCCTTTCTTCGTTCTTTGTTCTCCCATTCGTCGGCGTACTTCATCCACGCCCCGTTCTCTCGAATGTCGATGCTGTTATGTCCTCGCCATCCTCGCCCTGCGTTGTAGCTTATAAACAGCTCGGGGTTCGATATGTAGCCGTTGGCGTAGAAGTAATCTTCAATCTCTTTTCGCAAAGCATTGTCGCGCCGCATCTCTGCTAACATATCCGCTGTTATATCACCGTCCGCCGACTTGTATACTATTTCTGACTCGCGCACCTGTGCGTTATCACAAATAGTAGTAGTTGTTGTTGTATTAGAAAATGAAAATGAATTATTAGAAGTACTATTTACATTTATATTTTTATTTTCATTTTCATTTTCAACGCGCGTGCTTTTGTTTGGGTTTATGTTTGGGTTATCCCGTGGGTTATCCCGTGGGTTTTTATCGGGTTCGTTTTGGGTTTTGGGTCTGCCCCCTTTACTACCGTTAGCTCGTTGCCTTTCAAGGTAGTTTTCTCTATCACGGATGGCACCGTCCATGACCTCGTTGTAGTACTTGCCGTCGGCATCTTCGGTGAATTTAGCCATTACATCGGGGCTAACCTTACCGACCGCAAGTTCCATTTCCTTCTTGGTTAAATGCCCCCTCTGATGTTGCAGACACAAGAGCGTTATGTATTGCCCTCGTTCCTCCATCGTGAGGCACATCACACCGACCAAGAAGTCCGAGGTGTAAAACAACACCGCAGGGTCTTTATTCTTTGGCATCCTGTCACCTCCTCCGTTAGATATAATCGCCTACAAGGCTCACGGTACCGTCTGAAAGGTTGAATCGGTTGTAGACTACCTCACCGTCAATAAGCAGCGCCTTGAAGTGCTTGTACTCCGATGCCGCCGCGATTTTCGCCTGAATGAATGTCTTGAAGGTGAGTTCCACACCGCCATCAAACACCACCGTGTACTTGTCCTGTGTTTTTTCGTTGTTCTCCATCTCAAGCCTCCTCGAAAAATCGTTTGAATATGTCGCCGCCGTACTGCCCCGTTGTCAGCTCTATAATCTCTCGCACGGTGTACTTCTCCTTAAATTCTTTGATACCCGCAAGGAAATTGTCCGTGCCGGCTCTGCAAGCACCGGTGATGATACGGTACATTGTGATTGCTTCATCCTTTGTCACTTCGCTATCAAGGGTGAGGTGCTTGTATTGCTCCGCCCCTCTTTCCTTTGCCTTCTTAAATTCAAGGTCGCACACGCCGTCCTTCAGGCTCTTGCAGTGGGCATAATGCTCACCGTCAAATACAACGTTCTTGCCCTTTATCTTGCCTTGGTAGTAGGTGTATTTGCCTATCGTTCTCTTTCTCTTGATATGGGTTAAGATGCCGTCGGCGTAAATGTACCGCCCGGGGACATAGTCACCGTCTTTCAGTCTCTTTACCGCTTTCTCTTGCAAAGATGTAATGCTTGTGCCTCTGAGGTCGAGAGAGCCGCCTACGGTGAGGTTATCAGGCAAAGATGTAATGCTTGTGCCTTCTAGGTCGAGATAGCCGCCTACGGTGAGGTTATCAGGCAAAGATGTAATGCTTGTGCCTTCAAGGTCGAGATAGCCGCCG
>JAEIGA010001996.1_pt1 | contig 32540 bp, 36 predicted proteins | sample 9270691 | NCBI WGS metagenome assembly JAEIGA01 (sample SAMN17057246, study PRJNA624740) | gut metagenome | biome: biome; isolation source: fecal sample | host: Bos grunniens | place: China: Xizang | collected 2019 | reverse complement strand
TATTACACAATTAGAGGCAACAAGTATATTACATAATACAAGATTAAGTGCAACAGTATTTAACCTAAGAAATAAAGGTTATAACATTATAACTGATAACACAAAAGGTATAAATGCTTATGGAGAAAAAACAAACTTTGGAAAATATAAATTAGTAAAGGAGAATTAAAAATATGGAAAAAGAAATTAAAGAAAAAGAAACTAAAAAAGAAGAAAAAAAGGGTTTAACAATTTATGAAAAGTTATTAAAGATACAAACTGAATTGAAAGCACCAAAAAATCAAGTAAATAAGTTTGGTGGTTACAACTATCGTAGTTGTGAAGATATACTTGAGTCAGTAAAACCACTATTAGATAAATATGGATGCACTTTAAAAATATCAGACGAATTACAAAATATAGGAGAAAGATACTATATCAAATCAACTGTATTACTAATTGATATTGAAAGTGGTATGGTAATAGAAAACAGTGCTTATGCTAGAGAAGAAGAAAACAAAAAAGGAATGGACGCATCACAAATTACTGGAGCAACTTCAAGTTATTGCCGTAAGTATTGTATGAACGGATTATTTTTAATCGATGATACAAAAGATGCTGATACTGACGAGTTTACTGAGCAACAAGAGAAGAAAACTAAAAAAGAATATGATTATAGAAAACAACTAATTGAATATTGTAATGAACATAATGTAGATATGAATGAAATTGCAAAAGAATATAGTTTAAATGGTTCAAGTAAACAAGAAGACTTTAAGAAAGTATTAGATACTTTAAATGCAAGTTAGTGTAAAAGAAAATAGAGCAAATTACTTGGGTGGTTCGGACATAGCAACTTTAATGGGTTTAAATCCATATAAGACTAGGTTTGAACTACTCCAAGAAAAAGCACAAATAAAACCTATTGAAGAGATAGAAAACGAATACACTATTTATGGAAATAAACTTGAACCTATGATTAGAGATTACATCAATGAATCGTTTGGTAAGTGTTATAGAGAAGATAAACTTGAAATAGAAGATAATATACTACCAATAAGATGTCATTTTGATGGAATATGTAAAGAAAGCATCTTGGAAATTAAAACAACTGGTGTTATAAAAAAAGAGGTAGAAGATTATAAAAACTACCTAGTCCAATTACTATTCTATATGAAGAACTCTAAAAGAGATAAAGGAATGTTATGTGTGTATCATAGAACAAAAGCATTTATTGATGTATTTAATTCAAACAACTTACAAATATTCCTTATTGATATAGATAACTTCAAAAATGAAATATGGGAAATGGACAACGAAATAGAAAGATTTAAATTAGATTTAGTAAAATTAAAAGAAAATCCTTTTCTTAAAGAAGAGGAATTATAGGAGGAAATATGAATATAATAAACAAAGATAGAGATGGAAATAACATCCCTACAAGAATATATAAAAACGAGGAAGGCAAATATACTATTTGTGTTAGCAAGAAAAAAGATAATGGAGAGTATGAAAGAAGATACTTTCCAGTAGAGTTTTTAAAAGATGTAGAACTTGATAATGCTACTGATATTATAATTAAAAATGCTTTCTTAACTTGGTTTGATTGGGCATATCAAGATAGCAAAGGAACTAAATGGATTATAAAAATTACAGCATTTGAAAGAGTTGGAACTCAACAAACAATAGAAGAACCAAAAGAAGAAAAACTACCAGATAAAACATTTGAAGATTTTGGTCAAGAAATTGAAATTGACGACAGCGATTTACCATTTTAATTATGAGTAGAGCAACAGAGAAATATAAGAAAACAAAAGAATGGAAACTACAAAACGAAAGAGATAAATATAAATATAAATGCTGTTGTGGTGCAACCGTTCACATATATCCTATCAAAAATAAAGATGGTAGTGTTATATGTGGATGGTGCAAAAGAAGAGTTTATGCTAATCCTGAAGAACAAAAGAAAGCCGTTGAAAGATATAAAAAGGAAGATTTTAGAATGATAATGTATAAGAAATTGAAAGGTGTAAAATGAAAGAATTAACTTTAGAGTCAGCCAGTAAAGAATTAGAAAAGCTAGAGAATGATTGGAGATATTGGTATAGTAGAATGGAACAAATAGTATCTCTTGTTCTTCCTAAAGCAACTAATCTTGATGGTGAAAAGGTTGATGGGGGAAAAAAGGTTGATACACTATTAAGATATTGTGAGTTAAAAGACGAATTACAAATTGATACTACACTAAAATACATTGAAGACAAAATGGTTTCTTTAAATATTTGGATTGAAAACGAATTAAAAAGACTAAACAAATATAGTGATGTTGAGCAAACAATAGTGTTTCTTAGAGAACGAAAAAGAGTTAAAGATAAATATACTGGAAGAATAAGAAATATGACTTGGAATGAAATTGCAAAGGAAGTGCACTATTCAGAGCGTTCAGTAAAATATTTTTATCAAAACGCTTTAGAAAAAAGAGAAAAGTTAGGAGATGATGAAGATGAGTGTTGAAGAACTAAGAGATTTGCTTGAATATACTGATGTAGATAAACTTATTGATAAGTATCAAGTTGTATTTAGTAAAGGAACTATGATAATTAATAAGAAGATACCAGTAAATGATTTCATAAGGCTTAGGGATTCATTAAGAGTAAAAAAGAAAATAAAAAACATCATTGTAGATGCTGATGCTGATTATATTGGTAGGGAATTAGGATTATGAAAAAGAAATACAATATAAAATGGTATGATGTAGCAATAATACTAATGTTGCTATATATGATAATAACAATGTTGTTAGAAAGTAGGTAAATATGGAAGAATTCAAAGAGTTTGATATTGATATTGAAAATATAAATTATAATAATGAATTATTTAATAATATACAAAAAGCAATAATGGAAATGAATAAGAAAACTTTAAAAGATAGGTTTGAGGTAATATTAAATAATAATTTAATAGAGTGTAAAGAAAAAGCAAGTGGATTTAGAACAATATTTGGTTGCAGAATAACTTATGATGATTTAAATAGAAATATATCTTTTATAGTAAGAGAAGATGAAGAACCTAGTTATGAACAATTACAAGATAGAATAGATAAAGCAATAGAGTATATAGAAAAATATGCTGATGAATACTTTACTTGTGTTGAAGATACAGAAGTATGGGATATAGAAATAAAAGACTTATATGAAATATTAAAAGGAGCAAATTAGGCATCCAGACTAACGTAAATGCCCCTAATTTTGATTTTTATGTTAAGATAGTATAAATTATCAAGAAAACATAAAAGTCGAAATTAGAGGTATTTAAATGCAAAATAAAAGAGTTCATTAAAAACTCTTTTTTATTATCCAAGCATCTTCTGCTCTTCTTCTTCGGCAATCAAAACTGTCATAAACTACTCCATCTATTGAGCAAGTTATATGCCCTTCCATTGTGATTAGTAAAGTCATATCAGGATATTCTCCTGCTACTTCCCCTACTGTGCATGGCAAATAAGGTACTTTTTCGTATCTATTTAAATACCACCTTACAAAGTTTGCATCATCCATCATCGTTCCTTGCTCTTGTGCTAAATCACTTAGCATATTATAGGTATAATCCCATGAATTTCCAGTTGCAGTTGAGATTGCTCTAATAACACAATCGTTGACAAACTTACCCTTGCTATTTGCATTATAAAATTTATACATTACATTTCACTTATTTTCTTAAAGTGTTTTCTAACAATTTCTTGCTCTTCTGGTGAAGTTGCTTCTTCTTTTATTACTTTAGCGAATTTAACTAATGAATGTAGCATATATTCTAATTCTTTTAAACCATCTTCCTTAGCACCATAGCTACCATTGTTATATTCGTTACGAGATTGTTCGTATGCTCTGTATCCATCGTTCATACTTTGCATATAACTTTCTCCACGATATTTTGCATCTACACCTCTTCTACCATAAGCATCGTATCTACCATATTCTCCATATCCTTCAGCGTAATTTGCTCCGTAGTTTCCGTATCTTCCATAATCATTCATACATTCTACCTCCTTTATATCTTTGTGAATATCTACTACTTTAAATAAGTAATCTATATCAACTGAATCTAGTCCTTTTTCGGCTGCATTTTCTATATATTCACTTGTTTTCTCTAATATCTTTTCTATCGTAGGAATCGCTCCTTTCTTTTAGAAGTCTTAATATCTCTTCATTTTGAGATATTATTTTTTGGAAATAATTGTTATCTTGCATTTGTAATTCTTGCATTAAATCTGCATTATTATAATCTTGCAATAATATTTGTAGACTTATCGCTTCTAACAATAAAGATAAATTATTTATCATGCCAATCTTTCGATTGAAATTGATGCATTTTTAATTGTTGGTATTTGAGTAGCTGTGCTTGTTCCATCATAAGTTATTGTAGGAACACTAGCAACTGTTAATGTTACATTACCTCTACCACATACTCTAATCTTTTTACTTGCAGATACATTTGTGTAGATTCCTACAGTTACAGGCGTGTCCATTTCAGTTCCTGCTAATTGCACTCCATCAGCAAATATTGCTAATGCTACATTACCAGCAGTTGCACTTGTTACGTTAGCGTTGAAATCTACTTCAAAGATTCCACCACCTAATATATTAAATGTTGCACTTCCTTCATTATGATTTAACCATCCGTTAAAACAATTTGCACTAGCAGTTCTTAAATCGGTATCACTAAAAGTAATTGGACTTGTGTTAGAAGTTAAAACTAATTCTTGTTCTTGAATACTTTGTATCATATTGTTCTCCTTTCAAAAAAAGAGATAGAACCTGTCTATCTCTAATTAAAGCAAGTTCTCGTTTGAGTTTGTCTATTGACTATTTGCTAAATAATTGTGTTCCCGTAGAATCCATTACCATAAAAACCACCATTCCATCCAAATCCGTTATAGATGCTTTGGTATGGACTTGTAGTTATATATGCAGGTATTGGGAATGGTCTTAAAGCATTGATAATATTGCTTTCAGTTCTTTGGTCGCTGATAATATCTTTTGCTTGAGTTAATCTATCTCTTAAATCTTGGATAGTATTTTGGTTCATAGCATCAAGTATTCTTTGAGTGTTCTCTAATCCTTGTGCTTTTAATTCGCAGCAACAGCTATCTAATTTTGCTAATCCATTTAAAGCATTCATACTTGCTTGGTTTTCAAGTTGAGTCGTTTGCATTAATACATCTCTTTGTGTCATGCTTTCTGCTAATTGGTTAGCATATCTGTTTTCTAATACTTCACTTCTTAAATTACAGATGTCTTGAGCATTGTTAGAGAAACCATTTGAGATAAGGTTGTTTTGGTTTTGAAATCCATTGTTTATATCTCTTTGAGTAAATTCACTTGAAATATAATCAGTAGTAGCGATGTTATTCCATCCGTTTCCACCAAATCCGTTTCCCCATCCACCATTACCAAATAATAGTGCTAGTAAAACTAATGCCCAGATACCATCTCCACCAAAGAAACCGTTTCCATTGTTACCATATCCATATAATGGATAAGGATAAAAACCATTTCCGTTTGTAGTTGCTAATTCTACAGTTGGTTGAATACCAGTACTTCCGTTCATACACAATCTCCTTTCTTAAACTGCTAGATAGTTTATAGGAAGATACTATATCTAGCATAATATCCTCCTATAAAGCATTTAGCTTTATTTAAAATTACTCATAATGCTATTCCATTGTTGTTTTTGTTCAGGATTAAAACCATCAACTATTTTTTGTAAGTATGCATTAGGGTTTTCGTTATTTTCTTTTGCTTTTTGAAGGTCTTGAAACGCTTGGGGATTTACTCGCTTTAGTTGTTGCTCTAATTGGTTCGTCATCTTCTGTATATTCCCCTTCATCATTTGTTGCATCATCATTTGAATCATATTGTTCATTATTTATCTTCTCCTTTAATTCTTCTATTTGAGCCATTAAAAGCTCTATTTGAAGGTCTTTTTCATCTTTAGGTACTATTTCATTAAGTTCGTATGTTTTGATTAAACCAGATGGGTTTTTGACCCATACAACACTCATATCTTTGCTAAAGTATGGTGTATCACCTATCACCATATCTTTTTGTACATCTTCTATTGAAGTTGCATACCTGATTACATCTCTGTTTGTTGCTGCAAGTTGGAAGTTTTGTGTAAGATTAGTTGGTTGTGGTGCAGGTGGTATTGATTGTTTCATTTTTTCTAGTTCTGCTATTTGGTTGTTAATCCTATCTATACTTGCTTGTGGATTATATAATTGATTAAACATAATTTCCTCCTATATAATTGAAAAGAGAAGATACTATTAAAATGCGTATTAAACAAATCTCTAGTTCTTCTCCTTTCACTTACATTATTGCATAAAAAAAAGAACCTGGATTGCCAGGTTCTAGTCATGTTTTTGCCATTATATGATTTTTATGATTTTCTTTTTAAGTTTATTTATTCTTCTGCTAACTGTTCTTTCGCTAAGATGCGTTTCTAATGCTATTTTTGCTATAGAATAACCTTTTATTTTCATCTCTAATATTTGAGATAATTCTTCGTTTAGCATTGCTTTCTCTTTTATATATTCATATTCTTCTTTGGTAAAATCAAACATTTTGTTTTCTTCGTTGTGATTTTCTGTATTTTCTTCTAACCACAGTTTTTGTATATTTAATCTTTTGTTTAGCCATTATTTACCTCATTGTTATTTCCATTTATGAAGTTATTACTACCTTCTGCATCTTGTTCTATTTCATAAGACTCGGTAGTAATTTCTTCTGTTCCTATGTCGTTAAGAATATAAATAAGATACATTCCAGTTGCTGCTAACAATGCTATCAATGCAAAGATTATTATACATAGTATTCTAATAGTTTTCTTTAATTCCTTAACACATAGCATAGCCATGCTTTCTTCTTTTACATCTGCCAGTTCTTGTTTAAGATAATAAATATCATCATCTAATCTCATTTTTTCTCCTTGTTATGATACATTTCTAAATGTAATTCCATTGCCTTTTCAATTCTTTCATCAATTTCTACATCATAATTGTCTAGTTTCTTTTCTATTTTAGCCATAAAATTTTCTATGTTTTTTAACTTTGCGTCTAATTGACCCCATCTATAGCTTTCATCTTTAACTTCATTATTTGATTTGTCTTTTCTATTGAAAACAAAATTAAGAACAGTTATTACTACAGATAGAATACTTATTACTAACGCAATTGTTAGTGTTTCCATTATGGTTTAATTAAAATTCCCTTTTTAAGTAAATCTAACATTTTATGGTTTTGTGAAGGTAAACCGACATATGCTTTGATATTGTTGATTTTGGCAATCTTTTTTCTATAACTAAATGAGCTTTGTTCTTTTATTGCTTTAAGAGCATCAACTATACTTGTTGATTTCCCAGTATATCTTTTGAAGTAATCTTTTGAAGGTGTAGGTGTTGGAATAGGTACTGGTGCTACTTCATACTCTATGTATTTTAGTTTTCCATGATTTGTCCATTTTCTATTGTTGTAACCACTCTTTTTTGCTATGTTTTGACAAGCAGTTATTTGAACTTTATTTTTAAATGCTGGAGAACATTCTACTACTAATCCATTTCCTATGTAGATACCTACATGCCCTTTCATATGTACGATTTCACCAGGTACTATATTTTTGAAATCTTTTGATACACCAGTACAATATTTCATGATTCCATCAGAACCAAAGTCTGGCACACCATTTGAGCAATATTTTGCTCCACCATATACAGCATTTTTATTTCCGTTCCATCCCCATAATATTCCTTTAATTAAGCATACGCAATCGAAACCAAATGTATTAGCACTTGCGTTCATAATCATTTTCTTTCTTGCTGCTTTTTTATTATAAGCATAGTTATTTGTATATCTCTTTTTGTTTGCTGCTGTCATTGGTGCTCCAAAGCAACCTAGAACATACAATGTCTTATAATTATTTGCTATGTCTATCGCTTTGTTTGTAAAGTCTTTAGCTTTCATTTACCAATCACCTTCTTCATCCCATTCATCTTCTTCGATTAAATCTTCTTCTGGTTTAGAGAATATCTTACCAGATACTAGATAAGCACCTATAATACCAATTAGTATTGTAATACTATCAGTAATCTTTCCAATATTCCATCCCCAAATTGGACTTAATCCAACAAGAATAGCGTTAATAAATGCTAAGATGTTCATTACATATTTTGATATTGTTTTGATTTTTTCTTTCATAAAAATCTCCTTTCTTTCTATGCAGTTCTTTTCCACATATATACTACTAAATATGGTGGTAACGTACTAAATGAATCTCCATTACCTACACTATCATGTTCGTGTGTTGCATCAACGTTGATTTCATTATATTGGTCTGTTACTGCAGTTCTATAGTTAGTATTTGATAATCTATAACCTTGAACACCAGAGTTTGTATCTCTTGATAAAATACCACTAGGTCCTTGTAATAAGTTAGAGTTTGCACTTGTAACACTATCTGTTGCTCTTATCGTAATAGAACCAGTTAATGTTTCGCTACCATGTGTATGTGCTGGTAGTTCGCTTGTTGTTAATGTATGACTAGCAGCACCACCAGTATTTCCTGCTGTATATGTGTTCCCTGCACTTAATAAGAACGTATCTTCTATTTGTTGCCAAGTTCCACCAAATAATGTTTGTGGACTTGTTGAATTGACAGACATATATATAGAACCTACTGGGTAGATTAAATCAACTATATCTGAATTGCTTGGAACATCGCTTGTATAAGCAAATCTACCTTGTGTAAGCCATGGTGCTTCGCCCATTATTGGATAAGCTGCAACAGTTGCACCAATAGTGGCAAAATAAATACCACTCTGATTCCAGTTTGTTATTGCATAATTATCATTACCATAACCAGTTCCTGCTCCATTGTTTGTTAAATCACTCGTTTTAGTAGGTATAGATAATCCATCTATTGTGTCTTTTAACACTTTACCTTGTGCTGCTGATAACGCTTTTGAAGAATTGTTTGTAGTTAAGTTGTCTACTATATCGCTATGTTCTAATATGTCATGCAATCCTTTTTCTTCATAAATATAATCATATTCATTATTGTTTCCAGGACCAGTGTCATAAATACAACCATAACCAATAACTGCATCACCAGATGTAATAACACCTTGGTCATAATCTGGTGTTATTGTTTGTTCATTATCTATATATACAAATGAAGCTGCATCAGTTTGTTGTGCAATTATTAAGATACCACCATAAGTTGTTGTTTTTACTGTTTGCCCACCAGTTTCTGCCATTAATGTACAATTTGCTGGTACTTTATATACACCAGAACTTAAATCTTTTAAAGATACTGGTGAAGTTAATTCTTCCATAGTACCTTGTTTCAAATCATCAATTACATCTGATAGAACATTATTATTGTTATTGCTATCTTTATATAATACTGAATCAGTATTTAGATATGCAGCATTTGAACCACTATATCTTTTAATAACATTGATTATATCTATAGCACCTAAATTAGCATCAGTTGTTGAGTTATAACCAGTTGTTTTGATAGTATCACTTACATTCGTTGAAGTAACAAAATTGCTGTCATTTGTAATTTCTGATACTTTTGTAGGAACTGTTACATTTATTGTTTTATTTGATGATGCATTTGCTGTAAATGTTCCTAAAGAAGTGCCATTCTTTTGTATTGTTAAAGTTGCATCGTTTACTGTTGGTACGCTTGGTAAGTCTGCCATTGTAGCAATCTTATTTGTACTTGCATCGTATGCTGTTTCTGTAAGTACGTTTGCTACTCCACCTGCAACTACTGATGTGCTGTTTACTTGAACATCGGTTAGAGTTCCACCTCCACCAGTTTCACTTATATATTCTCTTAATTTACCATTTTTATATTCATACATTGGGTGGATTATTTCTAATTGTAGTTGATAACCACTATATGCAGTTCCTAAATGTAGATATACATAACCATCTGCAGTAGTTGGTAATGTTTGTGTTAATGGATGTCCACCACTCAATGCACTATATACTGGTGATAATGTTCCATCTGCATTTACTGACATCTTCATATATACTGGTTTCTTTGCTGTTAATGTAGTTGATGTTATATTAAATGAATATCTTAAATCTAAATGATATTGCATCCATAACGAACTAGAAGTTATATCACTACCAGTTGTTATTTCAGTTGTTGATGAATAATATCTTATATCTCCTCCAGGCAAATATTTAGGGCTTAATTGTGTTTTTGTTGTTCCTGTTTTATTACTTGTAGAAGTAAATGGTTCTAATCCATTTTCTGTTTGAACTAATAATTGGTATCTATAAATAGATGTTGAAGCACCATTTACATATATACCTTTATCAGTTCTTAATTGATACCCTATTGAGTTTGAGTTAGTTGTATCTACATAAGCATTTACTTTCCATTGCGTTCCATCATAAACCATTAAAATATCACAATCTGCTGCAAATGTTGTTGTTACTGTTGATGATGCTTGTCTATATATATTTTTAGCACCAGTTGTTGTTCCATCTGGTAATGTTAAGTTTAATGTTGCTGCACTTGAACTACCTGCTACTGGCAAATGATAAATAATTACTTTACCAGTATATAAAGTTCCACTAGAACATCCTGTATCTGTTGATGTTCCTGTCCATGCATTTGTTGCTGATGCTTGTGTTCCTACTATGTATTCAACACCTTTTGTTAGGTTTTTATTTGTTTGTATGTTAGTAGTTAAAGAATAATTAGTTAAGTTATTTACATCTTTATCTATAAAGTCTGATGTGTCTGGTATATCGCTCATTGTTGCTATTTTATTTGTAGAAGCATCATAAATTCCCTCTGTTTGAATGTCTGCCTCATCGTTTTGAACTATTGAAGTCCCATTGATTTTAACATCAGTAGAACCACCACCAGATATTGTTAAGTCGCCACTTCCTAGTATTGAATTGTTATTTATTGTTTTTATGTTTGTTCCACTTACTAAAGTATCTTGCTTACCACTCCATGTTGATTTTTCAGTATCAGTTACTAATCTATGTGTTGTATCATCACTTAAATCACTTAACTCATCTGGTATAGTTGGTTTGTTTGTTAAATCAGTATAATCTCCACTAAACAATGTTGGTTTATCAGTTAAATCATTATATGAACCACTAAAATCAGATTTACCATTCCAATTTGATATGTCTGATGAACTTATTCCAGCAGCTGCACTTGCACTAAATACTGGGTCTGTTTCTGATGTTATAAATCCACTGTCATTATTCAAATCTGATGTGTTTGTAGGGATGTCAGTTGTATTTGCTTTAGCATCTAATACATCATCTAATCTACCCCATGTATTATTACTATCCCTGTGCATTATTGCTTCTGTATTAATATAAGCATCAACATTATTATCATCTAAAATATATGCATCTCTTGTAACATTGTATTTTCCATCTATTATACTACCATGATAACTTGCATCTGTTACCGTATCATAAGTAGCAAACCAAGGTGTAAAATCAAAATTACTTATCATTTCTTTTAACACTTTACCTTGTGCTGCTGATAAAGGTTTAGTCGTAGAATTTGATGTTAAGTTGTTTATTACATCAGATGAAGATAATAATTCTATTAAATCTATATCTGCTATTTTCCATTCATCGCCAGTGTCATCACAAACAACACCATAAAACACTTTTACTGTTGAAGTTGAATCTGGGTATATAGAAGAACCATCATCTGTATATTCAGTAGCGTCATGAATACCAAAGTAAGATACTGCATCATATTTTGTGTCTGGGTCATTTGGGTCTGGTACAAGAGTATGAGTTATTGATAAAAGCGTATTACATTTTGTTGTATATTGTATATCTCCAAGACTTTCTTCATAACCGTATATGTTTAAACCAGATGGAACTCTATAATAACCATCATCTAAGTCTTTCAAAATAATTGGGTCTTCCAATTCTTCTATTCCACCAGCAGTACCAGCTTCACCATTCATTATTTCAAACGTGCTTGATTCACCATTGGTTAGAGTGGCAGTAATTATATTTGTACCACCACTCTCAGTTGATGTTGTTGTTTGTTCTATTGATGCAATTCCAACACCATCTATACCATCAATTCCGTTTGTACCATCTACACCATCTTGTCCAGGGTCGCCTTTTTCACCACGTTGCCCTGGTGTGCTACCATTTAATTCAATAGTAAATTGAGGTGGATTTACATTGTATGTTGGTTGTACTGGTTGTGTTTCAATTGTTGGTCTTTCTATATCAAAATCAGCCATTTTTTACACCTCTTTTTACTGTGAAATATGAGAAAAACTTATCAGTAGGATTTAATGTATCTACTGTTCCATCAGAACGAGTTAATACTAAATCATACACATAAGTTAATTCTGGGGTTAATTCTGCTGTTTTTGTTGCAGGTATTGGTACTACAACTAACCCATTGTCGAATTCAGTAATTATTTGTTGATATACTACTGCACCTGTATTTTGTTCCTTTAATGTGAATGTAACTGTATCTCCATCATTTAAGAAACTTTTACCAGTATCTTTATTCTTTACTGAAAAAGAAAAAGTACCAGTATCTCCTGCTGTTACTTCGATGTCCATTGTGTTTTTATTAATCTTTATCACTTAATCACCACCTTTATTTATAATATGACATTATTCCTTGATTATTTTTCCAATCGTCATATAATTTTTGCTTTTGTTTTGCAGATATATTTTGACTGTCAATCCATTGTATTATTTTTTTCTTTTTAGAACCAGTTATGTATTTTCCATTTTTATCTTTATCTGATTTTACATTTTGAGCATAACTTCTAAATTTTGCATATAAATCATAACTAACTCCTATATTTTTAGCCCTCTTATATTTTTCTCTTTCTGAATCAGTAACATTTTTGTTAAACTTTTCAATCAGAAGTTGTTTTTGCTTACTTGAAAGATTACTTGAGTTTATCTTGTTCTTAACTGCATCCTCATCTATATAGTATGATTTATTATCAAAGTTCATTAAAGCTTGTTTTTGTAAATCAGTTAATCCCATTTTATTATAAGCTTCTATGTATTTAGAAGTAACATTGTTCAAAGAATTTCCGTTTTCATCTTTGTCTGATTTTATTTTAGAAATCCTTTGCTCTATGTATTTAGAGAAATCAATTCCGAACGCATCAATTAAAGCATATCTGTTTGTATTTGAGTTGGCAAAATCAACCGAATTATTGTCAGAATATTGTTGTTTTGCTTTATAATTTGCATAATCATATATTGCATCTACCATATATGCTTTATCTTCATCACTTGCATTTTTATAAGAATCGCTCTTTATAAGATTGTCAATCTCTTTCTTAGCTGTCTTACCATAAGTCTTTTGCAAGTTCTCATAATCCTTGCCTTTTGCTTCATAATTCTTTCCATCTATTTCAAATGTCTTATCTTTCTTTGACGGTATTATAGTGCTTTTTGTATCTGGTAATCTCTTTTTTAAATTAAACAATTCTTCTGTTGTTTCGTCTACCTTACTTTTACTTCTATTAGATGGTGATAAAAATGCTTCTACTGCTCTTAAAACAGGATTTTCTGCATTCTTTTTTTCTTCTCCCCATACATCTATTTTTTTAGGTAATGTTTGCCTTGCAAGTGGTATCTTATATTTTATTTGGTCGAAAGTTTTACCTAATACACTTTTTTGTGTATAAGCATCTCTTTGATATTCATCTGAAGCTTGTGCAATTTGGCTTAAGAATGTTGGGAAGTATTGCATTAAATAATTAGAGAATGTTTGTGCTGCAAGATTTTGTGTCTTATTTCCTTTTCTACCTACAGATTGCATTAAACTTAAAACAGATTGCATTACACTCATATCTGTTGTTGGATTTAGCGAACCAAATAATGTATCTATCATAGTGTTTGCATCAAATCCGTCTTTATCTTTAAAGCTATTATATATTTCAACACCTTCAAACAAAGGAATTGTAGATGGTGCTAAGAAAGAGGTATCAAAATATTGATTACCTATTTTTAAAGAATAAGTTTTTTCTCCCAAATCTTCTCTTGTTTCATCTTCTTTATCACCTGGTCCAAGTCCTCTTAACCAACCTTTACTTGCTAAAAATATTCCTGCACCAATAAGAGTTAGTCCAGTAAAGTTTTTTGCTATTGTATCTATTGCTGCGTTAGCTCTTAACTCAGCAGGAACATTGTCCATTTGCTGATATATGTTAAGAGCACCCACACCAGGAGTATATTCAAAACCTGTTTTAGCAATATTTGCTGGTGTATTCAAAAATGGAAGAGTTGCATCAATTCCAAATCCTGCAAGTTTACTATAACCTTTTCCTTTGTATGAATTTTCTTTAAATTGCCTTATATTATCTGCTATTTTATTTTCTTGATGATATGTAACTTCTTTACCTTTATATGTTGCATATTCTATTGCTCTTGCAACTATATCTGGATGTGCATCTATGTCTGCTTGGGTTTTTATCATGTTTGCTGTTAAATAATTAGCAAGTCTTTTTTGTGTCATTGCCTTGCTAAACATTTTATCTTCAATATCTAAAGAAAAGTTATTACCTTTATTTAATTTGTTCGCAGCTTTTCCAATAGGATTTTTGTTGTTCCAAATATTTCTTCTTGATTTTAATTCTCCTATTATTCCTTTAGAGCTTTCATAATATTTGTTTTTTTGGTTTTTAACGATTTCTGCTGCTTTCTTTTCAGAAAAAGCTTTTATTTCATCTGTTGCTCTTTTGAAAGTTAATGTCCTTTCTTTTAATCCTTCTTTTCCTCTTGCTTTTTGTATTCTGTCATAAACCTCTTCTCCAACAGTTGCATATATATCTTTAAAACTTTGTAATTCATACATTAGCGTGTTACCAGTAATATTTCTTAAATGAGTTTTAAAATTACAAAGCATAGATAAATATCTTAAATTGTTTGCTTTATCTGCGAAACTTACTTTCATTTGAGATGCTATGTCGTCCATTAATGCGTTCATTGAATCATCAAATGCTTTTTGGTCTATTTTTCCGTCTGCTTGTTGTGCTTTTAGCACTTTATCAACTAACTCTTGTTTTATTTGAACTCCTTCAAACGCTTTATCTCCTTTTTTGATTGAGTTTTCAACAGCTTTTTGTAACGCTGTTAATTGAGTCATAGGGTTCATTTTCTTAATTACGCTCATAAATTGTAGTGCTTGAGCATCTGTAGTTCCAAGAGTTGCTGCTTGTTGAACTAAATCAGTAAACATATCAACATTTTCTTGTTGATTAAAATTATTTTGCAATTCTGTTAAAGTCATTTCAATTTTTGCTATGTCTTTTGCGTGTATTCTTTTGTCGCTTTGAATAAAATCTATACATTCATTATATAATGTAGATAAATCTTTTCCTCTATTCTCACCATAGACTTCATTTAATACTTTTTCGTTTGATAAAGGTTCGTAAGTTATTACTTTATTGTCCATTTCAGAAATAAGTTGAACTGTACCAGTTGCATTTGTTATTGTTTTAACTCCTTGTCTAACTGGTTTTCCTTCTTCTTTTTCTATATTTTTTATTATTTCATTGCTTTTTATTTCATTATTAATTGTATCTGTAATTTGCTTAGCAGTTTGTTTCTTTGTTTCGTTATCAAATTTTACTACTGGTTCTGTCTTTGTTTCAGGTATGTTTGTTTGTTCTTCTTTTGCTTCTGCATTAGTTTGAGTTGGTTGTTGTTTAATATTAGTTTGTTCTTGTTGTGTTGTTTTTTCAACATTATTATCTTTTACACCTAATCTATCTGATATTTCTTGTAAAGACATTGCTTTACCTTTTGGTTTTGTTTGTGTTTCTACATTTTCGTTTTTGCCTAAATTAAATGCTTCACTTTGCTTTGATATGTTATCTTGTTGTGTTTGTTGTCCAATTTTGCTCTCAAATCTATTTATTAAACGATTAATTTTATCGTATTGTGATTTTGTTTGTCTATAAACTTCAGGTCCTTCCATTCTTGCTGATTCTAAGAACCCATCTCCACCATAAGCAGTTTCTTTAATCATTTTTAATTGGTCGATAATTTCAGATGGTGTTGCATTTTCTACTAAATCTTCTTCAAAACCTATCTCTTCAATCAAATTTTTATATCTTCTTTGAATTTCGTTGTATTCTTTTTGGTTTAATCCCTCATAATCTTGTTTTTGTTCAACTTCGTTATTTGCGTTTTGAACCACGTTTTGTTGCTCTTGTGTATTTATATTATCTTGTGTTGTTTCGTTGATTGTAGGTGTGTTTTCTTGCTCTACAACAGGTGTTTGTTGTTGAACTGAAGTTACAGTTGGTTGTACTTCGTTATTTTGATTTTGTAATACATTTTGTGTTTCTTTTTGTGCTTGTTGTTGTTCTATTGCTTGTTGTATTTGTTGTGCTTGTTGTGTTTGTTGATTTTGATTATTTAATGTTTGATTTAATAAACCACCATTTTGTAATTGATTTTGCCATATCTCTGCCATTTTAGGCATTGCTTGTTGTGAAAAATTATCTAATCTAGCTTGTTTTTGAATTTGTTTATTATTGTAAGAATTATAAACATCGCCTAAACCACCTAAAAGCAATGCAGAACCACCACCCATTAAGAATGAGTTCCATGCGTTTTTCTTTGCTTGATTCCAATCAATATCTTCATCTTGTTTATATGTCCATTTCTTTAATAATGGGTCAATAAGGTCTGCTAAACCTTCCTCAGAACCTTCACCAGCAAATTCAAATACACCTTTTAATGCTTTATTAGCACCTTTTTTAAGAGTATTATTTGTTATTTTACCTGTTGCTTTATTGATTATTGAATCTTCTAAATTAGAAAGCAAACCAGTTGATTCTTCAATACCAGGAATACCACCTGTAGAATATTCTGTTGCCACTTCATTTAGCGTACTTAATAATGCATATTTTTGTGCTTGTTCTAATGTTGCTCCCTCTTTTAAAGCTTGTGTACCAGCAGCACCATATGACCTCAATGCCATTTCAACATTGGTTGGTGCATTCATTACAGCAGATTTTGTCATATTTCCTAATGCAGCTTTACCCCATTCAGCACCTTTTAGTCCTTTTAATGAAGTCTTTGCTGCATTTAAAGCATCATAACCACCTTTTACTCTACCAAAGTAATCTGCTATTGCCATTGATGGTAATTGTTGCCCAGCAGTTTCAAGTAATTGGTCTGCACCATTTGTACCAGTTAAATAAGAATTTTTTCTTAATTCTCTTTGAACATCTTCATCATACAGTCCCCATCTACCATATAAATTTTGAGTAAAGTCATATGTTTTGTCATCAATCATTTGTTGTTTTCTTTTTTCTAGTTCGTCATCATCTATTATTCCTAGTTTATGTGCTAGTTTATCATTAACTTCATAATCCCATTCTCTAAGAGTTTCGTACCAATTTTCCATAGTACCAACTGCACCTTTAGACAAATCTACTAATGCCATTGGTGCACTTACTGCTAATTTTTTAAGTGCTTTTTCTCTTTCTTTAGGACTTGTTGCTAGTTTAAATCCTTCTTTATAAACATTGGTAATATCTTTTGCTGCTTTTCCTGATTTTACATAGTCTACTCCAGATTTACCAACATCAACTGCTTTTTCGCCTAAAGAAGTACCTACATTTTTTGGTATATCTCGTATATTCTTTACAGTTTTTAATGCTTTTTGTGTTCCGTTAATAATATCTTTTGCTCTTATTGCGTGTCCCGTACTGTTTTTCCAATTTTCAGTAAAATCAGTTACATATTTTTTTATTTCTTCTTCTCTTTGCTCTTGTTCTGTTTTTAGTGCTTTCGCTTGTGCTTTATTTTTTTGAACATTTTGTTCATATTCGCCACTAATTATTTGGTCTGCAACTGATTTTTTCTTTGTTTTCTTATCTATTTGTTTTGTAGTTGTTTGTTTCTTTTGTTCTGCTTTTGGCTTTCCATATGTTCCGTTGATTATTTCATCTGCAACACTCATGTAATCACCTACCCTAAATTAAATTTTTTTACTAAATATCTTACATCATCAGCATTTATTGAACCTTTTCCATTGTCGTATAATTTATTAATATAAGAAATAGCAACTTTTGGTGTAACGCTAAGTTTTCCTGCTATTTTATTATTAAATGCTTTATTTATCTCTGCTTCTGCTGCCAAAGCAGCATCACTAATTTTTGTATCTGTAAATGTTGGAGTATCATCTTTTCCATTACCTTTTTTACCAGGGTTTCCACCAGAACTTCCACCACCACTAGAACTTCTTGATGCTAGAGTTGCATTTAATTGTCTTAGTGCTAAATTATTTTCAAATTGTTGTTGTTGTTGGTCTAATAAATTCTTAATGTAATTTGCTTCTACTTGAGCATTTGCTCCTGCTAATCCTGTGTTGTAAGCATTATTTGCTAATGTTCTTCTTCTTTCTATATCAGCCATATCTGCTGCTTGTTGTGTATTTAGTGCGTTTAAATCTCTATTTAATGAGTTTTGTCTACCCATTTCATATTGTGCACCAATTCCACTATTTGCTCTACCAGTATTTGCAAGATATTCTTGGAAATTTCTTGCATTTACTTTTGATGCATTGCTTGTTTGTGTTCTTTGTGCATTATATGTTGAACCTAGTTTAGATTGCTCTGCTTCTAGGTCGCTTAATGTTTGATTTCTTGTATTTTGTAAATCAGTTATTGCTGCTCTTTTTTCTGCATCTCTTAAATTTTTTAATTGTGTTTTATAGTCTGCCATACTCCACCTCCTAATCTATATAATATTCATAAGAAAATTCTGTCCATTCCGTATCACTTAAATAATCACCATTGATTAATGATACAGCGTAGTCAATTACTATTCTTCCATCAGTTCCAAAGGCATATCTTACGATTCTTCTACCAGAACCAGAAGCCATTAAATAATAATTTTGTGGTGGTCTATAGCCACTTGGTATAATAGCGATTGCTTTTGTATTAGTTCCAGTGAATTTGTAACTAGGGCATCCACCCTCTACTCTTACTTTTTTTCCTACTTTTCTATATCTTAGATAATTCCAAGTTCCATAAACTGGTGTTAAGTTTTGCCAACCAGTATCATCTAATTTTGTATTTACTTCATTTACTGCACTTACTAAATTAGTTTTACTTGTTGTATTTAAATTAGATAATGTTCCTATCTTTCCAGATAGATTACTATCTAGTGTTGTCATTGCTGTATCTACATCACTAAAAGCACTTTCTACTTGGTTTATTAATGTGCTATTTAAATATGTTTTTATATCTGAACCAGCTTTATCAAATTTTGCTTTTAATTGTGATGATGTTAAATTGTCATTTTCATTAGGTCTATCGCTTAAACCTTGTATTACAGTTACATCTGCACTGCATGGCGTTAGAGTTACACTCATATTTTTTTCTCCTTCCTATTTGCTTTCTCCACTTGTTTCAACTTTCATTGCTAGTTCCAATATTGTGCAATCAGAACTATTATTGTTATCTATTGTTAATTTTAAGTTTGTCCATTTTTTTGCTTTTAATTTTAATCTAAATGGTTGTGGGTTGTATGAAACTTCAAAACTCCAATCACTAAAGTCTACATCATCAAATAAACTGAATGAATATTCAATTGTCTTTGCTATTGTTTGCGATGATTTCTCTTTGTTTGTTATAAATCCTACTGTTGCACTAGAGTTCATTTGAGGTTGCATTGTTACCCATACTTTTCTTAATGTTTTTCTCAAATATGATGCACCAAAATTACTAAAGTTCATTTCCCAATGTGCATTAGTTGTTTCACCATCATAATCTTGATAGTTTGCATCCCACTTAACTAATTTATATTTACTATTTTCGCTATCAACTATTGCCATATACATATTGCTTCCAATTACACATAATTTCTCAACTTCATCTGGTAAAGTTAATCTTGAATATGTATCGTTTGAATAGTTATATATATATACTTTATTATTTATTGCTAACCAATATTGGTTTCTATCTTGGAAATCGCAAGTAATAGCTGCTTTTAAATCATATGTTATTAAGTCATCTTTTATCTTTTCAGAGATTACATACATATTTCTTTCATCTCTTACATTTGTTGATTTCCATCTTATGATTTGCCCTTGCTCTATTGTTACTGGGTCATTGTTTATTAATTGTCCTTGAGCGAAAGCAATATTACCATGTACTTCATTTAATGGGAATGTTTGAACAGATGGTGTTGAATAACCATTTACATCTATTAAATCTATTGTTAAGTAATATGCTTCTGGTTTATTTGTTGTAATAATTAATCTATCGTATTGTCTAGTACAATCTGTTACAGCAAAGTTTGATACTCCAACATCTGCTTGTAATGTTGCTGGAAAATATTCTGCACTTGGTGCACCACCAGCAGTTGTACTATATCTAATTCTATTCGGTTCTAATGAACTACCATATAAAAATACTTTGGTATCTACATCTCCACCAAATACAATTCCTGCTCTCATTTTATTTATATATTTTCTTAAATCATTATCTTTTTCCCAATATATATCTACATTGTCATTTCCTACGCTTGGTGCAGCACCAAATGTTACTATTCCAGTTGCTTTATCAACCTTACATTCACCAGCGCCAGGTGTTGTTGTAACTATTGTAATTGGAGAACCATCTACTTCTACTGAATCTAAACTATCAATGTCATCTTCTGTTAATTGATATTGTGTAGAAGTTCCATCACCATTAAATTGTTGGTGTTTCTTTCCTGTTAGCATATTTATTTCATCATATTCTGTTCCACCACCTGCTGGTGGAGTTCCTATATATACTAATGGTACATAACCTTCTACATCTTGCAATGTTGTACCATCATAACTTTTATATTCATTACCAGTTAAGATATATACTTTTCCATCAAATAAAAAGAAGGTAGTATCGGCATCCGTAATACTACCTATTTGAGTTGGTGTTAAGTTTTCCCATCCACTGTCATCATCTAGGTCAGCTTTTTCTATTCTATAAAGTTTACCGTCTGTTGCTATAAGTAAATAAGTATAAGTTCCTACTTTATATTCAAATAAACCTCTAATTCGTTTAGTGAATTTATAAATACTCTTATACCCATCTGCTTTTTTTAACTTATAGTCATTAGTGATGACAAAATTGTCCATATTACCAGATTCACCATTTTTTATTTGTGTATCTCCAGTTTTTGTAAGATTTAAACCCAAAAATTGTTTTATTACAAAAGGTTCTACATCTGTATTTGTCTTTATTACACTCATTTAATCACCTTCTATCTAATACGATAAAGTTGCATCATATACATCTTCTATCTTTTCTCTAGTTGCAGGTTTTGGTTTAACGAAGTAAGTAAATAATCTTTCGTATTCTTGTTGCATAAAGTTTGCTAATGTTTTATTTTCATCGGCTAATAGTTTTGCTGCTAAGCCATATACCAACAATGTGTTTGCTTGTATATCTTCTACTTGGACATAGTTATTATCTAAGTCTGTTATTGGTACTGGTCTTATATGGTCTTCGTATTTTCTATATCTATTCTCTACTCCAATGATTTCATTTTGTAATGCTGTTAAGATATATGGTGCTCTTGCTTTATACTCTGCTGTTGAGTCTTGGTCTAGCAAACCATTATCTAGCATTTCATCAATCATTGCCATTGTAGTTTTAAAAACTTCTATCGCTCTCATATTATTACTCCTTTCATATCAAAAGAGCACCGAAGTGCTCTACTCATATCAAAGGAATAAATCCTTTGATTATATCTTACATTGAACCACTTGTGAAATGTGCGTAAACTCCGTCTTTCTTTCCTTCAAGAACGAAAGCATCATAGTATAATCTACCTTCAACTAAGTTTCCATTGATTCCAGGTGGATTATCATGAACTTTGTAATCAACTAATTTTTCAGCTGCTACTGTTACGCTTGGGTGAGTGATTATGAATTGACAGTTAGTTGGTAGATAACTATCTGGTACTCTAATTAATTTAACTCCATCAATTTCTCCAACTTGTCCATTTACTAACATTCTTTGAGATAAATCTCCAGATTTAATAAATGTACTGTCTTGTTTAATTAATGAATAGAATGTAGCACTAATTGCTGCAACTCTACCAGTTATAGGTACTTTTAAGTTGTCTAATGTTTTTTGTCCATCTAGGAATTTTTCATAAGCATTAGCTTTTGTAATTGAACCATTACCAAAATGTCCGTTTTCAGCTGCTGCATAAGCAATTTGACGAAGTCTATACATGTCCTTTGTAGGAACAATAACTTCATCAATTTCTCTTTGTAATGCTTTACCAGCACCTCTAACGTTCATTGAATCAACTTTGTTTCCTTTATCAATAATAAATGTGAATGATTTGTCTTGGCTTAGAGTGTAATAAGTATCAACATCTCCTAATTCTCCTGGTGTTCCATATCTATTAGAAGAAGCTGTTCTATCATAGTTATTTAATGCTACTGTATCAATATTATATACATGTAGAGTTTGTACACCTTCCCAATCATAATCATGGTTTACGAATGCTTCAGTTAATGATTTTAATTTAAATCTCTCATCAACTTTAGCAGAATATTTTGTGGCTAAATTTACTGCCATAATTTATTTCATCTCCTTTAATTATTTTTTTAATAACCTTCAGAGTAAAATCCTTCTAAGAATTCATCAATTGGTTCTTCTTTCTTAGTTGGTCCACTCTCAGTTACACTGCCAATTGAACTTTTTGCATTCTTACTATTTGTTTCTTGGATGCTAAGTTTTGTTTGCAAATCCTTAATCAACCAATCTTTATATGCACTTGTAAGATTGCTATGTTGGGCTGCTTCATAAACTTCTTTAGGAATTTCATCAGCTTTTACATCTGGGAATGCTGCAATAAAGTCTGCATATTCTTGTTCTTCTTTATGTTTTGCTTTATCTGCTTCTTCTCTTTCCTTTAATTCGTTTTCTTTTGCTTGTAATTGCTTTCTTAATTGGCTTGTTGCAATTACTTCCCTAGCAACATCTTCAGGAACTCCGTTTGAAACCATCTCCTCAAGTCTTTCTTGTTCACGAATACGTTCTTGTTCTTGCTCGTATTCTTCAACTTGGTTGATGTATTCATCAACTGTTAGTCCTAATTCCTTTGCTTTCTTAGAAACATATTGTTCAACTTTACTGTTTTGTAGAGCTTCAAATTGCTCATTCTTTTTGTCATAGTTAAGTCCTTTTTGAAAGTTAGTTACTAAATCTTCTAGGTTATCAATTTTTACTGATTCACCATTATATTTAACTTTCTTAGATAACGCTTCTAATAGTGGTGCATAATCCACTTCATCAGTTTCTTCTGTGCCTTCCTCTGTTTCGTTTGGTGTACTACTTTCTTCGGTATCATCAGTTTCTTCTGATGTTTCTTCTTCAACTCCGTTATCGACTATATCATCGCTTACTTCATCGAAGAAGTTTTCATCTGCTACTTCTGTTTCAGTAACTGGTGTGTTGCTTTCAACATTTTCGTTTTCCATTTAAAATTTCCTTCCTTGCCTATGGTTGGGCATTCGTGCTCTTATAAGCACCATAGAATAGATATAAGTTTATTACTATTAAATAGAATTATGGTTGCTGTGTAGTTAATTGCAACCTTATGGGTTTACGCAAAACTTATTCAGTCCTCTTAAACAGCCGTTTATATATATCTATTCTATGCTACCTATAAGGTAGCGATTGTTAATCTAATTTATCAGCAATCTTCTCAAAGTCTTTTGCTTTTGCTCTTAACTTCTCAATTGCTTTCTTCTTTAATTCTTTGTCTTCAAGTATTTTTTGATATTCCATTAGAGTGTGCATTGCTTCTTCTACTTTCCACTCTTCTTCACGCTTTGTATCTTCTTTAGATGCTTCTTTAAGTTCTATTTTCATGATTGCATTCCTCCAATTTCACTTAGTTTATTAAGTGCTTCATCATCATTTCTTCCAACTTCTACTTGTGGTGTCATTAATTCTTGATAACCAGGAGCACTCATATCACCAGTTGGTGTTAATTGTGGTGGTGCTTCCATATCTTGGATTTGACCCATTCCTTGAGTTCCATTATCTAATGCACCCATCATTTGTAATACTTGTTGTTCCATGTTTTCTGGCGACATTTGCATTAATTGTGCTCTTACTTCTTGTGGTAATGTATCAATATATTGACCCATTAAGTTGTATATTGCTTGTTTATATAAATCGTTTGCTTCAATAGAATTAATTAATTCTTGTTTTTGAGGTATCAATTCATCTGGTACTCTCTTTAAGTATTCTACAAATTCTATCATTCCATTATTAAGTAAGTTATCTAATGTTTGTAGACTTGCTATTTCACTAAAGTATGAAGCACTTCCAACATCTGTTTTAATATGTAGCCACATTCCTTTTAAGATAGAGAAATCAAACATTTCAACTTGTCTATTCATATCTGTTTCTACTACTACTGGTCTAATACCATAGTTAGTTGCCATCATATCTATTAAGATTCTTCCACAATCTTCTACAAATTCATAGAAAGCAGCTTTTACATTTTCTAGTGGTACTGCTGCACTCTTTTGTATTGCAATAATTGCTGTTGCATTATTCATTGTTATGTTTCCTAGTGAAGCATCTCCAACTCCTAATGTTTCTTTTGTGTATTGCATTGCAAGTTCTATTGCACTCATTATTTGGCTACTCATTGTAGCTGGTTCTAAGTAACCTGCTAGGTTATGTACATTTTCGCCATTTAAGTTTGTTATAGGAATTGCTGTTCCTATTTCGTTTGTCCATCCTTCGATTCTATCAGCATCATATACTGCAGTTGGGAACGATGTTAGCATTAAATGGTATATTACCATTGCAAACATTTTATTTATTGCTATTTGGTTAGGAATTATTCCAGTAGTTTCTGCTCTACCATGATAAGAACCTTTTACTGGCTCCCAGTTATTAAATGCAATTGGGTAATAATCATAACCAGTATCTCTATCTTCATAAATGTAACAATTTTGTACATATTTATGAGCAAATACTTTTCCGTCTTTTTTGAAGTATTTAATTATATATAATGCTTTCTTGTATTCATCAGCATCTACTTCAACTTTTCCGTTATCACCCATTTGATGGTCTGTTTCATCATCAGCTTCTATATAACGCCAACCACCATCACTATGGTTTTCTTTATATTCTTCCCTTAGGTTTTTAACCATATCTCTTCCTATAATTAAGATATATGGTTGTTTTTCTACTTTTCTTGTATTTGGATTACCAAACATTACATTTGTAGCATCTATTACTTCTGCTTTGATAACTCCTTTTATTTCAGGGTTACTTTGTTTGAATGGTTGCTCAGTTGTATCGAAATACCAGTGTAAGCACCAATCTCCTGTATCAAATCCATCAGCAAGTAATGTTCTTGATAAAGCATCAAAGTTAATGTTCTCTAAGATATTCTTTATTTCTGCATTTGCTAGGTCTGTATCTTTTACCTTTTGTTGCATTGTTACATCCAAACTTTGAGGTCTGTATTCCATTGGTGAAATACTAATTGCTATATCATCTGTTTTTAATGATGCTATTTTAAATTGTTTTACTCTTTTAATTATGTTAAAAACTGGTTTTGGTAGTCCGTCTGCTACTACATTTCTCCATTGGTCGCCATTTGCAAAAGCAATATTTGCATCTATTGTTTCATAATAGTTTTTATCACTACCGTATAAAGCATTGTTATATCTTATACCACTTTCATATAACGCCCAATCTTTATCTATGTTATTCTCAGTTTTTGTTTTCTTTTTCTCGTCTTCCATCTAATCACCTACTTCCTAAATTTTCTTGCTGCTATTTCATCATATCTCATCAAGTTGTCAAAAGCTTGTTTCATTTGCTCTTGCCTTTTCTTTTCTTCTTTTGTTAGTTTTGGCTCTTCTTTAGGTTTTGGCTCTTCTTTTTTATTTAGTAAGTCTTGAGCTCTATCAAATTCCATTTGAATAACTCTATCAGATAATCTTTGAACTCTTTTTTCAATTTTCATTACCCAATATTCCATTAATAGTATTAGAGCAAACATTAAAAATAAAATAATATATATCATTTTAACCTCCATAAGTCATATAAGATTGTGTTGCTTTTGCACCAGCAATTCCTAATATTCCTTCTCTTCTTCTAGCTTCGACACTTTCTAAGTATCTCTCTTCATCTTCACTCATTATCTTTGTTGCTTTTGTTCTTTCTATACAAAATCCTCTCAACGCATCTGGTGCGTGAGTTAATTCATGTGGCTCTTTAGCCACATCGTTTGGATTTTTTTCATCATGTTGTATTATTGGTAAAGTCCTTAGTATATTTAAACATGTATTGAAGAATTTTAACTTTGCAGTCTTCCTTAATTCTCCAGTTTGTTCATCCTTTTCATCAAACACTTTTAAATGTTCTGCCACTGCATACCATCCTTGTATTCTGTTATTAGCACTACGCCTTAGGATTACTCCGTTTTCTCTAAATATATCGTAAGCACTTTTACCAGTATCATTTCTTCTATTCCATAAATCTGGTGGTGCATAAGTACATTTAATCTTATCATCACCATTTACTTCTATTATTCTTTGTGCTGCTGCACTTATTATTAAGTTGCTTTCATACAACTCTTTATATACATATTCGTTACCCTTTGTATCTACTGCTACCCATAGACATGCCAACATATCAAGTCCATAGTCTATTGTTCTATATTTGTCCCATTCATCTGGTATTTCAAAAGGTTCTACTACATGAATCTTTCTATCAAATTCATTGAAGTATTGTCCATCAAATATGTCCCAGTTTCCTTCTCTTAATGCTTTTCTCTCTTTTTCTGGTAGAGCATCAAGTCTTTTTTCATAATCTGGGTCTTTTTCCATTAAAAATCTATTATCTGTAACGAAAGATGGAATAAATATTCTTGTACTTTCGCTACCCGTTTCGTTTTTTACTGTATGCACTTGATTAGGTGGTCCTATATCAACAAATCTCTCTTTTACCCATTGATGCCCTACACCACCTGGGTTTGTACTACTTTTCATTCCTTTTGGGAAATCATTAGCACCACGACAACGAGAAATCATATATACATACATAAATTCAGTAAAGTGTGTTAATTCATCGAATCTTATTACATCATATTCAGCACTTTGATATTGATAAACATCTTTTTCGTTATCTATATAACCAAAGTCTATTAATGAACCATTTTTAAATGTCCATATATGCTTTGAGTTATTATAAGATGCTATTTCTCTTGGGTATAAATCAAGAGATGTTCTTATAATTGACCTTTCCAGGTCTGGAAATGTTCTACGGAATATTATTTGTTTGCTGCCAGGGTATTTAACGGCATATCTTAGAGCATCTACTATTTGCCCATAAGATTTACCACCACCTGCAGCTCCACCAAATAATGTTTCAAATGCTGTAGAATTTACAAAATCCCCTTGTTTCTTTGTTAGCTGTATGTCCATTTAAACACCCACTTACATTATCATTTTAATTTTTTTCTTTACTCCACTTAATTCTATTTCTTGGTGCTCTGTTGTGCTAGGCGTATAACCATAGCGTTCTCCATAGCCACCATATTCTAAAAATGAGTTAGTCATTAAGTAATATTTATCTTTCTTTACTAGACTTCTATGTTGGTAATCAGGAACAAATATTGAGTTTCTAGTCATTATAGGTGTATGAGTATGCCCCATTACATAAATATCTGCTATTACTTTATCAGACATTTCTACTAGGTTGTTTATCTTGCCACCGTTTTTTCTGCCTCCACCATAACCATGTATTCCTGTTATAGTGTACATTACCGGTCTTTTCTTACTACACATTCCTAATGATAGGTATAAGTACCACCAACCTTCAGAATATCTATCTTCTATTCCTAATTGTTTAGCAGCAATTCTCATCAAATCGATGCCCGATTCTTTTTGTGTGCGTTGCTCATGATTTCCACTTGAGATACACAAGATACGCTCTCTTATTGGTTCTAGTAAATCACATAAGTATAAGATTTGTTCAGTAGGTGTCATTTCTGCACCATAGGTATCTCCGACACTTGATGATGTAGCGTTGTCCATTAAATCTCCGTTAAATATTACGAAGGTATTTGGACTGTTCTTTATATCATTTAAAACATCTTTTATTAGTTTTAAATTACATAGTTCATCACCAATGTGAAAATCAGATAAACATAATAATTTAATCTCTTTAAATTGTTCACCCAAATCTCTCTTTATTACTTTCAACTCAGTTCCCTCTTATATCTTTTTGGCGTAACCTAACTTTATTAATCTATTAGCTTCTTCTGGTATGACAGTTACTTTATCGCCTTTTATTAATATTCCCATTACTCTTTTATTTGTAACAGGAATTAATTCTATTACCTCACCATATTTATCATATTCAAATGTTCTTATTATTTCTACTGTTTTTTCACCCATATTATTGGTTTTATTTTTTTCTTCTTCTGTATATGTAGATTTTCCTTTTGCTAGTATCTTTCCCCAGTTATCTTCTTTAGGTGTATATTTGAATTTAGGTAGCCCTTTATAAATTTTATCTATAGGTACATTGCTTAAATCAAAGTCTAATATAAATCCATTTGATTTATCTACACCTAATTCTCTAAATACAGGGCAATCTGTTACTATTACTGGTGTTCCTACAGTTAATGCTTCTACTACAGAATAGCAATAACCTTCATTATCACTTAATTGCACTAAATAATCAGCATTAGCTATATAATTTATAATATCTAATCTAGGTTTCATATATGCTATGTTTTTGTTTTGTATTGCATCTGTATCATCAGTAAATATTGTCCATATATAAGGTATTCCTGCTTCATCTAGCATTTTACCTAGTTTTTCCATTCTAGGTTTTCCCTTCTCATCTGTAAGTCTTGTCGCAGAAATTAAGTTTAATACCTTTTTAGGTTTATCTATTTCAATAGGATTATATACAAGTTCTGTATCAAACCCTGTAACTTCTTTGTATGTATCGCATACTTGTTTACTAACTCCTAAATATTTAGTTAATTTAGGATGTGTATTAGGTGTTATTCCCATAGCTTTATAATCTCCATGTGCTATTTGGATGTACTCCTTAGCATCTACATTATCTATAATATCTACATTAAAGTTAAAAAATGCTTTATCACATTGTATTCTTTCGCCTTCGTAGCGTTTTACTCTTACATATTGCCTTAATCTACGTACTTGTCTGGCATCACCAGTAGAATAATATACTGTTATATCCCAGTCTTTATATTTCTTCGCTAAATAATAGAAGAATGTTTCTATTCCTCCTATAGAGTTCAACACCCTAAAATAAAATATGTTCTTCATTTTTACCACCTATCTAAATAATAAGGTTTTATCAGAATCTTACCTTTAGAAGTTTTATCTTTTATGTGTTCTTCTTCAAAACTCCTTAAAAGACACTCTATTATTTGTCTTTGTTCCATTGTTGGCTCGTGCCTTTGTTTATTTATATAGCTAAATATCTCGTTTATTGCCATATATATATCTAAATCACTATTCTCTATTATGTGTAAGTATTCATGGGGTCTACTCATTAGCAAAGCACCATTTCTTACTATTTCTAATCCACCATCACTTTTCTTTACTATATGATGAAATGTCATGTTTTTTCTTACTATTCTATAATTCATCCAGTCTAAACCACTTAATGGTTTATAGATTTTTAACATATCTTTAGTTATTTGCTTCATCCAAACCCTCTATAGTAATTACTAACTTCTCAACGTCATCTGTAGCATAATGTTTTGTAATACTCATTTCTACCACTTGTGTATCATCACTCCACGCTGTTCCATTTAAGCCATCTAATACACTCTTAGCAATATTATCTATATCAGGTTTCATCATATAAGGTTTTCCAGGCAATTCCATATGTTTCTTCTTTGTATAACTCTTAGGAATCATAAAATAAGCATTAATTCCAATCTTTAATGCTCCATCATACTTCTTCCCTGTATAGCTCTCTTTTATTAAACTCTCATAATCATGTGTTTTCTTAGGAGTATATGTTCTTACATATCCACCTATTCTCGTAAATCTAGGTCTGCTCTTCCCTACTATGTTCCCTATTACTACAAATTTTTCCATAAAAAAAGAGATTCCTTTCAACCTCAAATATTTTACCCCCATACCCCTGTTTGCCAGGGGGGGTGTCGTAAACAATAAACAATTATAAGGAGGTATCATTTATGAAAGACACCCAGGAGTATTAAAAAAATGAAATGAACATATATAAATTGTTAGGAGTGATTTAAATATGCTCTTTGAAACAGAATAGATAGCTTGAATAACTCTAATCTGCTTCAAGCAGCACATTTAAGCTGCTTGTACTCTTTTCTTATAAGAATTAAGAAAGGTATTAATATGCAACAGTTATACTCTTGGATGCTTGAGTTCCTTTATAAGGACGGTCTTAATAAATAATGCGAAGGTGTTCTTTATAAACACCACCTAGATAATAAGTTTAAGTAAAGGAACAACTACAAAATGAAAAAAAGTTGTATTCTTACCTACTATCTAGATGTTATCTACAAAGTCTTTTGTTATTCTGTTACGTGTGGTGGTATATATAGGTACCCTGCTGCCTGTGTGGGTGTCAATAATAGCATATACCTATATAGGAGGGGGTATCGAACACTTGTATGAGTGTTAGCACTCTCTCCATTGCTCTGCTAGTGCTTGTCTTGTGTCCTAGTAGTATATATATAAATTATATTATATATATATAATAACCTTATTGCTTATCAATGTTGATGTTGATATTAAAACAATTGTTTGATGTTGATAGGTTTTCTTCAAGTCTAGTCTTATCATACAATATACCAACCATAGTTGTTAACTGATTTATGTTAACGCCTTCTTCTTCAATTTGTGTGTTTAGTTTGTCTAGTGCTTTATTAATAAGATTATTTGCTTTTTTAGTAAAGTTTTTTCTATATTCTTTTATAGATGTATCTACTATTTCATTTAATTCTTCTTTACTATATTTATTTATAATATTATAAAGTGTTTGTTTAGATATGTTATACTTCAAACATATGTTTGCTATATTGCTATTTGTTCTATTTAACATATAATCAATTATTATAAGTTTTTTATCATTATCACTTAATTTGTAGTTATGCTTTACTTGTAAACTATTCATATTGTATCAAGTCCTTTATTTTATCAGTGCTATGTCTTGCTTGTTATCTATTGAATTATCTAAGACAATATCATTATATAACAATATTTAGTGCAATAGTATGCAATATTACAATTTTACAATGCTATTTTTTACCTTATTTTATAAAGGTTTTGTTATTTTTTTTAATTTTTTTTAAAAAAATACTTGCTTTTATGTATATCTTATGATACAATGGACTTGTCCAAGTGATAAAAGGCATTAAAAAAGGAGTGATAAAAATGCGTTATGCAATACTAGACAATGAACAAGGCATTTTGGTAGAACATAAAGACAAAAACAAACTTTTGAAATTATTTCAAGATAATGAAATCTTTTCAATATATACAACTGAAAAAAGAAAACAAGTAAAAATAATAAATAAAGCAAAAAAGGTTTTTGGAGTAAATTGTATATTATTACTTGAAATAAATTAAAAAAAGTATTGACAAAGTTATATATGATATGATATAGTTAAAATGTAATTGAAGAAGCACCAAGTCAATGAGTTAATCTAGCATGAACTATGTAAGACTAGTTGTGAAGAATAAAACTTGTAAAAAGTAAAGTAGATTTTAACTTAAAACAATTTAATTGGTAGTGGTGCAAAAGAAAAAATGTAAATTACATATTGACATTATATATATGATATGATATAATGAAATTACAAAAGCAAAAAATGCAACTAGAAAAATGTTATTTGACAATTTATTTATTCAATTATTGAGTAGTTGGTGAAGATTTCAAACAACGCAATAACAAGTCTTTTTAAGGAAATTAAAAGATATTATTATTGTAGGTAGAAATAGCAAAAAATAAAAGAATAAATAATATATATGCCTTAGGTGTCAAGGTGGAAATCCTAAAAATAGCACCTTAAAAGTGTGATAGTGAAATAAACACAATGCAAGGTAAAAAACTACTTTTAGTAGTTTACAACTTATAAAAAATTGTAGGTTGTAAAGTGCTAAAAATAGCACTAGAAAAGAGGAAAAAATATGAAAGTAGAACAATTCTACAATAAGAACCAATTTAGATTATATGGAGAGGGGAAAAACATTCTACAAAGTTACAATTCAACTGTTGTAGAAATAAACTATATAGGAGCAATGTCAATCATTTTGGGTAGAGATTGGGACTATTCAAACACAACTAGAAAACACGTTTATTTATTCTTAGAGGAATATGGAAATATTGATTTTTCGGGGGTAAAAAACAAAAAGAAATACATCGAAAACAAAATAGAAAATGGTGAAATATTATATTTAGAAAATATGAGATAAAAG
>JAEIGA010001995.1_pt1 | contig 32568 bp, 33 predicted proteins | sample 9270691 | NCBI WGS metagenome assembly JAEIGA01 (sample SAMN17057246, study PRJNA624740) | gut metagenome | biome: biome; isolation source: fecal sample | host: Bos grunniens | place: China: Xizang | collected 2019 | reverse complement strand
TGAAAGAAGGATATCATTCCCAAGTATTGCAAAAGAGGCTCTTAAAAATAAAATAAACATAGAAAATCTATCTGAAGAAATGAGGGTTTTATATGTTGCATTTACAAGACCAAAAGAAAAATTAATAATAACTGGGTCTACAAAAAAAATAGATGAAAGTATAAAAAAATGGTCAAGTAATTTAGACGGTTCATCTACAATATCTCAATATACAATACTAAAGGGAAAAAACTTCTTAGATTGGATAATGCCAACAGTATTAAAGCATAAAGATTTAGAAGATATAAGAGAGGCTATAAATATAAATGTACCTTTAGTAGAAGAACATGTATCAAAGTGGAAAGCAAATCTTTGGTATAAAGAAGATATTATATTAGATTCAAAAGAAGATGAAGAACAAAACGATATTAATGAGATACTTAGTAGTTTAAATATAAATGAGAGTAGTAGTGGGCACTATGATGAAATAAAAGAAAAATTAAATTTTAAATATCCATATAAGTTTAGTGTTAGCAAGCCTGCGAGTATATCAGTAACAGAGATTAAAAAAATACAAAATACCTATGAAGAAGATTTTTCACAAAATTTATTTAACAAAAATGTTATTTTGAAAAAGCCTTTATTTATTCAAGAAAATGAAGATAAAATAACTGGAGCTGAAAAAGGGACTATATTCCATTTAATTATGCAGGTTTTAGACTTAAGTAAGGTTAACAATGTAAATGAAATAAAAGAACAAATAAGTGGATTTATAAGTAATGGTATTATAACGGAAAAACAATCATCAGTTTTAAATCCATATAAAATAAATGCATTTTTCAAATCGAATATAGGTAAAAGAATGTTAAATGCAGACTTTTTAAAAAGAGAACAAGCTATATATACTCAAATAAAAATGAAGGATGTGTATATATATGAGGAAATTTTAAAAAATAATAATACTGTATATGATAATGAAACATTAATGTTAAGGGGTATAGTAGATGCTTACTTTGAAGAAAATGAAGAAATAGTGTTATTAGATTATAAAACAGACTTTGTTAATAGTGAAAATAAGGAAATAGTAATTAATAGATATAGAAAACAATTAGATTTATATTCTGAAGCATTAGAAAAGCTTACAGGTAAAAAAGTTAAAGAAAAATGTATTTATTTATTTGGTATAGATGAGTATTTTTCTTATTAAATAAGTAAATTAAGGAGGCATAAATGAAGTTTATTCATACATCGGATTGGCATCTAGGTAAGAGTTTAGAAGGTCATTCAAGAATAAAAGAACAAGAACAGTTTTGTGAAGATTTTATAAAACTAGTTGATGATAATGATATAGATATGGTTATAATAGCAGGCGATATATATGATACATCTAATCCACCAGCACAAGCAGAAAAATTATTTTATAAAACAGTGTCAAGACTTGCTAATAATGGACAAAGATGTGTACTTGTAATTGCAGGTAATCATGATAACCCAGAGAGATTAGCAGCTATTACACCTCTTGCACATGAACAAGGAATAATAATATTAGGATATCCTTTAAGTTCTACACAAAAAGCAAAGTATAAAGGTTTTGAAATTATTGAAGCTAAAGAAGGATGCTTGAAAGTAGAGATAAATGAAGAAAAGGCTACTATTATTACATTACCATATCCAAGTGAAAAAAGATTAAACGAGGCTATAGGAAATCCAAGTAGTGATGAAGAGGCTCAGCAAACTTATTCACAAAGAGTTGGTCAAATATTTAGAGAGTTAGAAGAAAACTTTGAAAATGATACTATAAATATTGCTGTATCACATATATTTGTAGTTGGTGGAGAAGAAACAGAATCAGAAAGACCAATACAATTAGGTGGAAGTTTACTAGTAGAAAAAAAAGACTTGCCAACAAAAGCTCAATATATAGCATTAGGACACTTACATAAACCGCAAAAAGCATCACAAAGGCTAAATGCTTATTATTCTGGTTCTCCAATACAATATAGTAAAGATGAAAGAAGTTATGCAAAGGGAGCTAATATTGTAGATATAAAGGCTGGTGAAAAGCCTATAATACAAAACATTTATTTTAAAAATTATAAGCCAATAGAGGTTTTTAAATGTAATGGAGTAGAAGAGGCAATAAAAGTTTGTGAAGATAATAAAGAAAGAGACATATGGTCTTATTTTGAAATAAAAACAGAGCATATTATTAATCAATCAGAAATAAAAAAAATGAAAGAATTATTAAATGATATTATTGAAATTAGACCAATAATAATATCTGAAGATACTGAAGAAGAAATTGACATAAAAGAAAAGTCTATGGGAGAGTTATTTAAAGAATTTTATAATTTTAGTACTGGATTAGAACCTCGAGGCGAACTTATGGATTTATTCTTAAACATAATAAATGAAGAAGGTGATTTAGAGAATGAGACCAATTAAACTAAAATTAAGAGGGCTTAATAGTTATATAGATGAACAAACTATAGACTTTGAAAAATTAATAGATAAAGGATTATTTGGTATATTTGGAAATACTGGTAGTGGCAAATCAACAATACTTGATGCTATAACTATTGCAATGTATGGAAATATATCAAGAAATACAAAAGAATTTATTAATACTGCTTGTAAAGAAGCTTCAGTAGTTTATGAATTTGAGATAGGAAGTAATAACTCAAAAAGAAGATATGAAGTAAGTAGAATAATCGGTAGAAGTAAAGTTGGTGGAACAAAAACAACTTATGCTAGGCTTATTGAAAAATATAATGATGGAACAGAGATAATACTTGCAGATAAGGCAAAGGATGTAGATAAGAAGATTACTCAAGTTATAGGCTTAACTGCAAATGATTTTACAAGATCAGTAGTTTTACCGCAAGGAAAATTTAATGAATTTTTAAAATTAACAGGCTCTGATAGAAGGGATATGCTAGAGAGATTATTTAATCTTGAAAGGTATGGTAGAGGTTTAATAGAAAAAGTCAGAAAAAGAAAAAGTGATGAAAATTTAGTATTAAGGGATTTAAATACTAAGATGGCGCAGTTTGATGGTGTAAGTCAAGATGTATATGAAGAAAACTGCAAAGAATTAAAAGTTTTAAAAGAAGAAGAAAAGGACAAGCATGAAAAGCTTGATTTATATCAAAAGCAATATGAGGAAAGTAAGATAATTTTTGAAGACCAAAATAAATTAGAATCTTGCGAGGTAAGAAAAAAGGAATTAGATTTAAAAAGTAATGATATAAAATATAAAAAGATTCAATTAGAAAATGCAGATAATGCAGAAAAAGTGAATCCTACCATAGATATAGTTCAAAAACTAGAAAAGGAAATTAATGATGATTCTATTAAGTCAGAAGAAATAAATAAAAATTTAATTATATTAACTAATGAAGTTGAAATAACTAAAAATAGATATGAAGAGGCATATAAATCTAAAAATGAAAAAATGCCAAAACTTATGGAATATAAAGAAAAGTTTAATAATGCATTAAAAATAGAAGAAGAATTAAAAGCTATAAATAAAGAAATTAAAGATATAAAAGAAAATGGTACATCATTAAATAAAGAGAAATCTATATCAGAAGTTTATAAAAAGGATATAGAATCAAAAAGAGATATAATAATAAAAAATATAAAAGAAAAAGAAGAAAAGTTAAACAAAATAAAAATTAGTGCAGATTTGAAACAAAAAATATTTTTAGCTTATGAATATGAAAAAGAATATTTAAAACTATCTGAAGATGTAAATCAAAAGAATGAAAAGTTAAATAGTTTAAAGAAAGAACTTGAAGAATTAAGTACTAAAAATAAGTACATAGAACGAGATAAATTAAGTGTAAGCTCAAAGTTAGATAGTTTAACTATATCTCAAGAGGCATTGATTAAAAAATCACCAGGAACTAATGAAGACATTTTAATTAAAACTGAAAATATAAGTGAACTTAGAAATAAGTTATCTATGGTAAAAGAGTCGGAAACTAAAATAAAAATACTTCAAGAGGAATTAAATTTAATATTAGAACAAAAACACAATAATAGTAGAGAAATGTTATCTTTAAATGAAAAACTAGATGCTAATAAAAAAGAAATTAACTTACTAGAGAAAGAAATAGAAAGACTTAAGTATTTAAATTTAGCATCGGTTTTAAGAAGTGAATTAAAGGATAATATGGCTTGTCCAGTTTGTGGCTCAAGGCATCATGAGCATATAGAGTCTATAAATAATAATGAAGAGATTGAGTTTTTAAAAGAAAAGTTAGATAATTATTTAGATGTAGAAAATCATATAAAAGTAAATTTAGAAAATTGTAATTTAAAGAATGGTGAATATTTATCTGCTGAAAAAATTAAACAAAAAGAATTATATGATTTAAAGGTTAAAATAGGAGAATTAAACTCAATAGAGTTAGATAGAAAGCTAGAGTCAGAAAATAGATTATTAGAAGTACTAAAAAATAATATTCAAAGGTGGACTGAAGAAAAGGAATCTATAGATTCTAAAATAGGTTCACTAAAGGATGAAAAAAATACTATCGAAAAAAGTGAAGTAAAGGTAGCTGAAGAGATTAATGGATATAAAAAGTCCATAAAAGAAATAAAATCTAACCTAGAAGAAATAGAGTTAAGTTATGCAAAAATTAAAAATGAATACATGAGTTTAAAAGCTATAGTAAAAGTTTCTGATTTAGCATCAAAAGTAAGTGAAATTAACTTAAATGAAAAAGAAATTGAGTCTATTAATGCAGATAGTTTAGAGTTAATAAAATTAAGAGAAAAGTCAGAAGAAGAAATAAAACTATTAGATAATAAAATTCATAAAACTGAGCTTGAGCTTATTAAAGCAAGAGAACTATATACTGAAAAATGTAGATTTAGAGATGAAAGAAATAAAGAGTTTATAAACATAACTAAGGGTGAATCTGCGAAGTCTTTATTAGAAAAGGTAGATGAAGAGGTAAGTAGAGTTAATAAATTGGAAGAAGATTTAAAAAATAAATTAGAAACTCAAAGAATAGAATATGAAAAATGCCTAGGTGATAAAAAAAGTATTGATGGAAAGTTAAAGACTGCTAAAGAGCATTATAAAATACAGGAAGAAACTTTAAACCAATTACTAATAGACAATAGATTTGAAAGTATATATGCAGTAAAAAGATCTTTATTAGAGTATGACTTTAAGAGAAGACTATACGAAGAAATTACTCAATATGATGAAGAGCAAAAGCTATTAGTTTCAAAAATAGAAGACTTAAAAAATAAATTAGCTGGAAGGCGAATTAAAAAAGATGATTTTGAATCATTAAAAAATAATATAGATGATTTAAAATTAGAAAATAGTAAGATTGCAAAAGAAATAGGTGCAAAAGAAAATATAATAAATGCATTAAAAGAATCTTTAGATAAAATAAAAGATATAACAAAAGAACTTAAAAAGATTCAACATAGAGTTGATTTGCTAGAAGACTTGGATAAAACAATTCAAGGTAATAGATTTGTAGAGTATGTAGCTACGAATCAATTAAAGTATATAGCATTAGAAGCATCTAAAAGGTTAGAGTCTATTACAAAGGGAAGGTATTCATTAGAAATAGATCAAAAACTTAACTTTGTAATGAGAGATAATTTTAATGGAGGAGAAAGAAGAAGTGTAGATACACTATCTGGAGGAGAAACATTTTTAACTTCATTATCATTAGCATTAGCGCTTTCATCACAAATTCAATTAAAAGGAAGCGCACCATTGGAATTCTTCTTCTTAGATGAAGGTTTTGGATCATTAGATACAGAACTTTTAGAAGTCGTTATGCAGTCACTAGAAAGATTACATAGTGATAGATTAAGTGTAGGTATAATAAGTCATGTGGAAGAATTAAAAAATAGAGTTCCTGTTAAGCTTGTTGTAAAATCAAGTGAAGTAGGAAATGGATCAAAAGTTAAAATTGAATATAGTTAAATAAAAAAATGGCATCTACAAGGGGGAATTGTAGATGCCTATATACTTATTAGGGGAGAGATATATAATTTCCGATCTCATATATAATTATTTACAATTAAGAAATAATTATACATACTTTTTAAAAAAGTCATATAAGCAAGGGGGAGAGTATACAACTTTTATAAAAAGATTTTAGCCGCTCAATTAAGACTATTAACAGGAGTTTTGATATTCATGCTATTTAATTTTAAGAGAAACTTTATTTTGCTTCTCTTGATATATTATATGTAAAAACTAAAAAAAGTTACGTATTATGTAATAAAATATACTATTTTTTTATTTTTTTAATAAAAATGTCTAAATGCGGTATTCTTAAGTAGAAATAACCTATCATATCTATTTAATTAAGTTAATATATAGTAATACTTAAATGAAAAGTAATAAATATTTATAATTAGTAGAAGTCATACTATATTTGTAATTTGATTATAAGATTGCACTGCTTTCAAAGAAAGGATAATTATGTTATAATTAATACAAACATTATATTGTAGCATTAAATATAAAAATTAGGAGTGTGGTAAAGGTTGGATTCGGCCAGTTTGTTTCAAGTAATATTATTAGTAGTTTTAATACTAGCATCAGGTTTTTTCTCTGCGTCAGAGACAGCTTTAATGTCAATAAGTAAAATCAGGCTAAGATATATGAGAGAAGAAGGTGTTAAAGGTTCTAGGTTACTAAGTTCACTATTAGAGGATTCTAATAATCTTTTAACATCAATATTAGTAGGTAATAATGTTGTAAATATAGCAGCAACATCTATATCAACGTCATTATTCTTAACATTATTTCAAGAGAAAGGTGTACCTATAGCAACTGCAGTTATGACTGTTTTAGTATTAATATTTGGAGAAATAACTCCAAAAACTATAGCGGTTAATAATACTGAAAAAACAGCAATTGCAGTTTCAAAGCCTATAAAGCTTATAATAACAATAATAAAGCCAGTAGTATGGGTATTTAATATTATAACAAAACTTATATTTAAAATATTAGGTATTCAAGATAAAGGTATTCAACCATATATAACTGAAGAAGAGCTTAAAACAATGGTAAATGTAAGTCACGAAGAAGGATTACTTGAAATAGAGGAAAGAGAAATAATAAATAATGTATTCCAATTTGGTGATATGCAAGCTAAAGAAGCTATGATTCAAAGGTTAGACATAATAGCTATAAACTCAGAAGATAGTTATGATGAAATAATCGATTTATTTAAAAATGAAAAGTTAAGTAGATTACCTGTTTATGAAGAGTCAATAGATAATATAATAGGTATTCTTAATATAAAAGATGTAGTATTCTTAGAAGATGAAGAAATTGAAAACTTTAATATAAAAGAATATATAAGAGATGCATTTTTCACATATGAATTTAAAAAAATCACTCAACTATTAGAAGAGATGAAAAAAGAAAAGGTTCAAATGGCTATAGTTGTTGATGAATATGGAGCAACAGCTGGTTTGATAACAGTAGAAGACTTAGTAGAAGTAATTGTTGGTGATATAGATGATGAATATGATGAAGAAAGTGATGAAATACAAGTAATAAAAGAAGATGAGTATGTAGTAGAAGGTGCAACTAAAATAAGCGATGTAAATGAACTTATAGGAAGTAAATTAGAATCACAAGAATTTGATTCTATTGGAGGATTTATAATAGGTCATTTAGGTCGTATTCCAGAAGAAAATGAAGTTGTTGAAGTTGATAAAATAAGGCTATGTATAGAAAGTCTAGATAAAAATAGAATTATGAAAATAAGAATATTCACATAAAATAAGAACACTGCTTATAGCAGTGTTTTTATTTGTATACTTTAATATTTTTAAGTATATAATTTAATAAAGGGGATGAAGGTATGGCGATATTTAATAGAGAATTTAAACAAATTTTAAAAATTAATATTATATTTTTTATTATATATACGATAGCATTTATTTTCATACAAAAAACATTTCCATATATAGCACCTTTTTTTATTGGACTTATTATAGCATTAATAATAAATCCAATTTCACAAAGATTGGAAAGAAAGTTACATATAAATAAAGGGATATCTACAATACTTTTAAGCTTTATAGGTGTATCAATTGTAATAAGTATTGCAATTATCATAGTTATACATGGAACAAAGGAACTAATTGGATTTTTAAATCATATAGATACAAACTATAGTTATATAAATAGAATAATATATATTATCATTAGTAAATTTAGTATATACTTTGAAAATATTAAGGAAATTTCAAATTTTAATATAGAAGATTTAATAGGCAATTATAGTACAGAACTTCTTAATATATCTAAAAATTTATTAGTAAATATAATAGAGTTAGCAACTTCAATACCATATTTAGTTATATTAATAATAACCTTGTTTATATCAACATATTTTATTGCAAATGATTTAGATAATATAGAGAATATATTTTATAGTGTGTTTACTAATAATGCTAAAAATAAGATTAAGAATATAAAAAGAGAAGTCAAAGTATCTATATTAGGATATATAAAAGCATATACAATACTTATGGGAATAACATTTCTTGCTATTTGGATTAGTTTTAGTTTTTTAGGGATTAAATATAGCTTTATACTTGGTATTATAGGGGGGGTATTTGACTTAATACCATTTTTAGGAATAGTTATTATTTTTGTTCCGATAATAATTTATAATTTAATCATAGATAACTATTTTATATCAATATCAGTAAGCATAATATTTTTAGTTTTATCTATTTTAAGACAAATATTAGAACCTAAATTAGTATCGGCTCATATAGGTATTAATCCATTAGTAACAGTAATAGCTATATTTATAGGGTTACAAGCAAAGGGTATTATAGGAATAATATTTTGCTTAGGATTAGTTATAATGCATGATATATTAAGAAAGGTCGAAATTCTCTAAGTTACAGAAAATAGAAATAAAAAGAAAGGTATTGAAATATGAGAAAAAGCTTAACAGATAAATTTTTAAAGTATGTGAAATTCCATACAACATCTAATCCAAGTAATAATAATTGTCCATCTTCTGAAGGGCAAAGAATATTTGCGAATTATTTAGTTGAGGAATTAAAAGCAATGGGATTAGAAGATGCTAGTGTAGATGAGAATTGCTATGTAATGGCAACTTTAAAAGGTAATATAGATGGTATAGATACTATTGGATTTATATCTCATTTAGACACAGCACCAGATATAAGTGGTGAAAATGTTAATCCTAAAATAATAAGAAATTATAATGGTAAAGATATCATATTAAATGAAAAATTAAATATAGTTACATATGTTAAAGACTATCCAGAATTAAAAAACTTAAAAGGTCAGGATATAATAGTAACAGATGGCACAACCCTACTAGGGGCAGATGATAAAGCAGGCATAGCAGCCATAATGACAGCAATTGAATATTTAGTAAATAATAATGATATAAAACACGGAGATATAAAAATAGGATTTACACCAGATGAAGAAATAGGAAGAGGGGCAGACTTATTTAATGTAGAAAAGTTTGGTGCAAAATATGCTTATACTATAGACGGAGGTTATTTAGGAGAGTTAGAATTTGAAAACTTTAATGCTGCTAGTGCTAAAATAAAAATACAAGGTAGAAATGTTCATCCAGGATCAGCTAAAAATAAAATGATAAACGCAATTCATATAGCATCAGAAATATCTGAATTATTTCCTAAAGATGAAAGACCAGAAACTACTGAAAATTATGAAGGATTTTATCATTTAAATGAAATAAGTGGTAACGTTGAAGAAGTGATAATGGAGTATATAATAAGAGATCATGATAAAGAAAAATTTGAGTATCGTAAGTTATATATGAAAGAAGAAATAGATAAAATTAACAGAAAATATGAAAATAGAGTAGAATTGGAACTAAAAGATCAGTATTATAACATGAAAGAAAAAATAGAACCAGTAAGATTTATTGTTGACATAGTAAAACAAGCAATGGAAGAATTAAATATTACTCCTAATATAGTTCCTATAAGAGGAGGTACTGATGGTGCTAGATTATCCTATGAAGGTCTTCCTTGTCCAAATATATTTACTGGAGGATTAAACTTTCATAGTAAAAATGAATGTGTATCTATAGATGCAATGGAAATGTGTTCAAAGCTTATTGTAAAAATTGTTGAAAGTTATGCTAAAAAGTGAGATTAAGTAAATCTCACTTTTTTTATTTTGTAATACAAATTATAACTCTATAATTTCATTAGTATCTAAATTTATAAAGTTAAAATCTAAATCTAACTCATCTTCATTAGAGTTAATTATTTCTATTGTAGCAACAGAATGTGTACCATCTTTAGGTATAGATGTACTTCCAGGATTTAAAACTATTAATGATTCATCAACAAACAACTCTTTAATATGAGTGTGCCCAAGAATAAGAATATCTGCACCCATATTTTTAGCTTTTTTTATAGTTTCTTCTTTTGAATCAATATACCCATGAGTTAAAAGGATTCTTATTTCTCCAAATTGGCTTAATACATAAGGTCCTTGAATTGGATGATTTAAAACCATCTGATCAACATCAGATTCACAGTTACCTTTAGTTATAAGTATATTCTCTAAGCCATTTAATTTTTCTACAACAGCCTTAGGGTTATATCCTTTAGGCAAGTCGTTTCTTGGCCCATGATAAAGGATATCACCACCATGAAGAAGTACATCACAATCTGATAACGTTTTTATGGCCTTTTCAAAATAATCTAAACTTCCATGAGTATCACTCATTACACCTATTTTCATTGTAAACCTCCTATAGTTTATAAGAACTTTTCAGATACTCTACTCCAAAATTCATAATTAGGCATTCTAAGTAAGTTAATCTTCACATTAGAAGATGATATTTGTATATCTGAAATTTGATTAAATCTATGTTCAACACCGTCAATAACAACAAGTATAGAATCTTCAAATCTATATTCTGGTGCAATTTTAATTATAGAGTCTATTGAGAATATAATACTAGATGTAAAACATCTATAGGCATTTGTATTTATAGGATAAAGTGGAGTTAATTGCATAAGTTCTAAGCTTGTATCTACTATACTACCTCCAGCTGCATAATTATAAGCTGTTGAGCCAGTAGGTGTAGATACAATCATACCATCACCACTAAAATTCTGTATGTGCTTGTCATTAACTTTTAAGTCAAGATGTATCGTTCTTGATTTATCACCTTTTACTACAACTTCATTAATTGCAAATAAATCACAGCAACTTTTATCAGTATAAATACTAGCTTGTAATAAAGAAACCTGTTCTATAGTAAAATTATTATTTAAGTATGTTTCTATAAAGTTATCTATATTATCAGGACATATTTCAGGGAAAAAACCAAGGTGACCTGTATTTATTCCTATTATAGGTACTTGTGGAAAATTAAAATCATGAACTGTTTTTAAAAAAGATCCATCTCCACCTATTGATATAATAAGTTCTGTGTTAGGGTGAAAATCATAATATACATCAAACCCAGCAATTATAAGCTTTTCTTTTAATAAATCCCTAGTTTCAATAGACTTAGGAACTTGATTTGAATTTATAGTTATAATTCTTTTCATTGTTTCACCTCTTTATATTTTATATTATAACATAATTTGGATTATCTTTAGAAAAGATAATAAATTAACATAATATTGTGTCGGTATATTATAGTATATAAGGATAAGCTAGGGTATAATTACAAAGTATTTGGAGAAAAAATAATACAAAACATTTATATTAAATAAAGGAGATAAAATGAATAAAAAATCGATTATAAAAATATTAATTTTTAATTTTTTAACTATGGCAACTTTTAATTTTGCACATCCAGTAACACCTACACTTATAAATGTGTTAGGGCTTCCTACATATACTTTTGGAGTATTTTATTCAACAATGGCGATAGCACAATTTGTAATGTCTCCTATCTGGGGTTCTATGTCTGATTATAAAGGTAGAAAAAAGATACTTGTTATAGGATTAATTGGATATGGTATTAGTCAGTTAGGATTTGGATACTCAACTAATGAAGTAGCTATAATTTTATTTAGAATATTAGCTGGAGGATTATCAGTTGGATATATAACAGTATCAACTGCTTATATAAGTGATGTATCTTCTAAAGAAGAGAGAATAAAATACTTATCATATAATACAGCAGCAACATCAATAGGAGGCTCTTTAGGAGCTCTTATAGGAGGATTTATAGGTGTATATGAATATAAATATGCATTTTTAGCGCAATGTATATCATCAATACTATTAGCTATATTAGTTTCTATACTTATAAAAGAAACTGTTACAGAAAAGAAAGATAATTATAAAATGTATTTTGGACATTTAAATTTAAGAAAAAGCTCTATAGATTTAAGATCATCAATAGGAATTATGATGATTGTAATGACTTTAATAACAATAACCGTTACATCATATAGTTCAACTATAAATTACTTCTTAGAAGATGTAGCCAATGTTTCCACTACTGTGAATGGTATTGTAATGGCAGCTGCAGGTATTATAGCTTTATTTATGAATGTAGTAATAAATCCATTATTGAGTAAGTATTTTAAAGAAATCAAAACTTTGGTTGTATCATTACTTATTGCAGGGATATCTATAATTTTATTTAGTTTGTTAGATGGATATTTAGTATTAATATTCCTTGTTATATTTATAGCATCGAGTGCATTAATTACACCTATACAGCAAAGTATAGTATCTAAAATGGCTAAAGATAATTATGGAGAAGTAATGGGAATACAAGGATCTTTTAAAGCATTAGGTATGGTTAGCGGTTCGCTAATGTCTGGCTTTATATTTGACTATGGAAATAAACTTCCATTTATAATAGGAGGCATAGCATCCATATTAGCATTTTTTATAGCATCAAGAGTAAAATTTAATAAATAAATTTTCTTATCTAAATAGTCTAAAATAGTGTAAAATAGATAATGTTATAAAACTTGAGAGTAGGTGTTGTTTTGTTTAAAAAAGAAAATCAAAAATATAATTTAATATCATATACAAGCGAAGAAAATGCAACTTTGAAAGAAGTATTATTAGATAAATTAAATTTTTCAGTTAGATCTTTAGCTAAGATGAAAAGAGAAAAAACTGTATTAGTAAATGGACAATTTAAGAAACCAAGTACAAATATAGTTAAGGGTGATTTAATTGAAGTAAAAATAGATGAGGATATGGCTAATTTTGAGCCGCAAAATTTAAAGTTAGATATTATATATGATGATTTTGATATAATAATGGTTAATAAGCCGCCATTTATGGTCGTTCATCCAACTAAAAGTCATTTTGATAAAACTATTGCTAATGGTGTAACAGATTATATAATCAAAAAAAACGAAAAAGTAAAAGTAAGGTTTGTTAATAGATTAGATATGAATACATCAGGTTTAGTTATAGTTGCAAAAAATGCTTATGCACATCATGTCTTATCTAAAGATATGAGTGATGATAAGGTATCTAAAAAATATATAACGGTAGTTAAAGGCATAGTTAAGGATGATGAAGGTACAATAAATCAGCCTATATATAGACCAACAGAAGATAGTGTGAAAAGAGTTGTTGATGAAAGAGGTCAAGCATCTATAACGCATTATAAAGTATTAGAGAGATTAAATGATGCTACTGTTTTAGAAGTAAAACTAGAAACAGGTAGAACACATCAAATAAGAGTTCATATGAATTATATTGGTCATGGAATAATAGGGGACGAGCTATATGGATATGTAGATGAAACTTTAATAAATAGACAAGCATTACATGCATATAGTTTAGAATTCATGCAACCAAGAACTAAGGAAAATTTAGTATTTAAAGCTAATATCCCAAAAGATATGAAAGAACTTATAGATAAATTAAAATAGAGGTGAGATTATGGTAATTCATAAGTTTATAATACATGTATTAGATAAGGAGAATGAAGCTCCAATATTAAATGATTTTGAAGGTAGAGTAAGTCCAGAAGTAGATAAGTTTTTCCAAAAAGTTATGAACAGAGTAGCTAAGGATGATGACTTAAGAAAAGCAGTTTTTAAAAATTATAATGATAACTTAATAAGAAATTGCTGTGAGCAAATAATATACGATGAAAATACTTTTTTACAAAACTCAAAGGAAATAGCAGCATATTTATTTGAGGTTATGAAAATTAATTCAGAATTAGAATCTTGTGACTTAGCGATATGTTTATATACAGTTAAAGATGAAAAGTATGTTGGGATAGTTAAATTAGATTACAAAAGATTATATACTCATTCAATAGAACTATTAGATGATAAGTTTAATATACAAATGGTTAGTAATGAAATAGGAATACCAGAAACAGGAAGAAGAAAGCAAGCTGCTATAATTGGTACTAGTGGTATAAATGATGAGTATCAATTAAGAGTTTTAGATAAAGATGCAGAAAAAGAAGGTAGCGATTCTAAGTTTGTTTCTGAATTTTTAGGCGCAAGCAAAATTGATGATGATAAGTATAAAACTAAAGTTTTTAAAAATAGTGCAGAAACATGGATTACAAATGCTTTAAGTAATAATATAAAAAAAGCAGAAGATGTAAGAAGTATTTTAAATTATACTTTAAAAGAAAAGCAAGAAATAAATGTTCAAGACTTTGTTGAAAATACTTTAAAAGATGAAGAATTAAGAGAAAGTTTCAAAGAACATATGGAAGATAAGGGCTTAGAGGAAAGTTTTAATATTGATAAACAGTGGGTAGAGAAAAAGCTTAAAAAAAGAAGCATAAGAACGGATAATGGATTTGATATAAAAGGCAATTTATCTGACTTTGAAGATCCTATGAAATATAGTGTTAGACAAAATGAAAATGGAACTATAGATATAGTTATAAAAAATGTAAACTTCTATGAAGAAAAATAAATAAAAAAGGTATAGCTCATTTTTGAGGTATACCTTTTTTATTATAAAACTCTTTTAGCATGTAAAAATACTTTATTGAGATGTCTAGTCTAAATTATATAAATATGAACTATAGACAAGCACTTGTAGGAAAACTTAATCATATACTATAAGAAGTATTATTTACATAAATAATAGGGAGGTATATTTATGAATCAAATAAGTGATTTAATAAGAAATATTGATATACTCGATGATAATCCAATACTAGTTTTTTTAATATTTGGGGTAATTATATTATTACTTATGGGATCTAATAATTGTGGCAATTTTTTTGACCAAAACAATTCTTTAATTTGGGTTATATTGATAGTAGGAGCTTTGCTTTTATTAAACAATAATAACTGTTCTGATGACTGTGATTACTGTTAAAAATTAAAAGTTTAGATATGTATATTATTTAATATAAATACATGTCTTTTTTTTTGAATATATGATCAATACATCTCTAAAAACGTTGTAAATACGATAATACTGTGCTAGGATACTAGTGTGTTAAAAAATTAATTATTGTATATCAGGGGGATAGTAATAGTTAATTTTGAATATATTAATATAAAAATAGTTAAAATTTTATACAATTTATATCTATTACAATTAAAAAAAATAAAAATATGTTATAATGGATAACAAAGTATAAAATTCGACAAAATTTTTAATAGGACAAGATCCTAAATTTAAAAGTATGGAGAGATTGTAAGGTGAAACTATACGAAAAAAAACACAAAGAGACTGGAAAAGATTATGCATATAGAGTATTAAAAGACAATATAATGTCAATTCAGTTAAAGCCAGGGGACTTATTGAGTGAATCAGATTTATCTCAAAAGTTAAATATATCAAGAACCCCAATAAGAGAGGTATTAATGAAATTAAAGGCAGAACATCTTATTGAAGTTAAGCCTCAATCGGGAACATATATTTCACTAATAGACTGGAATTTAATTGAAGAAGCTATATTTATGAGATATACATTAGAAAAAGAAGTTTTAAAAGAAGCTTGTGAAAGTTTTCCAGATGAAATATTAATGGAATTAGAAAAAAATATATTTGCCCAAAGTTTAATAGTTGACAAAGAAGATAATGATATAGAATTTCATGCATTAGATAAAGAATTTCATAAATTACTATTTTTAGGTACTAATAAAGTTCATATATGGGAAAGCATAACAAGCTTAAGTACTCATTATAATAGAATGAGATTATTATCTGAAATGAAGTCTAATAAAAAGCAAATAGTTGAACAACATAAAATATATTTAGATATGATAAAAAATAAATCTAAAGATGGAATAGAAAAAGTAATTGAATCTCATATAAAATCGCCATTAAAAGGATGGGATTCAATGATAGAAGAAAGAGATGACCTTAAATTCTATATAAAAAATAAAAATAGAATAAAAACAAAATAAAACGGAAAGATAAAAATAAAAAGGAAACGAAAAAAGAAAAAGATTTCCTAAAACTGTTGAAAAAAATTTTACTGTGTGCTAGTATACAAGTATAACTAAAAAAGATTTTAGGAGGAGTAAAATGAAATTACCATTTAATATTGACTTAAAAGATAAAGTTTGTGTAGTAACTGGTGGAGCAGGTGTGCTTTGCGGTGCTATGGTAGATGCATTAGCAGCTTGTGGTGCTAAAGTAGCTATACTTTCATTAGGACAAGAATCTTGCGAAAGAAAAGCAAATGAAGTAATCGCTAATGGAGGACAAGCTATAGGAATAGATTGTAACGTTTTAGATAAAGAAAGCTTAAAAAGAGCTCATGACATAATATTAAAAGAATTTGGTCCATGTGACATATTAATAAATGGAGCAGGTGGAAACCATCCAAAAGGAACAACAACTAAAGAATATTTATTCGAAGAAGATTTACAAAATGATGAATTAACAACTTTCTTTGACTTAGATCAAAAAGGTGTTGAATTCGTATTTAACTTAAACTACTTAGGAACATTACTTCCATCTCAAGAGTTCGCTAAGGACATGATAAATAGAAAAGGATGTTCAATAATAAATATATCATCAATGAACGCTTACACACCATTAACTAAGATACCAGCTTACTCAGGTGCAAAAGCTGCAGTAAGTAACTTTACTCAATGGTTAGCTGTTCATATGTCTAAGGTTGGAATAAGAGTTAATGCAATAGCTCCAGGATTCTTCGTAACAGCTCAAAATCAAAAATTATTATTCAATGAAGATGGAACTCCAACTGAAAGAACTGCTAAGATATTAAACAGCACTCCAATGGATAGATTTGGTAAAGCTGAAGAATTATTAGGAACTTTATTATACTTAGTAAGTGAAGAAGCTTCAGGATTCGTTAACGGTGTAGTTATACCAGTTGATGGAGCATTCTCAGCTTATTCAGGTGTATAATATATAGGGGGCAAAAGTCATGTTAGAAACTATAAAAAAAGAAGGTATAGTAGCTGTAATTAGAGCTAAAGATCATGATGAAGCAAGAGGATATATAAATGCTTGTTTAAAAGGTGGAGTTAAAGCTTTAGAATTAACTTACTCTATACCAAATGTAAATGAACTTATAGCTGAGTACAAAGATCACGAAGATGCTATAATAGGTGTTGGAAGTGTATTAAATGGACAAATGGCTAAAGATTCAATATTAGCTGGTGCTAAATATGTAGTAAGTCCAGGATATAATGAAGAAGTAAATACTGTATGTCATGAAATGGGTGTAGTTTACTTCCCAGGATGTATGACAGTTACTGAAATAATGAATGCATTAGAAAAAGGTAATAAAATGGTAAAAGTATTCCCAGGAGATGTATTTGGACCTAAATATGTAAAAGCTGTAAAAGCACCTATACCACATGTTGAAATAATGCCTACTGGTGGTGTTAATATAGACAATATAGAAGAGTGGTTTAAAATGGGAGTTTCTTGCGTAGGGGTAGGAAGTTCTTTAATAAAAGGTAGCTTAGAAGATATAGAAAAATTAGCTGCAGAGTTTGTTGCTAAGATAGCTAAAATAAGAGACTGTGAACAAATTAAAGCTTAATAATAAAAAAATATTAGGTTTTGGTGAAATAATGCTAAGGCTTACTCCTCCTAATAATCAAAAGATATTACAATCAAATTCTTTTGAGGCAGTTTATTCAGGAGGAGAGGCTAATGTAATTGCAAGCCTTGCAATGTTTGGCCATAACACTAAGTTTGTAACAAAGATTCCAGATAATCATTTAGGGGAAAAAGTATTAAGTAAATTTAGGGGATATAATGTAGATATAAGTGACGTAGTTACTGGAGAAGGAAGATTAGGGATATACTTCTCTGAAATAGGTCATGGTTTAAGAAGTACAGAAGTAATATATGATAGACAATATTCTGCTATATCTATGGCAGATAAAAGTGAATTTGATATAGATAAGATACTTGATGGTGTAGGATTTGTACATATGTCAGGTATTACACCAGCATTAAGTAAAAATTTAAAAGAATTTACTGTAGATTTTATTAAAACTTGTAAAGAACGTGGTATACTAGTATCATATGATTCTAACTTTAGAGCCAAATTATGGTCTTTAGAGGAAGCAAAAGAAGTATTAGAAGAAGTACTACCATATATAGATATAGCGTTTTTAGGACACTTAGACATAATAAATATTTTACAGTTTGAAAATAAAGGTTTAGAACATGAGGAGAACTTAAAAGATCTTTATACTAGACTATTTGAAAAATATCCAAACTTAAAATACGCTGCATGTACTAAGAGGACTGTAAACTCTATTAACAACAATAGCTTATGTGGTTATTTGTTTGATGGAAAAGAGCTTATAGTTTCAAATGAATATACTTTTGATATACTTGATAGAGTTGGTGGTGGAGATGCATTTACTGCTGGTGTTCTACATGGTATATTTAGAGATATGTCACATGAAGAAATTATAGAATTTGCAATATGTGCAAGCTCATTAAAGCACTCGATATTAGGGGATATAAATATAGTAGACGAACAGACTGTTATTTCTTTAATGAAAAATGGTCTTCAAAATATAAAAAGATAATATAATTGGAGGATACGTTTATGCAAATGACGTTTAGATGGTATGGACAAGATGATCCTGTTAAAATAGAATACATCCGTCAAATACCAGGAATGAAAGGTATAGTAACAGCTATATACGATATACCAGTAGGTGAAGTTTGGCCTTTAGAAAGAATATTAGAATTAAAGAAAACTGTTGAAGATGCAGGTTTAGAACTTAGCGTTATAGAAAGTGTACCAGTACACGAAGATATAAAATTAGGTTTACCAACTAGAGACCAATATATAGCAAACTACTGTGAAACTATAAGAAACTTAAGTAAAGCAGGAATAAAAACTATATGTTACAACTTCATGCCAGTATTCGACTGGACTAGATCTGATTTAGAATATGAATTAGAAGATGGTTCTACATGTTTAATATATGATGAAGAACAAGTAGCTAAAATGGACCCAGCATTAGGTGAGTTAGAACTTCCAGGATGGGATACTTCATATGGTGAAGGTGGTTTAGGAGCATTACTAGATCAATATAAAGATATAGATGAAGAAAAATTATGGGAGAACTTAGAGTACTTCATAAAAGGTATAATGCCAACAGCTGAACAAGAAGAAGTTAAAATGGCTATACATCCAGATGATCCACCATGGGGAATATTTGGACTTCCAAGAATAATAACAAACACAGAAAACTTAGATAGATTCTTAGATTTATATGATAGTTACTACAATGGTGTTACATTATGTACAGGATCATTTGGTGCAAGTAAGACTAATGATGTAGTTGAAATGATAAAACATTTCGGAGGAGAAAGAAATAGAATACATTTCGCTCACTTAAGAAACGTTGAAATAACAGGAGATGCTAGCTTCAATGAAGTTGCTCACTTATCAGAAGCAGGATCATTAGATTTCTATGAAATAGTGAAAGCTTACTGTGACTATAACTTCGATGGACCATACAGACCAGACCACGGTAGAATGATATGGGGAGAAACTGGAAGACCAGGATACGGATTATATGATAGAGCTTTAGGTGCTACTTACTTAAATGGACTTAAAGAAGCTATAATGAAAAATAAATAATTAAAATAAACAATAAAGCCATTGCCATAAGAATTTAATTTTTATAGCAATGGCTAAATGTAAATGGAGGGTATTATGAAAAAATTCATGGATAAAGATTTCTTATTACAAACAGAAACTGCTAAGACTTTATATCATAATCATGCATCTAAAATGCCAATATGTGACTATCACTGTCACTTAAATCCTCAGGAAATAGCTGAAGATAAGAGATATAACAATATAACTGAAATATGGTTAGGTGGAGACCACTATAAGTGGAGAGCTCTTAGAAGTTTTGGTATAGAAGAAGAATATATAACTGGAAATGCTAGCGATTTTGAAAAGTTTAAAGCATTTGCAAAAGCAATGCCTTACTTAATAGGAAACCCAATATACCACTGGTCTCATTTAGAGCTTAAGACATACTTTGGAATAGAAGAAACTTTAAGCGAAAAAAATGCAGAAGAAATATGGAACAAATGTAATGAAATAATACAAAGTCCAGATTTCAGTGCTAGAACTATGATAGAAAAGTCAAATGTTAAATACATAGGAACAACTGATGACCCAGCTGATGACTTAAGATGGCATATAGCTATAGCTAAGGATGAAAACTTTGATTGTCAAGTTAGACCAAGTTTCAGACCTGATAGAGCTGTAAATATAGGTGCAGAAGGATTTGCAGAATATTTAAAAGTATTAGGTTCTACTGAAAATATAGAAATAACTAACTACAAAGAATTAATGGAAGTTTTAGAAAAGAGAGTTGAATTCTTCGTAGAAAATGGTTGTGCAATAACTGACCATGGTTTAAGTAGAGTTTATTTTAGAGCTACAAATGAAGAAGAAGTAGACGCTATACTTAAAAAAGCATTAAACGGAGACGCTTTAACTCAAGAAGAAATAGAAAAATATGCTACATTAACTATGATAAACTTAGGAAAAATGTATCATAAGCATGATATGGTTATGCAATTACATATAGGTGCTCTTAGAAATAATAACACTAGAATGTTTAAAAAATTAGGTGCAGATGTTGGATTTGATAGTATAGATGATGCAGAAGTTGCTATGCCTTTATCAAGATTATTAGATTCATTAGCTGTAGAAGATATGTTACCAAAGACTATATTATACTGCTTAAATCCAAAGGATAATGAAGTTTTAGGAACAATGATAGGAAACTTCCAAGGTGGAGGAGTAGCAGGTAAAATACAATTCGGTTCTGGATGGTGGTTCAACGATCAAAAGGACGGAATGGAAAGACAAATGATGGCTTTATCTCAATTAGGTCTTATAAGTCAATTTGTAGGTATGTTAACAGACTCTCGTAGCTTCTTATCATACACTAGACATGAATATTTCAGAAGAATATTATGTAACTACATAGGTGGATTAGTTGAAAATGGAGAATATCCAGCAGATATGGACTTCTTAGGAGAAATAATAGAAAACATATCTTACAATAATGCAGTAAAATACTTTAATATAAAAGATACTGTAAAAAAAGAAATGATGTTAGAAAAATAATAATAATGTAAAAAAATGTTAAAAAATAAATTATTATATTGAATACTATAATTTATTATGATACAATGTATATATAAGTTGGGAAAACATTCCTTTCAATATATACATTGTATTTTTTTTAAAAGAAATCTTTGTATACAAGTAAAGGAGTGTGAAGTAAAATCTTATAAAAAGGTAAAATATAAATCATTATGTCAATTTTTAGACATACATGTATTTAGGGAGGACAAACAAATATGGAAGCAAGAAAAATTGATTTTTCGAGCAACAATGCAACGAAGGAAAACGTAAAACCTTTTGGAAATCGTGACCGTTTTGGTTATATGTTTGGGGATTTAGGAAGTAGTTTATTATTCAACTTCATCGGATCTTACTTATTAGTATTCTACACAGATGTACTTGGAATAAGTGCAGCAGCAGTAGGTACACTTATGGTAGTATCAAGAATATGGGATGCTATAAATGACCCAATGATGGGAGTAATCGTTGATAAGAGAAAACCAAGTAAGGGTGGAAAGTTTAGACCATACTTATTATATATGGCATTACCAATGGGATTATTTACAATACTTACATTTACAGTAATACCGGGACTTTCTGAAGGTATGAAATTACCATATGCATATATTACTTATATAGGATTTGGTATGGTGTATACTGCAATAAATATACCTTATGGTTCTTTAGCATCAGTTATGACATCAGACCCAGTTGAAAGAACATCTTTATCTACTTTTAGAAACTTAGGTGCATTACTTGCAAATATATTATTAATGGTAGTAACTCCAATGTTAATATTCAATGCAGATGGTGTAGTTACTGCTCAAGGATTCTTTAAAGCAGCAGTTATATATGCAGTAGTAGCAAATATATCTTATGTACTTACTTATAAGATGACAACTGAAAGAATACAAACTATAACAAATGACTCAAATGAAAAAGTAGGTCTAGGACAAACTTTAAAAATGTTATTAAAAAATAGAGCTTTATTAGGAATAATGTTAGCTTCATTAGGTGTACTAGTTGCAATGTTCTTAACAAGTGCATTACAAACATATATGTTTAAAGATTATTTCCAAAATACAGCAATGATAACTGTAGCTGGTCTTGTAGGAATGGCATCTTCATTCATAATAATGCCTATAACAGGAAAATTAGTTGCTAAGCTTGGTAAGAAAGAACTTGCTTCAAGCACTTTATTAATATCTATAGCAGCAAGTGCAGCTATGTTCTTATTACCAATAAAAAATGTATACTTATATATAGGATTAAGCTTCATATTCTCATTTGGAACAGGATTCTTCAATATGTTAGTATGGGCATTAGTTGGTGACTGTATAGATTACCAAGAATATATATCAGGAAAAAGAGATGAAGCTGTGCTTTATGCTTCTTACTCATTAGTTAGAAAGTTAGTTCAAGCTATAGTTGGTGGTATAAGTGGATTTGCATTAGCATTTATAGGATACCAATCAGGTGCGGCTACACAAGCTCCAGAAGTTTTAAATGGAATAAAAGCTATAGCAACAGGTGTTCCACTTGTAGCTCTTATAATAGGATTTATAGGTATGACTTTTGTATATAACTTATCTAAATCTAAGTTAGAAGAAGTTACAAATGAATTAAATACAAGAAGAGCAAATTAATAAAATAAAACGTCTGTATAAACATTGTTTATATAGACGTTTTTTAATTTAATATTATATAAAAAACCCTTTTAATTACATATTAAAAGGGTTTTCTTATTATTTATTTTCTTCTATGTACTGGCATATATCACCTATAGTTTTCATGTTCTCAGCATCTTCATCAGGTATTTCTATACCAAATTCATCTTCAAGAGCCATTATAACCTCAACAGCATCTAAAGAATCAGCATCTAGATCTTCTTTTAAAGAAGTTTCTAAAGTTAAATCTTCTACGTTATCAACACCTAATTGATCAGCTATTATTGATCTTATTTTTTCAAACATGGTTAGACCTCCTAAACCCTTTTCTTGATTTTAATTGTAGTTTAATATAATATTGGAAAATTTTCAATATAGAATTAATAAAAAGTAATAAAGTTATAAAATTTGAATATAAATTATAGAAATATAACATAGGAGGAATTGTTATGAAGTATATAGGATTAGTATTGTCATCTATAATTATTTTTATAATTGTATTATCAAATCTGTACTATAACTCTATAACATTGGATATGAAGAATATGAAGGACTATATAGCAGAGAGCAATATAATACTATCTGATGTAATAGAAAAAGAAGATAGTGTGATAGAAAATAAGGATGAGTACATAACTAGGATTATTACAATAAAAAAAGGGCTTAAAAGTTGTAAAACATCTTTTTTAGTAAAAACTTATAAAGAATATAAACTAAAATCATTAGATAATTTGATATATAGTATTTCAGAATGGGAAGACAATCAGGTTTATTTAAGTGAGGTAGAAAAATATGATAAGTTAGGTGAAGAAGAATTAGATAGATTAATAAATAAGAATATTATAGAAGTAACTTATTTATCTATTAAAACATATATTTAGTTATATACAAATTTTACCTTTTACTTACTTATAAGGAGGGAAAGGTCATGGGAAAACTAGAAAATGCCTTGTCACGATTTTTGGGAGGTAATGATGGCCTTTTTAGTGGAGGGGTACTTTTAGTATTAGTTTTAATATTTTTAGTAATTGGAACTGATTTGCTAGATGATTTTTTTGATGATGATAATATTTGGGTTTGGATTATTTTAATAGTTTTATTATTATTTAATTTTGATGATAGTTATTGTTAATTTAATAAGTCTTTAATCTTAAAAGGAATCTGGAAAGATTTCTTTTTTATTTTAATAATATGTCAAATATACTGTAACAAAACACCTTATTTTACATATTATTCATTAAGTAGGTAATAAATTATCTATTTAATAATAATAGGGGGTTCAAAAATGTCAAATGAACAAGGTTTAGCACGTATATTTGGAAATGGATTTTTAGGCGGAGGAGGATTAATATTAATCGTATTATTAGCGATTATTTTATTAGGAGATGACTTATTAGAATTCATACTATGTGAAGATAACGCTATAATATGGATAATATTAATAATATTACTTTTAACTAATCTTGATTTTGATGGCGGATGTGGATGCTTCTAATTTACTAAGGGGGTCTAGTATAGACCCTTTATACATATAAAAAATGATAACACTTTTTTATATAATGCATAGTATATAGAAGAAATGTTATTTTAATGTCATCAAAGTACTTACATAATTTAATATTTAAATAAGGGGGATACTTTATGTCAAGTAAATTAAGTAGAGTATTTGAGTCAATAGATTCAGGAGGATGGTGGATAATAATATTATTCTTCTTATTCCTAGCATTCCAAGATACTTTAGCTGAAATTTGTATAACTGATTGGATACCATTCTTAATATTATTGCTTATTCTTTGTAGTTGCTCAAATGATGATGAATGTGGGTGTTTAGATACTAATGAATATACTACAAATTGTTGTTAAAAATAATAAATAAAAATAGAGCTACTTATAAGTAGCTCTATTTTTTTATTATATGTAAAAAGTTTATTGATTTTTTATTATAACTTTTTAATATAAATATTAGCACAAATAATATATTAAGCATATTATATGTTAAGAGCGAAAGCTCAATATTATCAACAGGAGGTAACATATAAAATGTTAGATAGACTTTTTGGAAATGGTGGATGCTTTAATGGAGCATGGTGGATAATAGTATTATTCTTCTTATTCTTAGCATTTGGAGATGTTTGGTGTGATATAGATATATGTGCTTGGATACCATTCTTAATACTTTTATTAATACTTTGCTGCTGTGGAGATGTATTTTAATTATATAGAGTAACAAAATAAATAAAACTTCATAGTATATATTATGTAAGTTATAAAACTAATAAATATATTTTAAATAACTAAAGATTAAGTTTAGTGATTCAAAAAATTCAGTCAATGGGGAGGATTTTATTATGTTTAGTAGATTATTTGGAGACGGTGGATGCTTTAATGGAGCATGGTGGATAATAGTACTATTCTTCTTATTCTTAGCATTTGGAGATTGTTGGGAAGATATAGATATAGTAGCTTGGATACCATTCTTAATACTATTATTAATAACTTGCAGTTGTGGCGGATTCTTCGATGATTGTGGATGCTAATAATTAATAGCAAAAATAAAAAGTGTTGGTATTTATACCAACACTTTTTATTTTTATTAAAATTAACTTATGTAATTTACACAATTGATATTATTATATGATATATTATTAAAAACATATTTATAAAAAACATAACATATGATAAAATTAATAGTTAAAATAATAAAAGTATAATTTAAGATAATTATATTAATTAAAATAAATAAGATAGGAGAATATAAATGAAAGGTAATATAACGATAAAAGATGTAGCTAAGAGAGCTGGAGTATCGATATCTACTGTATCAAGAGTTATAAATGATTCTAAGCCTGTTACAGATGAAGTAAAGCAAAAGGTTTTAGATGTAATAAAAGAAACTGGTTATATACCAAATCCATTAGCAAGAAGCTTAGTAACTAAAAAAAGTCAGCTAATAGGCGTAATAGTTCCTGAAGTTTCAGATTCATTTGTAAATGAGATATTAAATGGTGTAGAAGAGATAGCTAAAATGTATGATTATGAGATTCTTTTAGCAAATACATATTCAGATAAAGAACAAGAATTAAAGAGTATTAACTTACTTAGAGCAAAACAAGTAGAAGGTATAGTTATGATTTCTTGGAAAGTTGAAAAAGAACACGTAGACTATATGCAAAGACTAGGAATACCTGCATCTTATATAAGTAAAACGGCAAGAGAATATGATATACACACGGTTAGTACAAGTAATATAGATGCAACATATGATATGACTAAGTATTTATTAGACAAAGGGCATGAAAAAATTGCATTTATAATGACTAGTGAGGATGATACTGTTTTAGAAAGAGAAAGATTAACTGGGTATGAAAAAGCATTAAATGAAAGAAACATACCAATAGATAAAGGGTTAATAAGAGCAGGATTAACTACATATGAGGCTGGATATAAAAGAATGAAAGAAATGTTAGATGAGGGAATTATACCTCATGCAGCATTTGTAACAGGTGATGAAGCAGCTATAGGAGCTATAAATGCGATTTGTGATTCTGGATATAGAGTTCCAGAAGATATATCTGTAGCTGGATTTAATGATGTAAAAATAGCTAAAATGTATAGACCAAAGTTAACAACTGTACATCAACCATTATATGATATGGGTGCAGTTGCAATAAGAATGGTTATAAAAATGATAAATAATGAGTTGTTAGAAGAAAAGAAAATAGAATTACCATATAGCATCGAAGAAAGAGATAGTGTTATAGAGAGAATAAAATAATAGCTAGTAATCTTACTAGCTATTATTTTATTTAAATAGAAGGTGATTTCTTTTTAACAACTTTTTTTACTTTTTTAACCTTTTTAGCTTTAGGAACAACATTATTAGAAGGTGTTAAGTCTTTTGATTTTTTAGACTTACTAGATTTATTATTTATCTTATCTTGAACTTCAGCATCTGATATTTTACTCATAATAGAATCTAGTTTTTTTCGTTGATCTTCATCTAAGAAGGTTTTAAACTTAGATATAACCTCTTCTTTGCCCTCTAAATTTTTTCCTATTTTAACAAGCTCATCAATAAGCTCATTTTCAGATTTTCCTTTATAATTATTAGCTATATTTTCTATTTTATCTTTATCAATATTTTTTTCTTTAGCCATTTTTTCTAGTGTTTTAGGGTCTATTTTTTTCATAAATATTCTCCTTTCAATAATATATATAATTTTAAATTCATATTATTTAAATATAGAAATAATACTAAGATGGTTAGTTAATACATTATATTTTGTAATAAATAAAATTTCTTATAAATAATGTATATGCGTTATATATATAAAAAAGTAACAATAATAAAAAATAAAACATAGTTTATATATGAGGGAGTAGTATAGTTTAAGGGGTGACTTGTATTGAATAATCTACTATTAATTATCGGAATGATAGCATTAAGTAATGGCAATATATCATTGCTTGATAGTAAAAATAAATCTATGAATTCATCATCGGATAGAAAAACTAAAAAGATAAAAAAAGACAATAAAAATAAATCTGAAAAACCAAAAAAGAAAAAGACATCAGAAACTAGTTCCATTGATGATATACTTAAATTTAATGTAAATGATATAAATAAAGGTATTAAATTAATGGAATTAAGTGATGAAGACTTAGATAGAGGTATGGAGATTATCACAAGAACTAAAAAATACATGTCACGAGATGAAAAAAAGATTCTTATAAAGCTAGAAAGTGTACTAGATTTAGTAAAAGGAATAAAGAAATTAAGCGAAATAGATATATCTGAAGATTTAGAAGAAAGTGATTTTTTTAGAAGCATGGATGAAGAAGATAAGAAAAATATGATGATAAGAGAAATATTAGAAGTATTTCCAGAGAAGAGAAAAGAATCATTTGATAAAGCAATTGATATTAAAAAGAAGATAGACTTATTTGCAGAGTTATTTTTACCAGATGATTTTGGTGAGGGTGGATTTAGTTTAAGCTCCTTAGTTGATATAAGTAATTTAGGAAGTGTAGGCAATTTAAAACTTCTAGGAAATCTATTAAGAGGAGACGATGACTTATCTTATGATGATGAGGAATATGAGGATGAAGATAATTATAATGAAGAAGATAACTATGAAGAATTTAAAAAATATGAAAAGAATAAAGGATATGAATATATAGATACAGATGATTATGACTAACTAATGAATAAAAATTTGAAAATTACATAAGATTAAGTTGTAAGCAAAAATATTTAAATTACTATATAAAACCACTTTTAAAATTTATATATTTGAGCTATAATAATAATATATTCCTGAAGCATACGACAAGGCTTTTTTAAATTCAACCGACAAATGTTAAACGGGAGGCTGAGTCTAACTATGGAAAATATGCCCTATATATTATAGGGAAATTAGAAATAGTTAGCAGGTCACCCACCTGGGAGTATCTCGGGTATGAATTTATTGGGCCACCGGTGTTTTGGGTATAAAAAAAGTGTTGCTTAAGCAACACTTTTTTTATTTTAAAATCCTATAATACCAATATCATCTATAGTTGTAAAAACAGCGTTAACATTATAACTTAAATCTTCTTTATAATTTGAAAAAAAGTTAGCTCTAATAAAATCTTCCTCTAGACTAAACTCATCTATATTAGGACTGCTCCAAGTTTTACCTAAATCTTCTGAGAGTGAAGTATAAAGTCTTCCAAAATTAACCCACATTAAATATAATTTAGAATCTTTTTTCATTAAAGATGGGTACATATGAGTTGATGGATCTTCTATATAATTATCTATATTTACTTGGAATGAATTATCATTCAAATATCCATTTAAATACCTAATAGAGTATGAACCATTTATGTTCTCACAGAATGTTAAGTGATAAAAATTCATACTATCCTTTAATATATTTAAATAAACTTTATTTTTTTTAGAATTAGTAATTTGAATTGGATTAGACCATGTCAGTGTACTTATATTAAATTTGCATAAAAATACTTCTTCAAATCCATCAACTAAATTAAAATAAAATACAATTGGATTATTTTGTATCCAAATAACTTTGTAATTATCTAAAACAATGTGATTTATAAAGTCTATTTTATTTTCAGTCCAAACACCATCTTGTTTAACATGATGAAATAGTGCACATGTGTTGTTAGAATTAAGATTATAAACATAATAGAAAATATGTATATTATCACCAACTATATTAATGTAGGGAAAATCAATTCCAAATCTATTAAAATCATAACTTAATACTTCTTTTTCAATGAAAGTATTTGAATTGCTAGAAGCAGTTAAAATTTTTAATGAGTCTTTAACATATACACCGTAAATTTCATCTAAGTTATTCAAAGTAAAATAACAGTTAGAAAAATTTATATTAGGATCATCTAGTAATGTTTTTGCAAAAACATAGTTATTATTATGGTCATAGTAATTATAAGAAATTTCTTTATCTAAATTTATAAAAAATAAATCCTTAGAAGAACGTCTAATTATTGTTGAGCATTTATTTAAGAAACTCATAGTTATCCCTCCATAGTATCAACTTAATCTTATAAATATATATATTTATTAAAAAAAAATATATTCTATTAATTATTAAGTTTGGACATAGTAAGTCACAAATTGTAATCTCAATGCATAATATTAATTAGGCAAAGATAGCCGAGCATTTAAAGAATTCATTTAAGGGGAGGACAATAACAAATGCAAGACCTTAAAAAAAATAAAAAAAGAATAGCTAATAAACCTGTAGAACAAGCAATAGGAGAGGGATTAAGTAGAGCATATAAACAACAAAAACCTAATGGCTGTGGAATAGACCAACATGCTAACAATTATATGCAAATGCCACAATGTCCACCTCCAAAACCACCATGTGAACCATGTGGATCACAAGAAAAAAACTGTGTAGATAACCCTTGTGGAGGAAATCAATGTTGTAATGCAGTAACACCTGCAAAATTTTCAACAGCAAATAGTATACCTGTAGCCATAGAAGCAAATAGGATTTTTGACACGTTTGCTTTTCAAACATTTTCTAATGCAACAGCTCCAGGAGGTCAACCTTTAAGTTTTGATATAGAAGTTGTAGAAGTAAATGGAAATGTTCCAAGAACAGGTCAAGTTAGCGTAACTATAGATAAAGTATGCATATCTTTTGAAAACATTGATATAAATCCAGGTGACACAACAATAGAAGACTTTAACGTAGAACAATGTGAGGACTGTCATAATGCATGTGATACAGTTAAAGAATATGTAGTATGTGTAGATAGAAATAACCAATGCTGTAGACAAAGAAGAGGCCAATCAGCAGCATACAAGCAAAGAGGATTAATGGCAACAGTATCTGGATTAGTATTAGAATTAAAAGGAAGATGTGGATGTACAACATTCGTTGCTAATGCATTCCCAGCAGTATTACTACCTAATGGAGAATTGAGTAGATTAAATTATGTACAATTTGCTTTTAACACATTATCAACTAATTGCTGTTTACCATCAAATGGAAGACAAGTAACTTTAAGACAAAGCTATCAAACAAACTTAACAGTTGATTGTATAGGAAAAGGATTATTAAGTGTACAACAAGTTAATAACTGCTGTGACTGCAATGAATGTTGTTTCTGCTTATCTATACCAAATGGAATAGATGTAATTCTTTGTTTACAAGAGATTGTTAGTATATTAGTAAATGAACAGCTAGTAGTTTTAGTATCACCAGTAGGAATTGAACCAAGAGTAGTAGATACTTTTTCAAATATATGTGATTTTACACAATGTCCAGGAGACACTATACAAGAAGCTAATGCACAAGAAAATAATGAAAATGGAAATTTAGGATGTGGATGTAACCGATAATATTTTTTTAGGCTATTAGCATAGTTAATAAAAGGCTATGTTAGTAGCCTTTTATTAATTTATAATTTATAAGTTATTCCATAACAATAATCAAATATATCATCCTTTATAGTAGTATTACATTCATTATAGTTATTCTTACCTCTAAGTAATGTATTTGGAGTTATCCAAGTTCTTGATTTAGAATTAAATATAAGAGTAGTACTTTCTAAAGTATCTCTTGAACTAAATTGTGATGGTTTATATTCAAAAACTATATTTGATAAGTTATCAATATTCACTTTATATATTTGTTCTTTATCTTTTGCAATATTATTAATATTGAATCTGCTTACTTTGTAATTTAAAGTAGAGAAGTTAAAATGTGTAACTCTATATAGATTCTCATCAAGTGAAGATTCTTCTACAGAAAAAATGTTTAAATAATTGTCTAAAATGAATAATCTCATTTCTTTAATCTTATTTATATTATTAAAAGTCTTTCCAATAATATGCTTTTTCCAATTCCCCCTGCTGTTATTTGAAAAATGAATTAATTTACCGGATGTATCAACAGCACATATATGGATTCTTCTTGATGAGTCGATATTAGCACAGTATGAACCAATATTACTAGCTAATTTTTCTGTTTTTTCATTTATATTTTTAATATAAAGTTTATTTTTATTAGTATAAACATAAAATGGTTTTATTTCATTTTTAGATTTAATCATTTTACCCTCCTAACTTTTAGTTTTTTTGCAGTTTTAACTAAAACTATTATATGTAGTATACTTGTAATGATAGCTACTACAGTCATTGTATATATGTAAGCATAAATATTTAAGTTTGGAATAGGAAGTAAAAAATATAGTGCTATTATTTGAATTACCATTCCAACAATAGTGTTTATACTAGATTCTAATTCCTTTCTAATAGAATGTAATATTCCAGATAATGTTTGGTTTAAAGATAAAAATAAAGGAGCTAATGATATTGCTTTTAAGTACTCTCCAGCAAGTTCATTTTTAAAAACTATTAAGCAGATTTTCTCTCCAAAGAAATAAAAGATAAATGAAGATAAAATTCCTACAAAAAAAGTTAAAACTATAGAATATTTTATTTTTTTTAATACATTATTATATTTATTTAAAGCCATTTCTTGAGATATACTAGGTATTAAATTTACTACCAATGCTGACCCAACAGTAAATGGTAAGTATACGAATGGCATAACCATACCGCTTATGATTCCATATAATTTTAATGAAGTAGCATAATTTATTCCGGCTAAAACTAATCTAGAAGGAACCATCATAGAACTTATAGATTGGAGAAGTACATTAGACATACGATTGCAGGTTATTGGTAAAGACATTTTAATTGTTTCAATTGAAGCATTTGTAAAATCTTTTATATTTATTATGCATTTGTTAGATAAATAATTATCCTTATATAAATATATAGTCATAAGTAGTATATTAGAAGCTTC
>JAEIGA010001994.1_pt1 | contig 32584 bp, 22 predicted proteins | sample 9270691 | NCBI WGS metagenome assembly JAEIGA01 (sample SAMN17057246, study PRJNA624740) | gut metagenome | biome: biome; isolation source: fecal sample | host: Bos grunniens | place: China: Xizang | collected 2019 | reverse complement strand
TTGTTCTTCTCCTAACGAATTAAACCACAAATTGTGACCGTCAGTATTGGTTGGTACGGTCTGATTTGCATTACACGACAGCAGTCCTAAGAAAGCTATCGAAAGCAAAGATGTTCTAAAAGTTTTCATCATATTTATAAGTATTATAATTGTTCAGTATAAATGGGCAGAATAAATGGTTTATCAAAACCTTCCACTTCTACCTCAACTTGCATCTCTCCTACCTTACGAGTAGATTGTACTACTATTAACGCTTTACCAAAATAGGTCTTAATACTATTGCCGGCAAAAGAGCCTTCACGACGCAAATCTCCAGTGTCTAAACAACGGAATACGCCTTCGCCTGTTACTCTTACAGTTACTCTTCTATTATCCGTTTGCGCTTCTATTCCATTTTCATCATAAAGTGTCAATTTGATATGACTCAAATCCTGGCCATCTGCCTTGATTCTGGTAACATCGGGTTCTAAAACTACTTTAACGGCCTCAGTATGCGCTTGAAGAGTATCTCTGCACACCTCTACACCATCTTTATAAGCAATAGCGTAAACTATTCTGTCTTTTCTGTAAGGCTGATTCCATATTATTGTATTATTGTCATAATCGGCTGTTTTACGGAATCCAAAGTCTTTCATACTGCCGTCCCAGTGCGGACCAAACAGTTTCACAGAATCGCAATTTGTTACTGTGCGCACCTCTACGCAGCGTTCGTCTATATATGGCAACATCCAGTTATCGGCCATTGGTGGATATTGCCAGTGATCCTTGCCTGCCGGAATATCGTATGAATTATCGCGCACCATTATACGCATAAATGGTTCATCGTTCCAAACTGAACGCAGATATGCAGCTTCCGGTTTTTCAAACATACACATATCAAACGGACAGCTACTCCAACCCTTACTTGGCCAGGCCGAAGCTTCACCTATATAATCAACTCCTGCCCACAGAAATGAACCTGCTATAAAATCGTTATCCTTAACAAAGTTCCAAGGTGCGTAATCAACATAGTCGCGAACGTCGTTCTGACGCATTCCGCTATAGAATGGAAATGCTTCTGTTACTATCATCACTCTTTCCGGAAAACGTTTGTGGTCTGCAATCAATCTGTTTTCCAAATAGTTATAACCCATAATATCAGTTACACTGCCAAATTCATCGGTAAATCCCTGCTGACCTGCCAGACATACCGGGCGTGATGGTTCCAGTTCGTGTACATAATCCTGCATTATCTTTGCACGCTGAGGACCTACCGAATTATCAAACGCCTCCTGCACTTCATTGCCAATGCTCCACATTACAATAGACGGATGATTCCTATCACGAACAATCATATCTTTGATATCCTGTTTCCAACTGGTGTGATAAAATTCTGCATAATATCCGGAATCCCATTTATCAAATGCTTCGTCCATAACTACGAATCCCAAAGTATCACACATCTGCAAAAATTCAGGCGATGGAGGATTATGACTGCAACGAATGGCATTAACCCCAAACTCTTTTAAAATTTGCAAACGACGTTCATAACTTCTATCGGGTACACCGGCGCCAAAACTACCGGCATCCTGATGCAGACATACACCCTTCAACTTAACGTTTTCTCCATTTAGCCAGAAACCCGTGTTATTATTAAATTCAAAGTAACGTACACCAAAATCTGTGGTGTAACTATCCAACGTGCGGCTTCCGCTCTTTATAGTGGTCTGTACAGAGTAAAGATGTGGATTGTCTATAGACCATAACTCCGGCGATGAGATTGAAAATTGCTGGGCAAAATCTGTAGTATCATTTGCTGCCACCAATACAGCGCCCTCTACCGACACCTTTTTTCCATCTATTTTCAGGGATTTACCATCTTTTCCAACCAATGTCTGAACTACCTTAAGTTGTTTATCTGTATCTGTAGAGTTCACAATGCTGGTTACAATATTCACATTGGCACTCTCTTCCGAAATTTCAGGAGTAGTTATGTATGTACCCCATGTTGCTACATGTATAGGGTCTGTTATCTGCAACCACGCATGACGATAAATTCCGGAACCGGTGTACCAGCGTGATTCCTCGGCATGATCTACATGTACAAATATTACATTATTTTTGCCAAATTCCATATAATCAGTAAGGTCATATTCAAAACTTGTATAACCATATCTGTGATAACCTACTTTATTACCGTTTATATAGATAGTAGCCTTGTGATATATACCGTCAAATACAATTGATATTTTTTTGCCTTTGTATGATGATGGAACATAGAACTCTTTTCTATATAGTCCTATTCCACCTGGCAAATATCCGCTGGAACCTCCCGCAGAGACTTCAAAAGGCAGATAAATACTCCAATCATGGGGTAATTGCACTTTCTCCCATTCCCATTGTGTAGGTACGTAATTCGGATTCACAGCTTCAACACATTCACCAAGATGAAACTGCCAATCAAAGTCAAAATTTTCTCTGATTCTTTGTGCTTGCACCACTTGAAAAGCAGTAAGCAAACAACAGGAAATAAATAGCAAAGTTCTTCTCATATACATACCAACTCTCATTCATTGTTCGTAAGCCAGATTTGGAACTACCTGTGGTTCCAGAATCTTATCTAATGCGGTTGTTATGGCCGATATTGTAGTCAATCTGCTGCGCAATACAATCTTGCAATCAAAATTCTGAGTTCTGTTTATCCCTTCAGGTGGCAAATACGAATCGTATTCCTGTAACACAACAGCAGGGCTATACTCCTTGACAAGTTTCATAACTTCATTCATTACCGGATAATCAAAAAATATTGTAATATTCTTTTCTACATATCTGGTAACAATCTCAGCATTATTCAGTACCTCTACAGTTGCCTGTCTGTATGCCTCTATCAATCCGCTTGTACCAAGCTTTACACCCCCAAAATACCTTACTACCGCCACAAGTACATCTGTTAGTCCCCTGCTGTTTATCTGTCCTAATATAGGTTTACCTGCTGTACCTGAAGGTTCTCCATTATCGTTTACTCTCCATTCCAGCCTTTCAGGTCCTAACATATAGGCATAACATACGTGACGGGCATCGTAGTATTTCTTTTGAACATCGGCAACTATGCTCTTTATCTGTTCGGTATTCTCTACGTGAAAAGAGAATGCATAGAACTTACTCCGTTTTTCGGAATATTCGCCCTCAGCAGTCCCATTTACTGTTAGATATGAATCAAGAATACCTTCTTCCATACACTCCATAGTTAACCAATGTTACAATAATTTTCAAAAATACCACTTATTCTCTAAACAAACAAGTTATAAACAGAATAATAAGAAAAAGCGGCAATTGCTGATTGCAATCACCGCCATATAAAAGTCTTAATCAAATCAAGTTATAGAATCTTAATCTAATTTATGGATAACCAAACCTGAACGCAGTTTTGGTTCGAACCAGGTGGTCTTTGGAGGCATAATATTACCACTGTCTGCAATATCCATAAGTTGTTTCATAGAAACCGGATAGAGTGCCAATGCAGCTTTCATTTCTCCATTATCAACTCTCTTCTTCAATTCGCCCAAACCGCGAATACCACCTACAAACTCTACTCGTTTATCTCTACGTAAGTCTTTAATTCCCAACAATTCATCAAGAATAAGATTTGAAGAGATAGTAACATCAAGTACACCTATAGGATCTGAATCGTCGAATGTACCCTCTTTTGCAGTAAGTTGATACCACTCTCCTTCCAAATAGAGTGAAAATTCGTGCAATGCAGCAGGTTTGTAAATATCTGCACCTTTATTTGCTACTACAAAGTTCTTTTCAAGTGCCTTTAAGAATTCTGCTGCAGTCATTCCGTTCAAATCTTTAACCACACGATTATAGTCTATGATGGTTAACTGACTTGCAGGAAAACATACTGCCATAAAGTAGTTGTACTCTTCGTCACCTTTATGATTTGGGTTCTGTTTTGCCTTCTCCGCACCCACCAATGCTGCAGCTGCAGAACGATGGTGACCATCTGCAATATATAGCGATGGAATGGCAAAAAATGCCTCTGTAACGGCAGCTATATCTGCATCATTATCTATTATCCAAAGCTGATGACGGAATCCATCATCTTTTGCTGTAAAATCGTATTCGGGAGCAGCTGTTATATATTTAGCTACAATGGCATCAAGAGCTGCATTATCGGGATAAGCAAAGAACACCGGTTCAATGTTCGCATTGTTTATACGAACATGTTTCATTCTATCCTCTTCTTTATCGGGACGAGTAAGTTCATGCTTTTTGATATTTCCTTTCAGATAATCATCAACGTATGCACCTACAACAAGTCCGTACTGAGTCTTGCCGTTCATTGTCTGAGCATAGATATAATATTGCTCTTTATCGTCCTGAACCAACCAACCCTGCTGCTGGAATTTTGCAAAGTTCTCTACCGCTTTATCATAAACTTTAGGTTCATTATCGGCAGTACCTGCTTCAAAATCTATCTCCGGCTTAATGATATGATACAATGACATTTCATTATCACCGGCCTCGGCGCGTGCCTCTTCTGAATTAAGCACATCGTATGGACGGCTCTGAACATTCTCTACCAATGCTTTTGGAGGACGAACCCCTTTAAATGGTTTTACTATTGCCATATTATGTTGTATTAAATAGAAAAATCCCGTTTACGGAGTAAATATGCCGAAAGCGGGATTTTAGAATATTGTTCTTTTATCTGTTTACCATAAACTTAGTGCATCCATCTTTGATGAATCCCACAATCTGATTTGCTGCTGCAATACCTGCATTGATATTTGCTTCTGCTGTCTGAGCACCCATTTTCTTAGGTGTTGAGAAATATCTATCAGCAAACAGTTCTTCAAACTTAGCTGCATTGCTTGGCTGAATATCAGTTACAAACTTGATATCTGCACGTTCCTGCATAAGAGCAATGAGTTCTTCTTCATTGATAATCTCTTTACGTGCTGAATTTACCACAACAGCATTCTTTGGCATCAAACCAACAAGTGAAGCATTGATAGAGCCACGAGTTTCGTCTGTTGCTGGAAGATGAAGTGATATAAACTGACACTCTTTATACATCTGTTCAATTGAATCCATAGCCTGTACACCGGCTTGTTCTATAACCTCTTTAGGGCAATATGCATCGTATGCGCAAACTTCCATTCCAAAGCCTTTTGCAATACGAGCCACATTACGGCCTACATTACCAAATGCATGAATACCAAGTTTTTTACCCATCAATTCAGTTCCGGATGTTCCGTTATAGAAATTACGAACGGCATAAACCATTAGGCCGAACACAAGTTCTGCCACTGCATTAGCATTCTGTCCCGGAGTATTCATTACACATACTCCATGAGCTGTAGCTGCAGCTAAATCTACATTATCGTAGCCGGCACCTGCACGAACTACTATCTTCAACTGTTTTGCAGCATCGAACACCTCAGCATCAATAATATCACTACGAATAATTATTGCATCAGCATCTGCAACTGCCTCTAAAAGCGCAGACTTCTCTGTATATTTTTCAAGAAGTGCCAATTCAAATCCCGCACCTTCAATTACCTGACGGATTCCATCTACTGCAATTTTTGCAAACGGTTTTGTTGTAGCAAGTAATACTTTCATATCTGTAGTATTTATTGATTAATGTTTTGCTTCATATTCTTTCATGCATGCAATCAGTGCATCTACGCTTTCCATAGGAAGTGCGTTGTAGCAAGAAGCGCGGAAACCACCTACTGAACGGTGACCTTTAATTCCCACCATACCCTGTGCCTGAGCGAACTTCATGAAATCTTCTTCAAGTTCTTTATACTCTTCTGCCATAACCCAACAGATATTCATATAAGAACGATCTTCTTCTACTGCAGTACCAACAAACAGCTTATTACGGTCTATTTCACCATAAAGCTTAGCTGCACGCTGTTCAGCACGAACTGCCATCTCTTTTACACCACCATTTTCTTTCAACCAACGGAGTGACTCCATAGCTGAATAGATAGTGAATGTAGGAGGAGTATTAAACATAGAACCATTATCAATATGAGTCTGATAGTTCAATATAGTTGGAATAGGTCTTTCAACTTTACCAAGAGCATCGTTCTTTACAATAACGAATGCCATACCTGAAGGTGCCAAATTCTTCTGAGCACCACCGTAGATACAGTTATACTTGCTTACGTCTATAGGACGTGAGAAGATATCAGAAGACATATCGGCAATAAGTGGAACCGGGCTATCTATCTCCTTGCGGATTTCTGTACCATAAATGGTATTATTTGTTGTAAAATGGAAATAGTCTGCATCGGCAGGAATTTCAAAATTCTTTGGAATGTAGGTATAGTTCTTATCGGCAGAAGAAGCAACTTCTACAGCTTCACCAAATGCCTTAGCCTCTTTTAAAGCCTTCTTTGCCCATACACCTGTATTCAAATAAGCTGCTTTTTTGTTTAGGAAGTTATAAGGAACTCTGCAAAATTCCATACTGGCACCACCTGCAAGGAAAAGAACTGAATAACCTTCCGGAACATCGAGAATCTCTTTGATAAGAGCTTCTGCTTCGTCAACGATTGGCTTAAATTCCTTTGAACGATGACTGATAGACAAAAGAGAAATACCTGTTCCTGCAAAATCGTAAACTGCTTTAGCTGATTTCTCTATCACCTCTTGAGGTAGGACTGCCGGTCCTGCGCAAAAATTATGCTTCATAACTCTATATTTTGAATTTTAAATTATTATTTCGTTTTGACGGTGCAAAGGTATATCCTTATTTCCATCAAAACAACTATTTTTGAATAAAAAATGACAAAAAATTCATTCATATAAAAATATTTTGCAATCTAACATTAGTAAAACTTTTACACTTTGTCATTATTTACACTAAAATTCTATCAAAATGCAAAATTAACACCAAATCCCAACCAAAAGACTAACAAAAAGACAGAAACAGGGCTATTCAAACAAGTTTTCAACAGGTAAATAATAGAAAGATGGGATACCGCTACAGCAGTACCCCATCCTTATTATTAAGTAAACAACTATGTTTATCCTCCAAAGTTGTCGTACATTATTGACTTATCTTCTACGCCAAGGTTATACAGCATACCTGTAACAGCCTTCGACATAGGACCAGGTCCACACATGTAGTATTCAATATCTTCAGGAGCTTCATGATCCTTAAGATATGTTTCATACATAACATTATGAACAAAACCTGCGGTATATTTTACACCAGCTGCATCGGCTGCAGGATCCGGACGGTCAAGAGCCAAATTGAATGTAAAGTTAGGGAAGTCCTTTTCTATCTGCAAGAAGTCTTCCAAATAGAATACCTCATTCAAAGCACGCGCACCATAGAAGTAAGACATCTTTCTGTCTGTAGTGTGCAGTGTCTTGGTCAGGTGCATAATCTGAGCACGCAAAGGAGCCATACCGGCACCACCACCTACCCAAATCATCTCCTTCTTAGAATCGAAGATAGGATGGAAATCACCATAAGGGCCACTCATTGTAACCTTATCGCCTGGTTTCAAAGTAAAGATATATGATGATGCAATACCTGGCATTACATCCATAAAGCCACCACCCTGTTCTTTTGGTTTGAATGGAGGAGTTGCAATACGAACTGTAAGCATAATACGATCACCCTCTGCAGGATAGTTAGCCATTGAATATGCACGGATTGTCTCTTCTTCATTCTTACACTTTAAGTTGAACAGACCAAAGTTCTTCCAAGCCGGCAGATATTCTTCACCTATCAAATCCTTATCTATATCCTTATCATAATCCATTGTGTATGCAGGAATCTTAATCTGAGCATAGCTACCTGGCAAGAAGTCCATGTGTTCTCCTTCAGGAAGAGCAACAATAAACTCTTTGATAAATGTAGCCACGTTCTTGTTTGATATAACGGTACATTCCCACTCTTTTACACCCATTACGCTTTCAGGTACTTTGATAGAGATATCACCCTTAATCTTACACTGACAGCCTAAGCGCCAATTATCCTTTATCTGTTTGCGTGTGAAATGGCCCTTTTCTGAATCCAATATTTCACCACCGCCCTCAGGTACCTGACATTTGCACTGACCGCAAGATCCCTTACCACCACAAGCTGAAGGAAGGAATATTCCGTTCTCTGAAAGAGTTGACAGAAGGCTTGCTCCTGAATTTACCTCAATCTCTTTCTCTCCATTAATCGTAACCTTTACTTTACCCGATGATACCAAATAATTTTTAGCTACCAACAGGATAACTACTAACAACAGAATTACGATTAAAAATACTGCTATTGTTGATAAATATAAACTCATAATATTTCCTCCTTATTATAATGCAAGTCCTGAGAAGCACATAAATGCCATTGACATAAGACCTACTGTTATAAATGTTATACCTACGCCTTTCAAAGGACCGGGAACATCACTATATTCAAGTTTCTCACGAATAGCAGCAAGACATACTATTGCAAGCATCCAACCAATACCTGAGCCCAATGCAAATGCAATAGAATCGCCAAAACAAGCAATAGCCTGTGTTGATGCAGGATCCATCTCTACACGCTGTTGCATAAACAGAGATCCACCCATAATTGCACAGTTTACAGCTATAAGTGGCAAGAAGATACCCAGCGAAGCGTAAAGTGATGGAGAGAACTTTTCTACCACCATTTCAACCAACTGTACTATACCTGCTATGACAGCTATAAAGAGAATAAAACTCAAGAACGATAGATCTACACCTTCTACAAGACAATTTGGTCCAAGAACCTTTGTCTGGAGCAGATAGTTAACAGGAAGTGTTATAAGCTGTACAAAGATAACAGCAACACCAAGTCCCAACGCAGTCTTTACATTCTTTGATACTGCCAGGTATGAACACATACCCAGGAAGAATGCAAAAATCATATTGTCGACGAAAATCGACCTTATAAACAAACTAAAAAAGTGTTCCATAATTAATTTCCGCCTTTAATTATTTTTCTTGTAAATCTTTAAACTGAGCTCTGTGTACCCATATAATGCAACCCACCAAAATAAGAGCCATTGGTGACATAAGCATCATACCGTTGTTCAAATATCCGTGTTCATAACACCATTGTGGTATTACCTGGAATCCAAACAGAGTACCGCTACCTAACAATTCACGAACAAATGCAACTATGATAAGTATTGCAGCATAACCCAAACCGTTACCTATACCATCAAGCAGTGATTCTTTTGGTCCATTCTGCATAGCAAAAGCTTCCAAACGTCCCATAAGAATACAGTTTGTAATGATAAGACCGATATATACAGACAACTGAACACTAACATCGTATGCAAATGCCTTTAACACTTCACTTACTATTGTAACAAGAGCAGCTACTACTACCAACTGTACGATAATTCTAATACGGTTAGGAATAGTCTTTCTTAACAGTGACACAACCACGTTAGCAAGCGCTACTATAACTGTTACAGACAGACCCATTACAATTGCAGGTTTTAACTGAGCTGTTACTGCAAGAGCAGAACAGATACCCAAAATCTGCACAACTACAGGGTTGTTTACCCATACGGGCTGACCGAATATCTCTTTATTCTTATTTGCCATAATAGTTACTCCCAAAATTAGTTGTTACCATTAAAAAAAGGTTTGTATGCACTAAGCACATCGTTAAGCATTGAGTTAACACCATTAGATGTAATTGTAGCACCGGTCAAACCATCTACTTCATAAACACCATCTTTAGCCTGACCAAACTTTACAACAGACAAATTAACATTGCCATTCTGTAAAATCTGCTTGCCAATAAAGCGTTCCTGGAAATACTGTGTACCTACTTCACCACCCAAACCAGGAGTTTCTGAAGCGTGTGAAAAATATGTACCATAAATAGTATTGCGGTCTTCATTCAGAGCAACATAACCCCAAATTTCACCCCACAAACCTAATCCGTTTACAGGAATTATATACTTTACAGCACCATCAACATTAGCCTTGAAGATGTGCAATCTGCCTGACTTGAATTCACTCTTATACTTAGTGCAGAACTCATCATCAGAAAGCTGTTTCAATGAACCATCAGCATTCATCAGATAATCACCTTCAATTGTTGACTTATAAGTTTCAGCTACATTACCCATTTCACGAATGTTCAATGAATATAGTATCTGCTTATATGTATCCTGAATGATGTTTGCTTGTTGACGTTCTTTCAGCGAATCAGATACGAACACCAAAAGGAAAGCAACAATAACAACCATTACAGTTGCATAAACTACTGTATATATGTTGCTGTTAGTATCCAAGCCCTTCTTTACAGCTTCAAATTCAGAAGCACCGGCTTTACATACAGGACATATATCAGGAGCCTTATCGCCTTTGTGGACATAGCCACAAACCTTACACTTAAATTCTTTTGTAGCCATATACCTTATTTATTAGTTAATCGTTTAGCGCGTTTGTTCACATTAACCTGAACTACACAGTAGTCAATAAGTGGAGCAAAGCAGTTCATCAGCAATATTGCCAACATCATACCTTCCGGATAACCTGGGTTCAATACACGGATAAGTATTGCCACAGCACCTATCAACAAACCATAGATGTATTTACCAATCTCTGTTCTTGCAGATGTAACAGGATCTGTTGCCATAAACACAGCACCAAAAGCAAAACCGCCCAATACCAAGTGTTCATACCAAGGCATATTAGCGATAGCTGTATCAGGACCAAAGTTATTAAACAGAAGAACTGTTAGAATACCACCTACAAACACTGAAAGCATTGTCTTCCAGCTTGCAATTCCTGTATAGAGAAGAAGTGCAGCACCCAAAGCAATAGCCACAACGCTTGTTTCACCAACTGAACCCGGGATAAAGCCCCAAACCATATTCCAGTCAAAACCTGCTGTAGTTGTTGCTGTTGCAGCCTGACCCAATGCAGTAGCAGCTGTAAAGCCATCAGGCAGATTTGCACCCAAACCGCAAATTGCGTGGTCAACTACCCATACTGCGTCACCTGAAATAACTGAAGGATATGCAAAGAAGATAAATGCACGAGCTATAAGAGCTACATTGAGGAAGTTCATACCGGTACCGCCAAATATCTCTTTTGCAAAGATTACTGCAAAAGCAACTGCGATAGCAAGAATCCACAATGGACATGTAGCAGGAACAATCAATGGAATGATAAAACCTGATACCAAGAAACCCTCTTGTATCTCTTCATGTTTCCACTGTGCAACTACGAATTCAATAGTAAGACCAACTACATAAGATACTATGAGACGTGGCAGAACTGCCAAGAAGCCATAGAAGAACATTGGCCAGAAATTCATTTCAAGACCGGCTGCCAGAAAGTGCTGGTAACCTACATTGTACATACCGAATAACAGTGCAGGACACAAAGCTATAACAACCATAATCATAATACGTTTGCTATCTATTGCGTCGTGAATGTTTACACCATTCTTAGATGTTGTATTCGGAACAAAAAGGAATGTTTCAAATCCTTCAAAAACCGAACGGAAGGCCTGTAGCTTGCCACCCTCTTCAAAATTCGGCTTGATGCGATCTATATAATTTTTCAAACTCATAAATCTCTATCATTTTAGGCCATTTCGGCACGAAGGTTATCCAAGCCCTCACGAACTATTCTCTGAAGTTCTAATTTTGAGGAATCAACAAACTCACAAAGAGCAAAATCTTCCGGAGCAACTTCATAAATTCCGTATGCTTCCATCTTATCGATATTGCCGGTTATAATTGCCTTGATAAGGTACTCTGGATAGATATCCATTGGGAACACTTTATCGTATTCACCAGACATTATCATGTGACGTTCGCCACCCTTAATTCTGGCATCAATGCTAAACTGTTTCTTTGAGCAGAAGATATTTGCCAACCATGCAAAGAATGTACGGCTCACGCTGTACTCTTTGAAACGAGGCATTATCCAACCCATAAATTCATTAACATCATCGCCCTCAGGTATAGCTGTAACAGTATTTGCAAATGCATTCAAATAATCTTCTACAGATGCTTTGTTGCCTGTCAAAACGTTACCGTTGATAACTCGTACATTACCATCTTTCAAATTACCTTTCAAGATGTCAGAAATCTGACTACCAAGAACCACTTTCATGTAAGAAGGTTTTTCAATCTTCTCACCGGCTACTGTTATGATTCTGGTCATATCGATATGACCCAAATTAAACAGACGGCCAATAAAGATAACTGCTTCAGGATCGATAGTCCAAACCACTTCACCCTTGTTTACCGGCTTGATGTGGTTAATCTGAACACCTACGTTTCCTGCAGGATGAGCACCTTTGAAAGCATAAACATCTACGTTCTTTGCCTGCAACAATGCTGTTGAAGTTTGATCTGCACTGATTCCAAGCGATGTAGGAGCAATTTTTGCAATTGCGCTCAAACCTGTCTGGAAATCAAGTTCATTACCCTTAAGTATCAGTTCAAAATTCGGAGCCAGAGGTTTTGAATCGAATGCTGATACGAAAATACCACGTGGAGCATCTTCAGGAGAAGCAATAACGTCGTATGGACGCTGACGGAAGAATGCAAACAGACCTGATTCAATCAAGGCTGCCTTAACTTCTTCACAAGAAAGAGATTGTACACTCTTCTTACCAAACTCCACAAACTGCTGTTCTGCATTCGGTTTTACCACAATGCTCAACACTTTTCTACGGGCACCTCTGTTCACTGCAACAACCTCACCACTTACAGGCGACACAAACTTCACCTCCGGATGATTCTTGTCCACAAACAGCGCCTCGCCGGCTTTAACAGTCTGTTGTTCTTTTACTACTACTTTTGGAGTAACGCCTGTAAAATTATCAGGGCACAGTGCTACTGTACCGCCAATTTTAAGTTCGTTTACTGTTTCAGCAGGAGTACCCAACAACTTAATGTCCAAGCCCTTTCGCAATCTAATGATTTCTGCCATTTTGTTTGTTGAATATATTTATAAAACACTCTTTATCAAAATTGGGTGCAAAGATATTAAATATCTACTAATTTGTGAATAAAAATGTAGGTTTGTTATCAACAATCACATTATTAAAAAAAAAGGATGTTATTATTGGCGGTTTTGTTTTTCAAAATGTAACTTTGCAAGTTGAAATATTTTGAGTTATGAAAACCGGCAAAGCCATACATATCCTTTTGATTGCAATTTTTGCTGCAATCATGGGCAGCCATCTTCTGCTAAACAGCAAAAAGCTACAGCAGGAAGTGGCAGGCTATGCAGGTACTATATTAGCAGAAACATTAGGCACAGAAGTATTTACAAGCAACATAGAACTTGCCCACCCTTGCGGCATTTCTATTAATGACTTGCTAATACATGACCATCTGGGTGATACACTTATTTCCGCATCAAAAGCTGTTGTTCAGTTCAGAATATTACCTTTACTGAACGGTAAAATGGATATAACCAGAATAAGCCTTATCAATCCATACGTAAACATTTACAGGCAAGATTTGGGTTCTGCCACAAATTTAGGTTCTACTTTAGTACACGCATCATCGGCTGTTCCGGAAAAAGAAAAGAGCAACTTAATTTTAAGAGCAAATTCTGTTTACATTAAAAACGGCAAATTCAAATACAACGTTATTGACCAGGAAGATACGCCTAAGTCTTTCAACGCTTCGCACATCTCATTGGATAAGATAACCACAACAATATCACTCAAATATCTATCAACAGATTCTATCAATGCAAGACTACGCAAACTAATGGTATCAGATCACTCTGGTTTGTCTATTGCAAATATGAATGGTGCCATAAAGGCCGGTAGAGACAATATATTTGTTAACAACCTAATGGCAGCGACAAGCAACAGTAAAATCAATATCAATAGATTTGAAGCCTTCAATACACCATCAGGATATGTATGGAATATTGGAATGTATTCATCTGTAACAGGTTCCGATTTCTCCGCATTGCTTCCACAAGCTGAAACAATTGACAACTCCGTATCCATTGCGTTGACAGCTGAAGGTAACGAAAAGATTTACAACATAAATCAATTTAACATAGTATCGGAAGACAAGAGTTTCGATATTGACATAACTGCCTCAGTACTGAACAATAACAACGGAATAGCACCATATTCCATAAGTGACTTTTCTATTGAGGAAGGTGTAATTGCAGGTAAAACCACCGCAGAGCTTCACACCATGCTTACAGAGCAACTATCAGGATTTGGGATAACCATACCCGGCATTCTTGCCAACATTGGAGACTCAGAAACTCTTATCTCTCTGGATGGCAACATTGATAAGCTGAATGCAGTTGCAGAAATAGCATCAAGCGCAGGTAATGCCAAATTATCCATAAAAAGCAACAACGAAAAGCAAAACATTTCCATCTTGGGAAGCAACATAGAATTGGGAAGATTATTGAGCAACAACAAACTGGGAAGATGTTCACTGCAAATGAATGCTGATGGAAATTTATTAAGCCCATCTTTAAAAGGGGCATTTTCCGGCAACATAAGCAGTTTGTCCTTCAATAATTACGTTTACAACAATATTTCAGTAGATGGTTCAGTTTTGAACGACACCATAAGAACAAGTATCGCATATAACGACAGCAATGCTAATATTTTTGCAGAAGCTAAAGTTTTGCCGGATGCTACAGACACATACGCTGCTATCAATCTCAAATTAAAAGAGATAAATCTAACCAACTTAAATCTCAGTTCCAGAGACAGTATGATAGTTTCTGCAGATATAGTGGCCAATAGTATTGGTAACACTATTGATGATTTACGCGGAAAACTGACCGTTGACAGTCTTTCATATTGCGATTTGGAAGGTGAATTCAAGGCAAACGAACAAATATTACTTACAATAGAAGAGAACGAATACAATCGTCGAGACGTATTCCTAAAGAGTAACATTGCAAATATAGATATAGTTGGAGATTACAAATTATCCACTCTTCCTAATTCATTTGTAATGGTTTTAGACAAGACTCTTCCAACACTTAGCGAATGGCTGCTAAAGAGCAAATTAGGGTTAAACACCATTCATAATTCTACAGATCGTTTTGTGGTTGACATACAGTTACCACCCACCAATTTCTACAAAAACGTCTTACACATACCTTTAGAATTAGGTGAAGCTGCCAGTATGCAATACAGCGTAAACAGAAACAGCAATACTGCAAACGCAACAGCTCTCATTCCGGATGTTTCCATAAACGACAACTATATAAGAAACGGTAACATAACTTTGGATTCAGACAATGGTAAAACCGACATAAACTTGACAGGTAACTACAGCGCCGAATTTAAACCCGGTAATAAAATCCTTGTGTCAGTATCGGCAGCAAACGATAGTATTAAAACAAACGTTCAATGGAATAGTGTCAACAAAGATGAACTAAATATAAACACATCTGCATTAACCATTTTTGAAGAATTCAACAGAGAAAACAATTGGATTAAAAGCCGTCATCAGTTGTCAGGAACGGGACTCACTTTAAACAATGTGGACTGGAATCTATCTCCATTCCATATTGCAACAGATTCCGGCAAAATCAGCATTGACAACTTCAAATTAGCTAACAAAGATCAATCTATATCAGCAGATGGATTAATATCGTCAATACCTACAGATAGCTTACACATTGCTTTTGACAATATTGATTTAGAAAATGCATTCAATATGTTTAATATAGGTGGTGTATCATTTAAGGGAATGGCATCGGCCGACATTCATGCAATTTCACTTTTAGAGACACCTGCTTTCTTCGGTAATTTGACAGCCGACAATTTCTCCTATATGGGATCCTACGGAGGGCATTTAGAGATAGAAGGTATTTGGAATCAAGAATTGGAGTGCATTGATATAAATGCACTGATGAATGACGAAGACAAGGCCACAACTCTGTTTGAAGGATATTATTCTCCTAAAAACAGATTTATTGACATTGACATTGACGCAAATCGTACTGACCTCTATTTTCTAAATACTTTCACCAAAAACATATTTAGAGAGGTTAACGGTAAAGCTATAGGTAATATAAGATTATTTGGAGGCTTACAGACTCTCGATCTTGAAGGAACAGCCATACTGGAAGATGGAGTTTTAGACCAGGGTGTATTAAACTCACGTTTTATTATCAGACATGACACTCTGACATTCCAACCGGGAAAAATGATATTCCGCGATGTTGAATTTTATGACGAAAGGGGCAACAAAGGTCTGCTGATGTGTAATATAGACCATACAGACTTGATTGACTTTGCTGTAAACCTGGACGCATATATCACAAACATGCAAGTGCTAAATATACCCAGAACTGAATCGACAGATCTGTTTGCCAATGTCTTTGCCACCGGTTCTATAAACTTAACAACATCAAACAGCACAGGGCTTATAGTAAAAGCAGACGCAACTACTGCACCGGGAACAACATTTGGATACAACCTCTCTGCCGGCCCTGTAGCAGACAATAGTTTCCTGAAAATTGTTGATGCAAATTCTGTAGAAATAGAGATAAAAGAAGACAATACAGAAAAAAAGAGAAACAAAAAAAGGACAAAAGAGGTCAATACCGATGTTCAGCTAAGCTTCAATATAGATTGTACCGATGATGCAGAGATAGAACTTTTAATGGATCCACTTAATGGAACGGTAAGAGGAAGCGGACAAATCAGAGCAGACTACAGCAACAAACAGGGTGTATCTCTTTTGGGTAGATATAATGTTACTAACGGATTGTGTAATTTCTCTTTGGAGAATCTGATTAGAAAAGATTTCAAATTCTCCGATAGTAACAATAGTTATGTCACTTTCAACGGACATCCATCTACAGCAGAGCTTAATCTCCATACTATCCACACTGTTAACTCTGCATCATTAAGCGATCTTGATGTAAATCTATCGTCCGACAACAATGTCAGAGTGAATTGTTTAATGGATATTTCAGGTACTGTTGCTTCACCATCGTTGGCATTCAACATAGAGTTACCGCAGGGTTCACAAGAAGAGAAAGAGGCTATAAAGAGTTCTACAAGTACAGAAGAACAGACCAACCTGCAGTTTATGTATCTGCTTACTATGGGTAGATTCTATTCATACGATTATGCCAACACAAATGTTTCCACATCGCCAAGTGCTATGGAATCATTCTTTAACAACACAGTAAATACGCAGATTAACAATCTATTGTCGCAAGTTATAAACAATAACAACTTTACTCTTTCAGGTAATGTTACTGCGGGTAGTTACTTGAATAATGACCCGGCAAACCTGACAGACAAAGAGTTTGAAGGAATAATGGAAGCCCACCTATTAGACAATAGGCTTCTACTGAACGGTAATTTTGGATACAGAGAAAATGCAATGACCAATACTTCGAACTTAATCAGCGATTTTGAAGTAGAATGGTTACTATTCAAGAAACCAAGAATCAGTTTGAGAGGATACAACAAAAATAACGACAAATATTTCTCAAAGACATCACTCACCACACAAGGTGTTGGTATAGTTTACGAGGCCGATTTCTAAGAAACCGACCTCGCACAACACATTAAAAAGTTAATCAAAATGAAATCAATATGATCTTGCAAATAGTACTCTGCCTGCAGAAGGTTTTCCGGTATATACACACTGACCCGGACCTGATTCGTAATCCAAAGGCAGGCAACGTATAGTAGCTTTTGTCTCTTCTTTAATTTTGGCCTCTGTTTCTGCAGTACCATCCCAATGAGCCAACACAAAGCAACCAGCTTCTATTTTTTCTTTAAATTCTTGGTATGTATCTACTTCAAAAGTTCTCTCCTTTCTGTAGTTCAACGCTTTTTGGAAGATATTCTGCTGAATTTCATCCAACAGTTTTTCAATCTTTTCGTCTATACCTTCAAATGGCAGAGTCTCCTTTTCCAAAGTGTCTCTACGCATTATCTCTACAGTTCCGTTTTCATAGTCACGATAACCCATAACCACGCGAACTGGAATACCCTTAACCTCGTAATCTGCAAACTTAAATCCTGGGCGCTTATTATCGGCGTTGTCATATTTAACGCTAATGCCGCGAGCACGCAATTTTTCTACCAATGTTGCCACACGAGCATCTATCTGCTGCAGTTCTTCGTCTTTCTTATAGATAGGAACAATAACCACCTGAATTGGAGCCAATTTAGGAGGAAGTACCAAACCGTTATCGTCTGAATGAGCCATAATGAGCGCACCCATAAGTCTGGTTGACACACCCCATGATGTAGCCCACACATATTCCAGATTGTTTTCTTTATTTACAAACTGAACATCGAATGCCTTTGCAAAGTTCTGTCCCAGGAAGTGAGAGGTACCGCACTGCAATGCCTTACCATCCTGAGTCATAGATTCAATTGTATAGGTATCAAGAGCACCTGCAAAACGTTCTGTCTCAGATTTAACACCCTTTACAACAGGAACTGCCATATACTGTTCTGCAAAATCGGCATAAACTTTCTGCATTTTCTTTGCCTCTGCTTCTGCCTCTTCTCTTGTAGCATGAGCAGTATGACCTTCCTGCCACAAGAATTCCGCTGTACGCAAGAAAAGACGGGGACGCATTTCCCAACGCATTACGTTTGCCCACTGATTACACAATATAGGCAGGTCGCGATATGATTTAATCCAATTCTTATATGTGCTCCAGATAATTGTTTCTGAAGTAGGACGGATTATCAGTTCCTCTTCCAGTTTAGCTGCGGGATCTACAATAACACCCGAACCATCCTCTGCATTCTTTAAACGATAATGTGTTACTACCGCACACTCTTTTGCAAAACCTTCTACATGTTCTGCTTCGCGGCTAAGATATGATTTTGGTATAAGCAAGGGGAAATATGCATTCTGATGACCTGTTTCCTTGAATTTATCGTCAAGTACACGCTGAATCTTCTCCCAAATAGCGTAACCGTAAGGCTTTATTACCATGCAACCGCGTACCGGTGCCTGTTCTGCCAAATCGGCTTTCACTACCAATTCGTTATACCATTGTGAATAGTTTTCACTTCTTTTGGTAAGATCTTTAAGTTCTTTTGCCATATCTCTCTAAATTTTCAGAATGCAAAATTACTCTTTTTTTACTTGGTTACACACTCCTAACCTTAATAATTTTATTACTTTTGTAGTATGAGGAACTACAAAGCCAAAATATTGGGATACATTATAATAATATGTACCACATTTTTATTGCCATTGCAGAGTTTTGCCCAATGGTCAAATTCATACAATGACAACATCAAAACCGTTCGCACAATAGTTAACGACGATTGGTTGTTATCTCCTATCCTGAAACTGAACAGCGATGATATTTTAACCATATCATTCGACGAGATGTCTCATAACTACAACAGGTTCACCTATCATATTACACATTGCAATTCTGAATGGGAGCCATCGGATTTATACGAATCTGATTACATAGATGGTTTTAACGATATGCCCATAGACGATTACGAAAACTCCATAAACACAACATTTGAATACACCCACTACACCTTTTGTATTCCAAACGACAACACTTCGCTAAAACTTTCAGGAAACTACCTTTTGGAGATTATAGATGAAGATGGAAATACAGTTGCCGACACAAAATTTGCTGTAACAGAAGAATTAGCAACAATAGGAATTACTGTAAGTTCAAACACAGACATAGATGTAAACAGTACACATCAACAGGTATCATTCACAGTTAATCATTCCAAACTGCGTGTTATCAATCAGTCTAAGGAAATAATACCATACGTAATGATGAACAGAAATATCTGCAATACTGTCAGCGGTTTTACCCCCACCTACAAATCTAACGGTAAAATGGAGTATTTACACTGTAAAGAGTTGATTTTTGACGCCGGAAATGAATATAGACGTTTTGAAATAATAGACATGTACGATTACACTCAAAATGTAGATAGAATCAGTTTCCAAAACCCATATTACCACGCAGTCCTATTCACAGACAATCCACATATAGCATATAGATATGACCATGACAATAACGGACGTTATCTTATTCGCGACCACAATTCAAACAACAGCGACATTGAATCGGATTATCTGTACATAGACTTTACCCTTTCTATGAGCAAGCAGTACAGTGGAGATATCTATTTAAGAGGAGATTTTTCCGGAAATGCCGTTACCGACCAATGGAAAATGGAATATGATGACAGCAAAAAGGCATATACCATAACAGCTCTGCTTAAACAAGGTGCATACAATTATCAATATATTTTTGTGGATAACAATGCCAATAGTTCTTTGACCGCAAAAACAGAAGGCGATTGTTACGAAACCAAGAATGAATATATGGTACTTATATATTACAGAGAAACAGGTTCAAGATACGACAGGCTGGTAGGTATTTCAGGCAAATAGTATTCAATATTTGCGTTTCCAGATCTGTTCCATTCTCTCTTTCAACTTATCTTCCGAAGCATTACGCTGAGGTGTCCAAAAACGTGTGCCGCTAATCTCATCCGGCAAAAATTGCTGTTCCACAAAATTACCTTCGTAGCTGTGAGCATATTTGTAACCATCACTATACCCCAACTGTTTCATCAACTTGGTCGGTGCGTTACGCAGATGCAGAGGAACCGGCAAATTTCCCGTTGAACGAACCTTTTCCAACGCATCATTAATACCCATATAGGCAGAATTACTCTTTGGGCTTGTAGCCAAATAGACTGTAGCCTCTGCTAACGGAATCCTGCCTTCCGGCCAACCAATCTTCATAACAGAATCAAATGCTGCATTTGCAAGCAACAAAGCATTTGGATTGGCCAATCCTATATCCTCCGAAGCCGATATTATCAGACGGCGAGCTATGAAAGCAGGATCTTCGCCACCCTCTACCATTCTTGCTAACCAATAGAGAGCACCATCCGGATCGCTGCCACGAATAGACTTAATAAATGCCGATATTATATCGTAATGCATCTCTCCATCCTTATCGTATGCCAAAGGGTTCTGATGCAGACGTAAATTGACCATTTCATCGGTAATTATTACATTATCGCCACCCTCCGATTCTACCACCAGTTCCAGCATATTCAGCAGTTTTCTGGCATCGCCACCGGAAAAACGCATCAAGGCTGTGGTCTCCTTCAGTTCTATATTACGTTGCTTAAGATATATATCAGTTGCAATAGCACGTTCCATAAGTTGCAACAGATCTTCCTTTTCTAAAGAATTGAGTACATAGACCTGCATTCTTGAGAGCAGAGGGCGTATCACTTCAAACGAAGGGTTTTCTGTTGTAGCACCTATCAGCGTAATATCGCCACGTTCTACCGCACCCAACAAAGAGTCCTGCTGTGCTTTATTGAAACGATGAATTTCATCTATAAACAGAATTGGACTGCCGTTGGTGTTAAACATACGGTTACTACGTGCCAATTCAATTACATCACGAACATCTTTTACTCCGGCTGTTACTGCACTGAGGGTATGAAAGGGAATATCAAGCTGCGATGCAACTATCTGAGCCAGTGTTGTTTTGCCCGTACCGGGAGGTCCCCATAAAATAAACGAAGATAACCTGCCGGATTCAATCATTCTGCGTAGAACAGCTCCGTCTCCAACCAGATGTTTCTGACCTACATAGTCATCAAGCGATCTTGGTCTCATTCTCTCTGCTAAAGGTTGCATATCTTCTGTTTATTTATCTTTCTGCAAAATTACTCTATTTGAAGCGTTTTTACTACTTTTGACGAAATATATTTTCAATGGTATCATTATCAATACTCATACCCACCTACAATTGGGATTGCGAACTGCTTGTAAACAGTTTACAATCACAATGTTCGTCTTTAGGAATAGAGTACGAAATTATTGTTGCCGACGACTGTTCGCCGGACCGTTTCAAAGCCGATGCCTGCAAAAACGCAGTAGAAAAACTCACAAACTGTTCTTTTATTCAGTTGGAAAAGAATATTGGCAGAGCAGCCATCAGAAATCTGCTTGCAGATAAATCCCAATATCAAAAGCTACTGTTTTTAGATTGCGATGCTGCAGTTGAAAACGACAAATTCATAAGACGATACATAGACAAAGCAGAACAATATAGTGTAGTCTGTGGCGGTTTGCGTCATCCTGAAAGTCAGCCCTACCCTTGTGTTGAGTTGCGATACAGATACGAAAAAAGAGCAGACAAAAAAAGATCCGCAGAGATTCGCAACAAAGAACCTTACAGCCAGTTTACTCCTTTCTCTTTTTTGATTGACAGAGAGGTTTTTATGCAATTCAGATTCTGCGAAAATTTTGTAGGTTATGGATATGAAGATGTCCTGTTCGGATTGGCATTAAAAGAGAAGAACGTAAGTATTATACATATAGATAATCCACTTATACACATAGGAATAGAGGAAAACAGTATCTTTCTGGAAAAGACCAGACAATCTATCCATAATCTGTATAATCACAAAGAAGACATTAACAACGGATCCACGCTGCTTAAACAGTACAGACGTATTAAAAAGTGGCATTTGGATTGGACAATTACAGTTGTAGATAAGATTTTTGGCAAACTGATAATTAAGAATTTACAGGGCCATCACCCTAACCTTACACTATTTTCATTTTACAAACTCTCCATTATTCATTTTTTACACAAAAATCAGTAACTTTGCACTTTTAAAATTAGAACGAAATATAATCAATCGATATGATAGAAAATAGTGCAAAGGAAGTAAGCGAAAAGAAGAGCTTGAACTTCATTGAAGAGATGGTAGAAAAAGATCTTGCAGAGGGTAAGAATGGTGGACGAGTTCAAACACGTTTCCCGCCCGAACCAAACGGTTACCTGCACATTGGTCATGCAAAAGCTATCTGCATGGACTTTGGTATGGCAGAAAAACATGGTGGTATCTGTAATCTGCGCTTTGATGACACAAACCCCACAAAAGAAGATACAGAATACGTTGATGCCATAAAAGAAGATATTGAATGGCTGGGATTCAAATGGGAAAACGAATTCTACGCTTCCGACTATTTCCAGCAACTATGGGATTTTGCCATAGACCTTATCAAAGATGGTAAAGCCTACATTGACGAACAGAATCAAGAGGCCATTCTATCACAGAAGGGCACTCCTACTCAACCGGGTATAAACAGTCCTTACAGAGATCGTCCTGTTGAAGAGAGTTTGGAACTTTTCAATAAGATGAATAGTGGTGAATTAGAAGAGGGTTCTATGGTTTTACGCGCCAAAATAGATATGGCTCACAACAATATGCTGTTCAGAGACCCTATCATATATCGTATAGTCAAGACTCCTCATCATAGAACAGGAACCACTTGGAAGGCATATCCGATGTACGATTTTGCACACGGACAGAGCGACTATTTTGAAGGAGTTACACACTCATTGTGTACACTTGAATTCGTACCTCATCGTCCACTATATGATCTATTCATAGATTGGCTTAAGAAAGGAGAAGATTTGGACGACAACCGCCCACGTCAGACTGAATTCAACAAACTGAACCTTAACTACACTCTTTTAAGTAAGCGCAACCTGTTAGCACTTGTGCAGGAGGGTATGGTTTCCGGTTGGGACGATCCACGTATGCCAACTATCTGCGGTTACCGTCGCAGAGGTTACACTCCGGAATCTATAAAGATGTTTGTAGATCGTATAGGTTACACCAAATTTGATGCTCTTAACGACATGGCACTGATGGAATCTGCCATTCGTGAAGATTTGAACCGTCGAGCTACACGTGTATCGGCTGTTATTGATCCTGTTAAACTGATTATCACAAACTATCCGGAAGACAAGGTAGAAGAGTTAGATGCTATCAACAATCCTGAAGATCCGGAAGCTGGCAGCCATAAAATAAGTTTCGGCAGAGAACTTTGGATAGAGAGAGAAGACTTTATGGAAGATGCTCCATCCAAATATTTCCGCCTGACTCCGGGACGTGAAGTAAGACTGAAGAGCGCCTACATAGTATTATGTACAGGATGCAAGAAAGACGAAAACGGAAATGTAGAAGAGGTATATTGCGAATTTATTCCTAATACTAAAACAGGAGAATCAGATTCTAACCGCAAGGTAAAAGGAACTATTCACTGGGTAAGCGTAAAACATGCCATCAAAGCAGAAGTTCGCCTATACGACCGTCTTTGGAGTGTGGAAAACCCACGCGACGAATTGGCACGTCTTACAAAGGAAGAGGGACTGAGCACTGTAGATGCTATGAAGCAGATGAAGAATCCAAATTCTTTGGAGGTTCGCGAAAACTGTTATGTAGAGAATTTCCTGGCTGACACCAAACCAATGGATCATTTCCAATTCCAGCGCATAGGTTATTTCTGTACCGACAAAGATTCTACAGCTGAACATCTTATCTTCAACAGAACTGTTTCACTCAAAGACAACTGGAGCAAGATTAAGAGCAAAGCTTAAACAGATAGAATGAGGGACAATACAGCTGACTACTACGAATCTTCCGAGTTCCAGCAGATATTGCAGAAATTCGAAGAGATGATTGACAATGGAAGTACGCTATATTTAGATGCATCCGATATTGCCGATATAGTAGATTATTATGTCTTGAGTTCTGAACAGGAGAAGGTAGAAACAGCCTTAGAGTATGGAATGCGTCTGCACCCCAACGACGACGATATTATTATTGCGAATATCAACAATCTGTTGGCACAGGGTAACACAAAAATGGCAAGACAGTTTGCCGAAATGCTTGAAGACCCAACCAACCAAGAGATTCTATATATAAAAGGTTTAGTAGAACTTGCAGACGATAACACACAGGAGTCAAGAGCCTATTTTGACCAATCATTCAACAATAGCAACAACGATTTAAGCCTGATAGACGACATCATTTTGGAGTTAACCAATAAAAATTACGATGACGAAGTACAATATTGGTTAGACATTGCATTTGAAAAGATGACAAAACCAATACCAATATTCTACGAATATCAGGCAGATTTATACTATAGGATAAATCAACACGACAAGGCTATAGAGTGGTATAACAAACAGTTAGATATATTTCCATTTGACTCCTATCCTTGGGAACAGATAGGAAAGATATATTTTTTACGTGAAGATTATACCAAAGCCAGAGAGTGTTACGAATACGCTTTGGCTATAAATGACGACAATCACGAAGCTATGTTGATGAAAGCAGACTGCTATATCAACATACATGACTACAAGACTGCCCTGAATTTATACAAAGAATTGTTGGAGAAGGCTAAAGAGTACGAGAACATATTAACCTATTGTTGCGGAAAGTGCCACTTTCATCTACATAATTACGATTTGGCTATGGAATATCTGACCAGGACCGAAGAGAATTTAGATGAAAACGATTCTGAAAAGTTGTATATTGAGGTTTACAATCTCATGGCAAGAATTCATATTGTAAAACGCAACGAAGACGAAGCTTTGAAATACATCTACAAAGGATTGGCAATAGACCCTGACGATATTGAACTGAACTTATTGATTAATATGACTAAACAACTATAAAATGCTATCAATTTCTACATTTTTACAGTGGTGCCTTGAACACCTTAATTATTGGACCATCACACTTTTGATGACCATTGAAAGTTCATTTATTCCATTTCCATCTGAAATAGTAGTTCCACCTGCAGCATATCACGCTGCATCTACAGGAGAAATGAATCTGTTTTTAATTATCTTATCTGCCACAGTAGGAGCATGTTTGGGTGCGCTCATCAACTATTTTTTGGCACTATGGATAGGCAAACCATTGGTTTACAAATTTGCAGATAGTAAAATTGGTCATCTTTGTTTGTTAGATGGTTCTAAGGTACAGAAAGCAGAAGAATATTTTAATCAGCATGGTGCCATATCCACCTTTGTAGGTCGCTTAATACCTGCTATCAGACAGCTCATATCTATTCCTGCCGGACTGGCAAAAATGAGCTTGCATAAGTTTATTGCATTTACAGCTTTAGGTGCCGGTATCTGGAATGTTGTCTTAGCACTTTTAGGTTACTATTTGGAAAGAGTTGTTCCGGAAGAAGAACTTATCAGCACTGTAACTGAATACAGTCATGAAATAGGTTACACTATTGCAGCTGTAGTATTTGCAGCATTGGCATTTATAATTATTCGTAATATTATTAGAAAGAGAAATAAGTAAAGCTTTACATTATTTCTTTCTACACATAAACAAATAGAGTCCGAAGCTAAGCTCCGGACTCTTTTGTTTATAAGGTATTTCACTTATTAAGCGTACATTGCAACGATTGCTTCGTACAGTTCCTGCTTACCGCTGGTCTGTTTTGGTTCGTCAACCTGCTTGCCATATTCGTAAGCTTCTTCAAGAGTCATCTTACCCTCTTCGAACTTCTTACCAAGACCGCTGTCGAATGAAGCGTAACGTTCAGCCTTCATCTTCTTGTATGGTGATTCTTCAAGAAGCTTAGCTGCGCTTTCAAGAGCACGTGCCATAGCATCCATACCGCTGATGTGAGCGATGAAGATATCTTCAAGATCTGTTGAGTTACGACGTGTCTTAGCATCGAAGTTTGTACCACCTGTGCCTAAGCCACCGCCACGGATGATTTCCATCCAAGCCTGTACCAATTCGTACTGGTCAATTGGGAACTGGTCTGTATCCCAACCGTTCTGGTAGTCACCACGGTTAGCGTCGATAGAACCAAGCATACCAGCATCAACTGCACATGCAAGTTCGTGTTCGAATGTGTGACCTGCCAATGTAGCGTGGTTAACCTCAATGTTAACTTTGAAGTCCTGATCCAAGTTGTGAGCCTTCAAGAAACCAATTACAGTTTCTGTATCAACATCATACTGATGCTTTGAAGGTTCCATTGGTTTTGGTTCAATCAGGAATGTACCCTTGAAGCCCTTTGCACGAGCGTAGTCACGAGCCATAGTCAACATAGTAGCCATGTGCTCTTTTTCTCTCTTCTGATCTGTGTTCAAAAGGCTCATATAACCTTCACGACCACCCCAGAATACATAGTTTTCAGCACCAAGTTCGATACCTGCATCGATAGCGTTCTTAATCTGAACGATAGCGCGAGCAACAACATCGAAATCAGGGTTTGTAGAAGCACCGTTCATATAACGTGCGTTACCGAATACGTTAGCTGTTGACCACAACAGTTTGATACCTGTTTCAGCCTGCTTTTCTTTAAGATAAGCCACAACAGCCTTCAAATTAGCTTCGTATTCAGCTACGTTTTTACCTTCTGATACCAAGTCAACATCGTGGAAGCAATAGTAAGGAATACCAAGTTTCTGCATGATTTCGAAACCTGCGTCAACCTTCTGCTTAGCAATTGCTACTGCGTCTTCAGCCTGATTCCAAGGGAATGATTTTGTACCACCACCAAACTGGTCAGCACCCTCTGCACACAATGTGTGCCACCAAGCCATTGCAAAACGCAACCAATCTTTCATAGTTTTACCCATGATAACTTTGTTCTCATCGTAGTAACGGAAAGCCATTGGATTCATGCTGTCCTTACCTTCGAATTTGATTTTACCTATTCCAGGAAAATACTCTTTAGCCATAATTCGCTTATTATTAATTATTAAACAATATTTATATACTCTTCTCCGAAGTAATTATGCAAATATACATTAATTTCAAAAAAACTACGAACAATAATCCTTAAATATCGATAATTGCTGAAAAAAACTTTAAAAATTGCATCATAAAGCAACTTTCAGCTCTTTACCGGAATAATCAACTCTTTTTGTTTTGATAGTTCCGTTATCGTTGTAGTTTATTACAAATACTCGTTCCTTCAACATTCCATCGTATTCACCCCTCCTTTCTGAAATAGTGAGACTCTTAGAAGCATCATTATAACTGATAGGTATAATTGAATATTTACCGTTTTCGTAATCGAACGATTCGCCATCGTCTTCATAAAGGGTAAAGCTACCATCATTACCTGCATACACCTTCAATGTAATTTCTGTAGCAGGAATCTGATCTACATACTCAATTTCAGGACCGTATGCTATAATTGCACCCGATGGTATATAGATTGGCATCAATTCGTATGGAGCATCAGCCACAATTCTCTTACCACCCTCTATAACTTCTGCTTCATCATTAAAGTTATACCATTTCTTACCCTTTGGCAGGTAAACTTCACGTGAACGTGCTTTATATTCATAGACCGGACATATCATTAGAGATGGACCCAACATAAATTGGTCTGATACATTCATTGCCACATTATCGTTAGCATAATCCATAACCAAACCACGCATCAGCGTATAATCATTATGATATGCACAACCTGCCAATGAATAGATATATGGCATAAGTCTGTAACGCAACTTATTGTAATAAACAATAGATTTGTATGCAGGATGGTTTTCCGGAGCTATATTCCAAACCTCTCGCAATGGGAATTGTCCATGCGCACGATATACAGGTGTAAATGTACCAAACTGATACCAACGGGTCTGTAGCTCACGCCATTCAGTTAAATCGGCATTTTCAACTCCTGTCCTATCAAATTCACGTTGAGCATTTGCATATCTGTTCTCTACACAAAATCCACCTATATCCATTGTCCAGTAAGGATCGCCACACAACGAGAAGTTCATACCCGCCACTATCTGAGAACGCATATCTTCCCAACGTGTTCCTATATCGCCACTCCATGAAGCTGTAGAATATCTCTGCAAACCGGCAAAACCGGAACGTGTCAGTTGGAAGACACGTTTATTAGGATCTTCTTCTCTCAACCCTTCATATATAGCCTTTGCATTCATAAGAGCGTAACCATTCAGATATTCGGTAGAAGATCCCAATCCGGTAGGACCACATAACAGTTTCTGATACGAAAGAGGCACACAGTCGCGAATATTAGGTTCGCTTGCATCCATCCACCAGGCATCTATACCATATTTATATAGATGTTCTTTCATCTGTTGCCAGAATAGTTTGCGAGCACCTTCAGAATATGCATCGTAGAACGAACCTATGTAACCAGGACCTATCCAATCGCGAATACTGTCTTCTACTGCTCGTGTAAACATCCAACCATTTTCATCAAACTCTTTATAATGTTCTGTTGTATGATAGAATTTTGGCCAGACAGATATCATTAACTGTGCATTCATTTCGTGAACCGCATCCATCATGCCTTGCGGATCCGGGAAACGGGCCGGATCGAAATCGTGAGCACCCCAACTATCCTCTTCCCAATAGTTCCAGTCCTGCACTATATTATCTATACCTATACCCTTTTCACGGAAGGTTTTCAATGTTGCCACCACTTCATTCTGATTTGTGTAGCGCTCTCTACTCTGCCAGAAACCCATAGCCCATTTAGGCATAATATTAGCCTTACCAACCAAACTACGCAAACCACCTATCACACCATCCATATTACTTGATGCTATGAAATAGTAGTCAGACTGCGGAACCATTTCATTCCACATTGTGATTTTATCCATTATCTCATCTGCCACAGGAGCGTATGCGCGCAAACCTATGTAAGATGAACCACCATCGGGTTTCCATTCCACACGCAAATTATACTTTTTGCCTTTTTGCATATCAACAGAGAACTTATAGGAATTTGGATTCCATGCAGTACGCCAACGTTCAGCCACAACCTCTTCGTTGTCAATAAACAATTTCACATAACCGGCATAATAGAGCAAGAATCGGTATTCACCGCTTTCAAAAGGTTCTATAAATCCTTCGTACAATACATCATTACCCAAACGAGGCAGGTTTTGTACAGCATCTGCATCACCATAGAAAAGAGAATCTTCTGCACGTACCAGAGGTTCACCCCATCTGGCAGAATAGGTACCCGTCAAACTACCTTCAGTGCCATTTTTATCGTACAACTTAAAGACTTTATGCAATTGAGAATATGTTTCAGGATTACCAAATCTTGCCAATGAATAGGAATCCCACAGAATGCCATAATTCTTTGATGATATTACAAAAGGAATACTAATTTTGGTGTTATACTGATATAGCTCTTCGTTTTCACCCTTATAGTTCCACTGATCTGACTGATGTTGTCCCAATCCGAACAAACCCTCTTCCGGTACAGTGTTAAAACGGTTTATTGTTGTATAACCCGTTGTTGTACCTTTTGTATCTGTTACAGAGATAGGAGCAAAAGATGTAGGTTCCGATTCTTTAGAAATCACATTACCTTTAGCATCCATAAATGTAACCACACCATCTGTTTTATTCACTGTAACATAAAGTTCCGATGTTTTGATTCCCACAGATGCTTCTGATTCTACTACTTCAAAGTCAGTCTCTTTCTGAGCATCCGGTAGAATAATCAAACTATTCCTATCATGAAATTTTTTATCGGGTGTTTGAGAGACTCTTACAATTCCATCAGACATAACCTGCAAACGCACCTTTGCCGGACCATTTTTCTGTCTGTTTTGTACATTCACTACAACTCCATCAGAAGTACTTTTATAGGTACCACCTGTGCAAGCCATCATCATTGTGATGGTAAAAATCAACAAAGTAATCCGTTTCATATCACATTAGTTAGTTGTCACAAAGCTACAAATATTATTCTACAAACTAAAATGAAGCAATTAAAAATTGAATAACATTATAACCAAAAAAAGAGAGCCTGCAATTTGCAAGCCCTCTTACCGTTTAAGTATTTTGTCAATTACTTATTCAACAGTTTGTGATCTGAACCAAGTACATTTACAATCTTGTGAACGTACATCTTCTTCATATTGTCACGAGCAGGTTTCAGATACTGACGTGGATCAAAATGACCTGGGTTTTCTGCCAAGTGCTGACGAATAGCAGCAGTCATAGCCAAACGTGAGTCTGAGTCAATATTGATCTTACATACAGCGCTCTTTGAAGCCTGATTCAACTGTTCTTCAGGAATACCAATAGCAGCTTCCAACGCACCACCAAACTTATTGATAGTAGCAACTTCGTCCTGAGGAACTGAAGATGAACCGTGCAATACGATTGGGAATCCAGGAATCTTAACTTCAATCTCTTTCAAAATATCAAATGCCAATGGAGGTGGAACCAATACACCGTTTACCAATGTGCACTGTGCAGGAGTAAATTTGTGAGCACCGTGTGATGTACCTATTGAAATAGCAAGGCTGTCAACACCTGTTTTGCTTACGAAATCCTGTACTTCTTCTGGTTTTGTATAGTGAGATTCAGCAGCAACAACTTCGTCTTCAACACCTGCCAAAACACCAAGTTCACCTTCTACAGTTACATCAAACTGATGAGCATATTCTACAACCTTCTTTGTAAGAGCTACGTTCTCTTCGTATGGAAGATGTGAACCATCAATCATAACTGATGAGAAACCCATATCGATACAATCTTTACAGATTTCAAAGCTATCACCGTGATCAAGGTGAAGAACTATTTCAGGATGAGCGCAACCCAATTCCTTTGCATACTCTACAGCGCCCTGAGCCATATAACGCAAGATAGTAGCGTTAGCATAGTTACGTGCACCTTTTGAAACCTGCATAATAACAGGAGATTCAGTTTCTACTGCAGCCTGTACTATAGCCTGCATCTGTTCCATTGTGTTGAAGTTGAAAGCAGGTATTGCATAACCGCCTTTAACTGCAGCTGCGAACATTTCACGGGTGTTCACCAAACCCAACTCTTTGTAGCTTACCATTTGTTTAATATTTATTGTTTATAAACGTTTTTCTTAAATCTGGTGCAAAGTTACACACTTTCAGTCTTATTATAAAATGTAAAAAGAGAAAGTTTTAAACCGGTTACATTTTATTTTCAATATTATCGCTGCCTTTAGTTGTAACATAAAGCGAAACAGCACCCACCACCGCTGCAGTTACTGATGTCAACAATATAACTGCCTTTCCTAAATTTACATAATAGGATATCATCTCTGCAGGTAAACCTGAAGGCAAGAATGCCAATCCATCTACAAATATAGCCATAGTGAAACCAATACCTGCTATAAAGCCCAACGATATAAATTGTTTCCAATTACAACCTTCCGGCAACGCCGCCACCTTTAATTTTGTTGCCAACCAACAAGAGAGAGCTATACCCAACGGTTTGCCAATCAACAATCCAAAGAATATACCGGGAACAATTGGTGGCAATGGCCAACTGAACAGCGAAGCATCAAACACAACACCGGCATTAAAGAATGCAAACATCGGCATTATAAAGTAGTCTGATATGGAATGAAGATGAAATTCAAACCTATGAAGCATAGGATTCATCTTTGAAGACATCTCATCCATACCATTGATAACTATCTGTTGTTCTGAATTAGTAAGAACAGACGTATTGTCTTTTGACACATCATTAAAATGGTTTACAAGCAATGACATATTCTTACTAAATTCCAATTCGTTAACAAAGCTTCTGGCTGGAATAGTTATAGCCATTATGACACCCGCTACCGTAGCATGTACACCCGATTTCAACATAAGAAACCACAGAAACATACCCGGAACTATATAATAGAGCGATTTATTCACTCTAAGCCTATTCATTACAACCATAAATGCTGTTACCAATCCGGCCAAAGTCAAATATAAGAAATCTATTGCATGGCTTGGATAG
>JAEIGA010001993.1_pt1 | contig 32611 bp, 51 predicted proteins | sample 9270691 | NCBI WGS metagenome assembly JAEIGA01 (sample SAMN17057246, study PRJNA624740) | gut metagenome | biome: biome; isolation source: fecal sample | host: Bos grunniens | place: China: Xizang | collected 2019 | reverse complement strand
TTCTGGGGCTATAACTTCTACAAATCTTATAATCAAAAGCCCTCTTATTCAAGGCGAAGAATATACTTTTTCTTCGATAGTTGAAGGGTTTCCCGACTTGGAGAGTCCCGCATTTGCAAGATATATATTAGATACTGAAGAATATAAGCCCGTAATAAAAGTTATACAAAAAGGGCAAATCATTTCATCAATAAACGGCAAGAACACACCACTTACAACCACTCTTCCGATAGGAAATGTAAGTATAGTGTATGATTTTTACTATATGGGCGGTACGGTTTACCATTTAACATATACGTACAAAATTTATGTTTTTACGCAAGGAATTCCCCCTCAACCGTGGAATGCGTGGACGGTGCTTGACCGTGCGTTGTATATGGTAGAAACTTTGAGAGAAGACGAAACACCGAGGTTTTCTATTGACCCAAGCCTTAGGACGAAATTAGAGGCGATAGAAACGCCTGAATTTCAGTTCACTCAATCGACTTTAAGAGAGGTTTTGCAAGGCGTAGGCAATTACTTACACGCCGAGCCGAGATTGTTAAGTGGTAACGTTATTACTTTCGACTTCTACGGTAGCGACGAGGCGAACGAAGTACCGCTTTTGCCGTATGCAAAAAATATTCTTTCGCAAAATATAGAGCAATACGCCGTGGGGATTGACAGTTCCACAAACAACCTTGTTTCGTCGATAAACTATGCGCAAGGTGTAATCGTTGAGCCTTTTGACGGTGGATATAAGACGGTAAGAAGTGAAACGATAAACGCAAGAATTGAAGAAACAAATATGCTCATTTCGACGGAATATCCGATATATGAAGTTATCAAACTTGAATACATAGACAACGGCAATCCTCTAGATATAACGGCGTACGTGTTCGAGCAACACGATTATATTCGTATGAGTTCTTACGAAGATTTGTACCCTAATAGCAAGGCTTATGCGCTTTATTATTCGCAAGGGAATAAGAATGTATTAGGCTTAAATTTCAAGCAACAAAATGCGGTTAATACCGTTTTTGAAAATTACGCCATCGTTAATATCTTAAGGGCAGTTAAGGGCGACAATTCATTTGCGATAAGTTCGTATCCAAATATGGCGTTTAGAATAACGTATCGTCCTATTTTTAACGCTAGAATTACCCAAAGCAAGCAATGTATCTTGGGCTACGATAAACCTCGTTATTTGGCTTATAATCAATCGCAAAACATAATTGAAAGTCAATACTATGGCGAACACTTAAAAGGCGTTATAGCACGTATGGGCAACGTAGACAAGACGATTACTTATATTCGCTATGGTTTGGCGGATATTCCTAAAGTCGGCACGCTTTTCTATGACGATAACGACGAAGAGTATTATATTTCGACGGTAGCCGTAGAAGTGCAGCCTTATACGACGAAGATTTCGGTGGGCTTATCGAAAGACTTTAACCGCTATTCTGAATATATCGGCATAGATTCGTTAAAGCGTGTGTACGAAGTATCTGAACGGCAAGCAAGTGAAAGCAATGTCGTTTATAACGATTACGTTATTATAGGCGACGCGGTGGAGGTAGGCGAAGATAAGGCGTTATTCAAGATTAAAGATATCGTGAATGCGATAATACAACCGAGCAACACGGGGAACAAGGTAACGACTCTTTTGGCAAAGGGATTTGACGATAAAAAAAACGAATTACCGAGAGTTTGTTTGCCTGTTCAAGCGGTGGCAGTTGGAAATTCTGCGCTTTTTGTTGCAAGATATGAAGACAACTATCAAGCAGGGGTGCAATCGGTTTTTGCAACGCTCGGCAACGTATCTGGTTATTGGCAACAGGGCGTACCTTATAGCGACTATTTCGGTAACGTTGAAAAATTACAACTTGGTTACTACGACGAAATCACGTCTTGGGATACAAATAAAGCAATGGTATTGCCGTCGGTTGGTCAAGTAGTTGGGAACGAGTTAAGGATATCAACGGCAATCGACGGAACGGACAAGCCTATTCTTCTCAAGAAAGGCTCAACCGAAATTCCGACGATAAATTATCAAATCAATTTCGTTACAAATCGTCGCAATATAGTTATAGGCTCGGCGTTCGCTAAACACTTACCGCTTGTTAGTGGTAAACAAGAAGACCACAAAGTAAAACTTTATATTTTACCGAAACGCCTCAATAAGTTTGCGGACAAGGTGGATTTAACGGGCGCAACCGAAGTAACGTATTTCCAAACGGTGGGGGTAACGACGAACAATGAGGGAACACAAGTGGATTTCCCTTCAACGTTGGCAACTAGTGCAACTGGCATGGCGTGGGCGTTAGTGTGTTCCGAGACGAACGAACTTTTATTTGGCGAGAATAAAGATATGATGAGTAATGGGCTTAAACAAGTCTTTGGCGACTTGCATATCACAATTAAACATAAAATCTTTTAGTTAAGGAGGTATTATATGTACGAAGATTTAGACAAGGCAATTTCTGCAATGCAAGGGGCGGTGGACGAGACGGAGACAATCGTCAAGTATACCGAAATGCTCAAGGTTTTGAACACCCCCGACGAGATTGCGGAAATGAAAGAGATTATTTCCGACGAGTTAAATCATATTGTTAGATTTATCAATATGTATGTTAATTTGACGGGAATAGAGATTGCGGAGGATTAGCGTATGATAGTTTTTATTAAAGCAGACGGAACACCGCTTAATGTGGTAACTTCGCCTGTTTATCAAGGTAGTCAATTAAACGGAAGTCTTTATTTAGTTGCGCCGTATCCCGCTCAAAATGGCGTTTCCGTGCGGTTTATTCTTCCAACGGGGGAAATTACCGTGGCAAGTCCTATGACGCCTATAAACGAAATTGAGGGCGTAGAAACGGAGGCGTTGGAGGGATATTCGATTTGGGAGTGGCAAGTAAACAATAGAGAAATAACGGCGTATGCGGGAAAGGTAACGGCGCAGTTCTCGATATCTTTTAGTGAACAACTACAAACAACGGCAAGCGTTGATTTCACGGTTGAGAGAGGCGTTTTGCCTATTATCCCCGAAGAGCCTACTACTAATCAATGGGATGAACTTATTCGTCTTTATGGTGAACTTTCGGGGCAGTTAATACACCCCTCGATTGTCAATATCGAGTTTAGCAAGGAAGTCCCTGGCAACGGCAAGATTTATTACTCAAACGGCACGACTACGACCTTTACTTATCCCTTAACCGAGGCGCAAGTTAATATCAACGAACAAGATAATATTCGTGAAATAGTATTTACAACGGAATCGTGGGAGAATATTATCGGTACTTATTATTTGTGGTTTTTCCCTTCACAAACGGGGCAAAAAGACGGCAAATTTTTAGCGAATATAGAAACCGTTGCAACGGCAGAAAATACTCCGACAAGCGAAATCGATAGCACGGGAATAACTAGAGAAGGCTATGCCGTATATATTAAGCAAGACCCCCTGCAATATGTATTTAAGGGCAACGACGGATTTCTTTTCATAACCTCGTCTTTGGCTTTCAATGGTCGTGTTCTTATCGACAGCAAAGCAATAGTCGATGAGAGAAATTTTGACGGCGTTAATCCCGAAGAATTCGACGAATTCAAGGAAGAGGTCGAGACACAAATAGATGAGGCGAATACGCAAATAGATGAGTTAAGAGACGATAAAGCCGATAAGTATATTTTCTTCGACACCGAAAATCCCGTAGATATTCAATCGGGTATGGATTTAAGTGGTCAAACTATCGCCTTTAGTTCATACTATGATAGTGGTGGAATTCTTGTTCAGTTTGAGAACGGAAAATATATCGGTTCGGTTATGGGTACTTTTGGCTTATTCCCATCCACAGACGAAAATTCTGCCGAAGTTGTCTTTTGGGAGATGGCAAATTGGGATAATGAACAGTATACTTTTCCCACAGGACAAGGTTGGACTGTAACAAGTGTAGACAGTTTTGCTTATCACTATATAAATATTATTGAGCATAAGGTTGTCGATTGTGAATACAACTATAAGAAGATTGAAAGTTCACTAAAACCGCTTTTTCGATATGGTTTTACTGCATATATTACGCTTGGAAACGGAATGCCCGTTGAGTGTTATGGTAGTGCACTTTCGAGCGACCCTAACCTTATTTATGACGAAAACGCTGCAACCTACTCTTTTGTGGATGCTTTCAACATTGGATTACTTATGTCGGGAATGGTGCTTACGAATTATACTTATATCAACTCGTATCTACCTATGATTTTAACAGGAAGTGCAGGCGAATTTCGTCTGTTTTGGGGTACGGCAATGGGGCAACTTATGCTATACGATTATGACATAAACCGTTCTTCTTCGTATATACGAGTAGACACGAGAACGACGGTGCTTTAACGGAGGTAGTTTATGAGAATTTTTAACGAAACAAAAACAGTAGAATTAGAAAGCGTTGACCTTTCCAAAGGCTACCTCAAAGACGACGAACTTTTCGTCGCTCATCACGAGCCGGTTAAGGAAGTCAAGGAAAAAGGGCACTACGAAAGGAAAGCAAGCAAGCATAGTGAGTACCCCGATATTTTTTGGGTAGTCGATACTCCTCGTGTGAAACCGCAAGAGGCTTGGGACGAGTATGAGGATATACAAGTTTATGTGCCTTATACCGAAGAGGACCTTGCAAAAATCAAGCAAGAAAAATACGAAAATAAAGTAGTCGAACTTATTCGCAAAAGATACTCACTTAATCAAGAACTTGCAATTTTAAGGCAACGAGATACCAAGACGAGCGAATTTGAGGAATATAACGCTTATGCGGAGGAATGCAAAAACGTAGCAAAAAGCGAAGAGGGAGGTGCCTTATGATAAAAGTTTATAACGAAGATAAAACGGCAGAATTGCTCGAATACGACATTGAAAAAGGCTATTTGCAAGACGACGTTTTGGAAATTAAAAAGAAAAGTATAAGTGAGCAAGTGAAAGAGTTGAGAGAGCAAGGCTATTCGGTTTTGTTTCTCTCCCACCGATATTGCACGGTTATAAACGGCGAATTTAAGGAACTTTCAGAAGAAACGGAACAAAAGGCAATCAAAGTTTATATTCCATATACCGAAGAGGAACTTTTTGCCAAAGAAACGGAGCAACTTCGTGAAAGAAGAAAGACCGAGTGCTTTTCGGTTATCAATAGAGGAAAACTGTGGTATGACGCCCTTTCTCTTAATCAATTAAGCGAGTTAGAGGCTTGGTATCACGCGTGGTTAAACGTAACTGAAACGAGGGAAATCCCTAGTGCTCCCTTGTGGATAAATAATAAAATTATAACGGAGGTAATTTAATTATGGAGTGGTTAAATGTAGTTTGGACTTGGATACAAGAAAACGTATTGACGATTTTGACGACGGCTGAGGGTAGCCTTCTTGTTAGTATGCTTATATCAAATTTTAAGCAAAAGAAAACGCTAATGGACAACACTCTTTCTAACAAAGAGATTAAAGGCGTTTGCTCGTCGGTGGAAAAACAGGCGAAAGTTATCGAGAAACAAGAAGAGGACATTAAAGCACTTACGGCGGTATGTTCTATGCTAAAAGAAACGATTGACTATTTAACGATAAAAGACAATGCTATTCTTGACATTTTGCATACTGTTTATAGCGGACAGGGTGCGCTATCCCAAGCCACAAGGGAAACCGTGGACACTCTTTACGCTAATGCAAAATACGCCGAGGGTAAAGAACGTGCGGAAATTGTGAAAGAACTTGAAGAACTAAAAATGAATATAATTAGTAGTGCAACCGCAGCAGCCGAAGAGGTCGAAAAGAAAACGAAAAAAGTAAAGACCATTGTCGACCATAAGACGACCGTATCGCTCGCATAAGGGGAACGCTTATGAATATTAAAAAATTAGCATTCTCGATTTTAGAAGTGATTTTCATCGGCGTAATTCCTATTATTTTAATTCTTATTAAGTATGGGGAAATAGGCGACGGAACGGAGCAAACGACTTTTAAGGTGGGGGTGGCAGGCATTTTGCTTGCCATTCTCGTCTTGATTATCTTAAAGCGAATTGTTCTTAACAAGTGGCTTGAAAATATGAACGAGCAAGCGAATAACTATGTGTCAATTATAAAGACCGAAACCGATACCGAAAAAGTAGAGAGAGCAAAGAGCGTTCTAAAAGGAATAAGAACTTTGCAAACGATACTCAACGCCATTCTGCCTGCCCTTATCTTTATTGTGGGCTTAATCGCTTGCAATGCGCTCGAGCAAGAGATTGTCAAACTTTCTTCGTGTGTGGGCTTAATCTTTGTATCGTTCCTTATTGGTACGCTTTTTAGCGTATTATCAGCGCGAGAGGTATAGTTTATGGATAAGATTAAGAGGGTAATTCCCTTTCTTTTAACCGCCTTAATCGTCGTCGTTATTCTTCTTATAGAATTCACTACGCTGCACCCTAATTCGATTGACGAAACCTTTTGGCTTTCGTTGGCAGTCAATTCGCTCATAATTGTTGCCGTCGCGCTCGTTTGGGTGGCAAGCGGTAAAGCCCGAGCAAGAGGCGAGGCAAATTCGCCCTATTCAAAAAACGCGGAAACTTACTCAAATTTGATAAGCCAAATAGAAGAGGACAAGAATTTTTCCGCGCTTAACAAGTTTTGCGACTTAAAGACTGAGGAACTTCGACAAAAGCGCATTGTTGCAATCTTGGCATCGGCGTGTATAGACATAGACGAGTACGACGAAATCAAAAGTTTTACCGACCAAGAACTTAAAGAAAAGCACTATTCGTGCAAGCAAATAAAAGCAATAAACCGCGTTCGAAATGGGGGCTCGTCATTTGAGCCACTCCGCAAGAATTCGTTATGTGTGAAACCGATAATCGCAATGGAGTTGGCATCGAATTGTGTCGTTAAAAATCCATATGACGTACATTACAATGACGCCGTAGACGAAACGAGAAACCTCATTATTCGCATTTTGAAATCGCTCATAATGGCGATAGGACTTGCCCTTGTTTCCTTTGAATTGTCGCAAGACATAACAAGCATTGAGGCGTGGGCTATGTTCTTCTCAAAACTTACCACGATATTCTTTACGGCGTGGTCGAGCGAGAAAGAGGGCTACGAGCAAATTGCCGTAACTAAAAACCAAGTAATCTTAAGACGGATAAACTTCTTAAACCTCTTTAACGAGTGGCTTTTGACAAAAAGAGAGAAAGAAAATGGCAAACAATAGATAAGGACACAACAGGTAATAAAGTTTTTAAAAATATTTTTCATACAAAAAATTTTAGGTACAAAATTAGGTACAAGAATTTTTTTTATGCTATGTTTTAGCCGTTTTAAGTGTGCTAAAATGCCCTAAAAGTGCTTAAAAATGCCCAAAATTAGAGTAAAAAACATACTCGTTAAAATCCCTTTCTCTCCGCCAAGACAAAAAACCCCACCTTATTGGGGTTTTTTCTTTGTTTTTACCACTATATATTGGGGTTTTGAAAAATTAGGTACAAATTAGGTACAAAGTTTTGAAAAATTAGGCGTTGTTTTGTTCCTAAAAATCAATCGGAAAAGGCGTCGGAGGCATTTTTTTCCATAATTTCAATGATTTGTTTTTGTTTGGAGGGGAAAAGGTGTCCGTAAGTTTTGAAAACCTGTTCTGGCAAGTCTCCGATACGTTCGGCAATAACGTAGACGGTGGATATGTCGTTTCCGCAATGGTTAATCATATAAGAAACGTGAGAGTGGCGGAGGTCGTGGAGGCGTATTCTCGGCAGTCCTGCGAGTTTTGTTATTTTTAAGAAATTATTTTGTATCGTAGTTTCTGCTATGGGTGTTTTTCCGCCGAATACGAACCACTCATTGCTAAACCCCTTTTCTTTTGACGTTTCGATTTTAATTTTTTTAAGCAAGTCAAAATATGAACTTATAACGTAAGTCGTGCGAATAGCGTTCTTGGATTTTGGGAAAGTTATTTTGTACTCATTTTGCTCATTTTTGCGTGTAATTGTTTTATTAAAGAAAATCGTTTTATTTTCAAAATCAACGTCGTTCCAAGTGATGGCGTTTAGTTCGTTCTTTCTCGCCCCGGTAAGATAGTAACCGAGGAACATTATGCGAAAAACCTCGTCCTTAAAGTTTTTGACGTTTGCCTTTGCGGTATTATCGAAAAGCAAAAACTGTTTGTATTCCCAAAAGCGTAGTTTTGTTTGTAGTTTAGTGTTTTGGCTTTTTTTGAAATTACCTTCTTTTTGCGCAACGTTCTCCGCCAAACCAAGATATTTAACGGCATAGTTGAGCATATGCACAAGAACGGTATAAATATTCCACTTGTACTTAAAAGAATAATTAGTTTTGTTAAGTTCGTTCTTAAAGTCAAGAATGTCTTTGACCGTTAATTTGGAAACGATTTTGTCCTTAAAGTAAGGCAAGATTTTATCGGCACGTTGTTTGAAAGACAACGCCGACGACTCCTTTACGTTCGTCTTTATCGCTTTGGTATAGAAAATATAAAGTTCCTCAAAGGTTATGTCCTTTGGGGTTTTTTCTATATGTTCTTCAGCGTTGTAGGTTTTCATAAAATCAAGGTAGGCTTGATTGCACTCCTTTTTTGTATCAAAGCCCGATAATCGTTTATGCTTTTCTTCGCCTTTTTCGATAACTCGGAAACGGCACGACCATTTTTTATTTTGCTTGTTTTGTTCAAAAGACGGCATAATTTATTGCTCCTTGTGTTATCAATAAAGAAAAAAACCGAAATGACCGTTGAAAACGTCAAAAATTAGAAGAGAAAGTAAAGCCCCGATTGAGCATATTAAAAAAACACTTAAAAGCCGTTTTTCTTTTTTGAGGGATTCTTTTTCTTCTTTAAGTTCGTTAATGCGTTCGTCTTTCTCTTTTAGAAGTTCTGAGTATGAGTCAAGCGTGGAAACAATGGGTGATGCAATAGGCGTTTCCTCTGGGGATTTAAGACCTGCGATTTCGTCAAGCGACGCTCCAAGTGCGATTGCTATATGCGAGAAACTCTCAAATGTGGGGTTGGGTGTCTGTCCATTAAATATGCGAGTTACGGTGGGGAGAGGAACGTTCGCAAGTTGTGCAATTTCCGCGTTGGTTAAGTTTTTTGCCTTTTTTAGTTCTTTTAATTTAGTAAGATACATTGCTTTTTTTCCTTTTAATTGAAATTGATTTCATTTGCTCATTTATGAAAAGGCGCAAATAAAAATTGATATGCTTTTAATTAAATTTGCGTAGTTTATTTTGATTGATTTTTTGCTTCGTTTTGCTATAATAAATTTATCATTTTCAACGCCAAAATTTTTAATAATGACAGGCGTTGTCATTATTTCTATGCTATAATGTTGAAAAACGGAGGAAAACGAGATGGACTTGTTTGATTTAATCGTAATTTTGTGTAGTAATTTAGACGAAACGGCTCAAGATGAATTACTTGATATTATTCAAGAAAATCTCGATAAGGTTGAGTAAATCTTCCGTTTGCTTTTTGTCAAGTTTAGCAAGGCGTTCCCTTGTTATGCCTCGTTGCGCCATTTTCTCAACGATTTGAGCGGTATCGAAATTCCCTGGGGTAGCGGTGGGAATAGTGATATCTTCATTTAAAAGATAATCTAATGATACATTAAAATATTCCGCTATTTTAATTAAGGCTTTAACGGAAGGCTTTTGTTTTTCTTGTTTCCATTGCGTTATAAGTCCAACCGATAGGTTTGCGCCCTTTGTCAGTTGTGTGGCGTTAATGTTGTTTTCTTTCATTAGTTGAAAGATTTTTTCTGTTGTTGTCATAAAAAAACTCCTTTAAATTTATAAAAATACTTGACAAATTGAGAAATCTCAATTATACTATTGTTAACTTAGTTGATTGAAGAGGTAAAAGGTATGATACTCGATAAAAACGAAATTGAAGAAAGGGAAAAAAGGTTAAGAGAAGACTACACGATAATAGATAAGAATTATTCTAAACCTTTAATTGATACGCGGTATTTTGATAAAATTCTTCCATTTGAAATTCTTCACGTCTTATTAGACATAAAAGAGTTACTTGAAGAAATTAAAAATGAACGACGCGAAAGCGATTAGTGCCGAAACGATTGAAACACCCAAAGCCCACTTGCTTTTGTTGTCAGATTTTTGGGCAATTCTGTTTGCCTCTTTTGAAAGTTCGTTCGCCTCTTCTTCGCGTTCATTTCTCATTAAAACGCGTTCGTAATCTTCTATTGCCCGTTCGCCGAGCGGTGTTAGTTTATAACCTTTACACTCATACTCTAAAGAAGTTTCGTTTATAACGTTATAATATATTAGTTTTTCTTGCAGCAAGGTATTTATTTCGTCGTGAAACCGACTATCTATTAAATTATCGGTTTTTAACGAACAGAGAATATTATATTCTATTTTGCTTATTATTTTCATTTGTTCTCCTCTAATATTCGGGAAAGCGTCCTCAGAAATGGGGGCGTTTTTCTTTTTCTAAAATAAATTAAAAAAACATTTGAGAAATCTCAATAAAATGCTTGACAAATTGAGAAATCTCAATTATACTATATGTGTAAACACGGTTAACGAAGAAACAACCGCGCCCCGACTGCGCCAACAGTCGGGGGTGGAAGTCCCGAGTTTTTATACTCCGAACGATTGCAGTAGTAAGATTAAAAACCCATTTTGTTAACAGGGAGGGCATTACCCCCTTACTACACGCCTTTGGCGCGACGTTCTTGACCGCGGTGTTTCTTTGGCAGTTACGGTTCAGCCTTGTTTATAGCCCAGCGCAAACACCCTAAACAAGTCGGAGAACGGGCGTGGTCAAAATTGCTTTCATAAGCAAAACCCTCCGCGCCCAAGTTGGGCTTAATGACAGTATAGCATAAAAAAAATAACACTGTCAACTGTGTATACAAAAAAATAACAAAAACAGGAGGTATAAAAAATGGATATTACAAGAATTGTAGAACTGCGCGAAAAGAAAGGTTTATCGCAATCGGCACTTGCGGAGCAAATCGGCGTAACGCGTCAAGCGGTAAGCGCTTACGAGAAAGGAACTCGTCAGCCTTCGCCTGCGGTTATCGTTAACATTGCTAAGGCGCTTGAGTGTACGACCGATTATATTCTCGGCTTATAATAAAGTAACATAGGAGGACAAAGGTAATGATAACGGCAACGGCGATAACGCCACTATCGGAAGAGAGGCTTAAAAAACCGTATATAACGACGAAAGACATTGAAGAAGAGTATCAATGCTCGAAAACGATAGCGCAGAAGATAATGCGCGAAATCAAGGCATACGGCGTTAAAATCGACATAAAGGGCAAAGTGCTTGTGTCGGATTATATAGCGTGGTATATGGGGCAAAACGCTCGTCAAACGGCAAATAACTTTAATAAATAAAAATAAAAAGAAAAAGGGAGGGCAAAAACAATGTACATAGTAACGGCATTTTATCCGCAAGGCGCAGTAAGATACGGCTACGTCAATAAAGAGGCGTCCTTGTGGGCATTAAGACGAATTAGGCGCGAGAATAGAGGAATTAGCGTGCGTTGGGAGAAGTTCAACAATGAAGGGATTTAATAAACTTAGACCGACCTACGGATTGAAACTCTATTACGTTTTTTTCAATCTTAACGGCAAGAACGAAGGGAAGTACGCTCGTGTCTTTGCTAAAAACTATCAAAGCGCAAGAGCGACTGCTTACGAACTGTTTGGACAAGAGGTAGCAACGGTTGAGGGCGTTCTTGAATACGCCGAAAATAAAATAAAAATGTTCGGATATACCGAACTGAAAGCAAAATAACCGATAGTCGCAAACCAACTGAATAGCAAGAACAAATTATTAAAAAGGAGAAAAGATAATGACTTTAAGAAATTTACGAAAACAAGCAAAAATGACCGCTAAACAGAATAATTTGAAAGAAAGACGTTTGGAATTAAAACTAACGCAAAAAGAAGTTGCCGAAAAACTTGGGTTGGCTGAACAAGTTTATCAAAAATACGAATATGGAATGCTCCCCAACGTTTTAATAGCAATTAGAATAGCAGAGATGCTTAATACTTCGGTGGAAGAATTATGGAAATAATCGCTTTGTCCATATCTATAATTTCATTTGTATTATCGTTGATAAGTTTTATTCTAAACAATAAGCGCAATAACTGAAGTTATAATTGCAATGCCAGAAGAAATTAGGGCTAAAAGATTAAAAAGGTCTTTGCGTTGTTGTCTTCGGAATTCTTCCAATGCCTTTTTTCCCGTAGTGGATAAAATTGTTTTTTCTCCAGTTTCATCTTCTATGGTTTTAATATAATCTTTAATATCGCCCCAAGAAAGACTTTCGTCATAGTCTATTAAAAAAGGATACAACCCAGACCTTTCGACATCGCATAAAACTTTATATTGGTCTTTGCTTAACATATCTAATCCCCCAGAACGAATAAATCTTCAACATTACATTCAAGAGCGCGAGCAAGACGTAAAGCAACTTCAACAGATGGGACATTCCGACCACTTTCTATTGCTTGAATTGATTGATAATTAGAAAGGTTTAATAGTTCCGCAAGTTGCGGTTGCGTAAGTTTTTTTTCCATTCTTTTTTTTCTTAAATAATTTTTCATTTTTTTGCTCCTAAACGCTTGACACAAAGAATAGTTTGTGCTACAATGAGATAAACACAAAGAATAGTTTGTGTTGTGTATAATAAAAATATCAATATTTCTATTATACAACAAAAAGATTGTGTTTGTCAACAAGGAGGTAATAGAAATGACAATCGAAGAAGTTAAGAAGTTGTTGGAGTGGGAGAGCGAACGCGCGGAACGGCGAGGGCAAGAGCGACAAAGAGGCGCAGAACTGATAAGAGAATTTATAAGATACCAAAAAATCAAAAAGGAGAAGAAAAATGGAAAAAATCAAAGTAGATGAAATGTTTTTTTGTTCGCGTTGCGGAGCGTACTTTTTCGACGAGGCGACCTGCCGAGAACACGAAGAGCGTTGTAGTGGGCACCACGAAGGGAAATTAGTTGCGGTCGAACTTGCGTACGCGTTCAAAATCGCCTCAAATTCACGTGTTAAGATTAGGTTCGTTCCGTCTTTCCCGGGCGATACGGAAATCGTCGGAGAAGTGAGATATGACGCCGAAACGCGAAGTGTTATCATAAGTTAGGAGGGCGTTATGAAACTTTACGAAATCAACGACGAAATGCGGTCGCTTATGGATATGGTTGAAAACGGCGTCGTATCATTTGAGGACGAGAACGGAGAAACGGCGTACGTTTTCGATAAACTAAACAAACTTGAACTTGACCGAAGAAAGAAACTTGAAAATATAGCGTTGCTCATCGGAGAGTTGGAGGCGGGCGAAGAAGAACTTGCCAACCGTTCCAAACTTCTTGCAGAACGTAGCAAGCGAATGGGAAAGCGTGCTGAGTACTTGCGCAACTATATCATTACTTCGATGGAACTTTTTGAGGACAAGAAAATCGAGGGCGAAATAGTTGAACTGTCGGTAAGCAAGCGAGATAAAGTAGAGATATACGACGAACGCAAACTTCCACCCGATTTTTTTCGTGAAAAGATAACTTACGAACCAGATAAAAAGAAGATTGCCGAGGCGATTGCAAATGACGAAGTAGTAGACGGCGCGAGGTTGATTAAAAATCCCTCGCTAACGATAAAATAAAAAATTCTATAAAAGGAGAAGAAAAAATATGGGAATTTTAGTAATGGTAATGGGCGAGAGTGGGAGCGGAAAGAGTTGTTCGCTCCGTAACTTCTCCCCGGAAGAAGTAGGCGTATTTAACGTGGCGAGCAAGCCTTTGCCGTTTCGTAAGCAAATACCTACGGTCAACGGCGCGACTTATGACACGATTATTAAGAGTCTTCAAAAGAACACGCGCAAGGCGTACGTAATTGATGATAGTCAATACCTACTTGCGTTTGACTTCTTCGCAAGAGCGAAAGAAACGGGCTACGGCAAATTTACCGACCTTGCGTTATCGTTTAAGCAGTTACTTGACTATGTAGTCAACAACACTTCGCCTGATACAATCGTGTATTTTATGCACCACGTTGAAAGCACGGACAACGGCAAAGTAAAAGCGAAGACAATCGGTAAACTACTTGACGAGAAACTAACGATTGAGGGCTTATTTTCAATCGTACTGCTCGCCAAGACGGACGGACAACGTTATTGGTTTGAAACGCAATCTGACGGATTTACAACGGCAAAAAGCCCTATGGAAATGTTCGAACGAGAAATTGACAACGACTTAAAGTTAGTCGATACTAAAATTAGAGAATATTATGGTTTAACCAAAGGAGAATAAAAAATGAAAGCAATCGAAAATTGGAACGAAGTAGAGGCAGTACAAGATACAAAGAAGTTGCCCGTAGGCGCTTATATTTGCGTTATAACGAACGTTGTGGATATTCCAGACAAAGAATACCTCAAAGTAGAGTATGATATCCACGAGGGCGAATTTAAGGGCTATTTCAAGGAACGTTACATAGCGAATAACCGTCAATTTTGGGGCGGAGTAACTTACAAGTCTTACTCACAAAAGGGATTGAGTTTCTTCAAAGCCTTTATCGAGGCGGTAGAAGATTCCAACCACGGATACAGATGGAATTGGATTGAATCAACTCTTCGTGATAAAATCGTTGGTTTTGTTCTTGGAGAAGAGGAATACAAAGCAACCGACGGTAACATCAAAAAACGCCTTTACGTTCACAAGATTTTGCCTGTATCGAAAGTAAGAGGGGGCGATTACAAAGTACCCGAATTAAAAAGTTACGTAAAAAAAGACGAACAGACGACTGCTGCACCTACGGGAAGTTTAAGACCCGTTAGCGATGACAGCGACAATCTTCCGTTCTAAAAAAAGCAATACGTATTCAAAATTTAGCGACAAAGGAGGGGTAAAGATATGGTTTTAACCAAAGAGAACTGCGAAAAACTTAATGCGCTTGTACGAATTATGCGATTGAAAACCGTTACGAAACAAGAGGTAATGGGTATATTCAACACGAACGAGAGGACGGCAAGGGATATGCTTTCAGAAGTGGCAAAGAAATGTCCTGTCGTTTCACTCTCAAACGGCAGAGGATACCGCATAATCAATCGTGGCAATCCTACCGATTATCAAGACGCGCGACACGCGTACAACGAAAACAAGAAGAGAGCAATCGAGATACTTAAAAGAAACGACCCCCTCTCTGATGCGCTCGGCTTACCGCGTTTAATGGTGGTGGAGCAATGACGTTTGCGTATTACACGGCAAAGCAAGTCGAAGAAATTATCAAGGGTATGACGATACTCGTCGATACACGAGAGAAAGAGAACGCTCATATCCTTGATTACTTCGACCAAAAGAAAGTTTATTACACGGAAAGAGCATTAGAAAGTGGAGACTACTCCGTAATGCTCCCTGCAAACGAAACGCTTGGATTTACGCTCCCTCAAACATTAAACAAGCCTATATACGGCGGATTGTTTATAGAGCGTAAGAATTCACTTGAAGAACTTGCAGGCAACCTCGGACGATTCCGTGATAGATTCGAGAATGAGTTGCAGCGTATGAAAGGCGCGGAAAAGCATTTAATTATCGAGAGTGGAAGTTGGGAGGATATAATCCGTGGTAACTACAATGCGGGCGTAGGCGCAAAAGCCTACTACAATAGCCTGCTAACTTTTCAAAGCAGATACGATTTACATATCCACTTCGTGCGACCGAAGGTAACGGGTTCGCTTATAAGGGGAATATGCGAAAACAAAATTAAGGAGGTTTTTCAACTATAATGGCAAGAAAAAGAATGTTATCCCCAGACATTTGGGAAAGCAATTCTTTTTCGGAGTTAAGCGATTTAGCGAAGATAGTTTTTATCGGTCTTATATCCCTTTCCGATGATGAGGGACGGGGTAAAGCCAACCCAAGTTATATAAAGAGTATGTTGTTCCCGTACGACGAGAATAGACGAGTCGCCGACGTCAAGTCCGCCCTATTAGAAATAGCACGGTGTACGTCCACGCAGTTCTACAACGTTAACGGCAATGACTATTACTGTTTAACAAACTGGGAAAAATGGCAAAAGATTGATAGACCGTCGAAATCAAAACTTCCAGCCCCACCTATGTGTGGGGAGGGGGAAGAAGTAAGCAAAAACTCCAAAAAAGAAAAATTCGACGAAGGCTCGACGAATACTCGACGAATACTCGACGAGGGCTCGTCGCCTAATAGAAGTAGAATAGAAGTAGAAGAAGAAAAGAATAGAAGTAGTAGCACGGTTGTGCTTTCCGACGGCGACTACGATTATCTTTGTTCTTCGCTTGGGAAAGAGGATACCGATTATTATATCGAGAGGGTAAAGGCTTTTCTCAAAAAGAAACCTAACGCAGAGTTCGACGCGAAAGCAACAATACTGAAGTGGGCGCGAGAGGATAAAGCAAAGGCTAAAGCGCAAGCCCCGGGCAAAACGGAAAAATCCTATTCGACCGAGCAACTGAACGCGCTCTTTGATAACTTAACGGAGGACGATTTATGAGAGGCGATAAGGTAGCGAGAAAGGCGCACAAAATGAAGTCGTTTAAGATATATGCGAGAGGTGGAGAAAGGAAGATAAAAACGCTCGTTACTCCTGAAGTGATAGCGCGTGAAAATGCGATAAAGCAGATATGTCTGACTTGCACGAAACCTAAGTGTAACGGCGTGTGCGAGATTTTTAAGAATTAAAAAATAGGGAGAAGAAAAATGAAGACGTTAAAATACAATTTTGATGGCGAGAATTACGAATATGACGCAAGCCGAAATGAAATATTAGAGGCGTTGGCAGATATCGTTTTCGACGAGTACTTTAAGGGCGACCACGTTGCTGGCTTTGGAACAATCCAAAAAAGGCTCAAGGCTTTAATTGACGATTACGATTTGCTTGACGAAATGTTTGAGAACTACGAAGAAGAGGTTAAAGATTATTTCGAGGATGAGGCGTATTATGAGTGGAAACAAAGAGAGTAAGACAACGGGCAAATGCGAATATTGAAGATAGTCCAAATTTTAAGAAAGGTAGGAAAAGGTAATGGGAAATTTAAGTTTATTTGATTTTTTAAGTGAAGATGAAGCAAAGAAATACAAGCCCCTAAAGTCAACTGATTGGAAATGGACTATGGCAAACGATTACCCAAAAGAAAAGAACGGCTTAAAAGTATTTAGTTGTTTTGCTTGTGGCGGTGGCTCTACAATGGGTTATAAATTAGCAGGTTGCGAAGTAATTGGCTGCAACGAGATTGACCCACGTATGAACAAAGTTTATGTTGAAAACCACAAGCCAAAGTATAACTACTTAATGGATATTCGTGATTTTAATAAGAGAGAAGATTTGCCAAGTGATTTATACAATTTAGATATTCTTGATGGTTCTCCACCTTGCACAACTTTTTCAATGGCTGGCGATAGGGAAGAAAGTTGGGGTGTTAAAAAGAAATTTAGAGAAGGTCAAGCAGAACAAACTCTTGACGATTTAAGTTTTGTTTTTATTGATACTGTAGCAAAATTAAGACCTAAAGTGATGATTATGGAAAATGTAGAAGGCTTGATTAAAGGAGAGGCGTGGACTTATGTGCAAAAGATTTATAAGCAATTAAAAGATATTGGTTATAAATGCAAACATTGGCTATTAAAAGGCGAGAAAATGGGTGTGCCACAAACAAGGCATAGAGTTTTCTTTGTTGCTACAAGGCTTGATTTTGACCTTGATAAAATTGATATGTCTTTTAATTATACACCGATTACTTATGGTTCATTAAAAACGCTTGAAGAAAAAATTGCAAACGGAAAAATGAGTATTGCTATAAAACAAATAAAAAAAGGCGAGGAAATCAATGAGTGTATGAAAAGAATTTACGGTGTGAATAGTGGCATCACGCATAGGATTGCTTACGAAAATGAAGTTTACCCTACTCAAACAGCAGGACACGGAGATATTTGGACTATTAGTGGCAACCACCCAAGCGATAAAGACGTTTTACATTGTCAAACTTTCCCGGAAGATTATATTTTAGGAAAAGAGAAAAGCGAATATATTTGCGGAATGTCTGTTCCACCTATAATGATAAAACGAATAGTAAACAGGCTTATAGAAAGTGGTTTGTTCGATTATAAATTAAAGGAACAATAATGGAGAAGTATTTATGGCGATATTTAGGCAAATGTTATAGAAAGGAGAGCAAAAGACAATGACTGACGAAAAGCAAATTAAAGGAGTAATTTATGAAAATTTACACGATTAAAGATTTAGAGAGTTTTGAGAAAGACGAATATGGACGGTTGATTTGCCCAAGTGGGGATTATACGCAAATAAAGTCGTTTGGTGAGAGGTGCTCGTTCGGTGAGGGGTGCTCGTTCGGTAAGGGGTGCTCGTTCGGTAAGGGGTGCTCGTTCGGTGAGGGGTGCTCGTTCGGTGAGGGGTGCTCGTTCGGTGAGTGGTGCTCGTTCGGTGAGGGGTGCTCGTTCGGTGAGGGGTGCTCGTTCGGTAAGGGGTGCTCGTTCGGTGAGGGGTGCTCGTTCGGTAAGGGGTGCTCGTTCGGTGAGTGGTGCAATCTTGATAATAACTTAAAATTTGAGAACATAGCGGAGCAAGTCGATAGGGTATTAAAAATAGACCGCATAGGCTCACGAAAAGGCTGTACTTACTTTTTTAAGACTTTAAGCGATATTTATGTGCGTTGCGGTTGTTTTTTTGGAACGATAGCGGAGTTTGAGAACAAAGTAAACGAAACTCACGCAAATAACGAGCAATACAAGAAAGAGTATTTAGAGGCTATAAAATATGTGAGGGCGATATTATGACTGACGAAAAGCAAATAGAAGAAATGGCGAAATGTATGTGTTCATCATACGAAAGCGAGAAAGGTTGTAAAACTTGTCCAACTAACTGGTGCTATGCTGACGAGTGTGCGACAATGGCATTTTGTAATGGTTACCGAAAACTCCCCGAAGGTGCGGTGGTGCTGAGTAGAGAAGAGTATGAAAGAATTATAAAAGAAAACGAAAAACTTCAAAACTATAACGATAAATTGTCGCAAGGAATATACTACGGCAACGGAGAGCAGTTTTGTAGTAAGTTAATACAATCACGCAAGGAAACAGCAAGAGAGATTTTTGATAAAATAAAAGAGAAAATAGCATACCTCAAAAGACGCTATCACGAAGATTGTGTGGACGGGCTTGGGGACGAAGAATATAACGGATTGAGCGAAAAAGATTTAGACGAAATAGCAAAACAATACGGAGTGGAGGTGGAGTGATTATGGAAAGCAAAAAAGTGAAAGTGATTAAAGAAATATTAGAAAGTTGTGCAGACGATAAAAAACCTTGTTATAAGTGTAAATATTATGGGAAGTGCGAAAAATTATTAGACAAACAAGACATTCTAACCCTAATCAACGAGTTGGAAAGCGAGAATAAGAGTTTACAAGATTTATGCAACAAAACATACGAAGACTTAACAAAAGAAATTGATAGGTTGGAAAAGGAAAATGAAAGTTTGTATGACAGTTATAACAAAGGCTATAAAGTAGGCTATGGATATGGAAAACAAGACGCTATTTCTTCCGATAGAGCAGAAAGTGATACCAAAATAAGTGAAACAACTAAAACTGATTACACATTAAAACAGTTTGCCGAAAGGTTAAAAGAAATACCGTTTAATATACAATTTACTTTTAAGGAAAGTTCTTATGAAGATATTAAGAAACTTGCAAATTTAATGAAAGAATATTCGATTAAACACATAGACGAAACCTTAAAGGAGTTTATAAAAGGAGTGGAGGAATAGGATTATGAAGAAATTTTTAGTAAGTATTTTAATAGGTATAATGACAATGTTTTCGCTTTTTGGTTGTACCCAAATGGATGTGGTTAAGCACAATGTTCAAATGGAGGCAAATTACTTTAATGTAGCGAGAAGAATAGTGGTAGTAAATGCAAGAACGGATAAACCGCTGTTTGAATTGAAAGGATATTTTGCCGTAGACAACAACGAAGATGACGAACTTGTTATAACCTGTGAAATCGGTAAAGACAAATATCAAGTGCATTATGTTTACTTAAACGAGTGGACTTTATATGTTATTGAGGATTTAAGTGGAACGGAAGTAAGCAAATATCACTATGAAATATGGTATATGCCTGAAACGATTATACCCTCAATTAAACCTAAAGATTAGTGTGGAGGTGGAATAATGAAAGCAGTTTTAATTAGCATACAACCGAAGTGGTGCGAACTTATTGCAAGCGGTAAAAAGACAATCGAAGTTAGAAAGAGCGTTCCGAAACTTGATACTCCGTTTAAGTGCTATATCTATTGTACACAAGGAAAAGCAAAGGATTTATTCTCTTGTGGTGATTGGATATATCAAAATCGTATGAAAGTAATAGGCGAGTTTGTTTGCGATAGTATAAACGAGTGGTTTTATCTTCCCGATTTGCATTATGAAGAATACGGAGAGAGAATGTATTACATAAGTTTAGAGGACGGACACACTGCTTGCCTTACTTATGAAGAATTTGAAAACTACGGCAAAGGTAAAACGCTTTACGGTTGGCATATATCCGACCTTAAAATCTACGATAAGCCGAGAGAGTTGAGCGAGTTTAGAACGGTAACAACTTGTGGTAGTGTAATTGCGAAAGATATGTTGTGCAATACTTGTTGTTTGTGTTCGGATTTTTGCACTAAAAAGCCAAAGAGAATAACAAGACCGCCTCAATCGTGGTGCTATGGGGAGGAGGAAGACTAATGACCTTTGAAGAAACGAGAGAATTGCTTAAAACGCTTGCACGAAAGCGCAAACGTGTAGACGCAATTCAAGAGCGCATAAATACATATCAATCTGACTACGGCGCAATACAGTCGATTATGGCAGGCGAAATCGTTGGAGGGGGAGAGTTCCATAGCAAAGTCGAATTACTCGCCGAGCGCGTTCTTGTGGAGCAAGAGAAGTACGTAAAAGCCCTTGAAGACTACTTCGCGACGGAAGACCGTCTTGCTGAGGCGATAGGCGACCTTTCCCCGGAAGAGAACGAAGTAATTGTCGAGTTTTATATGCAAGGGTATTCCGAACGCAAAATAGCAAGGATTATGAATTATTCTGAAAGCACCGTTAAGCGTCGACGGGTGCAGGCAATAAGAAAAATTTCTAAAAAAATATAAAGTTGACCGTTTTGACCTATTTCTATGTGTTATAATGGTAGTGTCGAAAGATAGGTTAGTTCATTTAGCGAGTAGGCTAACCTTTCGAGTTTCTCATTATCTTTTCCTTATTACGAAAAAGGCACTTGGTTTTTACGTCCTTCCTTTAACAAGTGTCTTTTTTGTATGGGAGAGGGGAAATGAGTTGACACGAAAATAAAAAGGCGGTATAATTGAGATGAAGTTTGACGAAAGTAAACACAAGCGAGATAAAGACGGGAAGTTTGCGAAAACGAACACAGGGGAAAAAGTAAAGATTCCACAACCAACAATAAATATTCAATTGTTTGCGAATAAGAACTTGAGAAAAATGGGAATGGTTCAATTAAGTAAAAGTGTTAGAAACTTAACTAAAAAGATTAAAGAACACGAAGAAAAAATAAAAAATCCTAAAAGTTCTTATGGCGACGTGTGGGAAAATCTTTCCGAAGACAGAAAGACAAAAGCAATAAAAAAATGGCAAAAAGAAATAAAAGCGTTTCGTGAAAATATAAGCGAAACGATGGAAGAAATAAAGAGGAGAAAAGACAATGGATAATGAAGTAATGCAATACGATGCAGAAGATTACGAAAGTCTATTAAAGAATTTTGTTGATTATATAATCGAATATGCAATGGAAGTCAAAAAAGACAAAGACGACTTTTCGCAAGGAATGCTTTTGGGTTTTGATGCAGCGTTAAGTGCATTAAAATATGCAATAGAGCCATACGACGAAGATTTGTTAAAACGTTTAGGTTTAGATTTTGATATAGAAAAAAAGTTCCATAGGTAAACAAACGATAACACTAAAATACAAAAAGCACTTATCTTGATTAGGTAGGTGCTTTTATTATACAATTTTACCTTAATTAACCTTTCAAGTTTTATTCAACTAAAACAATAAAAAAAGAGTAGTATTTTGTAATGAATATTACTCTTTTTCTCTATTAAAATCAATCTTAACTAAATTTTATTACAAGTACAAGTGTAGTTATTGCTTGTATTTTTTATTACTAAGTTACTCTTAGTAATAGTTATTATTTTGTTATTGTTATATTTGTTATACTTGTTTTATTTTAATTTTAATAATTTAATATTATTATTATATTTAATTAATATATAAAGGAGCGTGAGACAATGTGAGTCTTAATTTAAAACAAAAGGCTTTCTGCGAGCATTACGTTGCTTGTCTTAACGCGACGGAGAGTGCAAAGAAAGCGGGATATAGCGAAAAGACGGCATATTCGATAGGTTGTGAGAACTTAAAGAAACCTGAGATAAAGAAATACATTGAGGAACTTATGCGTAACGCTAAAAGCAAGCGCATAGCAACGATAGACGAAGTGCTTGAATATCTGACCAAAACAATGGCAGACGAGGAAGTTCCGAAGAAAGAGAGAACGAGAGCAGCGCAAATACTTCTGACTACCTTACAAATGGGGCAAGGAGCGGAAGAGACGGGAAAGGGCGAAGTTAAAGTAGTGATAGAACGAAAGGTAATAGACTTATCAAAGGACAAGAAGTATGGCGCAAACGATTAACTATAATCCGATAATCCCCAAGCACTTTACTCCGCTATTGCTTGATACCGCTACCAACGGAACGCATAGGTTTGTTTGCCGTGGCGGGCGTTATTCGGGCAAGACGACGACGGTGCTTGAAGAGGCAATGGAGGGGTTTATTACGATTCCTGGTGCAAACGTGGTGCTTGCGAGGGCGGACGATTGCGACTTTAGAAAGACGACCTTTTCGACGATAAAGAAAGTCTTGCATAAGTTTGGCATAGCGGACTATTGCGATATTCCCAAGAGAGTCGGCGATATAGTATTTCGTCCGAACGGGAATATAATCCGTTTCATAGCGACGGGCGGAGATGAACACAGAACGAAAGGCTTGGACTTCGAGAAAGGTTACGTGCATAGGTTTATTCACGACGAGGCGCAAGAACTTGAGCAAGCGTTTGAGGTAAAGGGAGCGGAAAAAACCTTACTTCGTTTAATGGGTCCAACGACCAAGTGGATTTATATTTACAATCCGCCTCCGAGCAAGGGCGAATTCGCTAACGTTTACTTTCCCGAGCAAGTGCGGTTTGGTCGAGCAAAGGAAATATACTCGTCGTGGGAAGACATTTACGACCTTTTGGAACAAGAGGTTATTGACGAGATACTTCGCGACAAGGAAATGGACTACAACTATTACTTGTACGAATATATGGGCGAAGTTACGGCAAGCAAGGGGCTTGTTTATCCGCAGTTTAGAAGAGACAAGCACGTTGTTAATATTTACGAACTGCTTGGGCGTGGCGATAGCGTGGACGAGTTAATTCTTGGGCTTGACGAAGGTACGGTTTACGATAGCACTTGCGTTACGGCACTTGCTGTTATGCGGAGTGGTAAAGCGGTGGTGCTTGATTGTTTCGAGAACGACCCACTAATTAGCGGACAACAATCGCCGTCGCAACAATCGAGGGCGCTCATAGAGTTTATAAATGGCTTAATTGAGAAGTTCCCATTCTTGCGGTTATGTCATAGGCGTTGGATATTCGAGTGTGCCGAGGGCGGTCAAATGCTTATGCTACAATTCGAGGCGGACACTCACGGAACGGAAGACTGTCAAAAGGTAACGCAAAAGAACATAATGGGAGATATTAAAAGAGTAAGAAGTATGCTTGCGGAAGGTATACTTCTTTTTCATATCGACGGAACGACAAACACCGACACGCTTTGCAAGGATATAGAGGCGTACGTGTTTGACGAGAAAACAAACCAAATCAAGAAAGGGCAACGCGACGATACGATTGACTCGCTCGAATATGCGACGAAGTTGTATTACGATATGCCCATAGTAACTTATTAGGAGGTAAACAATGGCAATAGCACAACAAACGACTGCGGTGGTAAATGCGCCGTCTCGTAGGCTATTCCGCCCTATGTTCAAGGCGAGATGGCAGAGTATGCAAAACATAGTCAACGATTCGGCGTTCTTGGAAATGATACCAGAACCGTACTTGTCGTATTATATGTCGTTTATTCGTCAATCAATTCAATGGTCTACGGGCTTTGTTCCTATGCTCCACTCACAAGACTTCTTTTCGACGGGTATGGGCTATACCGTTTGCGACATCTTTTCGCGTGAGTGTATGGCAGGCGATTACAGGCTTGAAAGCGTAGACGACGGAGTTCAAGAGTTTATGGCGAAATGGCGAGAGGCGAACGACCTTGACGGCGACCTTTCCGCTATGTTCTTTCAAACGAACGCGGGCGGTAACTCACTTATGGTTTTAACGCCCGTAGGCGAAGACGTATTCTCAACGCCCTATCCGATAAATCGTTGTTTCTTTCAAGTGGGTAAGCGTGGCAAGGTAACGCAAGCAGTTCTGCTCAATCGATTTACCGCAGGCGAAACGGCGTACTACGCGAAAGAGACTCGCATTTACTTTAATGGCAAGCCTTATTATCGCGTTAGACTTGGCAAAGGCACGCTCGTTGTTTCGCCAACTTGGAACTCTTCGGCACATAACGAAGTTCCCGACGAGGTAGCGGAGCAATGGGCTAACCAATACGGAGATATTAAGCCAAACACTTGGTACGAATTGCCGTTTAAGAGTTTAGGCGTTTATAACGTTAAAAACAAGTCCGTAGCGGTGGCTTTAGCGGATATGCCAGGGTATTCCGATAGTACGCTATATACGGCGTTAGACGTGCTTTATTCGATTGATTACAACTATACGCAAGCGCAAGTCGATATGTATATGGGTAAGAGTCGTGCGCTCGTTCCTAAACAAATGGGCGCAACGGGTATAAACGTATCGGGGCAAACGGTTGAAGGTCGGAGTTTTAGAGAGGCGATTTCCGAAACGCCCCTTGACGACCAGTTCTACACGGCGGTCAATAGCGGTAGTGTTGACGGTAAGCCTATTCAACCGACCTTAATGCAACCCGACTTAAGAGGCGAGGCGCATAAGTACATACGCGACGCCGACCTTGAATTACTCGCAAGCAAGGTAGGTCTTTCCTCATCAACGCTTGCAAACCACTTGAGTTACAATTCAAGCAAGACCGCTACCGAAGTTCGTAGCGAACAAGACACGACGGAGTCAAGCGTTAAAATTAAGCGCATGCTTGCAAATATAGCGATAAACGAAATGCTTGCCGAGGTAGTTCGTTTCTACGGACTCGGTGCAGAAGTTAAAATCGTTTGGGGTAGAGCGGGCGCAAATTCTACGACGGAAAACCAAGAACTTCTTGCGGATTATCAAGCAGGCGTTATGCCGTTGCGCAAGTACCTTAAAAAGCGCTGGACAGACCTTTCGGACGAGGAAATCGAGGCTTGGGCGCAAGAGATTGAGCAAGAGCAGGAAAAGAAATCGCAACGTGAGAGTTTTGGACAAGGGGCTTTCAACGATAGCGACTACTTCGGCGGTAATGGAGAATAACGGCAATGAAAGAGGCGAGCGGTAAAATCAATTCTTACGCGGTAGCGGTCGAAGATTGTCAAACCGCTATTCGTGATATTATCAAGCAAGCGTTTCTCAATCATTACACTCGAGAAAAAACACGTAAACTTGTTAACGACGAGATAAGAAAGGCGGTCAAGGATATTAAAATAGCCCGTCTTCGTGGCGATTCTATTCGTTCTCTTATCAATTTTGCGGACAAACAAATTCGCTTGTGGCAATCAATGGGAATACCCGCTGAATTGCTTTTGTTTTTGGGGCATACGGCGACGAACAACTTTGTGCCGACAAGTAAAGCAGACAAAGAGTTACAACGCACTACGGCTCAATTTTCGACGTCTAATGCGATTGGTAAAAATCCGCTACCAACAAGCGCAAAGGCAAGTGCGAAAGGCGGTAGCGGTGGCGGAGCGTCGCCGACAATGTTTAACAAGGGTGTGCCTCTCCAACAGTACTATAAAAGCGTTTGGGAAGATAAAGTTTTGCCGACAATAAAGCGCATTATGGAAGAGGTAGCACTTGACCCTAACGATTATACTGGGCGCAATTCTCTTCGCAATCTTGCCGAAATGGAAGTGCGCTATCAAGACCACCAAGACACGATTGAGGGGCTAAAGGAACGCGGAGTTAAACTTGTTATAGCGTCCTCTCACGCCGACTGTTCTGACCGTTGCGCCGAGTGGCAAGGACGTATTTATTCGCTTGACGGCACAAGTGGAGAGATTGATGGAAAGAAGTATGTTCCGCTTGAAGTGGCAACCGACCATTATTATACAACTAAAGCAGGGCGGACATACAAGAACGGCTTGCTCGGGTTTAACTGCCGTCATACGCTTACCGAATACGTTGGGCAAATACCGCCGACGATAAGCAAGAAAAAGCGCGAGAAAGAGTACGCCATTACCCAAGAACAAAGACGGCTTGAAAGGGCGGTACGAAGGGCGAAAGTAAAAGCAATGACGACAAAGGGCATCGATAAGCAAGCGTACCAAAAAGCACAGGCACAAGCAAAAGAGTTATATAAGCAATACGTCGACTTCTCAATGAAGAACAACAGAGCGTTCTACCCGATGAGGGTAGCGATTTAGACCTTTTAGGAGGTGCGAAAATGAAAATTATAAATAGTAGGAGCAGAGACCACCCTCTTGCTCCTTTTATTATGCAAAAAAACAAAATAATTTAATCGAACAAGGAGGTACAAAAATGTTCGGATTCAAGAAGAAGAAAAGCATTGACGAAATGACTATCGAAGAGATTGAAAAGTATCTTGACGAAAGGAAAGCGTCGGAAGAGAGCGAACAGGACGAGCAAGACCGTATTGACGAAAGCGTTGCCGAGCAAGAGAAAGAATCGGACACCGAAGACACCCAAACCGCAAAAGACCGTGTAGACGAGGCGGAGGGCGAAGAGGTAGCGGAAGACAAAAAGGAACTTGCAGAGACCAAAGAAGAGGAAAGCGAAGACACCACCGTAGAAGAGAAAGACGAGAAGGAAGAACGCATTTCCGCGCTCGAAGAAAGACTTAGTAAGTTGGAAGAATTACTTGCCGAAAGCAAGAAAAATCCCAAAGAGGCAGACGACAAGACCGCCGACAAGTTGTCCGCTTTAGAAAGAAAGTTCGGCTAAAAACAATCAAAAAAACTTTTAGACATTAGGAGGTTAAAAAAATGTCAAACATTGTATCAACTTACGGAAACGTAGAGAGTTTCGTAAAATCCGCGCTTATGGGTTTAGGCGCAACTGAACAGGACGCCAACGGCAGATTTTATGTCGATGGCAATATGGTAAACGTAGAATTGTCCAACGTTATCGCTGAGGCAATCTATATCGGTGAAATTTTCCGTGATGGTCAATCGGTAACGGGTAAATACACCACGGACAGAAAGGCAGGTGCTATCCGCGTTATGCTTGATACCCCCCTTCCTTTCACTTCTCGTACCACTTCTTACGGTGGTAGACAAGGTACCGAAGGTAACGCAGGTATTATTAACGTAAATGCGCCCCTTCTTCCCACCAACGACGAGTTTATGGTTTATCTTAACCAAGTAAACGACCAGAGTATGCTTTTCCCCGACATTTCCAAAGAGTACGTTCCTCTTGACGTTATGGCGAAGAAGATTGCAAGTTACGCAAAAGCGGTTGTTCAAGACCGTTCGGCAAGTACTCTTGCAGAAATTATCGCATATTCTGCGTTCCGTGCGCTCAATGGTGGCGACAACATTATGCCTATTACCGACTTGAATGCCGACAACGCTATCGCTACTCTTCTTAACGACCTTAACGCTAAGATGGACAACGGCGACCAAGCGCAAGGTGCGTTCACTTTTGCAACCGAAGGTAGAACCATTATCGGCAGACCTTCGTTTATTAACAAGGTATTTAACCGCAATTCGGGCATTATCCTTACGGGTTCCGACCTTGCACAGGAAATGCTCCGCAAGTATGACCTTGACGCTAAGATGAGCGACCGTGATTTCGTTGGTACGGGCTACAAGGGATACGCTATGCAGTTCCACTTCCAGTCTGCTCCCGATTACATTTGGTCGCTTGCTGAGAAGTACCTCGGTTTGGAGGCGGGTGCGCTTAATAACATTAAAGCAATCGGCGTATCGTTCGAGAGTACTGCTATGGGTAGAATTATCGACCTCGGCGTTAAACTTATCGACGCAAACGAAGTTCGTGGCGTAAAGGCTCAGCCCCTTAACGTTTGGGGACACGAAGCATTCCGTAAATCGTTCCTTATTGGCGATATTGACACTTCTGGACTTCAAGATAGAGGCTTTAGCGCAAGCATTCGCAAGTACCCCATTGCACCGAAGGAAGTTAACACTAACGATACCATTATGGTTCCTGTTTATAACGCAAGCGGTGCTATTATCGGCTATAAAGAAGTTGCACAAGGCGCTAAGCCCAACGGCGACAACTTTAAGAGCGGTAAGAACGTAGCGAAAACTGATTCTCCTGCGACATAATCACAACTAAATAACTAAGCAAAAAGCGGAGCGTTTCGGCGTTCCGCTTATATGCCGTTAGAGGAAAAAGAGGGCAGTTCGACTCTGCCGACGGCAACTAACTTTTTTTGGAGGAATTATGAAATATCCCTTTTCCGATAAGTATATGACTTATGACTTCACGAAACACCGCTATGTTCTAACGAACAACTTCATAACGGAAGTTCTCGGTATCGACCTTTTATCGCGTATGAAGATAGCAAACGTGAATAGCACGACGATTATTAACAGTTTGCTTAACCGTATATCAAGTAGAGTCTATGATTACTTGTATAGGTTTAACGAGCGCGATATGATACAGTATGTCGTGGCTAAATTTCCGTCCGCGCGAGAAATCATCAAAGACGCTATGAGCGAGCAGGCGTTGTATATGCTTTCAATCGGCGACCAACTTCTAACCGCAGACGAAAGTAAACAAAAACTTGCGCTTTCGCCTGAGACAAAGAGTATTCTCGAAAATCAAGAGTTGAGCGAAACCTGCTCCGTTCTTGCGTATTGCGGAAGTTATTCTTTCGTTCCACCTTCGTACGACGAGGGAGGCTATTGATATGGATGCACTTGATTTTTTAAAACCACGCGAGGGCTATGTTCTAACGGGCAGTTATCGAGAAACGCGAAAAAGCCCTCCACAATACTTCGAGTATTCGATTGTAGATTATCAAAACAAGACTTATTCGGATATTATCAACAACCTTATAGCGACGAGGGAGGGGCTTGTAATTCGTACCCTTTGGGATTGTGGATTCAAAGACCGGGGATACGTAAGCACCCAAGACGGTTTGCTATGGGAAATTACCCAAGTGCAAATGGATATGAAGAATAGCGAAACGCTTAGGCTTTTTGCGAGCGCTCCATCAACGGAGTTTATCCTTGCACTTATAAGAGTGGAGAACGTAAAGGGGATTATATAAATGCTTACGCAAAAACGCTTTATGACCGTTTGCAATAGTGGATTTAAGGCTTTCCGAAAGAAAGTACCGAACCGCAAAACACGTGGCGTATCGTACGTCAATAAGTATGGCAATCGAGTTCGAGGCAGTACGGGCAACCTTGAATTGAACGCAACGAGCATTACTTTTATCAAAGGCAACGTTGCTAAGGTTGTTATAAGTGGCGACATTGCGCCGTACTTACCATATACGCATTTGCCGTGGTTGTCAGAGCGTTGGAAAGGACACAAAAACCCAAACGAAGGGTGGATAGATAGAGCAACCGACACCCTCGCAAAAACGATAGCAAAGCGGTTAAAAGGCACGGTTGTAAAGAAATAGAGAGGTGTATTATGATAGATTTAGCGGTGCTTGTAGAGGGGCTTAACGAGGATTTAACGAGGCTTTTCGGCAAGAGTAATATAGAATTTGACATCAAAGAAGATACGGGCGATTACACAAGGGCAAAACGTGAATACAACGAAATAACTTACTATATAAACGGAATTGCGAGCATAACGGACAGTTCATTAACAATTATCAATGGGCTTTACGTGGCACAACAAACGGTGGGCGTTACAATAGCGTTACCGATAGACCACGACCAACAGATTGAGGCGAGCATAGAGCCGTTTAGGGTTGCAATAAGCAAGTTTACGCAAACACCCTCGGCAAAGGCAATGACCGACGAGAGCGGAAAAACTTTCCTCGTTACTTCGTACGGAACGCAACCGATTGCAGGCGATAGAGCGCAACAAACGGAAGTGGGCGACTTCTTGCCATATTCGTTTAGTGTGTTTTATTCGTTTATTCAAAACGGTATTTCGTCTCTAAATGCGACAATGACTTTCGAGGGTGAGGCGGTACCTTTTACTGAAATGTCGCCCTCTATTACGCCTATTATGGACGCAGGCGTTATGAGCGATACAAATGGCGGTGCGGTCAACGTTCCTACGGGCGAGGCGTTTCAAATCACGCTTAGCGTTCCTGCATTAACAACGAACAAACTGACCGAAGAGTTTGCGCAGTTTATTATAAACAAAAAACGTGCGATTTATGACGTTTCTCTTACTTTTGACAACGTAACGAACGATTATAAGATGATATTCGGGCAATGCAACTACACAGCGAGAGGAATTGAGGGCGTAGGCTTAAGTATAACGCTTGTTGAGGCTATGCCTAATGCCATTGCGGAGGAGGAGTAGCCTATGGCAGATTATAGCGCGGAGATTATCATAAAGGACGAAACGCAAAATCAAGAGAGTTCGCCTATTGCGAATAACGGCGCTGGCGGTGGTGGAAGCACCAAGAACACAAGCGGAGGCGCAAAGGGTGGCGGAGCAAAAGATGATAACGTAGCAAAAAGCATTGTAGGGGGATATTTCGCAATTAAAAGCATAGTCGCTCCGTTTGTTTCGCAAGCGATAAACTACGGTATTTCGACGATAAATATCCGCACGGGGCAACTTGAACAACAACAAAAAGCGCAATTTGCTTACGATATGGCATCCAAAGCGTTCGGTTTAGTGGAAAGTATAGCAGTTGGCGCAGCGGTGGGCGGTATCGCAGGCGCTATCGGTGGGGCAGTTATGTCCATAGCAACAACGATAACAGGGTACGCCCTTGCTCAACAAAAATTAAACCTTGCCGAGTCGCAAGAAAATATTTCGCTTGGCTTTATGAACGCAAGAGCAGGAGGCTCGATAGCGACGACAAGCGGAAGTAGGAGGTAAAAATGGCTAATGGTAGAGATACGCGCGAACATTTTGTGAGCGAAGAAGACGACGGAAAAAAGTGTTGGCACGAAAAAACCGAGCAAGAAAAACTTGCGGATATTGAAAAGAAATTTATCCACGACGACGGAGCCCAAAGCAATTATACGCCAGAACTAAAACATTTACTTGGCGAAGAGTTCAAAGGCTATAAAGGGCAAGACGCTGTTGATAAGTTGTTGAAAGAAAAGCGTGGACACGTTAAAGGGGCTTTCCATAGAGACGATATAGGCGACATTGACTTGTTTTGGGGCAATGACCATTTGGGATTGCAACATATAATCAAACGTCGAGAAGAGCAAGGGATAAATATTCATCAATTTTTATCTAATATTGAAGAGGTAGTAGAGGAAGGCTCATTCTTAAAGAAGGGAAATAATGGAACATTTGAGTTTTGGAACAAGGGGAAGTCTGTAATCATATCGCCTCAATATCAAGGGAATAAGATTACATACATTTTGACAGCATTTAGAAAAACATTAAATAAAAATAGAGTACCGAAATAACGATACTCTATTCTTCAATAGAACGGGTGGACGCCGATTGCTTTCGCAACTCCCACCATTATTTAGCAGCCGAGGCGATAAATTTCTGCTGTCGTTCTTGAACAAAATGCACACTTGTTAAGTGTCCTTTTTTATTGGGGTTTTTGGATGGACGCCATCCTCAAACGAGGCAACCATCATTATTTTGCAGCAACGGCGCTTTTCTACTGTCAAAAACCTTCTACTATTATTATATCCCACAAAACTCATTTTGTCAATACTTTTTTGAAAAAATTTTATTTAGGAGAGAAAAATGCAAGAACTTTATCGCAATAGAATACAAATTTTGATAGAAATCGACGGCGAATACGTGGATTTTTCCTCAAAAGTCATTTTTCCTATCAAGTTTTCAGAACTTTTGGATGAACAACTTGACGAAGGTAGCCTTACAATCCTTTATAGCGATTATCCTATCGTAAAACCGCTTACTTTTGTTCAAATTATTGCTTACAACGAGGCGAATCCGAGCAAAACTGTGGAAAAGTTCTTTATGGTGGCAAGTGATAATGCAGAAGAATTACCTGTCGGTAGTGGAAAATACAAACACTCGCTTTACATTATAGAGCAAACGAAGTATTTAGAGGGCTTTATTTGCCGTTCCCACGGTTATATTGCGGGTGAGCATTTCCTTTGCCCTGACTGCGGAGCAAAGACAGAGGTTTATAGCCGTATAACCGGTTACTACCGCCCTGTTCAGAACTGGAACGACGGTAAGTCTC
>JAEIGA010001992.1_pt1 | contig 32614 bp, 26 predicted proteins | sample 9270691 | NCBI WGS metagenome assembly JAEIGA01 (sample SAMN17057246, study PRJNA624740) | gut metagenome | biome: biome; isolation source: fecal sample | host: Bos grunniens | place: China: Xizang | collected 2019 | reverse complement strand
TTACAGACGCATCGCTCATCCTCTCGTCCGCAAGCACCACTACGTTCGGTGCATGCGGTTACAGAAATAGCGTCTTACAGACGCATCGCTCATCCTCTCATCCGCAAGCACCACTGCATTCGGTGCATACGGCTACTGAGATAGCGTCTTCCAGACGCATCCGCTCATCCTCTCGTCCGCAAGCACCACTACGTTCGGTGCATGCGGTTACAGAAATAGCGTCTTACAGACGCGTATCAAAGACCAGATGATGCAAAATTTTCAAGTGCTAAGCAATCATTTACCCTATCATAGTCATAAAATTTATCTGTATGGTTCATGTAAATCAAGTTTCCACCTGTTTCGTCTTTTTCCACAATATATTTATCACCTAAGTTTAAGACCTTGTTATGAGTATAAGACACCCATCCAAGATGGTTGCATTGCTTTATTTCCCAAAAGGAATTAGTTTGGACACAACCATAGTCTGGCACAAAATGTTTTATTATGCACCTCAATATTTTAAGCAATGTTTCTTTGTCAAATAAATCTGTGGTTTCATACTCAAATTTACAATTTGCAGTGAACAATCCTTTTAAATCATTCGTAGAGATCCTCAACGACATCCCGTTCCCTTCTATATCTTCTTTATAAAGCGTAATTGCATATCCTATTTTACTATAACCTCTTTCATCCATTTCTTTTTTATAGGAACGTAACAATTTCTTTTTTATGTACGTTGGAGAATTTTCGAATTTTCTGCTTAGTGCATCTTTTCTGCTTTTTCCCAAATTACACCAACCATTCAAGACAGGAGAAATTGTTTCAAATTCTAAAAAGAAATTGTAAACTAAATCCGTCATTTGGTCAATTGTCATCGGATTATTCCAATAGAAACGAATGCTTACTTCATCATTTTTACTATGTTCCATATTCCATTTATTAGGTTATATAACTTCGTTCGGTGCTTGTAGCGTCTTCCAGACGCGGGAAGGCATCATTTGTCATTCCTCATTTAGGATTTATAATTTAGCATTTTGCATTTCAAATTTAGCATTTTTTTCAGCATTTCCCGTTTGTCCTTAGCAATTCGTATGCTTGGTTTATTTTCTGACATTTCAATGTTGCGGCAGAAACAGCCTCCTGACCTCGTGTTGCCACCAGATCCGGATGGTTCAGACGTAAAAGGTTTCGTTTGCATGCGTTGATCTCAGATGGTGTAGCGTCGACGGAAATGCCGAGCACAGCGTAGGCTTTCTGCAGTTCAGCTGAGATGGATGGGGTAGTAGTGTTGTTGTTTCCAGACGCAGATGAAGAGTTTCCCGTCTTCTTATCATCCTCATCTTTGAATGAGAACCATTTTTTTCGTCCCATTCTGTCACGATACCAATATCCGCCAGCCCTTTTGTATCTGGCTTTCATATATTTTTTGTAATATTCGTCGTAATTATTTTTTTGATATGTATAGATGTATTTTCTTAATGTCTTTTCATAATCAGCTTCTGTGAGACGCATATGGTATGCTATGTATCTCAACATATATTCTTCTTCTTCATTGAAATCTCCGTCGGCATATGCAAGATCAAACAATAGCATTAATGTGTCATATCTTTTGTCATTGTATTTGTTGTTTTCATCTGTATCTTCAAACCACCAATACATAGCGAATGCCACGTCTTCCACAGCATAATTATCTTTCAAATATTCATTGAATTTGACTAATGACTTTTTGAAATACAATGGATTCATCTTCTTAATGAATGCCTTTACCACATCCATTTCCACCACTTTCTCTTCTTTATCTGCTTTCATTATTATGGAAAGTAGACGCAATGTCATATCAAGATATAAAGAAAAATTGTCGGATAATGTCATTCCAAACTCGTGTGGGGCGGTATATCTCGTTTTTCCGTTAGTATAAAACAACTTGTCACTAAGTCGTTTCTGATATTGTCTGTATTTGAATTTACCGAATATAAATACGATAGGAACAAAAAATAATACTAATACAAAAGAAATTATAGCTGTGTCACTATCCAGTTTAAAATAACCTGCAATAAATATCCAGACAAATATACTTAACAGATATAAAGATGGAAAGGCTCCGTCTTGACTGATAAATCCTTTCTTTTCATATCGAGGAGAATTGAATATTTCTTTTGCCATAGTATAACTATTTTCCAGTTAATGTTTTTTCCCGTAGGGGCAGGTTTCAAACCTGCCCGCTTTGCTAAACATCAAACAGCCATCTACTTGATTTTTTGAGACTCTGCAGCACTTTGGAACGAAATACTGTTTTTGCGACGGCTATATTCTATAACGTAATCATATAGAGATTTCGATTTGACATCTCCATTTTCATCGGTACGAAGCCATGAAAGATAACCTTTTTTGCCTTTCTCTATCAATGATGTAGCCAAGGCAATGACTTTTTCGTATTGCTGGTGATGGAGCATCTGCAACATGCTTGCCAAATCGTTGTCGTCGCTATTCAAGCCCAATGACTCAAACTCAAACGCATCGACGTCGTGGTTCTGCGACAGGAAAACGTCTATCAGCTGTTGTGCTTTCATAAAGATTCCGAGCCAAACACGTTCACGGGTTTCCGCTGAAAATTCTTCGTCTTTATGCGACGGAAGGTCTGTCCTCGATAACATAAAGCTGGGTGCGGAAACGACAATCGCACGATCACTGAGTGTACTTTTCTGTTCCCATATATTTATTTCGTCAAGCAAGATGTCGTCGAAATAACATGGCTTAACATAGTATTCCACGTTATCAAAATATGGATATTGATTGTATTGGACGTAGAAAAAATAGTTTTCTTTTATAATCCAATTGCAGTATGACGCTTGCTTAAAACCATAATGTTTGCCAATTTTCCGACGGGCATCATTGTCTATCTTCTTATTTTCTTTTGTCGCTTTTGTCGTCTTTTTGTGACTTGGTTTGCAGAATCCGTCAAAAAAATATTTTTTCCCAGACTGCTCAGCTATTGTCTTTTTTACATAATGTTCGAAATCATCTTTGCTGAATTTATAGCACGGCGGCAAACATCCTTCAAATCCGCAAGGAAAATCCAAAAATGATTCGTAGTTCATTTTGCTGAGAAGGTAAGGCAAAATTCGATTGTCGAAACAAGATCTAAACCGTTCCATTACCTTTCTGTATTCCTCTTCTGGCAAATCAAAATCAAATGCTTCATCGAAATGCAATTCATCATACAACACTTCATGAAGTCTAAACGAAACAGTCCAATCGGAATCTTTGGGTGGAATTTCGAGACTGCTCTCCTTTTCAGAATAATCAGAAAAGAAATACCCTAAATTCAGGTAAAAACCATGCAACGCATATCCTTCCTGATACTCGCATAAGAGATAAATGTTGCCATTCTGGATATACCATATTTCACCCATCTCTTTAAATCCACGTTCTTTGAAAAAAGAACTCAATTCCTTAAATGCTTCATTTTTATCTGCCATAAATTCTAATGCTTGGTTATGGTAACAAATCGATCCTTTCTTTGATTTTTCCGTTGGCTATATTCGCATTGATTTTCTCTATGATGATTTGCCTGTTTGAAAAAACGGAAACAAGATCTTCTTTCCAAAAATCATATCTTTTGCCGAAAAGCTGCTCAAATCTTTGTGGATTCTTGCGAGCATAGTCTTCCATACTTTTCATAGAAGCCAAAATGTCATCAAAGAGCGATTGGTCATTTAAATAGGTTGCCATAAAAGTTTTGAGAATAAAAATTGAATCCTGCTCAACAGGGTTTGTGCTGTATTCGTTTAAATACTTATTATATAGATACTTATCGAATATGTCTAGTATCTGATTTTTGTGGATATCCTTTGTCAAGTCAAATCCCATATATTTCTCTGCATTAAGGAAAATCTCTTCTTTCTTTTCCAGCATTTTAGAGATCGGAAGAGAATAATCAAGACCCTTCGAGTCCTCAATACAATGATAAAGGTAAGATACACAAAAACACATCTTTACATCCTCCCGCCATAGAGGATATATTACAAAATATGGTTTTATTTCGCCATATATCTTCATAAGTTCAAATCCGATAGCAAAGCATCCTACAATTTTATAGTATTTTGATTGAGAGACAGCCGTTAAATTATAACGTTTTGTCCATTCGTTTTTTAGTATTGTTTCTTCTTTCATTATCAATTAGGTATTTATATGTTGTAACATATTTGTGCACATTTCATCCGCCATCCTCATATCCGCATCCGCACGTGCCACCACGCCTCTCATCAGCACGTGCCACTGCGTTCGGCGCATACGGTTACTGAGATAGCGTCTTACAGACGCATCGCACATCCTCTCATCCGCAAGCACCACTGCGTTCGGTGCATGCGGTTACCGATATAGCGTCTTCCAGACGCATCGCTCATCCTCTCATCCGCAAGCACCACTGCGTTCGGTGCATGCGGTTACTGAGATAGCGTCTTCCAGACGCGGAGATGCTTATAATTCCGCATTTCATTTAGAATTCCGCATTTATAATTTAGCATTTTTTCAAATACTTTTCGATTCTGTCCAATGCCTCTTTGATGTTATCAAGCGAATTGGCATACGACAATCTCACATATCCTTCTCCGTTTGTTCCGAAATCCACTCCTGGTGTGATGCCGACGTGGGCGTTCTCTAGCACGTCGAATGCAAATTTGTAGCAGTCGTTGGTGAATTTCTTGGCGTTGGCGAAAATGTAGAATGCTCCCTGTGGCTCTGTCTCTATCACGAATCCCATCTTGCGTAGACGGTCGATCATATATACTCGGCGTTCATTGTAGATTTCAAGTCGCTTCTTCACATCTTCCTCTCCATATCTCAACGCTGCTATTCCTGCTTTCTGCGACATGCTCGGCGCACAGATGGCAAGGTTTTGCTGCATTGTCTGGATGTATTTCATGTATTTCTTAGGTGCAATCATGTATCCTAGACGCAATCCCGTCATCGCATACCTCTTTGAAAATCCGTTCAGCACAAATGCATTGTCAGTCACTTCAAGCACACTCACTGGAGTGCCGTTGTAGACAAGTCCGTGGTAGATTTCGTCGGAGATGATCGGAATGCCAAGTTTGGCGATCTCCGCGTATGTCTCTTTGGAGACGAGTGTGCCGGCTGGATTCATCGGCGAATTGACAAAGATTGCGCGTGTCTTTGGTGTGATTGCCGCTTTCAATGCCTCAATCGGATATTGGAAACCGTCTTCGGCTTTCACTGTGATTGGCACAGGCACAGCATTGGCAGCCAACGTGAAATTCTTGTAGCAGGCATAGCCTGGATTGGTCATGATCACCTCACTTCCAGGTTCACAAAGAAGCTGGAGTGCCATAAGTATAGCTGGTGAGGATCCTGACGTTACGACTATCATATCTTCGTCTACTGAAACACCGTATTCGCTATTGTAGAACTTCGCAATCTCACGTCTGAGCTCAACATCGCCAAGCGAGTGAGTGTAGTGAGTCTCACCATCTGCAAAGGCTTTTATTCCAGCCACCACAACTTCATCGGAAGGCTCAAAATCTGGTTCACCTACCTCTAAATGAATCACGTCAACACCTTTTTCCTGAAGCTCTTTTGCTCGCTCCAACACATCCATTACGATGAACGATGTCATCTTCTCTACATTTGGATTCACCTTTGCTGCCATCTTATTTGTTCTTGATTTTCTTTGATCCGATTAATCTATAATATCTCTCGCCAAGTCGTTTGTAGTAGACGTAGATGTAATATTCATTCTCTGTCTGCCAGTGGCTGATTGTCAGTCTGTCCGGACTTGCTTTGCGTTCTCCGTTTGGAAGGAAAACATACTGGAAATTGTATCCGCCATTCTTTAGGACGATGTCAAGCTCATACTGTTTCCTTTCGTTGTTCCACTTCATCAGATTGTGTTCGTCAAGAAAACCCTGGTTGAAATCTCCAGCCACAAACACAAGTCCGTCCGGCCATTCCCAATCGGCTTTGTATGAAAAATGGACGACGGAATAGTCGATGTCATAATACGACGTGATGTTCTGTCCATGGATTCTGTATCGGCCATCCTGATCCTCAAACCATTCGTAGTCTGGTTTGGAAGGATAGAATCCCGGCATCACCTCAACATGATAGTATGGCTGGTGATATTGTATTCTTCTGATATCACCGTTGTAGTTGATTTTGTCAGAAAAATCGATTTTTTGCCATTCGTTTCCTGCATCAAAAAGCAGTTTTTCATCATTTTCCCAGATCAGCGTGTTGGCACGGGTGAAATTAGGAATGTTCAGGTATGCCGCATTGTCCCAACGCACATTCTGACGGACGATAGCGATAAGTTCACGGTCGCTAGGAGTGACTCCCAGTTTATCAAATCCCAATTCAAGATTCACCTGCTGATATTTGGTGTTGATTCCGTACATGGTGTTGGACTTCACCTCGGCGCCGATATCCACAAGTCTTTCAGAGACACTAAAACATGCGGTCATAAGCACACTGTCTGGTTTTTCTCTGTCTGCGATCTTCACAACATAATTTCCAGACAATGTCATTCTTACATCATCATTAGGCAGGACGACGGAGTAGTGAGTGTAATCGAAAGTTGTGTTGCGGGCATACTCATAGTCGGTGACATCCTGATGGTCAAACCCTTCAAGATAGTCTATCTTGTCGAGTCCAGAGGATTCCCAAAGTGCGGAGCAGTGCTCCACGATATATACAAGGTCACGAGGTGTGCGAGACATCTCGTCGAACGAGATTTCAATTTTGTCATCAGAATCCAAAAAAATGACAGGCTCGCTCATATCAATACCAAGCACTCTCACTTGCAATGATTTGTAAGCGTCATTGAATGTCTGTGTACGATAGCCTGCAAATGAATTAGAAATGATGCAGAATATGAATGTCAGGAATATAAATAGTCTTTTTGTCATTTTCGAAATATATACTGACAAAAATAGTGATTTTTTGCATAAAGACGGTAAAATAATTCAATTTTCCTATGCCGACACTACGGTTTGCATATTTAGAAACTATTCAAATTTTAATTTAAATTTTGGTAGTAATAAGGCGAGGAGCGTAGGGGCAGGTTTGAAACCTGCCCGCTTTTGAAAAAAAATCGCAATCACCCGAAAAGGCGATTGCGATAAATATTTGAAATAAAGAATCTGTTCAATTATTTCTAAAATATTTTGCTATAGAAAATCATTCGCAGCTAAAATGAGGATTGTTAAGGACGGAACGTCCTAACCCCATTCTCTTTCGCGAGCCCAAAGGGCGAGCGGTAAAACTGCGTCCATCGTGCCTCTATTATTAAATTTGCTCGCCTTACGGCTCGCATTTTTTGGGGAGGTTAGGGCGTTCCGCCCTTAACAATCCTCGATTCTATAACTAAATTTTGAATTAAATTTGAACAGATTCAAAGAAGTGTTATTTGACTAATTTCTTCTCTCCGTTGACAATCACAACTCCACGATAATCATCTGAAACTTTTTGTCCATGAAGATTATATCGCTGACCATCATTTGTGTTTGATTGTTTGATATCATGAATGTCGGTGATTGTGATGTCGCAGTCGTATTCTATAGTTTGAGAATCAAGAATATAGTCGCTGACAATCACAGGGTTAGAAATCGCTTTTCCACTGTTGTCACTTTCCAATGCGGCATCAACAGTGATCTCTTTCGACTCTCCTGGCAATAATCCACGAAGTGTTTCTCCCGAACGAATCGAACCGATTGCGAAATAGGCGTCACGGTAGAGTGGGGCGACGCCGGTATTCTTCACCGTGATTTTAGTTTGCGCACCGTCGCTCTTGCAACCTGTGACCACGAAATGATATCCAGTAGCCATACTGCACTCTTTGAAACGAGTGGCATTGTTGTAGGAGTTTTTGCCAGACGGATTGTTGTTGGCAATCATGAATGTGATATGATATTTTGCCGACTGCTCCTCCCAAGTATGTCCGTACATACCAGACGGATTGGTGAATTTCTCCTGATCCTTGTCATCATAGTAGCTTATCTCACCGCCACAAACACCTGTTTTCCAACGATTTTCACCCATTATATTCCAGCACTCCTCGTTGTAGCCATCTCCAGATTTTTTCTCGTGTCCCTCATGCATGAAAGAGTCGTCGAATAATCCAAACTCCAATTTCTGCAAATCCTTGTCTTTAGAAAAAGGAGTATAGTCGCTGTCGGACGCGTCGATACTGATAGCCCATGGAATGTTTGCCATCACATCAGAAAGGTGGAGGAAAAACTCCTTTTGGTAGTCTTTTGACGGGAAATTGCCATCAAATTTGATGTCCACACCGTTCTCATCATAAATGTGGTATTCCGACCAGTGACCGAAACCGACTTCTACAAATGCGATACGAGGATCTGTGTCATACTTCTTGGAGAAATCTGTAAAAAACTGTTTAGTAAAGCGTTTCAGCTCTTTGTTGCTCCAATCAGCATAGTAAGTCTCACCGTCGCCAGCCACTTTTTTATAGGTCTCCTTATAGTCACTTCTGGCTTTGATGTAGGCAGGGACAGCAGAAGTGCCCGGTTTGCTGTCGACCATCTTTTCTCCGGGATACTCGTAGAAGAAACGGAGCACAGCCTGATGGTTACGGCTCTTGATCTCGTCAAGAAGGTTTTCCAAATAGCTCCAGTCATATTGAATAGTGCCATCGTCGTCACAGCCTTTCACCACCTTGCATGGGGCGACATACGAGAATTCCAAAGAGTGGCTCTTGCCATACGTCTTAAAACGGTCCTCTGCTTCGTCTGGCCACAACACCAAACCTGTCATTGGCTGCACATTAGACACACTAGAAGTGATGCTGATTGGTTTCCAATCAGCCGCAATACCATTCGAAGTAAATGCAGCACTGATGAGAAATAGTAGTGATAAATTTTTCATCTTCATTCTAAATTAGTTTCACATTAATTTCAATAACATGACAAATATAAAATTTTTATGTATGTGAAATGAAATATACTAAAGATTTTTTAAATCTGTTTGACGCGAGTTTGACAATTTGTCGCTAAGAGACTGTCAAATAATTAAATATAATGAATCAAATTAGGATTATAAAATACTTATTTCTTTTCCGTGATATCCAGTATGACAAGCCCAGCTATAGTGAAACCAAAAATTGCTGTAATGTGAGCAACAGTTCCATTTATTTGCGCTTTTGATGAACACCATTCATGGTTTATCAGATTTGGATTGCCGGCAGCTATTTTTGCTTTGGGGCATACACAAGCACTCGTTCCACATGATGATGCTTTACCTTTGTTCTCGAGCAACTCTGGCGAATAAACACAAAGAAATTTCTTTCGTGGATATTTGTTTATATGTTTGAACTTTTTTCTGATGGCTCTTGCTAACGGACATCCGTTAACTTTCCAAAATTCAGACACTTGGATTTTAGTTGGATCCATTTTTAGCGCGGCACCCATAGCGGAAAAGAATTTGCCATCACATTGTGTCGCTTTCAAAATTAAGTTTGCTTTATTCTCCAAACTATCTATCGCATCTATGATATAATCATACTCCTCTATATGAAAGAGATGATCGTTTTCAGCAGAATAAATCTCCTGGACTGCATTTATTTCAGCCTGAGGGTTGATCTCAAGTAGACGTTCCTTAAGCACGTCCACTTTCACCATTCCTATCGTTTTGGTGGTGGCTTGCAATTGTCTGTTGACATTTGTTATACAGACTCTGTCGCTATCTACAATGGTTAGATGCCGAATTCCACTCCTCACCAAACTTTCAGCACACCAACTGCCTACACCTCCAACTCCAAAAATTATAACACGTTTGCTTTCTATGGATTGCATCACATCTTCTCCCAAAAGTAGGGTCTGACGGTTGAATAGTGCACTTTCTCTGCCCATTTTATTGTGATTGAAATATTCAGTTTTATTTGTATGAAAGTATCATTTTCAAATTCGTCGCAAAATTATAAAAATAATTTAACGTGAGTTAGACGAATTGTAATGAATTATATAGCATTTAGAATTTTACATTCTACTTTCTCGTTTCCACCTTACAGATTGTGCCAGTGTATATCTTTACGACATGAAACTGATTCAAGTTTTCTGCAAATTGCAAATATTCATCACGTTGTGTGGTTGTGAAGATTGAACGTCCAAGCAAATCATAAACTACTATTCGCTGAATGTCATCACTCCACAATAGAGAATTGTCTACTTCTTTTACAGAAGCGTTCCCATATTTTGAAACAGTCACATTGGCAGGAAAACAGAACGATGGATCTTTTCTTTCGTAAATAGATTGCTCCATACTCGCTTTGGTCCTTTCCACTTTCTGCTTGAACAAAGTTCTGCCATCGTATTGAACGGTGACAGGTTGAGACAAGTCCAACATGTCGTCGTCGAGCCATATTGTGATCTCATCATAGTCCATCTTGTCAATTGTGATGGTGTTACCTTCGATTTTCGCATCAAAAGTGTTTCCGCGTACAGGTTTTACAGAAGAGGGTAGTGACACCCAATAGAATGCGTTTCGTAAGCACTCTTCCTGTGTCCAAATTATCTGTTTTGGATGTGGATCACGTGTAAAACGGCTCATCCAACTGATAGCTGCGGTATCCGCCTGATCCATCCAATGTCCTTTTCCAGCCACAATATTAGTCTGGTGGATATATTTTCCAGGAACAGCGTTGCTTAGAGCGTCCATTTCATCACCTCTTTTCTTAACTTCCTTGTTTCGGTCGTATGCTGAGTCGAGTGCGCCAACCCAAATGGAAAAAGGTGTATTGACCAAATTTCTAAGCCCCACGTCGCCAGGATGACCTGCCATCATGGATGCAGCTGCCCAATGGTCGGCAAGACGCGGAGCCAATCGCCAAACACCGTCGCCACCGGCAGAATAACCCAAAATATATACTTTGTCTGGATTAATATTCTCTTTTACTATCATCATGGTTATCAAATCCTGAAACAAGGAATCGATTGGAGCTTTGAACCACATGTCCCAATCATCCCATGGAGCTCTTGGCGCGACATATATACCCTGTGGTTCATAAAGATATATTTGGTTCATCCACTGCTCGTCATTTGTCTCTTTGGGAGCATTTCCTCCTCCATGCATAGATATCCAAAGGCTACGTCCTCCGGCAGGTTCAGCACCTCTGATGATGTATCCTAATGGCAGATTCAGTCCGTCACGTCTTATGATATGCTCTTTATAAGCGTCATCGTAAAGAGAAGACATTTGCGACTTCCATTCTGAGATGACTTGTCGTTTTACCGATTCCGCTTCACTTTTGTCCAATGGTTGAGCGAATAGGGCATAACCAATAAATAACCCAATGGCCAAAATAATGTGTCTTTTCATGTTCGAATATTTTTGAAGAAGATTCGGTGTAAAATTACAGATTTTAATTTTAGAGCAAAAAAATCTTTGTTATTTTTCGATTATCAGCACCTGTCCGATCTTCAAATCGTTGGATGTCAGACCGTTTATCTCCTTCAATTCATCTACTGTCAGACCAGCCATTTTTGAAATCCTGTACATCGTCTCACCCTTCTCCACAACGTGAGTCTTCTTCGTGATAGCAGGTTGTTCATCATTTTTAGGGGAGATTTTCTGGCTATCTTTCTCCACATCCTTTTTCGTGTTCTGACGAGCATTCTCCTGCTTCTTTTTCTCTGCTTTTTCTCTCTCTAAACGTTGTTTTTCCGCTTTCTCTTTTTCAAGACGCTGTTTTTCAGCCTTCTCTCTCTTTCTACGCTCTCTTCTGCTCTCTTTTTTCTTTGGAGTATTTTTTTTATTCTTGTCAACGGAATTTCTTTTGTCGACGGAATTGTCAATAGATTGATTATCTGCATCATCTGAGGTTTGACCTGGCAATTCAAGTTCCTCTTCTTGTGGCTGAGGAGTCGGTTGGATTTCCTCCGTCGACTTCTCTTTATCATGCCTTTTCTTTGAATTGTCTGCAGTCATATCAAAGATTCGTCTTGCTGTTTTGTAGCGAGACTTATAATAAGGATGAGTAGATTTGTCGATGCAGATACCTTGTTTGAGCGACGCGTGGATAAACGAGAAATCGTCATCAGTCGTTTCAATCACAATTCCGACATGACCGATTTTACTTCCTTTTGAGCCAGCATAGAACACCAAATCTCCTGGCTGCACATGTGTGGCTTTGATTTTCTCACCATGGTCAGACTGTGCACTTGACGAGTGGGGAAGTGCATATCCCAGCTCTTTGTACATGTACATTGTAAAACCAGAACAATCAAACGCATACGGACCGACACCACCGTTTCTATATGTGCGACGGAGATGTTTTTTTCCGAATTTGATCCATTCGTCAACGTCTTTGTACTTTGTGCTGCTCCAGTCTAATTTGTTGGATGAAAAGGAGCATATATTGGTGATAAACAATAATATTACCAGCCAAATTGTTCTCTTTGTCATTGTGTTGTTTCCGTATTAGTAAAGAGGGAATTAACATCGGATTCCCATATTTGTAAATAAGTTCTTATTGCAAAGATAAGAAAATAGTTGATTTTTAGTTGTAAAACATCACCAAATTAACACTCTAATTATAGTTTAGCGAACAAAAAACGGATAGATACAAAAGCATCTATCCGTTTAGTCAATTAAGTTGTATGGTAAATATTTATTTGATTATCAGGCTGTAGACATTAAGTGAATCGCCCTTGCTGATTGAATGTTCGCCTGCATTCAATTTCACAGAAACGACACCATCGGAGTCTGCTGTCACACTTGTACCGTCGACTTTTATTTTTCCGTTTGCAGTGTCCGTGATTATGAAGAGTGTTTTTGGGGCGGCGGTTGTGAATGTCACAGAAGTGCTGCTCTCCATTTTGATTGCGGATGTATAGGTGACGCCATTATATGTCTTGGCTGCTATTCCACTCTTTATATTGGCAGAGACAGTAAAAAATCCACTATTGTCAGTAGTCCCGTTGTCGAATGTCAGAGTTTGGTCAGACGTGAGGTCTATATCCGGATTAATGAAATTATCTCCGTTTCCATTACCCTTCCCGTCATTGTCCTGGGTCCCGTTTGAAGTTTCGTCATTTCCACTGTTTGAATCAACTTTGTTTGAAACTTCTGAATCATCCACGCATATAAATGATAGAGCAGAGACCGAGCTTTCTTTGTCTTTTGATCCAGAACAGATGAAATATGTGCCAGCCCCAATATTGTAGGAAGATGTTCCGCTCAACTGTCCAATTTTAGTGCCGTCCGCACACATCAAATATGGACCACCGTATGAGTCGGATCCTGCTGTCACAGTCACTTTGCAACTTCTATCAATACGGAATGTGATGCCCTGTCCTTTGAATTTGCCAGATTTATAGTTGGTGAATGTGATGCCACTGCCTGTTGTGCCCATTGTAGCGTCATATTTACAACTGCTCATATCAATAGCTCCACTCACATTGTTGACGTTCATAGATGTGTTTGTGACTTTCTTTTGCTTCATCACGCCCGAATACATCAGACACTCCTTACGTGCAGTCACAGCATCAGTGATGTATGCTTTGGTCTGTTTCTTTGAAGCATCGTAGTAAAATAGAGTGGCGTCGGTGTCAAACTTGCTAAAATCAATGTTTCTGGCCTGAAACTGACATTTGTTTGACACTGCTTCATCCCTTGTCTTTGCAATCACGGCATTGTTGGTGCCTATACATGCGTAATATAGATCTCCATAACTTTTGGAAACTCCACCAGATGTGGTCTCACAGACATTTTTGCATCCGTCAAAATAGTTGTGCTCTGAAAATCTGTATGAGTTTGCTCGGCAAGACGCAATATAGCTCAGACTGGCTTTCGAGTCTGTCATGTCACCAAACACATAGTTGTTGTAGAAGTGGAAATTGGCGTTGCGAAGAAGTGGCACACGTGATGCGCAATTTTTCCAGATGTTGTGATGGAAAGTGATGTTGAATTGCAAAGACGCGTCACTTGATCCGATCAGATTGGTTTTGTGTCCGTACTCAAAATAGCAGTAGCTTAAAGTGAAATATTGGCCTCGTTTGAAATCGCAAGAACCGTCTCCTTCCTTCTTGTCACTCTCCGCTGGATTTGCACAATATCCCTGCTTGAACGAACAGTGGTGTACCCAACATCTCTCAACCGATGCGCTCAAATCTGAAGTCACATTTGACGATGCCTGATTTCCCTCCATTCCGATAGCATCTTCAGGATATGCGTCAAAAAGTAAGTTTCTTGCCTCAAAACTTTTACCATATTTGTTGTCAGAACAGATGAAATGGAATCCCCAACCATAGATTTGGGCATCGTCGCCAACACCTTCTAGTGTCAGATTTTGAGCGTTTTTCATTCTTGCCAAATGACCATTGTCACCAACACTTCCTCCATTGTCTGTAGAGTTGTAGGCAGTCAATCCTTCCGGACTTGTCACTTTTCCAATGAAACGAATCACTACAGGATGATCCTTGGTCACTGCAAAAATACCTTTCTTTGATGCGTCTGCTGTGTAAGTGTTGCTGGATGAGCTTGAATATTGGTTGTTGTTCAAAATCCAACCAATTCCTTTTCCGACACTTTCGTAACCGGGGATAGTTACATTGTCTTTGTTCTCCTCAGTGACATAGACAACAATCGCGTCATCTTTAAGTGTACCGTCATCTTTATAAGCTCCGACACCCTCTGTATAATTAAAGTGAGCATATCCGCTACGGTCGAAAGCCCCAACTGTTACAATGTCCGTTTCTGAGGCTTTTTCTTCTGTCTCCTTGCCTCCGATTAGAGGTACAACCTTAAATTGATAGTCTCCCTTCTTCAGTCCAAGAATGTCGGCTCTGAATTGCGAACCTGTTTTTCTGACAAGCTCAGAATCTATCTTCGCATATTTTCCTCCAATTTCTTTATAGTAGACGGAATAATCGGATGCATCAGCAAACGTCTCCCATATAACAAATCCAGACTCAAACCATCCGTCGGCTGAAATAATCTTCACCCCGCCTTCCTGAATAGATGTTTGTTTGATAAAACTGATCTGAGTGGCATTGCCATTGTAACTTCTTTTCTCGTCTCCATTATTGAACGAGATACTAAAATTATTGTCGTTGCCAAAATCAATCGACTCTACTGAAGACGATGAATAGATTTCGGCTGCACCGTTGTCCATCGACACCTTCACCTTGTTCTGCGCGTCAACGGATGTGAGCATGATTGCCCACATTGATAAAACTGAAATTATCTTTTTCATACGTCTTATTTTTTAATGAATTTTACAACTTTTCCATCAACATTGAGCAAATATACGCCCGATGCAAGATTAGAAATGTCTATTCTTGTTTCGTTTGACTCTGTATGGCATGAGTAGACGGAAATGCCGGATACAGATAAAATCGACAGTCTCTTTCCTGCTTCAACTCCAGTTAAAACTAATTGATTGCCAACAATAGTTTTGATTCCATACAAACAGTTTTGAAGAGCCGAAGCATCAGTGATCGTGTTGAAATCCACCACGATATCATCCATGTCGAATGAAAGAGCAGAGCCGTCTTTGAAAGTCACATTCACAATATCTCCATTGATTTTAATTTGTGAAGGAGACGATGAGATTGCCTCACCATTCACTTTAATCTCTGGTGCAGACATTGCCAACTCTGAGTATGACAGACAGACTGCAATTAATATGATTCTAATTAATCGTTTCATCTCCATTAAATTTTGCATTGTGCATTTATAATTCAGCATTTAACATCATTCTCCCTGAATATTCTTCAACGAAGTCTTATAGTTAGTCAACGCACTCTTCAAAGCAGCGTTCACAGCATAACTTTCATCTTCATCAGTAGTGAATGTCCATTTGAAATCACCACCGTTCTGACGACCTGCAAAAGCCTTCACATTTTCTACAGCCTGTTCAGCAGAGTCAGGAGTGTAGGAATACATCACAGATGAGTTTGTGTCGAAGTTGTTGTAAGTGTTTCCACCAGAAAGGGAAGTGACAGATGACGGCACTTTCTCATTACGTGATGAAGCCTCATAGAAATCAAAATCACTCTTTCCATTAATTCCACGAGTGTCCTTACCTCCCTTCAAAGCAGAAATCGTATTGTTGTAAGAAACATAAGTCACCTTACCCTCAAACTTATTACCGAACGACTTGATCGTTCCTCCTGCCTCGCCACTGAATGTGCCATTGTCTTTACTGCTCTTGTTGTCTTCCGCATAAAGATCAGAACCCTGCATAGAAGTCAGCATAGGGAATTTGCAAGAGCGGAAATAGTTGTTCTCAGAGAAAATGCTTGAGCCAAGTGTTGAGCCAATTCCATATTTTGCGATTCCGTCATAGTAGTTGTTGTAGACGTGAGCCGAATAGTAGCGTACACGTGGATGACGGCTGTCCGAGTGGTCGTACCAATTATGGTGGTAGGTGATGTAAAGACCATCTGTAGTGCCCTCACTCAAACCAAGAAGGTTACATTTGCCGTTGTCAAAGAAGTGGTTGTATGAGAATGTTATGTATGTCGACTTCTTACAGTCCAACGCGCCGTCTCCTTTCACCTGATCAGCATCGCTTCCGGCATCTCCGTAGAAGAAATCACAGTTGTGGACCCACACATATTCGCAAGACTGCTGCAAACCGATGTTGTCTCCTTCACCTGAGTCGCAATTCATAGTTCCTATATTGCGGACCTCCACCAGTTTGGCATTTTTGATTCTCACACCCCAACCGTTGGCTACGGCATCCTCTCCAACACCTTCGATAGTGACACCTGCGCACTTCTGTTTTGTGCCTCCAAGGTCGACTAAAATATCACCCTTGTCTGTTATTGCAGGATCACTCACATTTCCGACAATGCGGATGCAGAGTGGGCGAGCGTCATAACCTTTTTTGTACAGGATAAGAATGTCCTGGATTCCTTGAGCTGATGTTGTCGACCCGTTGCTTGAAGTGACAATGTCTGCCGACACTTTATCTTTTGTCTTCTCAGTCATATAGAGCACAATGGCGTCTTTCTTCAAAGTGCCATCCATATTATAAGCTCCTGGCACATTGCCATTAGAGAATGCAAAACCACTACGATCGTGAGCCTTTACCGAAATCTTCGACACAGAAGGCTTGCATATCTCCTTTCCATTTGCATCTACAGCAACTACACTTAGATTGTAATCTCCAGCAGCCAAACCAATAGCGTCAGCACGGAAGAAGTTGCCATAGTTGCGGATCAACGCGTCGTCGATCTGAATATATTGATTATCAGATGCTTTTTTAACAGAAACCTTATATTTAGACGCTCCAGAGTAAGCCGACCAAGTTGCGAAGCAAGATTCAAACCAACCGCCAGTTGTAAGAATCTTGATGTCTCCTTGTGTCGCAACAACACCGGGAGTAGTAGGCACAGACGGAGTCACATCCGCAGTATCAGAAGGAATGACGGGAGTGATATTCTCGCTATCTTTGACGAAAACAACACTGTCGACAATATCTGTAGAATATTCCACTACACGACCGTCTTTCATAAAGACGTTGAAACTATCAGCTTTCGATGCTGAAAAACCAGAGGCAAGTGCCAAGCAGAAAAGAAAATGTTTGTTATTCATAGTGTGTTAGATTTTATTTTTTTATAAACTTTACAACCTCAGAATTGATTCTGACGAAGTAGATGCCTGATTTGTAATTAGCTACGTTGATGCTCAAAACATTACCGTCAGCTCTCATATTAGAAATGAGCAAGCCATTAATATTGAAGACGGAGATGTTCGCATCTGTAGGTACGCCGTTTATACAGATGTATTCAACGGCAGGGTTAGGGTAGAGAAGTATGCCATTATCAGCAACATCTTCAACCGCTGTTGGTTCATGTTCCTCGACTTCAGTATAATATATACGCTGGAGAGAAGAGAAATCATAGCTTGTCATACTGCCATCAGTGAAATATGTATCAACCTTACCGTTTGAAAAGACCAGTTTTTTCAGGTCATCGGTAGAGTGCGACACACCGTTGTCTGCGATAAATGTACCTGCAAACATAACTCCACATATGAAAGAGGCAATAATAGTAAATGAAATACGTGTTTTCATATTCATGCGTTTTTGTGAATTGTTCTGTTTGCAAAAGTAATGGCAAAAGTAAAGATAGCGCGAAATTTCAATATCAAACAATGTAGATGAACATTTTTTCATGGATGACAGATGTAACAATATCAAGCAGTGATTGTAACGTGTTTTGTGTATATGTCTGATTAATACTCGGATAGAAAATATCATGTGAGATATAAAAAAAGTTGAGAAACAAGGGCAAAATGCATGATTTTTCATGATTATTAATTGCCTAAGTACAATAATTTCGCATTTCAAAACGGTTTTTGTATTTTTGCACTACATTAAAATATAGACAAAGATGTTAAAAACGATTCTTGTGGCAATAGCGTTTCTTGGAGTCGCCATCCTTCTGCTTGGTGTCAAGATTTTCTTTACAAAAGATGGTAAGTTTCCTAATGGTCATGTGAGTGGCAACAAGGAAATGCGTAAGCGTGGCATCACTTGTGCACAGTCACAGGACAGAGAAGAACGCAAAAAAATTTCTAATAATTAATTTAGGTTCTTATATAAAAAAACAGTGAGTCCCGTTGCGGAACACACTGTTTTCGTTTGTTTCATAAAAAATTCAATTCAAAGCATCGATAATCGCCGGCTCAATTATATCTTTTCTCTGATCTGTCTCAAATCGACGAATAACCTTACCGTCTTTGCCAACCAAAAATTTGGTAAAATTCCAGCCAATGCTCACGTCCGCCGCAGGATCATCCACATTCGCATGTTCAAGATAATCATAAAGGGCGATTTTGTTTTCTCCATTCACGTCAATCTTGTGGAATCGAGGAAACTGTGTGTGATAATTCAACGTGCAGAATTGCTGAATCTCTTCATCCGACTCTGGAGCCTGCTCTGCAAACTGGTTGCATGGAAAATCCAGAATCTCAAATCCCTTATCTTTGTAGACGGAATAAAGCTGCTGCAGCTCTTCATACTGAGGGGTATGACCACATCTTGTGGCTGTGTTCACAATCAAAAGCACTTTGCCTTTGTATTGTGATAAAGATACCTCATTTCCTTGATTATCAATCACAGTAAAATCATAAACTGTAGTCGTTGGTTGTTCTTCGGAAATTGTTTCTGAACCTGATGCTTTAAGAAAAAAGATGCCAAGTAGGCTCAAGACTACAATGGCAATAAAAATCAAATTGCGTTTTTTCATATTAGAGTTTGTTATTAAAGTTTTCATTTTACATGTACAAAAATAGTGTTTTCATTTAGAAGTCGATTAAATTTTATTAAATAATTTGGCTATAGAGGTTGTGGATTGATAAGGGCGGAATGCTCTTATCCTGTTCTGTAGTACGAGCCTTAGGCGAGCATTTATTAATTCCTTTGCCTTATGCATTGGAATTCAATTATATAGTGATTTTTGTGAATAAAATTTAACAACCTCTTAATTTCCTATCATCTCCCTCAACAACTTCACATCTTTCTTATTTACCCAACCTTCTTTGACATCACTGCTTCCAAGAGGCTTCACATAATATGATGATTCATTTTCGTCTGTAATACAAATGCGTCCTTTTTTAGATGTCGTATCTTTGTCGGCTTCACTCTCTTTTATCACACCAACTGTTTTGCCAAAAAACTCCTGGTAATAATCCCTTTTGGAAGTGAGAGAATAATTAAATATTCCGTCGGATAGATAAGAGGGTATGGAATCATTATCTAATCGCTTTAGATCTATTTGTCTACCGTTTCCATGAAAACTATTATACCAATCCAAATGTATAGAATCATTAGAACATTTTTTTATATTGAATCTATATGATGGTCTATAACCTGAGATTCTATCTTCTCTTAAATCAAGCTCACTACGATCATGACGAAATAGAGCCAAAACATTTGAATTTACATCCTCAACCTCTTCACGTACAAAATCATCAGGGAATTTGTCATACTGATATTTGTCTTTTATCAGCAAAAACTGAGATTTCTCTACCCACATTTTACCTTCACCGTATTCTTTTACTCCAAATAATTTCCAACCACCACCTTTAACATATTTCCAGTTATATTCTTTTGAAAAATGAAAACTAAATATTTCATCTTCATGAATCAAAACAAATTTAGTTTCGCAATGTATAGGAGGATTTTTTACACATATTGTTTCTGCCTCCCACACTCCCTGCATATAATCGTAATTACTTCCTTGTGCAAGAAATGTTACGAAGTTGAGCAACAGCATTATTATGAATAAGAAATGTTTCATGGTATTATCTTTTATGTGAACACCACAAATATAGTATTTTAAGTTTAGGCTATCAAATTTGCTATGTAATTATTACATAAGAAGTTATTTTAAGGCTCAGGCCTGGATTGTTGTCTTTGGTTATCAAAAAAAGTCGTAGACTTTCTCTGAAAACTCTTATTCTCTATGGCTTTATATGTGCTCACCTTACGGCTCGCACTTGGGAAGGTGGGGTTAGGGCGTTCCGCCCTTAACAATCCTCATTGTTCCCTTAATTATGCATTTCTAATTATGAATTTATTGCCTGATACACGCACGTCCGTGCGTCTCTGCGTGAGGGTAGGGTTACCAGCTGTATGGATTCCCAACAATTACGAATTATGCATTATGCATTACGCATTTTATATGTGCTCGCCTACGGCTCGCACGTGTGGAATGGGTTAGGGCGTTCCGCCATTAACAATCCTCATTATCCTTTTAATTATGCATTTCTAATTATGAATTTATTACCTGATACACGCACGTCCGTGCGTCTCTACGTGAGGGTAGGGTTACCAGCTGTATGGATTCCCAACAATTACGAATTATGCATTATGCATTACGCATTTTATATGTGCTCGCCTACGGCTCGCACGTGTGGAATGGGTTAGGGCGTTCCGCCATTAACAATCCTCATTAAAAAATAGGCCATGATTGTCACTGCCTGCGACGACCATGGCCTTTAATTATGCATTATGAATTATGCATTATGAATTTATTATTTCTCCTCTAAAATTATTTTTTACCACTGGAATCCGCCACCGCCTCCACCACCGAAGGCACTACCATTACCAGTCTGTGTGCTGACCTGAAAGCTAGTGAAACCGTTGATGCTGAAATTTTGTGCCGGAGTGTACATGCCGAAACGTCCATCGAAATAATCCATAGCTCCGTTGAAGCTGTTTCCAACATAGAACTTATAATTCTTCACTTCAGAATTGTACGCACATACGGCACCACTCTTTCTGTTGCTAGTCAAAGGATCCAACGGCATCTTGATCGCCGCCAACACCTGTCCGGCATCATTAGCCACCAAAATATATTGATCCTTAGACAATGAGATGTCACTGCTATAGATATGTCCCTTCGACTCTACTGGAATTGACTCATTGAACATTCCATTTCCTCCCACAGCAAAGACAAATCCCCCCTGGTGTTTCCATCCTGTATCTGTGTCCAATGGAGAGTTTAGAGAATGACTCTGCACCACAACTGTGATACCGCCCGAAACTATCATGTCTCCGTTAGAATCCAATCCGTCTCCCATACACTGCGCATAGTGCAATCCACCTTCCACATATATATGTACACTCTTAGAACTCTCATTGCCATCTGTGGCATTCCAAGCATCGTCATCCGCCACAACGTATGTCTTGCTGTCGCCACCTAATCTGATAATGGCTCCAGACAATGCCTCGTATGACGACAACACTCTTAGATCACCACCCATGATTTCAAGTTTCTCTTTTCCGAAAACTCCCTGATCATATGGAGCATCCACTTCAATATCTCCACCATTAATCTTAATCTCTGGTGACAAAATACCGGTATCAAAAGCATAAATATCAATTGTTCCGCTGTTTATCACAATAGATTTGCCAGATCTGATTCCTTTAGGATATCCATGATACTTTGTTCGCTCCATCTCGATTGTATTTCCAGGAATGACATATTTCTCACCGTCACGGCTGCCAGCACTAATGGAAAGGACAAAATCATTGATACTTCCGTTTTCACGTCCCAACGTGATTGTTCCATCACAAATCATACCTTTACCTGACGAAGCAGAAAGTTTGTTGTCGCCTCCTGTAATCGTAACGTCGCCTTCCACCTTGATAGCTTTCGACGTTGCATATTCATAATCAGGTTTTGTGCTTCCACCAATATTCCAGCCACCTGGGTTCCAACCGCCAGGATTCCATCCTCCTTGTGATTGGCCTCCTTGTGATTGGCCGCCAGAACCACCATCTTTAGTGATGAAATATCCTCCCTTCACATCGATTGTCAACTCTCCGTCTGTGATTGTCAAATCACCGTCTGCCTTGATACCCTTAGCCAGTTTTGCGTCGACACCGATCTTGATTGTTTGCTTTCCTCCTGAGATTGTCACATTTCCATCACACTTGATACCCATACAAGAAACAGTGTCGTTATTAGCCTTCTCATCGTAATAGCTACCAGTAAGGTCCACCGAATAAATTCCTCCACTGATCACTACATTCGCGTCTGAATTCAATCCTTTTGCAGCGACGCCGGAACCCTTGACTTTCACATCACAACTTCCTCCAATTTCAATATCACCATCACAGGCAATCGCGGCATTGTAACCATAATCATTGTCTGTGCCGGCAAACGGTTCTTTGGCGTCAAGCGATAAAGTCAATTCTCCACCGTTGACCTGCACTTTCTTCTTTGCTTTAATAGCCTTCGATCCTTTGCCTGTCACATCAGCAGTGATCTTTCCACCTTTGATTTCAATGACACTGTCACACTTCAATCCTTTTCTGTCATCAGAAAAGACTTCAAAAGATACTTCACCATCCTCAATATAGATAAGTTCACTGCAATCGACACCATCACTCTTTGTATCTTTAATAGACAACTTTCCTCCATACATTTCCAAACCATCAGCGTTAATTCCGTCGCCTTCCGCCTGATCTATAATTACATTTCCACTGTATATCTCAACTCTTTTAGCAGAATTAATGGCATGCTGTTTGTTTCCTCGTATTGTCAACTCTCCTTCTCTCGCCAAACTGTCCTGACTGATTTTAAGTTTTGACTTTGAATAAATGGCAGATTTCAATTTGTTATCAGTTCCATCAGCCAACTCCGACTTTCCTATCAAATGGACAGTCGCTGCAAATGATTCATCATTCTGTCCTTTGTTGAGAACAATAGGGGATTGCTGTCCGGAAAGAGACAGATTATCAAACACCAAAGTGAACGACTTATCTGGTGTTAATTCAAACACACCATCTGACGAAGAACCAGACAAATAATAGACCACTCCTTTTTTTCCGACGTGGGAAACCAGAGAGACATGAGCATCTTTCGTATTTGTCTCAATAGCATCTGCTCCAAATGGATTCTCAACAACCACAGAATTATTGTTGTATGTGATAAACACTGTGTCTTTCGAACCTAAATCAAATGTCGCACTGTCAACATCTAAAATATCGTAAGACTTTTTATTTTTTCCTTCTACCAAGATCTTTCCATCCTTAAAACGCACTGTGTCAACATCTGAAATCTTGACACTCTCTTTCTCCTCATTACCCAAATAAAAAATGATAGATCTTTCCGCCCACAACAACAGGCCTAAAAAGAACGCAAATAAGAGAATTGAAAACCTTTTCATAACTTGTTGAATTTAATATACATGTTACCTATATTGATCAAATACATTCCTGCAGAAAGCGATTCCACATTTATTTTTTCACCACTGCTTACAGAGCCAGACTTTACAATATTACCACTCATATCGTAAATAGAATATGGTCGCTCCTCATCAAAAGGAAGTTGAAGAGTGATAAAATCTTTTGCTGGATTAGGTGAGACATTAAATGATGACACATACAAAGCATCATCCACTTTTGACGCATCACCAGCGGAGAATAAAAGTTTTTCAATCTCCTTCAAATCAATCTTGACAGGATTCTGGTTTGATTCTGCTGACGACTCAAACACTAAGAAATCTCCAGAAAAATACATCTTGCCCGACTCATACATGCTGATCGTCTGCGGTGTGCGACCGGACGTTTCAACCGTGATTTGCGCGGAGGGTTTTTCACCCCAAACATTCACGCATCCGATGACACTACCGAATGCAATGAGAATAATTAGTTTTAAGTTTTTCATGTTTATGTTATTAAGTTTCGCAAATAAATCTCAAATAAAAAAGCTGTTTAAGTTTAATTATAGAAGTAAAAACATGTTTGATAGTTATTGGCACAAACACATCCACTTCTGCAAGTTCATAAGACTGAGCAGTTGTACTATTTTAAGTGCTCGCCTTCGGCTCGCACTTGAGAGGAGGGGGTAGAACGTTCCGTCCTTAACAATCCTCTATTATAATCCAACTTTAAGTTAAGTATAAACAGTTTCTAAAACATGTATAAAATTTAGAGTATATGTGAAAAAATTGAGTTTGTACGATTAATTGATTATTAGTGTGTTAGTAATATCCATTAAAACGATGCAAACCGATTTAGACATCGGCAAAAATAAATAAATGCTTTTTTTTATGCAAAATTTTTCAACAAAATGACAATTATAAAAGCAGAGACGCGATAAAAATCACGTCTCTGCAAGCATTATTTATAGATTTCTAATTATTTGTTTGGACGTGACAATGTCGCGTCTTAATATAAAATCATATCTCTCAACAATTTCACATCTTCCTTCTTCTTCCAGCCATCTTCAATCATACTATCGCCAAGTGGCACAACATGATATGTGGTGTCGGTTTCTTCTGTTATAACAACCTGACGGAATTTAGAAGCTGCAATGATATCAAAATCATTGTATTCTGATTTGCTCTTTTCAAACACCACACCAATTTTCTTACCTAGATACTTTGCAAAGTGGTCTCTTTTTGTTGCGACAGAATAATTGAATAATCCATTAAGAAAATAGCCTGGTAATTCTATAAACTCGGCCTTTTTGTAATTTCCTTGATAAGCCCAACCGTCTTCAGGAAGAGACCAATTCAAATATCCATCCGCACAAGATATAGATGAGACATTTACGTTGTTTCGTCGTATTCTATCCGTTTTAAAATTATAATCTTGTCGGAAAGTCATAATAGTATTAGAATTGACATCTTCCATATCACCTCTAAACAAAAAATCACCGGGAACGGTATCCTCCTTTAGATACGAGTCTTTGACTAACATAAACTGATAACATGCGGTATTTTCTTGCTGATAATCAAACTCCTTCTTTTCTGCATTACGTATGAATCTCAAGAAATTCATCACCAACATATGATCATCTTTCACTAGAATGTAATAAGTTCGGTAATCTCCCAACGTCTCATAAACATTGCTTTTGATATTTGCGGCAGAAGCGGAATCATATAGTAATTTATACTCGTCTTCAATCATCCACAAGCCTTGCACACAATCGCATCTGCTCATTTGTTGAGAAAAAGCAAAAATGCTGTTAATCAATAGTGTTATTATGAATAGAATTCGTTTCATTTCTCAATCTGCTTATTTGTTGGGTTTATATTAAGAATCATATCGGAAACCAATACTATATCTCTCACAGGAATCCAACCATCACCGTCTCCTATATCACTTTTGCCAAGAGGCTCAACATGATAATATGCGTTGTTTTCATTTACATCACGAATCTCTACAAGATTGATTTGTGTCTTTTGGGGTTCCGCTGAGTCTGTAGATTCTTCTGTATCTTCCTTTATATATACACCAACCTTTTTGTTGAAAAAAATAGCGAAATAGTCTTCTCTTGATTTGATAGAATATTCATAGAGTGACTTCCAAAAATAATTTGGAAGTTCTGATGGATCCATTTTTTTGAATTTTTCTTTATCTATTGATAAACTCCATTGTCCATTTTCATAAATAACATCAGAAACTATAAAATTGTCACGATAAATTCTATCGTATTTGTTATAATTTTTCTTCAATAGAACTACCGTATTTGAATATTCATCCTCAATCTCACTCAACATAAGATCATTCGGGAACGATTCTCCTTTCTTATAAATTGCAATAAATTGATAATTAGATATGTATTCTGGAGTCTCATTTTCTTCTAGATCTCCATTATCGTTTCCTAATCTCAAATATTCAAACTCTAAAATCTCTTTGTCTTTAACTAAACGATAATATGTCCTGTAATCTCCAACAGTATTATAAACAACATTTCCATCTTCGTCTCTTATGACATTTCCATCTTCATCTGTCATTTCATTTGTATACAAAGTACTCGTATAAATTTCTCCTGTACTCCAAACACCTTCCAAAAAATCGTAAATGTTGACATCAGCGAATGAAAGGGTGGCAGTAAACAAAAATATAACTGATAAGAAATATCGTGGCATAAAAATAAATCTATGTATCTTGTAATCTTAAACAAAAGTATCATTATTTTTCTAAAACATTCTTATATTTGCCATATAAATTTGAATCTTAAACACATATACCATGAAAAGACGTTACTTTTCTATATTTGCTCTATCCACATTATCGTCGCTCGCATGGGCCGACATTGATGTCTCTGACCTTTATCTCCAAAACGCCGGTTTTGATGATGAATCTCATTTCGACTACCGCATCTCAGAAGAGGGGAATGTGGCTCAGGAAATTCTGCCGATATATGGTTGGAACAAGGATTTCAGCGTGGATTATACGGTTTGTGGAATCTATGAATATGGTACTGCCAAAACGTTCAACACATACGGAAAAGTTCCGTCTGCCGGATATGAAAATTCCAAAGGCGGATGTTTGGCATTGAGCACTGGTTGGGATCAGGAAATGAAGTTTTTCCAGACAGTGACTCTTCCAGCCGGAAACTATAAAATCCAGACAGCATTCTTCAATGGCAGTAATTCCAACAATGGCTATAGTTTGCTTGGATGGATTCCTGAAAACGACAATGCAAAAATGTCGTCGATGTCGTCATTTCCGTCTAACCAATGGAAATCAGATGAGGTTTCGTTCTCTCTATCCAAAGAGACGACGGGGCGCATACAGATTGGATTCAAGGCTGTGTCCAACGGTTCGGCTAATTCAGCCAAAGTGGTGGCAGATTTTGTGAAATTATACATTGTCGGCGAAGAATCAACTGGTTATCTTGCTGAAGAATTATCGAAACGTGTGGATGCGGCAAACGAATTGCTGACAAAAACAATGAATGCCACACATCGTAAGAATCTGAAGGAGGCTGTCGAAAACGCCCAATCATGGATTTCTTCACCGTCTACACAGAATCTTTCCTCAATAGTGTCAGACCTTCGCAAGGCTACAGAGTCGGCACAATCTTCCGTCGACCTATATTCTGAGCTAGCAGATTTGATTTCAGAAGCAGAGCCGGCAGCAAGTGAAGACGCTGAGATTGCAGAGGCATTGAGCAAAGCTAAGAAAATTCATGCGGATGAAAACAAATCCGTCGCGGACGTCAATGAGATGATTTTAAAATTGGATGATCTGATGCTATTCTACAAGACCAGCCATGCAAGCGGACCTGTTCCAACTGTCACTACTGACCCACGTCATGCACGAGGAGCGACAATGGCTTTTGGCCGTGCCTCATTCTCAGGCAGCGGAATTGTGGAGAAAGGATTTTGCTACGGAACGAGAAACAATCCAACGATAAGAGACAGCCGATCGACAAAATCGTTCAGCAACAATGGAGATATCTATGTGATTGAAAATCTGAATCCATCAACATTCTATTATATACGTCCGTATGCGATGACTAATCAAAATGTAGTGGGGTATGGCAAAACAATCAAAATCTGCACACTGCCTATGGGACAAATCACATGGACTTACAACAATGGTGGATCTTCAGAAGAGAACGGGCGTATAAATTCAGCTGTGAAAGATGCTGTGGATATTTGGAACAACCTGACAAGCATCAAAGGTATAAACATGACTGTGAACTATGGAGCCAGCACCGAGACTGCCGACTGCAGCTATGGAGGCTGGATGCGTGTGGGGCCAAACGCCAGCTACCAGCGAACAGGCACAATCCAACATGAGATGGCACATGCCGTGGGCGTCGGCACAACAGACACTTGGTATAACAGCAGCGTCTACCGAGAGAAAACAAGCAGTGGTTTTTGGCTTGGCGAGCGAACAGACCAAATTCTGGCTTTCTTGGAAAATGACAACAATGCTCATCTGAAAGGAGACAAAACTCATTTCTGGCCATACGGAATCAACGGTGCGCATGAAGACAATGGCACACGTATGCTATACTACGCAAACGCTCTTATAGTCCAGTCGTTGGGAGAGGATAATCTGCCTCCTGTGTCGGGAGCATTCGCGTCGCCAGCTTACACATTCATTCAGGACGACAATGAATACTACTACATCCTTTCAGCCAACGATCTAAATGGATCTGAATTCTCTATGCTTAAAACAAACGGAAGCAATCTGCAAATGCAGAAGAGTGATTGGAAGACGGTGCTGAAAGATCATTCGTACGCATGGCAGATACGTTTCAACCCGACTACGCAATATTATGATTTGAAGAACATAGAGTCGGAGAAATCGCTTTCTTGCAGCAATTCACGCCTCAATTTGTCTGACAATGACAATTTTGGAATCCAGATGCTCGGCTCACGACAGAATGTGGTGACAAATGATTTCAATCTTAAATCATATTGGATGACTTTCGCAAATGGATCAGACAAACCGAATGCGTTGACCTCTTCATCCAACAATGTCTCAACCTCTCGTTTTGACCATCAGAACTCAGCTTCCAACCAACGCTGGATAATCTTGTCACGTCAGGAAGTCAAGGCATTGGCAGGAGATTTGACAGAGGTGAAAAACAGCATCGCTGACAATTCTTCGCTAATCATCTACAGCATAAATGGAGAAATCGTTGTGGAGAGCACAGACAAAGGCGAATGGATCCGTATACACGACATTAACGGACGCATAGTCAAAGAGTTGTATATGCAGGCAGGAATGAAGGTTGAAATTCCTGTAAAGACTGGAGTGTATGTGGTGAACGGGAAAAGTGTATTGGTGAAATGATAGATGGTTGATGACTAAAGATTTAGAAAAATCAATCAAAAATCATTATATTTGCAGAGCAAATTGAATAAGAGAGCATTATGATAAAACCATATCCGATAGGACGACAGGATTTCAAGGCCATCATTGAGGATGGTTATGCATACGTCGACAAGACAGAACGGATGTATGAGATGATAAAGAATCGTACATTCGTGTTCCTTTCTCGTCCTCGTCGTTTCGGTAAGTCTTTGCTTGTCAACACTCTCCAGCAATATTTCGAGGGAAACAAAGAACTGTTCAAGGATCTGAAAATAAGTAGGTTGGAGAAGGACTGGATCAAATATCCCGTCTTCAGGTTTGATATGAGCGGATGCAAGGATATGGATGTAGACGGAATGTATTCATATATCGGCAACACATTATGGTGGTATGAACAAAAATATGACATACAGACAGAGGAGAAGAACAATGGCGTGCGCTTTCAAAATCTTATTCAGACAGCGGTAAAAAATACCGGCCGCAAAGCTGTGGTCCTGATCGACGAATATGATTCTCCGCTGTTGGCTCATCTTCACGATGGAAAATTAGCAGATGTAAAACCGGTTCTTCAGGAACTATATCAGCAAGTGAAGGTGAACGAGCAGTATGAGCAGTTTGTTTTCATCACAGGAATATCTAGATTCTCTCAAGTTTCCATCTTCTCCACGCTCAACAATCTGGTGAATATATCTATGGATCCACGTTTCGATGACATTTGTGGAATCTCATCAGATGAACTTATGGAGAATTTTAAGGATGGAATTAGTCAGGTGGCAGAACGATACAATTGTTCGTTTGATGAAATGTATCAAAAGCTGAAAAACAAATACGACGGCTATCATTTTTCTTATGATTCAAAAGACATTTTTAATCCACTTAGCGTCTTGTCTTCATTGGATTTCAAAGAGCTGAAAAACTTCTGGTTTGAGACAGCAACGTCTTCCTACGTGATAGATCATTTGAAGAAACACAATGCCCAGATACTTGATTTTGAGAGTGTTGAACTCTTTGAGTCGGATTTCTATGTGTCGCAGGAAGACAGCAGAAGCGTCTATCCATTGCTTTTTCAAGCCGGATATCTTACGATTAAGGATTACGACAGAGAGTCAAGCCGTTATGTGATTGGATATCCGAATTCTGAAGTTCGAGTTTCCATGCTGGAGGTTATGATGCCTTCGTGGGTAGGATGCTCCGCCACAGATGGAAAAAACTATATGTGCGATTTCTACTTCGCACTCAAAGCAGGAAAAATTGATGAGGCTTTCGAACTGTTGAAGGAGTTTTTTGTGCAGATTCCAAACGTGCTGAACAATAAGAATGAGAAACATTTCCAGACAGTCATCTACGTACTTTTCCGCTGGCTTGGTTTCTACACTCAGTCGGAGGTCAACACGTCGAAAGGTCGTCTAGATTGCATCTTGTTTGCTCCAAAACAGATTTTCATCATCGAATTCAAGGTGGATGAGAGTGCGGAGAAAGCACTTGCACAGATAAATGAAAAGGGTTATGCCGAGCCATACCGCACGGATGGCAGACCTATTGTTAAGATCGGAGTGAATTTCTCAAGCGAGGAGAGAACGATTGAAGGATGGAAAGTGGAGGAATGACGAGATAAATTTAAGAATATCGACACTATAATCCAAACATCTCCATCGCATTTTTCGACGTCGCATCTGCCACTGCGTCGACATCCATCTCTTTGATTTCAGCCACTTTTGCAGCGGTATATGTGATGAACGCGGTCTCATTACGCTGTCCACGTTTAGGCACCGGAGCAAGATACGGGGCATCTGTCTCCAATACGATCCTGTCTAACGGAATATCCTTGACCGCAGCAGCCACTCCTGCATTCTTGAATGTCACTACACCGCCTATTCCCAAAACAAAATCTCCAAGTTTCATCATCTGTTCAGCTTCGTGGATATTGCCAGTGAAACAGTGGAACACACCATGCAGTTTGGATTTGTCGAATTTCTTCAGTGATGCCGTACATTCATCGAGAGCCTTACGCTGATGGATGATAATAGGCAGATCGTTTTGAATAGCGACGTCGACCTGCTGCTCAAACGCCTTTATCTGAATCTCCTTGAAATCGTCTTCCCAATAGAGGTCAATGCCAATCTCGCCCAAAGCGCAATACTTGCGTTGAGGAAGATATGCAAACATCTCATCAAGCACACTCTGCCAATCCTCTTTCACTTCGGTAGGATGCAGACCCATTGCGCACGAGAACAAATCAGGATCAGTGTCTGCCAGCGCATGCATCTGCGGAATTGTGCTCAAATCCACGTTTGGCAATATCACTTTGCCTACACCAGCGGCTTTCAATCGTTCGACTACCTCCGCTTTGTCGTCAGGGAAGTCTTCATCCATATAAATATGGGAGTGCGTATCTATGATCATATTCCTAAAAATTCAAATATTTTATCTTTTTCAAAAGGCGAAAACCAATTGATCTCCTGGTCTCGCTTCCACCAAGTCATCTGTTTTTTTGCGTATCGGCGAGTGTTCTTCTGAATTTCCTCAATAGCTTTCTCCAATGAATAATCACCATCAATATATGCGAACAACTCTTTGAATCCCACTGTGTTAAGGCTGTTAAGATGTCGATATGGATAGACGTTGCGAGCTTCTGCTTCCGCACCGTCTTCAATCATCACATAAGTGCGACGATTGATTCTGTCGTACATCTCCTCACGAGGGAGAGTAAGCCCGATCTTCACAATGTCGAACGGACGCTGTTTTTTCTCCTGCTTACGAATCTCAGTATAAGGCTTTCCCGTCTCCAGACAAATTTCCAGAGCGTGAATAATCCGCTTATAATTATGAGGATCAACCTCTTCATAGTATTCAGGGTCAAGAATCTTCAGTTCACCCAGCATATTGCTGATACCCTCCGCCTCATACCGCTTCCAAAGCTCATCACGCAATTTTTCATCCACATTCGGGCGGTCGTCTATTCCATTGCAAAGAGCGTCGATATAGAGCATCGATCCACCTACCATCACCACATCATCGTGAGAGGCAAACAACTCCTCAAGTTTTGCCAATGCCTCTATCTCAAAACGTCCGCAGCTATAATAGTCATCAAGAGCGAGCATCCCTATAAAATGATGTTTTGCTCTGCTCAACTCTTCAGCGGATGGAGCAGCAGTGACGATAGGGATATCTTTATAGAACTGACGGGAATCACATGAGATAATATCAGTGTGAAGACGTTCAGCAACTTGAATGCTGAGTTCCGTTTTTCCGATAGCCGTCGGTCCGAGTATGACAATCAGTCGTTTGCTCATCTATAATGGAATTCTAAAAAATGCTCAAATATCTCAATTGTTCACAAAGATAGGCATTTTATAGAGATTTATGTTAAAATAAGATTCTTTAGTAGCTTATGACTGATTTTTTGTTAACAAATGTTAAAAATATGCGATAAAAAATCAAAGTGATAGATTTTAACAGTAAAGTTTTTAATTTCGCAGTTGTTTTTTCCGTTTGGTATTGAGGATGATGAAATGTTGATTTATAGAAATTTATAACAGACAATGCGAAAAAAACATACAAAACTGC